>Ga0187783_10002234_pt1 | contig 14400 bp, 13 predicted proteins | sample 1015_SJ02_MP02_2_FD_132471 | JGI IMG/M metagenome (GOLD analysis project Ga0187783, IMG submission 132471) | Tropical peat soil microbial communities from peatlands in Department of Meta, Colombia - 1015_SJ02_MP02_20_MG | ecosystem: Environmental > Terrestrial > Soil > Wetlands > Peat | place...
ACCGTATGGGTCGGTTTCGACCAGGAGCGGCCGCTCGGTGAGGCCGAGGAAGGGGCCCGCACCGCGCTGCCGATCTGGATCCAGTTCATGCGCGAGGCGCTGCAGGGTGTGCCCGAGCAGGGCCGCAGCATGCCCGACGGACTGGTCACCTTGCGCATCTCCCCCGAGAACGGCACGCTCGTCAGCGCCGAGAACGCAGAAGGCATCCCGGAGATGTTCATGGTGAATCACCTGCCGGCGGCCAATGACAACGGCAACCCCGCACAGGGTCCGGAGACCCAGGCCAACAGCGAGCCCATCTTCTGATCCGGGGGTGAGAGTGAAGCGACACCCCACGCGCGGCGATAACCTGCGGCGCGCGCTGGCGCAGGAAGCCGCGCGTATCATGGCCGAGCACGGCATTGGCGACTTCCTCGTGGCCAAGCGCAAGGCCGCCGAGCGGCTCGGCGTGGTCGACGGCGCGGCGCTGCTGCCGAAGAACAGCGAGATCGAGCGGGCGCTCGAGGAGTACCAGCGTCTCTTCGGCGGGGAATCGCACCTCACGGCGTTGCACGCGCAGCGCCGTGCGGCGCTCTCGGCGATGCGTTACCTGCGCGAGTTCTCCCCACGGCTCGTCGGCGCGGTGCTCTCGGGCACCGCCACGCTGCATTCCGAGGTGCAGCTGCACCTGTTCGCCGATCGCGCGGAATCGGTGTCGCTGAAGCTTCTCGACCAGGGCATCCCCCACGAGGTGACCGAGAAGCGCGTGAGGTTCGATGCCGAGCAGGTGCGCGCCTTTCCGGGCGTGCGCTTTGAGATGGAGGAGCAGCCGATCGAGGCGACCGTGTTCCCTACCGACGGCATCCGTCAGGCGCCGGTGAGCCCGGTGGACGGACGCCCGATGCGGCGGGCGAGCACCTTCGAGGTCGAGGCGTTGTTGCAGCAGCTGTGAGAGAGGGGCGCTCTGCTCCCGCCCGAGGCGCGCCGCCGGGCTGCAGCCGCGGCGCGCACGCACCTCAGGTGCGCTTGCCGATCGCGACGTAGTCGCGCCGTTTCGGTCCGGTGTACAGCTGCCGCGGTCGGCCGATGCGCATGCCGGGGTCGGAGATCATTTCCTGCCAGTGCGCCACCCAACCGACCGTGCGCGCGATCGCGAACATGACCGTGAACATCGAGCGCGGTATGCCGATCGCGCTGTAGATGACCCCGGAGTAGAAATCCACGTTCGGGTAGAGCTTGCGCTCGATGAAGTACTCGTCCTTCAGCGCGATCTCCTCGAGGCGCAGCGCCAGCTCGAACAGCGGACTGTCGGTGCGCCCGAGCTTGGCGAGCACCTTGTGGCACATCGCGCGGATGATCTTGGCGCGCGGATCGAAGTTCTTGTAGACCCGATGCCCGAAACCCATCAGGCGAAAGTGGCTCGACTTGTCCTTCGCCATCGCCAGGTACTTGGGAATGTTCTCCGCCGAGCCGATCTGCTCGAGCATCGTCAGCACGGCCTCATTGGCGCCGCCATGGGCCGGGCCCCACAGTGCCGAGACGCCCGCGGAGATCGCCGCGTAGGGATTGGCGCCGGTGCTGCCGGCGAGGCGCACGGTCGAGGTGCTGGCATTCTGCTCGTGGTCGGCGTGCAGGACGAACAGCAGGTCGAGCGCCTCGGAAGCGACCTCATCGAGCTGGTACGGCTCGCACGGCACCGCGAACAGCATGTTGAGGAGGTTGCCCGTATAGCTGAGGTCGTTCCGCGGGTAGATGAACGGCTGCCCGAGGGAATGCTTGTGAGCAGCAGCGGCGATGGTCGGGATCTTGGCGATGATACGGTGCGCGAAGATCTCGCGGTGCCGCGGATTATGGATGTCCATGGTGTCGTGATAGAAGGCCGCCATCGAGGCGACGACACCGGACACCATCGCCATCGGGTGCGCGTTGGCGTGGAAGCCATTGAAGAAACGCAGCAGCCACTCGTTGATCATGGTGTGATAACGAATGTTGGCGCTGAACTCGGTGAGCTGCTTCGCGGTCGGCAGCTCACCGATCAGCAGCAGGTACGCGACCTCCATGAAGGAGCTCTTCTCGGCGAGCTGCTCGATGGGGTAGCCGCGGTACAGCAGGATCCCCGCATCACCGTCGATGTAGGTGATACGGCTCTCGGTCGAGGCCGTCATGCCGAAGCCCGGATCGTAGGTGAAGACGCCGAGCTCCGGGTACAGGTGAGTGATGTCGAGCGCGGCGGGGCCGATGGTGCCCTCGCGGACGGGCAGGCCCGCACGGCGCCCGCTGGCGGGGTCCGTGAGCTCGAAGGTCTTGCCGGTCTTGTCGGTCATGTCCGCCGCCGTCTGCAGGGTCGCGCCGATTCGCGGTCCACCGCGAGAGCGCCGAGGGAGACTTACATGGTCCGTGCGCCGAATCAAGGCGCGCGGCGGATGCTACTCACCAGTAGGGAAGGGTCGTGGGTCGCAGCGCGAGCGCCGCCGACCGCGGCGCAAACCGGCAGCTACTTCGCGCCCGTGGCGTTCGCGTATTTCCTGCGGAACTTGTCGACGCGGCCGGCAGTGTCGACGATCTTCTGCTTGCCGGTGTAGAAGGGATGGCAGTTCGAGCACACCTCGACCTGCAGATCGTGGCCGAGCGTCGAGCTCGTTCTGAACGTGTTGCCACACGTACAGGTGACGGTGATCTCTTTGTACTCGGGGTGGATCGCGGCTTTCATGGCAGGCTCTCGCACGGGGCTCGGTTGTCGTGGCAGGGACCCACCCTTCATGGGGCGGAGAACCCTCGAGTTAAAGGGCGCGCGAGTTTAGCGGCACCGCTGCCTGCCCTCAAGCTCGCCGTCCGCCTGAAGTCCGCTTGGCTGTCGCGGCCACGCTCCTTATCCACAGAAGCTGTGGACAACTCTGTGGAAGATCCGCGCCGCTGGGCGACGATTTCGCCGTCAGATTGCATATTTGTTACCCTGGTTAAAAAATGACCACGCTATTTTCATCTTTTTCGTCAATGACTTATGGCCATCATGTCCAGCGGCTTAGCTGAATTGCCACGTAATTTACTCATTCTCCGGAACGGGCGAGTGGGGCTGTGCATAAAGGTGCCTCGGTTGTCCGCACGAAGCCCGGGCACGCCATTGACAAGCGCGAAGCATCGGTCTTTTTCGGCGTTTCGGGCAGAAAACCGAGCAGCAGATCGTTGAGGAAACGCAGCCCCCGCGGGCTCGGCCGGACGCTCCTCCCGCTCATCACGAGCAACCCCCGCTCGGCTTCCGTGAGCAGCCGCGGCTCGAGGGTGGACCAGCTGAGTCCGGTGCGCGCCGCGAACAGGGTCGCATCGAATCCGGCCGTCAGCCGCAGCGCATTCAACAGGAACTCGAAGGGCAGCTCGTCGGCGCCGATCGCGCGATGAGTGAGTGCGCTCTCGACGGCGGCGAGGTAGCGGCGCGGCTCGCGCGGCTGCGCAGTGCGCTCGATCAGCGCGCGCGCCGGAAAGGTCAGCTTGCCGTGTGCGCCGGCACCGATGCCGAGGTAGTCGCCGAAAGTCCAGTAGTTGAGGTTGTGGCGGCACTGCGCGCCGGGGCGCGCATAGGCGGAGACCTCGTAGTGCCCGAAGTCCGCCGCCGCGAGCCGCGCGGCGCACTCCTCGAGCATCGCTGCGGCAAGGTCCTCATCGGGCAGCGGCGGTGGCTGCGCGGCAAAGAGCGTTCCCGGCTCGAGTGTGAGCTGGTAGTGCGAGAGGTGCGCGGGTGACAGCGCGAGTGCCTCCTCGAGGTCGCGCACGGCGCCGGAGAGCCCCTGTCGTGGCAGGGCGTACATGAGATCGAGATTGAAGTTCGTGAGCCCGGCGGCGTGCAGCTCCGCGGCGGCGCGGCGCGTCTCGGCCGGCGAATGGATGCGCCCGAGAGTTTCGAGCATCGCCGGGTCGAAACTCTGCGCGCCGAGGGAGACGCGGCTGACGCCCGCCGCACGGTACTCGCGGAATGCGCCGCGCTCGATGGTGCCGGGATTCGCCTCGAGGGTCACCTCCGCTTCGGGTGCGAGCGGCACCAGCCGCCGCGCCTCCTCCAGCAACCGGCCGATCGCCTCGGGCGGGAAGAGACTCGGCGTGCCGCCGCCGAGGAACACGCTGATCACCTCGCGCTCCGCGACGAGCGGCGCCTGCGCGGCGAGGTCGCGCACGAGGCGCCGCACGTACGGCTCTGCCGCAAGCGCACCGCTCAGCGCATAGGAGTTGAAGTCGCAGTACGGGCACTTGCGCACGCACCAGGGAAAGTGCACGTAGAGCGCCAGCGGCGGGTTGGTGAGTGCCGGCATCGGGAGTGCGGACATCGGCGCTCAGGCGAGCTGTGCCAGGAAACGGAGCATGCAGGCGTTCACCTCACCGGCACACTCCATCTGCATCATGTGGCCGGCGTTCGGCAGCATGGCGACTCCGCGCACATCCTCGTACTGCGCCCGCAGCGCACCGAGGGGATCCTCACCGTGCCAGGCCTCGAGGTCACAGTCGCGCTCGCTGCCGATGAAGAAGAACGGCACGGCATTCTTCGTGCCCTCGTAGCGGCGCCGCTGCTCCCAGCGCAGGTCCATGGCGCGGTACCAGTTGAGACCCCCGGTAAATCCCGTACGGGCGTACTCGGAGACGTAGAACTCCATCTCGAGCTCGGAGAGCCACGACCAGGGGAGCGGTGGTGCCTCGGGCAGCGCTTCGAGATAGGCAGTGCCCGGCGGGTGCTTCCAGACGTCGAGGTAGTGGTAGTCGCCGCTCAGTGCGTAGAAGACCCGGGTGAGGAAATCGCGCGGCTGTGCCCCGAGCGCCGCGTCCGCGGGACCGGGAGGGGTGAAATAATGAATGTGCACGAAGTGCTTCTGCGCCCACTGGGCCGCCTCGCGCAGCGGCGCGATCTCGGGATTGTGCGGCGTGGCGGGATTCTCGAGGCCGATGATCGCCCGCACGCGCGCCGGGGCGCGCAACGCCAGGTCGTAGATGGCGAACACGCCGAAGTCGAGGCCGCTGAATACCGCGCTCGTCTCGCCGAGGTGGTCGAGGAGACCAGTGAGATCACCTACCGTGTGCTCGACGTCATAGGCGCCGACGTCCGGCGGCGCGTCGGTCTGACCCATGCCGCGCATGTCCGGGGCGACGACACGCCAGCCCGCCGCGGCGATCGCCGGGATCTGATGGCGCCAGGAGAACCACAGGTGCGGAAATCCGTGGCAGAGCACGACGAGCGGGCCTGAGCCCTGCTCGACGTAGTGCATGCGGATGCCATTGATCTGCGCGTAGCGGTGCGTCCACTCGTACATGCACTCAATATAGCTCGCGCGGGCGCACACGCGCCGCCGGGCCGGGCTACGGCGCGGGGAGGCTCAGACGGAGGTTTCGGGCCGCCGGCCGATGCCAGGCAGATCGAGCCCCATTTTCCTCATGAGCGATGCCATCGCGGCGGCGCGCACCGAGTCCCCGGACCGCACCCAGTCGGCGTAGCGGCGCCCCATCGAGATGACGATCAGCTTGAGGTAGTGAGTGCTGTGCCCCTTGGGCAGTACCGCGCGCCAGGCGAGCGAGCAGCCGAACAGCGCCACGACCGTGGCGAGCCCGCGCACGGTGCCGAAGGAGTACCAGGAGAGCGCGGTGAGGGCGAGCGCGAGCGCGTAGGTGGCGAGGCTGAGCCGCACCTGCCACGGCGGCAGCAGCGCCGCCTGATAGCCCCTGCCGATCCCGCCGTCGCTGAGTGTGCGGTCGAGCGCGAGCGTCACTTCGCTGAAGATGATCGAGTAGGCGAGCCCGGCCGAGACGACCAGGACGGATAACCATAGCGCTGCGCTCAAGAACGGCTCCTTAGCTCCCGACGGCAACAGCATTTGGACAGCGCTCAATCTGCCAGCGTTCCGGGGCCGCTCGCTGAGAGCGGCGTCGCAGGATCAGGAAGGCCTTGCCCAGGTTCGGCATGCGTGTGCTCGCGCCCCGCCGCAACGCGACCGCTTGCCCGAGGCGCCGGACAACGACCTACTTCGTGGTAAAGCGGCTCGAGCAGCGCTGCATCAGCATTGTTCCGGACTCGGTACGCTCACAGAGGCGTCGCCGGCTCGCGCGAGTGCGTGGCGGGTGAGGCGTCATCGGCCCGTCACGCGCCCACGGTAGGGTCGCGGCAACCCGTGCAATACCCGACGCTCACCTTCACCCTGGGGCGCCCGCAGGCGGGTGCGCCTCCTTCCGCAGGGCCGAGCGGCTCACCCGGCGCCCACCCGCTGCAGCAGTGTTTCCACGACAACACCTGGTTGCTCGGCCATCCGCAGCGTGCCGCGATCGAGCGCGAGCGGCTCGAGTTGCTGCAAAGCATCCACGACGGTCCCAGCTGCGCGCGGCTCGCGAGGCTCGTGCGCCGCGGCTGGCGCTGTCTGGAGATCGGACCCGGCGGAGGCTCGATCTGCACCTGGCTCGCGCAGCAGGTCGGCGATCCGGCGCTGGTCACCGCAGCCGATATCACCACCGTGCAGCTCGGGCAACTCGCGCAGCTCGGTTGCCGCGTGCTGCAGCACGATGTCATGCGCGATCCGCCCGAGGCGCTCGGCCGGGAGGAGTACGACCTGATCTTCGCGCGCTTCGTGTTCAGCAATCTGCCCAATGGGCGCGATGCGGTCATCGCGCAGCTCATCGGGTGCCTCAAGCCCGGCGGGTGGCTCGCGATCGAGGACCAGGATCCGAACTCACTGTCGGCGGCCGACCCATCGCACCCGCTGTCGGCGGAGTTCGATGCGCTCACGCAGGGCAGCGCCGGCTCACCCTGGGCGCAGCCGTTCGGCCGCTACCTGAGCGCACTGTTCCGCCGTTGCGGTCTGACGCACATCGATCACTCCATCGAGGCGTCGATCGCTTCCGGCGGCGACACCCGGCACGCGCGCCTGCGGCTGCTCACGGTGGAGGGCTGCGCCGCCGAGTTCGCCACGCTCGATTTCGCTGCCGCCGAGCGCGAGGAGCTGCGTCGCGCCTTTGCGGTGTGGCGGGCGGCGTTCAGTGATCCGCAGTTTCTGTTCGTGACCAAGACGGTTCACTGGGCGGCCGGCCGGCGGCCACAGGCCGCCCGCTCGCCCTGAGGGCCGCAGCGGCGCGGAGTCAGCCAAAGACGAACCGGCTCGAAAGCAGGCAGCGGACCGCCTTGGCAAAATCGCTCGCCTCCTTGGGGTAGAACGACCCATCGATGCGGTCGATCGCGGCCATGATGTCGCCCGGGTAGTGCTCGGCATCGAGCGCGAGCAGCCGGCGAAACGCGAGGTACCCCGAGGTGGTCTCATCAGTGTTGGCGTTGGTCGACAGGTCGGCCGCGGGCGAGAGCATCGTCAGGAAGGGAAATGCCAGCACCGCGCGCAGCGCTCCGGACTGCACCCAATGTCGCAGCAGCAGATCGTAGTGGACGTCATAGGTGGTCACTTGATCGATCAGATGCAGGAGCTTCTCTTTCCCCTGCCGTTTCACGATGTAGGCGTCGGCGCCGCTGAACGGGATGCGTGCGAGGTCGTGCGTTACGATCTTTCCGGCCTTCATGAGTGCCCGGCGCAGGAAGATGGCGCCGACATAGCTCGAGAGGGGCCCGAGCATGGCGCTGAGAAACACGAGGTCGGTGGTGTCATCGCGCAGCTCGGGGAGCTCGGGTAGCCGCGCGAAGGTGCTTGGCCCGAAGAGCGCATCGTCCTCCACGATGAGCGCGTGTCCCGCCTCTTCAAGCGATGCGGCGATCGCCTTGCGGTGCGACAGCAGGCACGCAATCTCATTGGCGCGTATCTTTCCGCGCAAGCCACGCGCCTGTACGAACTGACTGTCGACGGCGTCGATCCTCGTCAGCTGCGCGGACACCGGCGCCATCCGCCGAAAGTTTTCTTCGAGGGCCTGGCGGCGCTCGCTTGCCTGGGCAAGATTGATGAAGTAGGTGTTCATGCCGTTGGCCGTCGTCCCGGGGCACGCTCCACGACCCACAGGTTGAGAAAGTACTCGGGGTTATGCGCCCTTTCGATACACATTGCGCGCGTTCCACATGGGGCCGAAGGTATTCGTCCCGCGTGCACCCATGTCGGCGAGCGTGCTGCCCACCGGCTTCGCGAAACCATGGATGGTCCCGTCCGGCAGCACGAATGCGAGATTGCGGCGCGCACGTAGCGGGGTAATCTCCAGCAGGTCGCCGAAAACCGCATTGGGGTTCGAGCCGTGGCGTGCAAAGGCGGCGCCGAGAAGGTTGGTCCCGGTCGGGCACAAACCGGAACTACCGTAGTACTCGTTGCGGCAGTTCTCCACGACTTGACGAATCGCCGTCTCGAACACTTGATTTCCCTTGCGCGAGTACAGCACTGCGTTCCAGCATCCCCAGCAGGTGCTGGTATTGATCCCGATGTCGCGATAGGCAAGTGACTCGACACTCGGCCCTACCGAGATGCCGGTCAACAGCTGCACCGATATGTCGAAGTACCACCCGCCCAGGGCGTACAGGATGCAGTAACGCCCGAGGTCCGCCCGGTACGGATACGGCAGCAGTTTGTCGTAGGCCCACAGGACCTCCTTGTCGAACCGCTCGGCAATCAGCTGGCGCAGGCTCGCGTCGTTGTAGATCACGTGCGGCAGGCTCTGATGGCACTGACGCACGAGGTCGACGCAGCTGCGAAGCCGCGGCGGCAGCTCATCGCCGCAGTCAGAAATGAAGATCTGCGAGACTTGCACCGCAGTCAGTCCGTGCAGTTTGAGGAGAGGGCTTCGCGGCCCGTCGGGCACGGCGGAGCCTACCACATCCCGACCGCTGCGCCGGGACGCCAGCTCACGCCGGCACTCACCGGCGCTGCATGCCTGTGTCGCCGAGTCATTGCGCATCGACCGGGCAAACACAGAATCTGACACATAAGCAGCGTACAAGGTTTTCGCGGAGCCTGTCGACGGCCGATCCGCCAGGAAGAACCGTGCGATCACCGGAGTTCTGGGAGTTCTACGACACCCTGCGCGCGGCGCTCGAGCACCGCGCGCACACCTTCGCACGAGTGTTCGAGTATCTCGATCGGCTCGACCGACCCGTCGGAATCATCGAGACCGGCTGCGTTCGCGCGGTAGGCAACTGGCGCGGTGATGGCGGCAGCACCGTGCTCTTCGACAAGTATGCGCAAACACACCCGGGGTCGGTGGTGCAGTCCGTCGACATCGATGCAAAGGCGACCGAATTGTGCCGCTCGCTGGTGAGCAGCCGGGTGACCGTGCACACCGCTGACAGTGTCAGGTTTCTGGAAACCGCCGCGGACGCCGTGCAGCCCGATTCGCAGGTGCTCGACCTCCTCTATCTCGACTCCTTCGATCTGGACAAGGCAAATCCGTTGCCGAGCGCCCTGCATCATCTGATGGAACTTACGGCGAGCACGCCGCTCATCCGACCCGAAACGATGGTGGTGGTGGACGATTCGTTTCTTACCGTTCAGGGAATCGCTGGCCCCAACGGGCAGTTCCAGCTGGTCGCTGAGCCGACGATAGACGGCAAGGGCAAGCTGATCGCCGAGTATGCCCGACGGGTCGGCGCCGAACTGGTGTTTCAGGGTTATCAATGTGGCTGGATCAGGATGCGCGGACCGCGCTAGTGCCGCTCACGAGGCCCCGGTGATTCGGCGTGCTGCACCTGGCCGCGGGTGCGTCCATCTGTTTGGTTCACAAGTATCGGATCCATCCGCGCACCCGCGCAGCTACGAGTCCGGCTACAGTGTGCTCCCAAGGCGCTAGCCGCACTTCCATCCCACAGCGAGTGCAGGAGCCGAACCCATGTCCCAGGTGAAAGTGAGCGCATCGATTTCCATCGACGGATTCGCTGCCGGTCTGCAGCAAAGCCTCGAGAATCCGATGGGCATCGGCGGGGAGGCGCTTTCCAAGTGGGTCTTCGCCACGCGGACGTTCCAGCGCATGCACGACAAGGACTGGACGTTTCAGCGCGTTCACAGGGACGGAGGGACGGGCGGGGCCGACGACGAGTTCTTCGCTCGGTGGTTCCTGAACGTGGGCGCCTGGATCTTCGGCAGGAACATGTTCGGACCCGTTCGCGGGCCGTGGCCTGACGACTCCTGGAAGGGCCCCTGGGGAGACACGCCGCCGTTTCGCGGCCCCGTATTTGTGCTGACCCACTACCCGCGCGAATCGATCCCGATGCAGGGAGGAACGACGTTTCATTTCGTGACCGATGGCATCCACCGCGCCCTCGAGAGAGCGAAGGCGGCCGCGAACGGAAAAGACGTTGCCATTGGTGGCATCGCCACCGTTCAGCAGTATCTGCGCGCCGCGCTCGTCGATGAGCTGAATCTGGCGATAGCGCCCGTGCTGCTCGGCTCGGGTGAACGCTTCTTCGGCGATATCGATCTCGTCAAGCTCGGATACACCTGCACGGAGCACGTCGCGGGCGAGGGTGCGACGCATGTCGTTCTGAGACGTCATGCCACCTAGGATCAGTCGACCGGATCTCCGCCTGGTTCGGTTCTCAACTGCGGCCGAAAAGTAGGAACAGCGCCAGACAGTCCGCCCGCGGCAAGCACTGGCTTGCGTCGGCAACTAAAAAGCCCGATGGCCTACCGCGCGGCTATCCCCGTTACCTGCCGGCGAACCAAGTCGGCCGCCAATTCACCTCATGAGGCGAAAGTCTCGCCGACTACCCGGCGCAGCGACTGCTTGCGTCCGCAGCAACCCAGAGTGTAAAACCGGAGTGCGGGTGCTGGCGCAAAGACTTCGATGCAAGCGGAGTGTGACATTACGGTGGTGGTGACGTCGTGCAATCGCCACGACCTGCTGGCGCGCACCCTGGAAAGCTTCCTTGACCACGAGACCGAACGCCGCGTAGCACGGATCATTGTCGCCGAGGACGGCAATGCGGACCCAAAGCAGGTCTGCCAGCGCTTCGGCGCCGAACATTTTTGCAGCGGCGAACGGGTGGGACAGATACAGCTTATCGACGCCGCCTATGCACGCGTCACCACACCATTTATTTTTCATCTCGAGGACGACTGGGAGTTCTATCGTTCGGGCTTTATGGAACGAAGCCGCGTTATCCTCGAAACTGATCCATTGACACTGAACGTCTGGCTGCGCGCCTGGAACGATACCAGCGGCCACCCGCTAAGTTTCGGTGCGCCAGATGACTCGTTCGGCATAATGGCATTCGACTTTTGCAATTGCTGGAGTGGCTTCACGTTCAGTCCAGGGCTACGGCGGCTCGCTGAATACAAGCGAATCAGCAACGGCTATTCCGGGCAGCGGCTTACGCTGAACATCGTGCCGCGCATTCCCTCGCTGGCGCTGCCCTACGAGGCAGAGGCGAGCCAGTTCTATCGCTCCCTCGGTTACCACTCGGTGATCCTGGATAAGGGCGGCTACGTTCGCCACATCGGATCCGACCGGCACGTGGTACATCCCGACGACCACAAATCGATACCAACCGCCTTACCGCGCAACGCGCCCTGCCCATGTGGGTCCGGCAAGAAGTACAAGCATTGTCATGGCAGCCTCGCAGCTAGTCCAGCCGATACAGGGAGCATGCGCGAGCAGCTCTAGCTAGTTCTGTCGTCTTAACCTTATATCTGGCGGCTTGCATCTTCCGCTTCCTCGCCCAGGGTCGCCGTTAATCACTGTCACAACCGTTCGTCTCGCAGAAGTCGCTCGACGCCAGGCCGGTGAGCGAGCTGATGGCGGCGCTGGTGAGCAACAGCTCGGCCGCCTGAACTCACCTCTCGCGACCGGGCTGCCTGCGCAAGGCCTCGAGTCGTTCGGACTCCTGCAGATAGCGCTTGCGCAACCGGAGCTGCAGTGCATCAACTGCCCTCGGCGTGCGCAACAGCTCCTCCATGCCATTGCCGGCCCGTCGCAGCTCGTTGCCAAACACGCTCAGCTGCAGTTGAAGCGACACCAGATCGAAGCGCGCCTCCAGCCAGTGCCGATCGGTGTAATAGAGCCAGCTGCGCTCGTTGAATGCGCCCACGCGGGTGAGATCCTGCCAGGCGCTCAGACCGAGGTCGCATGGCACCAGGATTTCAAATATCCCGCCCGCTTTCAGCAGCCGCAACGTGTTCGTCATGGCAGCAGGCAAATCGCCGAGATGCTCGAGAACATCGTTGGCGACGGCGACCTCGAAGCTCTCTTCCCGCAGAGTGACCTTCCCGAAGCGAGTCGTCTCAACCGTCGACCCTATCAGCCCCGATGAGGATATATCGCAGACCGCGTCCGGGCCCCATGCCGGATCGATGTCCACGTTGAAGCAGTCAGCGCGATAGTCCTTACCGCTTCCCAGATGGAGGATTGCCGGCAGGGGACTCATGACAGCCGCACCGCATGGCCCGCGCGTAGCCGCGGCCGCAACCGCAGGTTCCCGCATGCCAAGGCCTAAAGCCGCTGCAAGGATATTCTCCTCCTGCCGCCGCGCGAACACACGCCACGCACGCTCCTCGAGCGCTGCACGCTGCGCTCGATCACTTACTAGCTCGATGCACGCCTCGACCAGGCGGTCATAGGGCACGCCGTAAACCGCATCACGCACATCCGACTCGATCTTAGTGTCTTCGCCAAGCTCGGCCACTACCGCCTTGCCGTTCGTCAGCAGATAAGCGACGCGCACGATCTCGAAGATTTTGGCCTCGTAGTAATGCATGTTCAGCACCACTTTGGCGTTCGCTATCGCGCGGTCGCGCTGCTCACCATAGGAGCCGAGCAGCGTGACGACCTTCAGGCCCCGTGCCCTCAGGGCCTCTAGGATCCGCTGGCGGCGTGGATTGATGCAGCCGTAGAAGAGGATGTCGATCTCTTCGCCAAGGCGGGGGATGCGTACCAGCTCCGGCACGTAGCCCACGGGAACGAAGGTGACGGATTGTGCCCCTTCGGCTGTGAGGCGACGCAAATTCTCCGCGCTGTAGTCCCATACGCACCGCTGCTTGAGCGCGCGCAGGTAGGGTCCACGAAGCCATGGCGAATCGCGGTCCGCCTGTTCCGAGTTGTAGATGATCGCATCGGGTGGTAGGACGCACAGGCTCAGCTCGTCGAGCTGGTGAGCGCCAATGACGATCGGCCTTGCCGGCCGGCTGGGTGGCTCGCGGTAGTACGCGTGCACCCCGAGCCGGCGGAGACCAAAATAAACGGTCTCTGCCAGTTCGGTCAGCGCGCGGGCATGTTCGTATCCTTCAGGACGAATATGCATAACATGAAATGTGCCTTCCACCGCTGGCGCGTAGTTCGACTTGGTGAGAAGCACGGGAGCACTCGACATCGCCAGCCCGCCATATGTCCAAAAAAGCGATTATCGGTGGCCGCCCATGACGTGCGTGTGACGGACGGGACTTCCCGACGGGCCGACGGGCGAGGCGAAACCCGCTAGCTGGGCGAGGAGCCCAGGACCTGCCAAACCTCTCTCGATCGGCCTGCTCGGTGCCGCAGGCCGCACGACCGGCAGTTCACTCTGCGTTCTGCACCTGTTCGCGCATCTGCTCGATGAGGACTTTCATGTCCACGGCGGTGCGGGTGGTCTGGAGGTCCTGGGACTTTGACGACAGCGTGTTGGCTTCGCGGTTGAGCTCCTGCATGAGAAAGTCGAGCCGCCGCCCGGCGGGCTCACTCCCCTCGATCACGCGGCGCACTTCGGCGATGTGACCGGTGAGCCGCTCGAGCTCTTCATCGACATCGAGTCGCTGCAGCAGCAGCGCCAGCTCCTGCTCGATCCGCTCGCGGTCGACTGCCGCGCCGAGCTCGGCGAGCCGCTCATCGAGGCGTGTGCGCACGCGCGCATGCACCTCGGGCAGCCGCGCGCGCACAGCGGCGACCAGCGCTTCGAGCGCCGTGCAACGCTGCTCGATGAGCTCGCGCAGCCGCGCGCCCTCGCGCGCGCGCATCGCCACCAAGTCCTCGAGCGTCGCGCCGAACACCGCGTAAGCCACCGCCAGGAGCTGCTCGCCGTTGATGCGATCCTCGCGCAGCACGCCCGGCCAGCGCAGCACATCGAGCGCGTTCACCGCAGTCGGCTGCGGCAGCGAGCGTGTCACCACGGCGACCGCGGAGAGCAACTGCTCGAGAGCCACCGTGTCGACCTCCAGCACGCCGCCCGCACCCTGAGGGTGTCGGTAGCTCATCGAGCAGTCGACCTTGCCGCGGCGCAGCTGCCGCGCGAGGCGCGCGCGCAGCTCCCCTTCGGCGGCGCGCAGCTCGTCCGGCAGGCGAAAGCCCGCCTCGAGAAAGCGATGATTGACGCTGCGCAGCTCGCACACCAGCGTGCCCCACGATCCGGTGCTCTCACGGCGCGCGAAGCCGGTCATGCTCGCGATCATGCTGGCGCTCGTCACATGATATAAAGCGTGCACAAGTCTAACAGAGGCGCGGATTTCTTCTTGCAGGTCGAATACGCGGACATCAGCCTGCTCGGCGGGCGCGAGGAGAACCAGGACCGGGTCACCG
>Ga0187783_10002235_pt1 | contig 14397 bp, 13 predicted proteins | sample 1015_SJ02_MP02_2_FD_132471 | JGI IMG/M metagenome (GOLD analysis project Ga0187783, IMG submission 132471) | Tropical peat soil microbial communities from peatlands in Department of Meta, Colombia - 1015_SJ02_MP02_20_MG | ecosystem: Environmental > Terrestrial > Soil > Wetlands > Peat | place...
CCGCGGGCCATGAGCGTCGTCACGACCGGGATGTCCGTACGTTCTGCGAGAGCACGCAGCGCGTCGGCCGCTCTCGACTTCAAGATCCCTCCACCCGCGTAGATCACTGGCCGCTCCGCACTGAAGATGAGCTCAGCTGCGTCGCGCAACTTCGCTGGATCGACAGGTGCATTGGATCTGTAGCCGGGAAGATCCAGCTCCTCCGTTGTGCGCGGCCAGTACCAGTCCATCGGGGCATTAGCGATGTCTTTCGGAACGTCGATCAGAACCGGGCCAGGCCGACCGGTGGTAGCGACATGGAAGGCCTCCGCAACGACGCGGGGAAGGTCCTGCGCAGAGGTGACCAACCAGTTGTGCTTGGTGATGCCCTGAGTCACGCTCGTGATCGCGCACTCCTGAAAGGCGTCCGTGCCGATCGAGGTCGTGGCTACTTGGCCGCTGATCACGACCAGCGGGATCGAGTCCATCATCGCGTCCATCAACGGCGTGACGATGTTGGTCGCGCCTGGGCCGCTCGTCACCATCGCAACGCCGGGCCGACCGGTCACCTGCGCATAGCCTTCCGCCGCGTGACCCGCCCCCTGCTCGTGTCTCACCAGGATGTGACGTATGGGGGAATCGAGGATCGGGTCGTAGACAGGGAGGATCGCGCCACCCGGCAATCCGAAGATCACCTCGACGCCCTCCATTTCAAGGCTCTTTATGAGGGCTTGGGCACCTGTGAGTCGCATTTTGGATGTCCTCGCTGTTCGTTTCGTTTTCTCAGTGTTCTCGACTTGCGTCGGTTCTTGGCAGTTGAATCTTTTTTCGTCCGGAATTGAAACGACCTCCCGTCTGGGAGGTCGTGAAGCGCACGTAACCGTGAACGGGCGACGCGCGCTAAAGGAGAAGTACGAGAGAGGCAGGGGGGGCAACGACCTCAGACATAGTCAAAACAGTCTGCCATGAAATCCCCGCTCGGGCAACCCAGAGGAGTCGCTTGCACCTCGGCGCGACGATTGGCGTGACGACAGACGTCGCCATGACTCACGGTTCTGTGACCGCTCCTCTATCGGCACCGGTCGCCAGCCGGGCGTACTTGGCCAATGCTCCGCTCGTGTAACGGGGCTCAGGCGGCTTCCAGCGCCGACGGCGCTCAGCGAGCCGCTCATCATCCACCAACAGGTCGATGCTCCTCGACCCGACCTCGATCCGAATTGGATCGCCGTCGGCGACGAACGCGATCGGACCACCGTCCACCGCCTCGGGGGCGAGGTGACCGACGCAAAGACCGTGCGTTCCCCCGGAGAATCTCCCGTCGGTGACGAGCGCGCAGTCGCTTCCCCGACCTGCTCCCTTCATGGCACCCGTCACAGCCAGCATCTCCCGCATCCCCGGCCCACCTTTGGGGCCCTCGTACCTGATGACAAGAACGGTCCCGGGCTCGATCGCGCCTGCCAGGATCGCGTCAAGGGCATCCTGTTCGCCGTCGAATACCCGCGCGGGACCCTCGAAGCTTCCGCTGTCGATGCCCGCTACCTTCACGACGGATCCTTTGGGAGCGAGGGAACCGGAAAGGATGGCGATCCCTCCGTCGGTGTGAATCGGGTTCGACAGTCCGTGAATGACCTCCCCGTCCGGCGCCGGCGGATCCATGGCGGTGAGGTTCTCGGCGACCGTCCGTCCGGTGACGGTCAAGCACTCTCCGTGCAGAAAGCCGCCTTCCAAAAGCTCCCGCATCACTACCGCGACCCCTCCGACCCTGTCGATGTCGGCCATGTGGTACTTGCCGTGGGGTTTCGTGTCGGCGATGTGCGGAACCCTCTCGGCGACACGATTGAAGTCGTCGAGAACGAGGTCGACTCTCGCCTCGTTGGCGATCGCCAGCAGGTGGAGAACCGCGTTGGTGGAGCCGCCGAGCGCCATCACGACCGCAATGGCGTTTTCGAACGCCTCCTTGGTCATTATCTGGCGCGGACGGATGTTCTTGGCGAGCAGGTTGATGACGGCGCGGCCACATTCGTAAGCAAGATCGTCCCTTCGCCTGTCCACCGCGGGGGGCGATGCCGAACCGGGCAGTGACATCCCCAATGCCTCGGCGACAGACGCCATCGTGTTGGCGGTGAACATTCCGGCGCACGAACCGGCCGTGGGACAAGCGTTGTGCTCGATCAACGACAGCTCTTCGTCAGTGAGAGCGCCAGCCGCGTGCGCCCCGACCGCCTCGAAGACGCTCACGATGTCGAGCGCCTGATCCCGGGCGCGGCCTGGCAGGATCGATCCCCCGTAGTGGAACACCGAGGGCAGGTTGAGTCGCGCAGCCGCCATGAGCATTCCCGGTAGGGATTTGTCACATCCCGCGAGGGTCACAACGGCGTCGAAGCGCTCGGCGTGGACCATCGTCTCGACCGAATCTGCGATCAGCTCCCGGGAAACGAGCGAAGCGCGCATTCCCTCGTGACCCATGGAAATGCCGTCGGAGACAGCGATCGTCACGAATTCGATCGGGTAACCGCCCGCAGCCCGAACTCCCTCCTTGGCACGGTCCGCCAACCGGTCGAGCGTCAAGTTACAAGGGGTCACCTCGTTCCAAGACGAGGCCACTCCGACCTGAGGCTTGTCCCAATCGTCATCGGTCATGCCAACTGCGCGAAGCATGGCCCGAGCTGGTGCCCTCGTGGGACCATCGGTCACCTCATAGCTGCGGATCTTCATGCCGTGCGCGCCATCGCCAGGCACCGATGTTCGCTGCGAATCGTCGGCCATCTTCGAAAGACTAGATGTAGAGGGGATCAGCCGTCGCCGAGAGGCTCGCTCGATTCCGCGTCGATTGCACTTTCGGTTGAAACGCCTTTAGGTAGTCCTTCGGGCAACACGATCGGACTTACGGACGACGCGCCGTAGTCGCGGCGAGAAGGCCCGTAGGGATCGTCGGGAACCAAGCGCACCACCCGGACCGAACCGAGATCGATGAGGCGCCACCGCCGCAGGACACGGACGCCGACTCGATTTCTTCCGGCGACGACCGCGCCACGAGCATGGAGACTCGCAACGACCAAAAGGACCGCGAGTGGGACGGCGGCGAACATCACGCCGACGATGCTCCAGAAGAGGGGATGGCCGAGCACGGCTACAAAGAGAAGGGTGATGACCGCACACACGGCGAGCAGAGCCAGACAAACTCGGGCAACCGACCCCAAGGCCTGCCTGACGAACCACGACCTGCGGATCGGCCACACGACGTCGGAGCCTCCGTCTGAATTCGGCCGCGGTCCGGTGTGGCTGAACGTCGAAGGTGACTTCACAAGGGTCAGGCTATGGCGAATCCATCGGCATGCGGGTTCGCCCTGGTCATCGTGGCGAACATCGAAGCCCAGAGTCGTGAGTGCGGCACTCCCGGCGGGCCCAAGAGCCCTCTGCCGTATCTCACGACGCTCCCGCACGCGATCTCCGGCCTAAGTGCGTTCGACAGGCGCATAGAGGGGGGGTCGGGAACTTCGAATCCGAGCAACTCGATCGAGCGGCGCAATTCGGCCAACGTGATCGGCCAGGGAGCGGCGCGAAGAACCCTGGCTGCTACTTCACGAAGTTGCCGGCCTTGAATATCGAGGCGCACAGCATCGGACGGGGCCAATTCGTTGGGAAATGGGGTATGACCGCTGAGCGGCGATGCGGCTCCGCCGAGGGCATCACGACAACGAGTCAGTTCTCTGATCAGATCGTGTCGTCTTTCCGTCAGCTCCAGCATCCGGCGTTCGACGTCGCCGAGATCGTTGATGAGCACCGCTTCGATCTCGTAGATCTTCTCGCGTGCTTCGGGCGGTGGAGGAAAGCGCCTGGGACGAAGCAAATTTCCGGGGGTCATGATCGTTTTCAACACCATCCGGAGACGGTCTCAGGCGGTTGTAACGGTTTCGCTCAGGTGACGTCCGTCAGGGTGGACACGGGATAAAGAAATTCGTTGCTTATGTCGCTTGTGGCGCTTGTGGCGACCGCCTGTGGAAAACTGCGCCACAAGCGCCACTCGGGCTATAAGCACCCAAAAATAAACATCCGGCCGGAGTGCTCGAGGGGCCTGGCGGCCAAACTGAGGCTCAGGAAACCGCAACTCGCGGGCCGCGCGAGAGCTTGAGGCCGCTCCCGCTCAGTCGATTCCTTTTTGAGCACGGAGGCGCTGAAGCTCGGCGACAACCGCCTTGCCGTTCGCTTTTCCCCGGGTCGCCTTCATCACCTGGCCGGTGAAGAAGCCCGAAAGCTTGTCGTCTCCTTCGAGATAACGGGCCCACTCCGAGAGGTTCGCTTCGATCACCTCGGCGACGGCCTTGGCCGTCGAGTCGGTGCCGAGCGTCTCGAATCCCATTCTCCGAGCGATCTCGCGAGGATCTCCCCCTCGCCGCAATAGCTCAGCCAGCACTTCCCTCGACTGCTTCGATGTCAAGGTGCCGTCGTTCTCGAGCCTCAAAAGAGCCGTGTACGAGTCCTTGTCGACCGTTCGGGCACCTTCGAGATCCGACGCTGCTTCATTCGCAGTTCGAGCAAGGGCGAGCGCGGGCGGCACATCGCCCTCTGCGGCATAGGTGACAAGTGGATCGAGCCCGTGTTCCACCACGGTGTTTATCTGCTCGATGCGGGCAGAAGGGACTTCTTCACCGTCGAACAGGGCGATTAGCCGCTCCCGCCTTTCGGCCGGCATGGGCCCTAGCTCCGCGCCGACTGCATGCTGCCAGGCGAAGTCTGGAACCACCGGAACGAGGTCGGGCTCAGGGAAATACCGGTAGTCGAACGCCTCCTCTTTCGAGCGCAGCCCCACGGTACGACCAGCCTCCTCGTCCCAGTGACGGGTCTGTTGGACCACCTGATCACCCGCGTCGAGGATCTCGGTCTGCCTGACGATCTCGTACTCGATCGCTCTCGATAGCGACCGGAGCGAGTTCAGGTTCTTTATCTCGCAACGCGTGCCGAAGGTTTCGGTCCCTGCCGCACGCAACGACACGTTCGCGTCGACACGTAATGAGCCCTCTTCCATCCTTCCGTCAGAAGCGCCGGAGGCTACGAGGATCGCCCTGAGCTCTGAGACATACAAGCGTGCCTGTGTGGCGGACCTGATGTCGGGCGCCGAGACGATCTCCACGAGTGGCACCCCAGCCCGGTTGTAGTCGACCAGCGCGTAATCAGCATCGTGGATGCGGCCGCCGCCGCCGACGTGGGTCGTCTTGCCGGTGTCTTCTTCCATGTGTGCACGAACGATCCCTACCCGTGACCCGTCAGCGAGCAACAGACACCCGTTCACGTTGATCGGCTCGTCGTATTGAGTGGTCTGATAATCCTTCGGCATGTCGGGGTAGAAGTAATTCTTCCGATGGAAAATGGACGGTTTGATGTCGCACCCGAGTGCCAAGCCGACGCGCATGGCGAACTCGACCGCCTTCAGGTTGAGGACCGGCAAAGAACCGGGGAGTCCCAGGCAGACCGGACAGATGTTCGTGTTCGGCTCGTCCCCGAAGGCGTTTCGGCATCCACAGAACAGCTTCGTCTCCGTTTTGAGCTCGGTGTGGACCTCGAGCCCGATGACGGGCTCCCATTCCGGGGTCGTTTTCAGCGACATCACGTCGACATCATGTCCTCAGATCTTCACGCGCACCGACCCGCGGCGCAGGGAGCTGCGGAGCCGCAGCTTCGATCGCTGCACCGACGCGAAACATGATCCCTTCCTCGAGAGCGGGAGCAAGGACTTGGACACCTACCGGCAACCCGAGCTCGTCTGTACCGAACGGGACGCTCAGAGCAGGGTGACCAGCAAGGTTGCTCGGTGCCGTGCAAACATCGCTCAAGTACATCGAGAGCGGGTCGTCCACCTTTGAACCCAGCGGGAACGCGGTTCCCGGAGACGTCGCGCCGACAAGGACGTCGAAGCGCTCGTACGCTCGGGCAAACGCTCGAATGATCAACGTCCTTACCCGTTGGGCCTGTCCGTAGTAAGCGTCGTAGTACCCGGCGGACAGCGCATACGTTCCCAACATGATCCGGCGCTTGACCTCGGCGCCGAAGCCGGTCGCGCGCGTCGCGCTGTTCATCGCCTCGGCGTTCGGTGCGTCGATCCGAAGTCCGTAGCGAACCCCGTCGTACCTGGCGAGGTTGGACGAGGCCTCGGCCGACGCCAGCAGGTAGTAGGCGGGGAGCCCGTACCCGAGCTCCGGCACGGACACCTCGTCCACACCAGCCCCCGCCCGTTGCAACTCTTCGGCCGCTTCGCGGACCCGTGCAACAACCGCATCGTCGACCCCTTCGATCAATTCCTTGATCACGCCTACTCGTACCTTTCCTACTCCCTCACCTAACCCCGCGGCCGTACGAGGCGATGGACGGTCGAGAGACGTCGAGTCGAGCGGGTCGTGTCCTGCGATCACGTCGTAGAGGGTCGCCGCGTCTGCGACCGATTGAGCCAGAGGCCCGATCTGGTCAAGAGAGCTCGCGAACGCCACCAGTCCATAGCGCGAAACGGTTCCGTAAGTCGGTTTCATGCCTACGATGCCGCAGAGCGCGGCAGGCTGGCGTATCGAGCCTCCGGTTTCGGAGCCGAGCGCGATCGGCGTCATCCCCGACGCGACCGCGACCGCCGATCCACCACTCGATCCACCTGGCACACGACCGGTGTCGTACGGGTTCTTGCTCGGCCCGAACGCAGAATTCTCAGTGGACGAGCCCATCGCGAACTCGTCGAGATTGGACTTTCCAACAACGACGGCGCCCGCCTCGCGGATTCGTGTCACCACAGTTGCGTCGTACGGGGGTCGCCATTGGGCGAGGATCCTCGAAGAGCAGGTCGTCGGTATTCCTCGAGTGCAGAGGTTGTCCTTCACAGCGATCGGTACCCCCGCGAGCGGACCCGGGTCCTCGCCTGCGGCGACCTTTCGGTCGACCTCCGCAGCCTCTTTCCGGGCCTCGTCCTCGAGAACGCTTACGAAGGCCCCGAGCGAGCCTTCATAAGATCCGATGAGCGCGAGATGGCGTTCTGTGACCTCTGCGGCCGAGACCTTCCCTCCACGAACGTCGCTGGCGAGCGAAAGCGCGGGCGCCTCCTGTGCAGTCATGATCCTTCTCCGAGAATCGGCGGCACCTTGAACCGACCAGCTTCTACATCAGGGGCTTGAGAAAGGACTTCGTCGCGGTCGAGCGACGGGACGAGCTCATCCGGACGGAGAACGTTTTGCAACGGCAGCGGATGCGCGGTTGGCGGGACGTCGCCGGTGTCGAGCGCCGAGACCTGGGCCGCGTATTCGACTACTGCGGCGAGTTGCCCAGCGAACAGGTCGAGCTCCGCCGTGTCGAGATCGAGACGCGCGAGGCGAGCGACATACGCCGCGTCGTCGCGCGTAAGACCGTGTGACGGTTTCGTCATGCCGAATCGGAGCGTTCGCCGGCGAGCACTTCGCCGATGAAGCCGACCACCCGCGAGACGATCTCCTCTGCGTCGTAGTCGAGAGTCGCCACGTGATAACTGCGCTCGAGCCAAACTCTCTCGACAGGCCCGGAAACCCCTGATGCTAGGACGTCGCTCGACTCGGTAGGAACCACATGATCCTGTCGACTCGTAAGCACCAGCACCGGACATTTGATCCGACTGAGATCGCGTGCGACTTCAGCCGCACCGTCGAAGAGCGAAAGGGCGGCGGCAACCGGAGTTCCCGAATAGGCGAGCTCCTCGACATCGGCCTTTGCGATGTCAGAGCCGACGCCCGGAGCCACGTCCGTTCCCCCTTCGAGCAGTTCGTTGAGGATGTCGCGGATGCCCGGGGGTGTGTCGATCAGTGGATTGACCAACGCCAAGCCACGAATCTCCGCGTAGCGCGCGGCCAGATGGCAAGCGAGAGTCCCTCCCATCGAAAGCGCGGCGAGCGCGACGACCGAGCAACGTTCTGCGAGCGTCTCGTATGCGCGTTCGGCCGCCGATTCCCAATCCTTCCACCTGCTCGGGACGAGGTCTTCCACCGCCGTCCCATGCCCGGGCCAGAGGGGGAGCTCGACCGTGTGACCCGCCACGGCAAGCGCTTCGGCCAAGGATCGAAGCGACTGAGGGCTTCCAGTGAACCCGTGTAGCACCAACACCCCCTCCGGACCTCCGTCATAAGAGAACGGCTCTGCACCAGGGAGCACCGGCTGGGTCACGCGGGCATGGTATCGGCCCAGCGAGTAGCGCCGGGTAGGGTTGCTCCGACATAGACAAGGAGCGCAGTTCGAATGGCAAGCTTTCCCTTCTTGAGCGATGACTGGGTTACGGAAGCGCGCAAAATTCGCCAGGAGTACGAGCCCACGACGGGGACGATCGCTCACCAGGTCCGGATGAACCTCGTGGTTACGGAGGTACCGTTCGGAGACGGACCCATCGACGCGCACCTCGACACGAGCGACGGGAGCATCCGACTCGATACCGGTCACATCGACCCGGCCGACCTGAAGGTGACGGTCGATTACCTCACGGCGAAGTCGATCCTCGTGGACGGCAACCCCCAGGCCGGAATGCAGGCGTTCATGGCCGGAAAAATCCGCGTGGAGGGTGACATGGCCAAGCTGATGATGCTCCAGAGCGCGCCTCCTGACCCAAAGGCGCAAGAGTTGGCTCAGCGGTTGAAGGACATCACGCAGTAGCGGACGTGCGCGGGCGTGCGCGGGCGCGAGCTCACGCGGTGACACGCTCCTCTGCGAGTCCGCCGAAACCTTCGATCTCCGAAGTAGCAGTGGCGGGCTTCCTGATTCGGACTGTGGATCGGACGCGTGTCGCGAACGCCACCCCGACGAGTGCGACGGCACCTCCGACGATGAAAGCCGCGTGGAAAGACGAGAGCAGATCCGTGCCGGGGCGTTTCGCAGCAGACTCCTGAACGGTTTGCATGACCTGAATTCCGGCCACTGTCGCGATCTGGACCATCAACTGCTGAGTCGCGCTTGCAGTTCCGAGAGCATCCTGGTCCACGACATTCGAAACGCTCGCCGCAATGCTCGGCGACGCGATGCCCATTCCGATCCCCGACATGACGAGGGCGAGCTCGACGAGAAGAATGCCGCCCCCCTGACCCGTCGAAGCGAAAAGGCCCATCGAAACGACGACCGCCAAAGTTCCGGTCACGGCCGCTGCCCGCTCGCCTACCCGGACTGCGACGTATCCCGCGACCGGCGCGATGAGCGAGAAGCTCAGCGGACGCGGAATCACGAGCAGTCCGGCCGCCGACTCCCCGTGTCCGTAGACCTGTTCGAGTAGGAGAGGAGCCAGGAAAAAGCCTCCCATGTAGGCGAAGTTCGACAACACTTGAGCGACGATCGGGAACGAGAAGCTTCCACGTCGCATGTAGTGGAGAGGGACGAGTGGATCTTGCGCTCGTAGCTCGACCGCAACCAGCAAGAGGGCTGCCAGAAACGAAAGTGTGAACGCTCCGACCACGAAGTCGCTTCCCCAGCCGAGAAGCGGACCTCGATTGAGGCCGAATAGAAGGCTGCCAACGGCCGTGATGACGAGGATCGCGCCAGGCCAATCGAGTGAGGTTCCGGGAACGACGCGCTTCTGTCCGGCGCCGTGCTCCGGCAGGACCAACAACGCCAAAGCCAGCGCTATCGAGCCGAGGAGGATCTCCAAAAGGAACAACGAACGCCAACCGATCGACTGGATCAGCACGCCCCCGATCGCGACCCCGAGCACGGGACCGCCGGCTCCCACGAGCGCCCACCAGCCCATCGCCTTTACACGCTCGCCTTTCGGGAACAGCGCCAGCACCAACGCCATCGAAGACGCGCCGAGCCCGGCTCCGGCCACACCTCCGAGCGCCCTCGCGAAAATGAGAGTGGCGATATTGGGAGATAGGGCGGAGAGCAGGGCGACACCCACGCTTCCGGTGAGTCCGATCAGGTAGACCCGTCTGTGGCCCCAACGATCGCTGAGCTTTCCTCCGAGCGGCACGAACACGGCCACAGCCAGCATGGGCGCTGTGACAACCCACGTCGCGGTAGCCACGGTGGTGGTGAGGCCCGCAGCGACGCGTGGAAGCGCGACGACGAAGACGGTGAAAAGAACGTTGCTCGAAAGGAGCCCGGCGAGGACCACGACGAGAACCCACCAGCGGTACCTGTCGCTGCTCGCAGCCCGACGACGAATTCGTTCACGGATCAACAGCGGCCACGGGACGACAGCGACCTCTTCGCCGTGCGGCGCGCCGATGACAAGCGAGTCCGCGTCCGCGCGCTGAGAGTGGGGGACTTCGGGGGAGGTCACGACCTTTCCAGGGTAACCCGCGATCCCCGGAAGTCATTCAAGTAACGAGCCCGGGACGAGGTTGCCGATCAGGTCACGTGACCATGGAGGGTAGCTTCTCCTGAAGCTCGGCCACGGTCCATCGGTCGTCCTTCGAGAGCGTCTCGGTCATTGTCCAGGGTTGGAAGAGACGAATCTCGCCACCCTGCACGAAAAACACCTTGCCTGTGATCGCACAAGACTCAACCGAGAGAGCTGCTACTAGAGGAGAAATGTTCGCCGCGTCCCACAAGTCGAACGTGCCGGGATCGGTCGGAGCCTTGACGATGTCGCCAAGTCCAGGAGTTTGTTCGGTCATCCGCGTGCGTGCAGCGGGAGCTATGGCGTTGACGCGTACGCCGTAGCGCGAAAGCTCTTTCGCCGCGATCACAGAAAACGAGGCGATCCCCGACTTGGCCGCACCGTAGTTGGTCTGCCCCGGGTTCCCGAGGAGGCCTGACGTGGACGAGGTGTTCACGATCGATGCCTTGACCTCGCGACCTTCCTTCACTTGCTCGCGCCAATAAGCCGCCACATGACGGGTCGGAACGAAATGACCTTTGAGATGGACGTGCACAACCGCGTCCCAATCACTCTCCGACATGTTGACGAGCATCTTGTCTCTGAGGATCCCCGCGTTGTTCACGAGAACATGAACGTCGCCGAAAGCTTCGATCGCGGCGTCGATCAAACGCTTGCCTCCCTCCCAATCCGTCACGTCGTCGGTATTGGCAACTGCTTTGCCACCGATCCCCTCGATCTCGTCCACGACGAGTTGGGCAGCCGCTCGGTCATCACCCGAACCGTCCACCGATCCCCCCAGATCGTTCACCACGACGCTCGCTCCTTCAGACGCGAAGAGCATCGCGTGCTCTCTGCCGATCCCCCGCCCCGCACCGGTGATGATGGCCACTCGTCCTTCGAGCGCACCCATTGGCCCCACCCCTCTCCTGCTGGCCCCAGTGGTCGTCGTCGCGCGCCAACCCTGGCAGCACCGTCAAGTCGGGTCAACTCGCGACGAGAGCCCCCCGCCCGCGGGTCCACGGCTCGACGATTCGCCGAACGGTAGCGCGCTCGCCAGCTACGAGGACGTATTCAACATTGCGAAGCCGTCCGACAGAGCCGACCCGTTTGCCCACGTTGTTGTAAATCCCTATGCGGGCGCCCACGTATCGATCCGACTCGAACTCGAGGACCTGCACGTGACCGCGCGCCAAACAGATCTCAACGAGCTCCTCCAACGTCACCCATGATTCGTCGTTGTAGGACAGGATGACCACCTCGGCCCGGACGTCGCGCACGACCTTTGCGATCGCGCCGCCGATCGTCCTGCGTGAGTTGAACAAACTGCGCGGCCTCGACCGCAGCTCCGCGCGCTTGCATGCCACCCCGTAATGCTCTGGTGAATCCCAAGCGACCAGCGTCTCCCATATGTGGTAGTTCGCCTCGTAGCGGTGTTGGTTGTAAGGCGGATCCAAATATGCGAGATCGAACTCCCCCAGGTCGCAGACGAGCTCGCACGCGTCTCCTCTCAGGTGGCGGCCCGACCCGCTCAAAAGGTGCGGCACCCGAAGCTCGAGTGGGCGATACGAACGTTCGGCCCATTCCTTCACATAGGCCATTTGCACTCCTGTCGTGGAATCGACCCGGTCGGCGGCCTCCATCAAGCTCGTCAAGAGGATCGGTTCGAATGGATGACCGCGGTATTTCCTTTCGATCTCACATCGCACCGCGTCCACTCGGGCACCGTTTGCAGGTTGGAAGAATCTCGATCTCCGGCAAAAGGTCTCCGTGAAGTATCCGGGTGCTCCCGGAAGCGCGTCCAGCTCCGCTGTCGCCGCGGCCAGGGCCTCAGTGTCGACAGCGTTTGCATCGGTTGACACGTAGCAGCCCGCAAGCGTCTCCGCGTAGAACGTCGAATCGACCGCAGTGACGAGCGCTCCTGCGGACTTGAACGCTTGAGCCACGCGAGTCGTCCCGGTAAAGAGATCCAGCGCCGTTCGCGCGCCGGATCGCACGAGCATCTGCGTTAGCACAGGCACGAGCCTTCGCTTCGAACCGAGGTACTTGATCACGGTGCGGAGGAAGCTAGTGCGACTGACGTTTGGAGAGGCTGATCCCGAACAGGCGTCAGAACAGGCGTCAGAACAGGCGTCAGGACAAATGGCTGATGAACCACTCGTTGGCCAGATCGGCCACCTGTTCGAGAGCACCGGGCTCCTCGAAAAGGTGTCCCGAACCCGGAATCACGTCGAGCCTCTTTTCGATCTTGAAGAGCTCGAGTGCCCGACGGTTGAGCTCCAACACGTGGTAGTCCCGCCCGCCGACGATGAGCAACGTCGGCGCGGTGACTTCAGGCAGCCGGGCGCCTGCCAGATCCGGCCTGCCTCCTCGGGAGACGACTGCTCCGACTTCGCCGCGGAGGCTCGCCGCCACCTCGAGAGCTGCAGCCGCGCCCGTGCTCGCGCCGAAGAGGCCCGTCGGAAGCTGGAGGTCGGGCTGCTGAGCCGTCCACTTCACGGCTGACTCCAGCCGTTTGCTCAAAAGGGTGACGTCGAAGACGTTCGACCGTTCGTTCGCTTCGTCCACAGTCAGCAGGTCGAGGAGCACCGTGGCAAACCCGCGATCCTGAAGCGCTGCGGCAACAAAACGGTTGCGAGGACTGAGACGACTGGACCCACTTCCGTGAGCGAAAACGACCACGCCGTGAGCGTTGTCGGGTGCCGTCACATCCGCGTACAGAGTCGTCGCGTCGAAGTCGATGGCAAAGGTCTTTTGGACCGCGAAGGTTCCACTGCCACTACCGGAGGAAGCGTCGGGGACCTCCGATATGTCAGCTATGTCGGCGAGCAGAGAGCGCACCTCTTCGTCGGGCACTTGGTGGAAATCCGAGTACCACTCTCCGATACCGAAGAAGTCGTTGGGTTGTTCGAGACAGACGACGTCATCGGCCAGCGAACGCATCAAGGCGACGGTCGACGGTGGGGCGACCGGAATGGCAAGCACGATCCGGCTGACGCCGCGGCGACGGAGGACTTCGATCCCGGCCATTGCGGTGAAACCTGTGGCAAGTCCGTCGTCGACGATCACAACCGTGGACCCCGAGACGGGAACCGGGGGGCGGCCGTCGCGATACGTGCGAAGCCGGCGCTCGAGCTCCTCACCTTCGCCGCGCGCGACCTGGTCGAGGACAGAGGACGGAACACGTAGCTGCGCCACCAATCTTTCGTTTATTACGCGAACTCCTCCTTCGCCGATAGCACCCAAGCCGAGCTCGGGTTGACCGGGGTAACCGAGCTTTCGGACTACCAGCACATCAAGAGGCAGACGAAGAGCTTTGGCGATCTCATGAGCGACCGGGATTCCCCCGCGCGGCATCCCCAGAACGATGGTTGGCCCGTGCACGGAGACCCGCCCAGGGGAAAGACGCCCGGCCAGACGCTCTGCGAGTCGCCTTCCTGCTTCGGTGCGATCGCGAAACGGCATGACTCTCCCCGGCCGCCGCCTCCCCCCGCCGGCAGCGGACGGCATTTTTCCGTGCGTCCAATTCTGCCCGAGATTCACCGCCTCTTCGGCAAAGGCCTCCCGGAACCGAAGCGCCTGAACCACCAGTCGGGGTCCCGTGCGTGTGCGTGGAAATGGTCCGGAATCTGACGCATGACCTTGTCGAACGACCACGTTCCCTGGCCGAGCACCTCGTCGGCGACCTCTGCCAGCCGACCCAGCATGGCATCGAGCTCCTCTGGCGCTGGTTCCACAGCATGGCGCTTCCAGACCACCATGGGAACACCGCAGATCTCGCAGTCCGCCACCCAGCAGAGATCGTCCTCGTGGTACCAGGTCGTTAGCCGCGCGGCCTGGCAGAGCTCGCAGTCCGGGGAGGTCCCGGGCCCTGTGGTCTTCACGGTCAGCTCGTGTAGATGTTCACGGACGACCCGGCGGGCACCATTGTCCCAGGAGCCGGGTTGGTGTTGAACACCTTCCCGCTTCCTGGCCCGTAGATGTTTCCCGGGACGAGCCCCACCGCCTCGAGACCGTTGAGCACCTCGGCCAGCTTGCCGTTCGGCGGTATGCCGGGGACGGCGACGGGCGGTGGGCCTTCGGAGATGACGACCGTGACCGTCGACCCCTGTTGCGCG
>Ga0187783_10002236_pt1 | contig 14396 bp, 11 predicted proteins | sample 1015_SJ02_MP02_2_FD_132471 | JGI IMG/M metagenome (GOLD analysis project Ga0187783, IMG submission 132471) | Tropical peat soil microbial communities from peatlands in Department of Meta, Colombia - 1015_SJ02_MP02_20_MG | ecosystem: Environmental > Terrestrial > Soil > Wetlands > Peat | place...
AAGGCTGGCAGCGAGGCCGGCACGATCAGGTACCGGTACAGCGTCAGGCCGCGCAGGCCCATTGTCCGGCCGGCCCGCAGCAGTAGCGGCGGCGTGTAGTCCACGCCGGTGATTAGGCCGTTCGCGATGGCCGGGGCGCCGCCCATGATCATCACGAAGATGATCGCGACCGTGCCCTGGGTGAACAGGATTATGGCGAAGGGGTACCAGACGATCGACGGCATGGTCTGCAGACCGGTGATGATCGATCCCAGTGCGGCACGCAGCGGCGGGATCCTGGCCACCAGCAGCCCGATGGCGGAACCGCACAGCACTGCCACCAGGTATCCGATGAGCGCCTGCTTCATGGTCACGCCTATGGCTGCCCAGAGCTGCGCGGTTCGCGCCATCTGCCAGAGCACCGGCAGAACCGTGGCCGGGCCCTTCAGCACAAGCGCCTTCCAGCCGGTCAGGTACACGATCTGCCAGACCGCGAATACCAGCACCACCGCGAGCAACTTCGGCCAGCCCGCGGTCCAGGCCCTGCGAGCGAACCGGATAGGGCCGCGGTCCGGCAGAGCCGTGGCAAGCTCGAGTCTGTCCAGGCCTTGCAGTGCCTGGTTAGTAGCCATGCATTCCCATTTCCTCCCGCAGCCGGTCGGTCAGCGTGCCAGCCAGCTGGGCAACGTCGGGACTGTCGATCCGGCGCGGTCCGAGGCGTGGCGCGGGATACTCCGCGATGATCCGGCCGGGCCGGCTACTCAACACGATTACTCTGTCGCCGAGCCTGGCCGCCTCGCGGACGTTGTGCGTGACGAACAGCACAGTGAGCGTCCGGTCCGAGCAGATCCGCTCGAGCTCGTCGTGCAGCAGGTCCCTGGTCATCGCGTCGAGAGACCCGAACGGCTCGTCCATCAGCAGCACGTCTGCGTTTTGCGCGAGCGCGCGGGCCAGCGCGACCCGCTGACGCATGCCGCCGGACAATTCGTGCGGGCGCTTGTCGCCGAAGCCGGTCAGCCGGACGGTGGCCAGCAGGTCGGCCACCTCTGCACGGCGAGCGGCCTTCGGCACGCCGCGAGCCCGCAAGGCCACCTCGATGTTGCGACCAGCCGTCAGCCAGGGGAAGAGGGCCGGTTCCTGGAACATCAGGCCGACCCTGCGGCCGCCCGTGTCCACCAGCCCTGACGTCGGCCTGTCCAAGCCCGCCACTACATTCAGCAACGTGCTCTTACCGCAGCCGGACGCGCCGATAATGCACACGAACTCGCCGCCGCGCACCGTCAGGGACACGCCGTCGAGCGCGACCAGCCCGGCCCGGCCGGTCCGGTAGACCTTGCTGACATCGGTCAGCCGGACCGCGTCGCCGGCCTGCTCCGCTGGCTCCGCCGCAGCCTCGTCGGCTGTCGGCAAGCTTGACGCCCCCGGTGCGCGCGCCGGGGGCGTCAGCTGACTGTCTCTGAACGTCACGAGCTTATCGGCGGCTTGCCGTCCGCCTTCAACAACGTGTTCAGCGGGCCAAGGTCGAATATCCCCTTCAGGTTGCTGACGGGCTGGAGCAGGCCAAGCGACACGGCATGCGACGCGTCGGTGAGCAGCGAGCTTTCGATCGGGTTGTTAGTGAAGGTCACCTGGCCAAACGACGCGGCCAGCACCGAGGACTTCAGACCCTTCCCGGTCAGGGCCGCGAGCTCGGCGTTTGCCGCGTTCTCGGCCGCCGACTTGTGACCGGCGATGTAGGAGTTGGCCTCGATGTTGGCCTTCAGCAGGTCGGACGCCACCGTTGGATTGGCGGCGAGGAAGCTCTGCGTCGCGACCAGCAGGGTCGTCACAAACTGGCCCTTGGGCCACAGGCTCGCCTCGTTCACCAATACGTGCCCGCCGTCGGCGACCATCTCGGCGTCATACGGCGCGGGCTCCCAGCCTCCGGCGATCTGCCCGGACTCGAAGTCCAGAACTGCCGACGAGTTCGGCGTGACCGGGGTGACCGGCACGTCGCCACCACCCGTCGGCGTCGTCGTGAGGCCCTGCGTCTTGAGCCAGTACCGCAGCGCGACATCCTGCGTGTTCCCCAGCGAGGGGGTGGCCAGCTTCTGACCCTGGAGCTGGCTCGGGCTCGTGATGTTCTTGTTCACGACCAGCTCGGCGCCGCCGGACGCGACCCCGGAGATGACCTTGATCAGCGCGCCATTCGACTTCTGCCACGTGTTGATCGCCGGGTTGGGGCCAACGTACGCAGCGTCTAGCTGCCCTGCCAGCAGCGCGGTTGCCTCTTCGGTACCGGTGCTGAATGGATACAGCTTGAGCGTCACATTCTTGCCCAGGTTCTTGGCGAAGAAGCCGTCCTTGATCGCGATCAGCGCGGGTGCGTGCGTAATGTTCTCCAGGAAGCCGAGCCGCAGCACGACTTTCTTCGCCGCCGTGTCGCTGACGCTGCCGCCAGCCGGCGACGAGGCGCAACCCGCCGAGAGCCCCGCGATGCCCGCGACCGCGAGCGCGACGACCAGTTTCCTCATTGTTCACCTATTCTTTTCCTATCGAAAAACTCAGGTTAACCGCGAGTCTACAATGTCGACAGGAAAAGTGGAGCTTTGTACGGCTATCTGTGCCGGAGGTGTTGCCGCGCTCGACGGGCCTGGCCAGTCGGGGGCTAGTCGCCCTCGTCGCCCGCGTCTTCGGGGTCGACACCCTGCACGGAGGGGAACCGCTGCAGGCAGGTCTGCAGCTCGGCGAGGTTGGCCGGAGAAGAGTTCGTGGTGTTGTACCGGATGCCGTACATCATGTTGGTGACAGAGCGCTGGGTAGGCAGCGCCATCGGCGGCGTGTTCTGGATGTGCGAGCATTCCGCCCGGACGTGCAGCGCCGTCGCGACCGAGGTACCCGGGTTGAAGTCGACCACCATCCACTGCTGGTCGAGATCGGCATCCATCTTGGCGCAGCCGGTCAGCACGAGCAGCCCAGCGATGACTGCGATGGCGAGGGCGACCCATCGGTTACGCGAAGCCAGCGCGCCGTTACCATGCGCAGTCGCCGCGCTGATCGCCGCGGGCTGCCGTCGTGGTGCGTGCACGCCGCCACTGTACGGCTAGCGGCGGGCCAGCATGTCTCCGGCCGCTAGCCGAGCGGATCCGTGCCACTCTTGGTCGGAGTGAAGTGCAGGACCAGGAGGTGCGATGGCGGGACTGATCGAGGACTACGCGCTCATCGGGGATATGCAGACGGCCGCCCTAGTGGGCCGGGATGGCTCGATTGACTGGCTGTGCCTGCCGAGGTTCGACTCCGACGCGTGCTTCGCCGCCCTGCTCGGCGACGAGCGCAACGGCCACTGGCGGATTTGTCCGACGACCGCCGAGGGACCGGTGTCCCGGCGCGGGGAGGTCAGCCGACAGTACCTGGGCGACTCGCTGATCCTGGTCACCACCTGGCGAACCTTCAGCGGAGTCGTCAAGGTCACCGACTTCATGCCCCCGCGTGACCACGCGGACCCGGTGCTGGTGCGGATCGTGGAAGGCGTCGAAGGCAGCGTCGAGATGGAGTCGGTGCTGCGAGTCCGGTTTGGCTACGGCAAGGTCGTGCCCTGGGTCCGGCGCACCGGAACTGACATCCGGGCGATCGCCGGGCCGGACTCGGTGTGCTTCCACGGCTCAATCCGGAGCGTCGGCCAGAACATGGCGCACGAGGCAGTGTTTGACATCAAGGCCGGCGACCGGCAGTGGTTCGCGGTGGCCTGGAAGCAGTCGCACCTATCCCCCGATCCGTGCGTCATCGCGGAGGTATCCCTCGACCAGACGAAGGCCTTCTGGTCCGACTGGTCGGCGAGGTGCACCTACCGCGGACCGTATCGCGACGCCGTGATGCGCTCGCTCATCACGCTCAAGGCGCTGACGTACGCCCCGACGGGCGGCATCGTCGCCGCGCCGACGACGTCGCTCCCCGAGGACATCGGCGGCGTGCGGAACTGGGACTACCGGTACTGCTGGCTGCGCGACGCCACGATCACCCTGGAGGCCCTGCTCCGCACCGGTTACACCGACGAGGCAGACAGCTGGCGGCAGTGGCTCGGCCGCGCGATCGCCGGCGATCCGCGCGACGTGCAGATCATGTACGGGGTGGCCGGCGAGCGCAGGCTGGCCGAGTGGGAGGCCAGCTGGCTGCCGGGCTACGAGCGCTCGGCGCCGGTCCGGATCGGCAATGCCGCCGTCGACCAGCGGCAACTCGACGTCTACGGCGAGGTGACAGACGCTCTCACCCTCGCCCGCCAGGCTGGCCTCGTCTTCGACAAGCACACCTGGAGCTTGCAGCGAAAGCTGCTGGACTTCCTGGAAAAGCACTGGGACGAGCCGGACGAGGGCATCTGGGAAGTGCGCGGGCCGCGACGGCACTTCGTGCATTCCAAGGTAATGGCGTGGGTGGCGTTCGACCGTGCCATCCACCTCGTCGAGCAGGGTAATCCCGGTCCGCTGCAGCGCTGGCGGGAGATCAGGGATCAGATCAAGGCACAGGTCCTTGACCAGGGTTACGACGCGAGCCGCGGCGTGTTCACGCAGTACTACGGGAGCACCGAGCTCGACTCCTCGGTGCTGCTGATCGCCGAGGTGGGCTTTCTGCCGCCAGATGACCCGCGGGTGGTGTCCACCGTGCGCGTGCTGCGGCGCGAGCTCATGCGGGACGGCCTCATGCTCCGGTACACCCAGACGGGCGGTGCGGCTGGCGCGACTAACGTCGACGGCCTGCCCGGCGCGGAAGGCGCGTTCCTGGCATGCAGCTTCTGGCTCGTCAACGCGCTGCACCTGGTCGGCGAGTACGACGAGGCCGTGGCCGTCTTCGAGCGCCTGCTGGCCTTGCGCAACGATGTCGGGCTGCTGAGCGAGGAGTACGACCCGCGCTACCGACGCCAGGTGGGTAACACCCCGCAGGCCTTCAGCCACGTGCCGCTGATCCAGGCCGCGCTGAACCTCGAGGGGCATGCCACCGACCGGAGCCGACGGTACACGACCGACCGTACCGGCGTGGCGGCCCGCCTCGCGGACCCGGACCACGACACCGCGCCGCTGGACAGCGCTGCGGCCGCGGACCCTGCGTAGCCACCGGCCCCGGTGCTCCGGCCGGTCGGGGCGGGCTGGCCAGGCACCGCACCGGCAATGACAGACTGATGGTTAGCCATGCCACCTCGCCCGCACATCCTGGTCGTCAACGGCCGCAAGGTCCACCAGCCGGTCTTCATCCTCGGCGGGCCGCACTCCGGTACCGATCTGGTGGGCAGCGCGCTCAAGCGGTCCCCCGGCTTTCACGTGACCATAGGCCAGGATGCGGTGCAGAGCGTGGTGTACGCCTTCGCCCGCAGCCCGTCGATCCAGCGCGGCCGCGGCGAGGCAGCGGCTACGGTGCTGCGCGACGCATTCGCGCAGGCCTGGCTGGTCACCCCGCACGGCTGCCTGACCTGCTCGCCGGTGTGCAGGCAAGCCGGCCACGTCACCGGCCCGGCATCATGCGTCGCCGAGCGCGAGATCGTCAGGTACGGCGACGCGAGCCCGGACCTGATGTACTGCGCCACGTCCCTGGTCGCCGCGTTTCCCGATGCTCGACTCGTCCAGATCGTCCGCGACGGCCGGGACGTGGCCGCGGCCATGCTGGCCGACCCGCAGGAGCTTGGCTGGTTCAAGTCCGGTGTCGCCAACGTGGAGACTGAGTTCCCTAATCCGTTCCTCGGCGTGGAGACCGAACAGGATCTGGCCATCTGGCCCCAGCTCAGCACCGTCGGCAAGTGCGCGATGCGCTGGCGAGGCTCAGTACGGGCGATGGCACGGCTGCGGGCGGCCCTGTCCGCCGATCAGCTCACCACCCTGCGGTATGAGAACGTTGTCGGCCAGCCGACCGCGACCGCGGCCGCGCTGTCGGGCTTCGTGGGCGCCGCGGTCGGCCGGGCGCAGCTGGCGGCCGACCAGCGGGATGGCGCGGCCAGCCTCGAGCCGGGATCCTGGCGACGCCTGCTGACAGGGGCACAGCTGACGGAGATCGAGTCGGTTGCCGGGCCGGACCTGCGGCGGGTCGGCTACCTAGACTAAGGCGCCGCGGCGGGCTGCCGACCCGTGGCCGTCTCCTGGCGAGAGAACTGGGTTCGGTACAGGTCCGCGTACAGGCCGCCCGACTCGAGCAGGTCCGCGTGCTTACCCACCTCAACCACCCGCCCGCCGTCGATCACGAGGATCTGGTCGGCGTCGCGAACGGTGGACAGCCGGTGGGCGATCACCAGCGAGGTACGGCCAGCCAGCGCGGTCTTCAGCGCGCGCTGCACCGCTGACTCGGATTCGGAGTCCAGGTGCGCGGTGGCCTCGTCGAGCACAACCACTGACGGCGCCTTGAGCAGCAGCCTGGCCAGCGCGATCCGCTGCTTCTCGCCACCGGACAGCCGGTAGCCGCGGTCCCCGACGACGGTGTCCAGGCCGTCTGGCAGCACGGCTACCAGGTCCCAGATCTGGGCTGCCTGGCAGGCGAGGACGAGCTCGTGCTCGGTGGCTTCCGGACGCGCGTAAAGCAGGTTGGCCCGGATCGTGTCGTGATACAGGTGCGCGTCCTGGGTCACGACGCCGACGACCTCGTGCAACGACTCGAGCGTGACGTCGCGGATGTCGGTCCCGCCGATGGAAACCACCCCGCGCGTCGGGTCGTACATCCGCGCCACCAGGTGTGTGATGGTCGTCTTGCCCGCGCCGGATGGCCCCACCAGCGCCGTGAGCTTGCCGGCCGGCGCGCGAAAGCTGACATCGGTCAGGGCCTGCTGGCCCGGCCCGGCTCGCTCGGGCACCTGCAGCGCGATGGACTCCAGCGAGGCCAGCGAGACCTCCGACGCCGTTGGATACCGGAAGCTCACGTGCTCGAACCGGATGTCCGGCGCCAGGATGGACCCACCCGGACCGGCGGCCGTGAGCGGCACCGCGTCCGGCTTCTCGTCGATGAGCGGCTTCAGGTCGAGTACCTCGAACACCCGGTCGAAGCTGACCAGCGCCGTCATGTAGTTGACCTGCACGTTCGACAGCGAGGTGATGGGCCCGTACAGCCGGGTCAGCAAGGTGGCGAGCGCCACCATGCTGCCAAGCTGCAGGGAACCGCGGATGACCAGCTCGCCGCCGAGTCCGTATGCCACCGATTGCGACATGGTGGCGAGCAGGCTCAGGCCGGTCACCAGCGCGCTGCCCCACAATGCGGTGAGCACCCCGATGTCCCTGACCCGCGACGCCCGGCTGGAGAACATGCCGAGCTCCTCTGGCGGGCGGCCGTACAGCTTGGCCAGCATGGCGCCCGCCACGTTGAATCGCTCCGTCATCGTCGACCCCAGCTGCGCGTCGAGCTGCATGGACTCCCTGGTCAGCCGCTGCAGCCGGCGGCCGACCCGCCGCGCCGGGTACAAGAAGATCGGGATCAGCACGAGCACGATGACCGTGACCTGCCAGGAATAGAAGAACATCGCCGCCAGCACGAGAATCAGCTGCAGCGTGCTGGACACCACCGAGGACAAGGTCGACGTCAGAGCCTGCTGCGCGCCGATCACGTCGCTGTTCAGCCGGCTGACAAGCGAGCCGGTCTGGGCCCTGGTGAAGAACGCGATTGGCTGCCGCTGGACATGCCCGAACACCTGGGTGCGCAGGTCGTAGATGAGGCCCTCGCCGACCCGCGAGGTGAAGTAGCGCTGTACGACGGACAGGAACCCGTCGAACAGCGCCAGCCCCGCCATGATGCCCGCCACGGCCAGCACCACAGCGGGCCGCTTGGGCAAGATGCCCTTGTCGATCACAATGCCCAGCAGCACCGGATACCCGACGGTGACTCCGGCGTCCAGCGCTGCGGCCAGCAGAAAGATCGCTAGCTCCAGCCGGTACGGACGGGCGTAGCCGACGATCCGCCGCACGGTGCCGGGCGCCAGCTTCTGCTTGGTCACGCTGGGATCTCGGGTGAAACCCCGCATCGCGTGAAACTGGGCGTGCATGGTCATGGTCGGTGAACCTAGCCGGCCCGATGGATCATCCCGGCTCCGCTCACGGCGAACCAGCAGCGGCTACTGCGGCGGAACGTGCCGATCCGCAGGTCGCGCTGAGAGCAGCTTGGCCTGCGCCACGCGCTCCGCCGCTGCCTGCTCGTCCAGGCTGCGCTCGTGCGCCCGTACAAGCAGTGCCTTGGTCGCCCTCGCGGCAGCTGGGTTGGTGCTCAGCAGCGCCTCGGTCAGCTCCTTGACCGCGTCGTCGAGGTCCGCCTCGGGAACGACCCGCTCGGCGAGCCCGAGCTGCTGTGCCTCCTGCGCGTCGACGGTCCGGGCGGTCAGGCACAGCTCGATCGCCCGCGGGAGGCCGACGATGTCGACGAGGGGCTTGGTCCCGGTTAGGTCGGGCACCAGGCCCAGCGCAGGCTCCTTCATGCAGAGCTTCGCGTCGTCCGCGAGCACCCGCAGATCGCACGCGAGCGCGAGCTGGAAGCCGGCCCCGATGGCGTGACCGCGGACCTTGGCGATGGACACGATCGCCGGGTCGCGCAGCCAGAAAAAGCCCTCCTGGTAACCCTCTATCTGGGCGTCGAACAGAGGGTGACCGGGGTCGACCCCCCGGTCTTCTCCGGGGACGCCCTCGGGCGTGAACATCCGCAGGTCGATGCCCGCGCAGAAGGACGGGCCGGCTCCCGTCACCACGACGACTCGGACGTCGCCCGGCAGCTTGCCGGGGATCCGGGCCAGGCCGTGCCACATGGACGGCGTCATAGCGTTGCGGCGCTCTCGCCGCGACAGCGTGACAGTGGCCACACCATCAGCTATGGCAAGGTCGAGCCCGGCGGCTTCGAGGTCGGTCAGGTCGACGGACATGGTCCCATCCTGGCGGTCAGCGGCCGCCCAGTAGCGGCCGGGTTCAAGCCTTCGACTTCGCCTTGCCCCGGGTTGCCCCGCCGCGGCCGCGCAGCGAGACGCCGCTCTCGCTCAGGATCCGGTGGATGAAGCCGTACGATCGCCCGGTTGATGCGGCGAGCGACCGGATGCTCTCTCCGGCGCTGTAGCGCTTCTTCAGATCCGCCGCGAGCTTGGTGCGGTCGGCACCGGTGACCCTGGTGCCCTTCTTGAGAGTCTCGGTCACGCGAACCTCCCGGGGTTGAGCCAGATACCGCTGCGTAGCCGTATCTGGCCATGATCACTCATTCGTTCGCCGTCGGCTACGGACACCCGCAAAAAAGATCATTCTTTTGTCAGGCCAGCGCCACCAGGTCCGCGAGGTCCTCGCTCCAGGCGTCTTCCACCCCGTCGGGCAGCAGCACGACCCGCTCGGGCTGCAACGCGTCGACAGCGCCTTCGTCGTGTGTGACGAGCACGATCGCGCCGGCGTAGGTCCGGAGCGCGGCCAGGATCTCCGCCCGGCTGGCCGGGTCGAGGTTGTTGGTCGGCTCGTCGAGCAGCAACACGTTGGCCCCGGACACGACGAGCAGCGCGAGGGCGAGCCGCGTCTTCTCCCCGCCGGACAGCACGCCCACCGGCTTGGTTACATCGTCGCCGCTGAACAGGAACGAGCCGAGGATGCTGCGAAGCTCACCGTCAGCGAGGTCAGGCGCCGCCGAGCGCATGTTCTCCAGCACGGTCCGGGCTCCGTCGAGCGTTTCGTGTTCCTGGGCGTAGTAGCCGAGCCGCAGTCCGTGCCCGGCCATCACCTCGCCGGTGTCAGGTGCCTCGAGCCCGGCCAGGAGCCGCAACAGCGTGGTCTTCCCGGCGCCGTTGAGACCGAGCACCACGACCCGCGCGCCCCGGTCCACGGCAACGTCCACGTCAGTGAACACCTCGAGCGAGCCGTAGGACTTCGATAGCCGCTGCGCGCTCAGCGGCGTCTTCCCGCAGTGCGCCGGCACCGGGAACCGGAGCTTCGCCACCCGCTCGGGGGCACGATCCGCGGTCACGCCGGCCAGCAGCCGTTCGGCGCGCTTGGCCATGTTCTGCGCGGCCTTTGCCTTGGTGGCCTTGGCGCGCATCTTGTCGGCCTGCGACTGCAGGGCGGCGGCCTGCCGCTCGGCGTTCATCCGCTCGCGCCGCCTGCGCCGTGCGTCGGTCTCCCGCTGGTCGAGGTAGGCGTGCCAGCCGAGGTTGTAGATGTCAAGCTCGCTGCGGTCCGCGTCCAGGTGGAAGACCTTGTTCACCACCGCGCCCAGCAAGCTCGTGTCGTGGCTGATCACGATCAGGCCGCCGCGGAAGGTCCGCAGATGGTCCCGCAGCCAGCTCACCGAGTCCGCGTCAAGGTGGTTGGTCGGCTCGTCAAGCAGCAGCGTGTCCGCGCCGCCGAACAGGATCCGCGCGAGCTCGACCCGGCGACGCTGGCCGCCCGACAGGGTCCGCAACGGCTGCCGCAGCACTCGTTGCGGCAGTCCGAGGCTCGCCGCGAGGGACGCCGCCTCCGACTCGGCAGCGTATCCGCCGAGCACTACGAGCCGCTCCTCAAGGTGTCCGTACCGGCGTACGCCCGCATCCCGGCGGACCGGGTCCCCCGCCGCCATCTCTACTTCCGCCTCACGCAGCCCTGTCAGCAGCGCATCCAGGCCGCGGGCCGACAAGATGCGGTCAAGAGCCAACGCATCCAGCTCGACGGCCATCGTGTCCTGCGGCAGGTAGCCGACTGAGCCGCCGGTCGTGACCAGTCCGGCCGTCGGCAGCGCCTCGCCGGCCAGCACCCTGGCCAGCGTGGTCTTGCCCGCACCGTTGCGGCCTACTAGGCCGATTTTGTCGCCAGCAGAAACCTGAAACGTGGCCGCGTCCAGCAACAGCCGGGCGCCAGCGCGCAGCTCTACTTCATGGGCCGTGATCATTTCGGGGAACTCGCTCCATCTCTGAGATCAGACGCCGGGCAGACTTCACCCCCGCAGCGGGGCCGCGGCGTCATGAGCAGAGCGGTTGCATATCGGCAAGTTTACCCGAGCGAGCTGGCGTCGGGCACCTGGTTACCCGTGGCGCCCGGCTACCCGCCAGTGCGGCCGTCGATCGTGTCCCGGCAGATGTCGGCGTGCCCGGCGTGCAACGGAGACCGCCGTCGCGGCCGTTCTCGGTCCTTCGGTCTTGCCTTTGCAGCTCTGTTATCTAATGTTCGCTCCGCGTTAACGCCCATCTCGAGACTTGTCCCTAAAGTGGACCGCGCATGTAGGGAATGTAGGGATTACTGGCCGGGTGCTGACGGCCGTGACAATCCGAGGCTTCGGGAGCGGTGCTTGCGTGATGTCAATGGAGGCTGACCCGACCGACGGCTCCGGCGTTCCGGCTGTGCCGGGCAACCGCGGTGGGGCCGGCGAGGCAACCGGGCAAGTCCAGCCTGGGGTGGCTGTGCAGGCGCGCGTTGTGCGATCCCCGGCGGGACTGCAGACGGCGGCGGCACTCCGTTCGGTTGACCTGACCCTGAGTTTCGGGAACCGGCCGGTCCTGACCGGCATCACCGCCGACATTCAGACGGGTGCGGTCACCGCGCTGATCGGGCCGACGGGGTCCGGCAAGACCACCTTGCTTCGCACCTTCAACCGGATGAACGACAAGGTGACCGGCTACCGGCACACCGGCGACGTGTTCCTGGACGGGCGCAGCATCTGGTCTCCCGCTGTGGACCTGATGACGCTGCGGCGCAAAGTCGGGATGGTATTCCAGCGGCCGAATCCATTCCCGATGTCGATCATGGACAACGTCGTGGCCGGGGTGCGGGCACACAAGATGGCCAACGGCGCCGCGGTGCGGGAGATCGCCAGGCAGCGGCTTACTGAGGTCGGCCTCTGGGGCGCGGTGGCCAGCCGACTGAAGGATTCGCCGTTCCGACTGTCCGGCGGCCAGCAGCAGCTGCTGTGCCTGGCCAGGGCCCTGGCGATCGGTCCCGATGTCCTGCTCCTCGACGAGCCGACCTCAGCACTCGACCCGATGGCCACCGAGTCGATCGAGAAGCTGATCAGGACGCTGGTGCCGATGATCACGGTGCTCATCGTGACGCACAACATGGCCCAGGCGCGCCGGGTGGCCGACCGCACGATCTTCCTGAACGGGGGGCAGCTGGTGGAGCACGGCCCGACCCAGCAGGTATTCGAGAACCCGGCGAGGGAGGAAACCGCCCGTTACGTCAGTGGGCGATTCGGCTAGCGCAATCGCCGAATCTTGCCGACCCCTGCCCCACACCGCGCCGCAGCGCGGTCCTTTGCTCGTACGCACCAGCGTGCGGGCTGCCAAACCGCACGCATCAGCGTGCACTTAATAGAAGGAGTAAACCGCCGGTGGACAGAAGAATCCGCTTGGCTTGCACAGCGGCTACCGTCATCCCGTTCGCGGTGATGGCTGCCGCGTGCAGCTCGTCAACACCACCTGCCACTCCCAAGGCAAGCGCCACGGCTGCGGCGACGCCGGCCATCCCGGCCGCGCCCGCATCAGGCACGCTGACCGAGACCGGCAGCTCCGTAATGTTCCCGTTGGTCAGCGAGTGGCAGGCGGGTTACACCGCTAAGTACCCCGGCATCAAGATCAGCACGGCGTCGACCAACTCGGGTACCGGGATTACCGATGCCGGCCAGGGACTCGTGAACCTCGGCACCGCCGACGCGTACATGAACGCCTCGGACACCGCGCAGTACCCCACGCTGGAAAACATCCCGGTGGGTGTCGACGCGATCGAGGTCATCTACAACCTGCCTGGGCTCAGCGCGCCGCTGAACTTGAGCGGCACCGTGCTAGCCCAGATCTACCAGGGGAAGATCACGACTTGGAACGACCCGGCGATCGCCAAGCTCAACCCTGGCGTGACGCTCCCGTCGTCAACCATCGTGACCATCCACCGCGCTGACAGCTCAGGCAGCACCGTCCTGTTCGCGCAGTACCTCAACGCCCAGGACCCGACCGACTGGCCGTCAAGCCTGATCAGCTCGACGCCCACCTGGCCCACCGTGGCGGGCTCGCTCGCGGAGACCGGCAGCGGCTCCATGGTGAGCACCGCCGGCGCTACCCCAAACTCCATCGCCTATGTCGGCGTCAGCTACTCGGCTCAGATCGCTGCCGCCAAGCTGTCCGCAGCTGCGCTGGCGAACGCGGCTGGCAAGTACGCGACGGCTACCCCCGCCGCACTCACCGCGGCTGTGGACAGCTTCCCCACTGCTCCGGCTAACGGCGCGGAGTCCCTGATCGACACCAAGGCGGCAGCCGGGTACCCGATCACTGGTTACGAGTACGCCATCGTCAACACCACGCAGAGCAGCACCACGCAGGCGGATATCCTGCAGAACTTCCTGTACTGGGCCATCACCACCGGGAGCTCGTCGAGCTACCTGGGGAAGGTCGGCTTCGTGGCGCTGCCCAAGGCCACGTTCGACGTCGCCGTCAACCTGATCACAAGTATCAGCGGCTGAGTAGATGGCATTTCCTGCACTGCGGCGCGGCGGAGGGGCGGGCACCCGGCCCTCCGCCGCGGCCGGCCGCTCCGCGAGGTCGGCTAGCAGCTGGCTCCGCGGTGGCGGCCCGCTCCGGGCGGTCGGCCTGGGCGGCGCGGTGGTGCCAGGGCTGGTGCTCATCGGGCTGCTGATCGAACTGATCTTCAAGGCGATCCCGGCGATCGGGTACAGCGGCCTGCACTTCCTCACCAGCAGCACCTGGAGCTTCGGCTCCGAGTACGCCAAGCCGGTGACGACCAACGGCCTTATCCATATGCAAGGCGAGGAGTTCGGCGCGCTGCCGCAGATCCTCGGCACGCTCGCGACCTCGGCCATCGCCCTGATCATCGCGGTCCCGGTGTCTGTCGGGGCCGCACTGCTGATCGTCGAGCGGCTGCCCCGGCGGCTGGCCGGCATCGTCGGCGTGTTCCTGGAACTGCTGGCCGGCGTGCCCAGCGTGCTGGTCGGCCTCTGGGGAGCGCTCACCCTGGGGCCCATCATCGCCAAGCACGTATCCCCGCTGATCGCGCACACTGTCGGCCGGATCCCAGGGCTTACCGGGTTCTTCGGCCAGAGCACCGGCAGTGGCCAGGGCCTGTTCACGTCGGGGCTGCTGCTCGCCGTCATGGTGATCCCGATCATCGCGTCCACTTCGCGCGACCTGATCCGCGGCGTGCCCGTCCTGCCCCGCGAGGGTGCTGTCGCATTGGGCATGTCCGACCTCGAGTGTGCCCGCAGGGTGACGCTGCCCTGGATCGCCTCGGGCATCTTCGGTGCCGTTGTGCTCGGCCTGGGCCGGGCGCTCGGCGAGACCATCGCGGTCGCCATGGTCTGCGGCGTGGCGCTCGGCTCGCTCCCGACGAACCTCTACGGGGCAATGATCACGATTGCCGCCAACATCGTGCAGAACCTCGAAACCGCGATCACCGACCCGATGGACATCAGCGCGTTCGCGGAGTTGGCCCTCGCCCTCATGGTGATCACGCTGCTGACCAACGTGGCCGCGACGCTGCTGGTGCGAC
>Ga0187783_10002237_pt1 | contig 14387 bp, 9 predicted proteins | sample 1015_SJ02_MP02_2_FD_132471 | JGI IMG/M metagenome (GOLD analysis project Ga0187783, IMG submission 132471) | Tropical peat soil microbial communities from peatlands in Department of Meta, Colombia - 1015_SJ02_MP02_20_MG | ecosystem: Environmental > Terrestrial > Soil > Wetlands > Peat | place...
CACGATCTATGTTCCGCATAACTCCCTCGACGTTCTTCGCGATACCCACTTCATCGATGGTATCTGGCTCGATTCTCAAGGACTCTCTCACGACAAACTGGCGCAGACGATTCGCGAGTCCTTGGCGCTCACCCATGGCTTTAAGCCCAATGATCAGCGCGCGGTCTTCATTTTCGATGCCCAAAAACAACTATCGCAGTTCAGCCTGATCAGCATGGGCTTGAAGATTCTGATGGGATTCGTGGGTACGATCACGTTGGGCATCGGTGGGATCGGTCTGATGAACATCATGCTGGTCTCGGTGACGCAGCGTACTCGCGAGATTGGTGTGGAGAAGGCCCTGGGCGCTCGCCGGAAGGATATCCTCTTTCAATTTCTGGCCGAAGCCATGGCCATCACCGCCGTGGGAGGGGTGCTCGGAATCTTGCTCTCCTATGCCATCTCGCTTTCGGTCGGAACCCTGACGCTGTACAGCGCGATGGCCACGCACGCCGAGGCCGGCGACATTCACCTCACCCTGGCCCCTCGGGTTTTGCTGGTCTCGACCGTGATCTTGGGTGTCGTGGGGGTTGCAAGCGGCCTGTTTCCTGCCGTGCGCGCCGCCAATCTCGATGCGGTGGAAGCCCTTCGCTACGAATAGCGCAAGGTGGAGTTCCGCGCCAACCCCAACGCCCTTAATAAGTTACTGTACTCAAAAACTGCGGCGCCTTCCTGATCGCCGTCGCCTGTTCAAATCCGGAAGCGATTTTCAGGAGCGTCGGCTCGCTCCAGGCGCGCCCAAAAAATGAGATCCCCACCGGGAGACCAAACACGAATCCGGCCGGGACGGTGACGTCAGGATAACCCGCCACCGCAGCTGCGTTAGAACTTCCACCCGCAGCGTGATCGCCGTTGATCAGGTCGGTCAGCCATGCCGGACCACCTGTTGGCGCCACGATCGCATCCAGTTGGTACTGGTCCATCACCGCGTCTATCCCTTCCTTGCGGGAAAGCCTTTGGTTATTGATCAGCGCATCGGTGTACTCCGTGGTGGTCAGGTCGCCCTTGGCTTGGGCTTTGAGGAATAGGTCCTGCCCGAAGTAGGGCATTTCCTTCTCCCGATTCCGGTCATTGAAATCGATGATGTCCTGCAACGATTTGGCAGTGCCTCCTCGGGCGGCCAAATAGGAATTGAGATCGGCCTTCAACTCATAGAGCAGCACCGTGAGCTCCGTGTCATCAAATTTCCCGTGCGAGGGCAGATCCGCCGGATCCACGATCTCGGCGCCGGCCCGTTGCATGAGCGCGAGGGATCGCTCCATCACCTGGTCCACCAGGTCGCTCAAGCCGAAATACTTTCGCGCAACCCCGATCCGCGCGCCGCGCAGTCCGTTCGGATCGAGAAACCGCGTGTAATCGGTAGCCTTCCCCTGGCTTTCGGCAGTAGCGTGATCGCGTGGGTCGGCCCCGGCGATCGCCGTAAGCAGGATAGCTGCATCGCGCAGGGTGCGAGCCATCGGTCCCGGCGTGTCTTGGCTGTGCGCAATGGGAATCACTCCCGCGCGACTCACCAAACCGAGGGTGGGTTTGATCCCAGCGATTCCGTTTGCCGAAGAGGGACAAACGATCGATCCGTCAGTTTCGGTTCCAACCGCAGCGGCACAGAGATTAGCCGACACCGCCGCTCCTGAGCCAGAACTCGATCCGCACGGATTGCGATCGAGCGCATAGGGATTTTTGGTTTGCCCGCCGCGAGCGCTCCAGCCGCTCGTGGAGTGAGCCGAGCGGATGTTCGCCCACTCGCTGAGATTCGTCTTGCCCAGAATGACGGCGCCGGCCTCGCGCAGCTTCTCCGCCACAAAGGAATCTCGCTGCGGACGGGCCCCCAGCAGGGCGAGAGAGCCCGCCGTGGTCTGCATGTGATCCGCCGTATCGATATTGTCCTTGATTAACACGGGAATGCCGTGCAGCGGTCCACGCACCCTACCCGCTCTGCGTTCTTGATCGAGCCCGTTCGCAATGGCTAGAGCATCCGGATTCACCTCGAGCACGCTGTTCAGCTGCGGTCCCCGCCGATCAATCTCCTCGATTCTGGCCAGGTATTTCTCCGCCAGGGCATGCGCCGTGTATCTGCTTTGGGCCATGCCCGCTGCCAGGTCGGCGATTGAGATCTCGTCCAGTTCGAAGGGTTTGCGGGGAATTTGGGGTGGGCTCGGAACACCGATCGGCCGGGTGACGGCAAGTGCCTGCACGCCGAGGATGGCTACTGCGGTAAGCGAGTTCGCTAAGAACTTGCGACGTTCTACCGAACCACAGACGCTGGGATTCAATTCCGCTTCTCCTGTTGTGGTGGAGCAAGAAACGGAATTATAGGAGATGAGTCAACCGGGATCCTGTCCGCGAGCACCGGACGTGCTCGCGGACCTAGCCAACGGACGACCCTGCTGGTAGTTTTATGCCGTGCGCATGACCGATTCGCGAACCGCAGGATTGCGATCTTGTACCGGTCCTCTCCGTTCGAGGTTCTTGCGAATCTTGTGAAGCTCCATAAAATTGAGCCCGGTGATCGTCGAGATCACGCAGCCGAGTAAAATCAGCGTTAGGTTATCCATCGACACAGCCTCCTTTACCTACCAGCGACCTCCACCACAGAATCTGCCACGCTCCTTAGAGTTTAAGATAGAAAAGAAACCAGGTATCACCGTTACCATTATAGCTTCGGTTGGCCTTGAAAGATCAGCGCAACGCCCCTAAGTGGCAACTCCAACCATTATAATAATCGTATCATGCCCAAGTACTCGATCGTAGTGCCGCTGCACAACGAGCAGGATAATGTCACCGACCTGTACGACCGCCTCAAGGCGGTCATGGAGGCGGAAGGCTCAAGTTTCGAAATTGTGCTGGTCGACGATGGTTCCGAGGATCGGACGCTGGCTTTGCTCGAGGAGATTGCCGCCGTCGACAGCCGCATCACCGTGGTCCGTCTGCGGCGGAACTTCGGCCAGACCTCGGCCTTGGCCGCGGGGTTTGATCATGCCTGCGGGGAGTACATCATCGCCATGGATGGCGACCTGCAGCATGATCCCGCCGATATCCCCCTGTTTCTCGAGAAGATTGCCGAAGGCTACGACATCGTCAGCGGCTGGCGGAAGCGTCGCATCGACAACCTGTGGTTACGCCGCATTCCTTCCCGCTGCGCCAACTGGATTCTGGCCAAGTTGAGTGGGGTGGATATCCACGATTTTGGAACCACCTTCAAGGCTTACCGCCGCGACATTCTTGAGCAAATTCCGCTCTACGGAGACTTACACCGCTTCCTGCCGGCGCTGGCTTCCTGGTACGGGGTTTCCATCTGTGAGGTCCCGATCCGCAATCAAAATCGCGGGCGGGGGAATTCCCATTACGGCATTTCCCGCACCTTTCGCGTATTTTTCGACCTGATCACCATCCGCTTCCTCTTGCGTTATCTCTCCCGGCCTTTGCATTTCTTTGGCACGGTGGGCATGATCAGCATCTTTGCCGGGGGTGGGGTGACCAGCTGGCTGCTGATAGAAAAGTTTCTCCACCACGCCGAGGTCATGACCGAGCACGGCCCCTTGATGATTTTCGCTGCCGTGTTGCTCTTGGCGGGGTTGAACATGCTGGCCATCGGTCTTCTCGGCGAGCTCCAGGTGCGGCATTTTCATCAGCCGGCCCGCCGTGCTCCCTACTATATCGACCGGGTTCTCCGCGCCCAAGGCAGCGAGAGACATAGCGTTTCGGAATAGATCTCTAGGTGCCGAATGCCTCTTTGTTGACGACGTAGGGCATCTTCCTGGGGTCGCCGCCATAGTTCTCCTCGAGCACGTCGATCAATCCCTGCACGCAACGGCCGGCCATTCCCAGGTTGGGGTCACTCGACAAGCGGGTGATCCTGGCCGCGCTGGCAAAATGTGGATACAAACGCACACGATCCCGAATTGCGGGATCGAGCAGGGGCGAGTTGGCGGGCAAAGGCTCCTGCTCGTAGACATCGAGGGCCGCACCCGCGATCCAATTTTCCCGCAGCGCCTTGGCTAATGCCGTTTCATCCACCACCGGCCCGCGTGAGCTGTTCACCAGAAACGCCGTCGGTTTCATCATCCGCAAGGTGCTTTCATTCATGAGATGAAACGTCGGCGTCGAGCCTTCCCCTGGGCGAATCAAGGGCACATGCACGCTGACGAAATCTGCCTGCCGGAGGGCTTCCTCGAACTCCACGTACTTGATCCAGGTTGGGTCGCGGGAAATGCCGCGAGCATGGCGCAGATCCTTGATCTCTTGGATGGCCTTCAGGTAATCCTGGTTCTGGTACGCCGCGTCGTAGCACAGAATGTTCATGTCGAATCCGGTGCATTTCTTGATCAACGCGAGCCCAATGCGTCCTGTGCCGATCACGGCGATCGTTTTGCTCGTGACTTCATCGCCAAGAAACGGCAGGTAGGGATGCCAATATCCCCACTGGTTCTCGCGCGTCAGCTGCTCGGCGGTCCACATTTTCCGCGCCAGGACACCGAGCATAAAGAAGGCAAACTCGGCGGTCGCTTCCGTGAGCACATCCGGCGTGTGGGTGAAGGGGATCTTATATCGGTTGGCGTCGCCGCGGCGGATATTATCGAAACCGACGGCAATCTGGGCCACGACCTTCAGCTTGCCCTTGCCCGCCTCAAAAATCTCAGCGTCAATCGGGTCGCGCAGTGTGGTGATGAGCCCGTCCACGCCACCCTTTACCTTGTCGACGATCAGGCTCTTGGGTGGCGGCGTCGGTTTGGGATAGACCTCGACCTCGTAACCTCGCTTGCGCAACACCTCGAGGGACTCCCCAATATCACAGGTGGCAAAAACCCGGAATCGTTTGTTCATCATCGTCTCTGACTGGAAGGGTTGGGGTCGCGCACCGATTCACCATGGGTGCGTTTCCGCAATCATATTACCCCAGGAGGCCACAGGAGGAATCGCCTGGGCCGATTGCTCCGTCGAGAAGCGCAAGTCTTACTCCGTCGAAACGCTATAATCTCCACGGCCTGTCGCCTGTAACAATCCCGAACCGTCCACCAGTCCGGCTCGTAGCGTGGCGCTCGGAACGGAAAAGTACGAGGGCCACGGGCTCGCCTTGGGATTGCTCACCGTAGGCGCACGGACGCGGGGCAAGGGTGATCAACCCAGGAATCCAGAACCAGGACACAATATGAACTCGAACGTTCGATCGGTGGCGTGTGCCATTCTCACCCTATCGACCGCCGCCTTTGCCGGCAGCGTCGACCCGGGCGACCCAACCCAAGGGTTCACCATCCAGCAAGCGCTGAGTGCGCCATTTCCCAGCGATCTGACGGCCGCGCCGGCGAAAGGGCTGCTGGCATGGGTGTTCAATGCCCAGGGGAGACGCAACCTCTGGGTCGCGGAACCCTCGAGCGACGGGACTTATCGCACTCGTCAGCTGACTCACTATTCCGTCGACGATGGGCAAGAACTGGTTGAGCTGGCTTGGTCCGCGAAGGCCGACTCTATTGCTTACGTCCGCGGCGGCGATGCGGAATTCAGCGAGAAACCTTACCCCAATCCCGCCGCTATTGTAGCGGGTGTCGAACAGGACGTGTGGGTGATCTCGCTGCAGGGTGGCGAACCCCGCCAGCTCGGGGAAGGTCACTCGCCTGCCTTCTCTCCCACGGCTGATTCGGTCGCCTATATCCTGAAGGGACAAGTCTGGCTGGCGAGCCTGACGGGCGATGACAAATCAGAGCAGCTGATTCATGCCCGTGGAACTGCCCATTCTCTCTCGTGGTCTCCAGACGGTCGTATCCTGGCCTTCGTCAGCGATCACGGGGACCACAGCTTCATCGGGCTGTTTTCCATGGACACCAAGAGCCTGAGCTATGTCGACCCGAGCACCGATCGGGATCAAGACCCGGTTTGGTCTCCAGACGGGGGCAAGCTGGCGTTTCTTCGCATTGCCTCAACCCAGGACAATCTGCTCTTTGGCCCCAGGCGTACGGGGCTGCCGTGGTCAATACGGGTTTACCAGCTGGACAGCCGACAAACCGAGCCAATCTTTAAGGCCTCCGAGGGACCCGGGAGCGTGTTCCGAGAGGTGGAATCGCAAAACCAATTGCTGTGGGGCAACGGCGGTCGCATCATTTTTCCCTGGGAGAAGGATGGTTGGACCCACCTTTACTCAGTCTCGGCAGGCGGCGGCCCGCCCAGCCTGCTGACCCCGGGAGATTTTGAAGTCGAGTACGTGGCGTTGAGCCAAGACCGCAAGACCCTGGTGTACTCCTCGAATCAGGATGACATCGACCGCCGCCACGTGTGGACGGTTGTGGTCGATGGCAAGCAGAAGGAAGCCCTCACCCAGGGAACGGGAATCGAGACCACGCCGGTTGTCTCGAGCGACAATCACACCGTCGCCTTGCTTCACTCGGATGCGCGCCTTCCCATGCGGCCAGCGATATTCTCAGGTCCCCAGGGAATTCGCGACCTGGTTCCCCAGGCAATCCCTTCTGATTTTCCGGCGGCACAAATGGTGACCCCGGAAGCGGTGATCTTCTCCGCCGCCGATGGGATGGCGATCCACGGACAATTGTTTCTGCCGGCAAAGCCGGCGAGCGAGCGGCATCCCGCCATCGTGTTCTTTCACGGCGGTTCCCGGCGGCAGATGCTTCTCGGTTGGCATTACATGTATTACTACAGCAATGCCTATGCCATGAACCAGTTTCTCGCCAATCGGGGATACGTGGTGCTTTCGGTCAACTATCGCAGCGGCATCGGTTACGGGCTGGATTTCCGGGAGGCATTGGATTACGGGGCCACCGGCGCCAGCGAGTACAACGACGTGCAAGGAGCGGGGATTTATCTGCGCAGCCGGGGCGATGTGGATCCCGAGCGAATCGGCCTCTGGGGCGGGAGCTACGGAGGTTATCTTACTGCCCTCGGTCTGGCGCGTTCGTCCGATCTGTTCTCGGCCGGCGTCGATGTTCACGGAGTGCATGACTGGAACACCGAGCTGGAGAATTTTGTTCCTTCCTACGATCCGAAGGCTCGTGCCGACACTGCTCGCATTGCCTGGGACTCTTCACCCCTGGCCTCGGTCCGGACGTGGCGCTCCCCGGTTCTCCTGATTCATGGCGACGACGACCGGAATGTGTCCTTTGCCCAGACCGTGGTTCTGGCCGAGGCGTTGCGCAAGCAGGGTGTCAATTTCGAGGAGCTCATCTTCCCCGATGAGATCCATGATTTCCTGTTGTATCGCGACTGGGTCGCCGCTTATTCGGCCGCCGCCAACTTCTTCGACCGCAAGCTCAAGGCGCCATCGCGAGCCACTCCCTCCGGCCAGCGGTAAAGCGGCGCGCGAACCGTTCATCGACGCGCGGGGCAAGTTGGACACTGAGCGGCTCGAGAGACCGGCTCGGCGCGAGGTTCCAAAAGAATTTTGCCGGGAAGGCAAGGGTCGCTAAGACAAGGGAACGCGGCAAGATCGGGATCGATAACTACGCCTTCCGGTCGTCAAAGTCAGAAGTATCGGACATCCTCGGCTTCAGAGTGGGAGTTTCGTAGGAGGAGTTTCCAAGCGCAATCAGGCTCTGATCCCGGCGCTCGTTGGGGCTGGTTCTCTTGCTTTCCACTCCGCTTCAAATTGAGCGCGGCTGTAGAAAGATTTCTGCGTGCCAATTCGGGTGGTCGACAGTCCGGCATAAAGATTGGCCCGGCGGACCGCTTCGCGTTCGCAGAAGCCCTCGCCGAGAAAAACTGCGAAGCTTCCGATGAACGCATCGCCGGCGCCGCTCGTGTCCACGGTTTTCATGGCAAAGGCCGGCACATGCTCCATCCCGTCAGCTCCGGCAAGAAGCGAACCGTTCGCGCCGAGCGTGAGGATGACACAACGGATTCCCTGGGAGAGGAGTTTTCCGGCGCACTTCTTGGCATCCTCGAGATTGCGCACAGGACTGCCGGAGATGGCCTCGGCTTCGCTCTCGTTGGGGACAAAATAATCGAGATCCACAAGGGCCTTGGCGTCGATGGCTTGGGCTGGGGCAGGATTCAAGATTGAGCGTATTCCGTGTTGGCGTGCGAATTGGATCGTGTAACTGACCGTCTCCAGGGGAACCTCGAACTGCAACACGATCCAATCCACCGTCTTCAGCATGGGTTTGGCGGCTTCAACCGCAGCCGGGGTGAGACAATCGTTCGCGCCTTTGACCACGATGATGCGGTTGTGCCCGGCGGGATCCACAAAGATCGGCGCCACTCCGGTGGACACCTCGACGGGGCGCACTTGAGTTACATCGATACCGAATCGAGCAAAATTCTCTACCGTCGCGGGCCCAAACAAGTCGCTCCCAACCCGCGCCACCATGAAGACTTCCGCACCACACAAGCGAGCAGCGACCGCTTGGTTGGCCCCTTTTCCGCCAAAGCCGAGATCGAACCTCTGACCGAAAATGGTTTCGCCCGACTTTGGGAACTGCTCGGTGAAGGTGGTGAGATCCATGTTGGCACTGCCCACGACGGCGATGCGGGGAGTCTTGGTCATAGACTTTTCCACAGCCCACCCATCCGAGCTCATTCGAAAGAAGCCCGAGTGTAGTCACGCGCGTGACAGGTGTCAACCCAGACTGGAGCCGTAGCACGGGTTGGCATAGTGAAGTAAGGGAAGACCTTAGGCTCGCTCGCTGGGCTTTCCAAAGAGTTGCTTCTCTCGATCCCCCGCCGGGCTGGGCAACCGAATGATGCCAGGGGGGACCCGCGAAGAGCGTGTCGCAGCCTTAGGCCGAACCTAAGGTAGGCGGGAGAACGAGCTCCCCGTCGTCAACCACGTAAGTTATGCTGAATGAACACAATGGCCGGGTTTGGCTCTGCCCCGACGTCGCATTTTGAAGGGGCTAGTTCAAGGCCGGGCGGCGGATCCGACAGGGTTTGCGTGCTGCTGGCCGAAACCCAGGCCGAGAACGAGTAAAACAGCCAATAGCCTTCTCGTGCCATGGACTTAGACTCTGGTGCCATTGTGGCTCGCAGCCGAAGGCATCATCCTAGGGGTGACCAAAGGCACCGGCTCCCGATGCCTAAGGATTTTCGAGGAAGCAACCAGGATATGTTGCAGTCAGCTCCAGAACAGCTCGCAAGTCCAACCGCAGTGGGTGGTGCGGGCCGAAGCCAGCAACGGCGCCTGTTCATGGCAGTCGTTGTCCTGCTCGCCACCATTCTCGTGGTCGCTTTCCGAGATCGTGCGTTCTGGTTCGGCGGAGATGGGGAATCCGTTGCCGAGGATACAGAGGAATCTGCTTCGACGACTGCCGCGTCAACTGGGGCGGCATCGGGAACGCAAGCCCCGAAGAAGCAGCAGCAAACGGCTCGGCCAGCCAACCCAAAACTTGGAGCCAAGGCCAAGGCTAGCGAGCTTCAGAATGCCAGCGAGACCGAGCGGATCTCGATGGACCAGTCGGGACGCAACTTATCGATCAATTCGCCGTATCCGTTGCTGGCGGGGCAAATGGCAATTCAGGGCTCGGTGTTGCTCGAAACCCTGATCGGGGCCGACGGTGTTGTCGAAGAGATGCGCGTGCTGAGCGGCCCGACGATTCTGGTTTCGGCGGCGCGAGAAGCCGTACGCCAGTGGCGATTCAAGCCTTACTTGGTAAACGGTCAACCGGTTGAGACGCAAGCCCGGGTCACCGTCAACTTCAAGATCAAGGTCTCCGACACGGTTGCCGCGAATCAGGTCAATTCCATTTCGAGCGACGGCGAACTCTAAAAAGCTCGGCAAGTCTCCAGCCCTCAGTCGAAATCAACTCTCCAAAAGCGGCAAGTGCCGCAGCCGGCTGCCTAGGCTCTACCAGCGCTGAAGACTCACTCTCGGTATCGATCGGAGATCTCTACGCCGAACTGATCCGGTGAACGAACAGAGTTCGGCTCTCCTCAGCTGGCAACGTTGACGCCGGCCAACCCGGGTGCTACGTTCGGTCTACGCTTCGGCGTCCGGGAGTGGGTGCTCTGAGTCGACCAGAGAAGACGAAATCCTCGATCGATCTTGGTCGGCGCAATTTCGTGGCCCGCTGCTGCCAGGGAATTTCAGCCGCACTCATCCGCTCCGGCATCGGCGGTCTGACCTTCTCTCCCGGTTTTCGAGGTTTTGCCGACGCCAGCGAATCAGCCGCTCCGTTCCATCTTCATCCCCGCTATCGCTTGGAGCGGCCGCTCGATCGCACGCTCGCCCAAACCCGCGCTGGCCTGGATGAATTCATCACCGAAAAATACGCCGACGAAATTGCACGGGTTCTTGCCCGATGGAGCCTACATCTGCTGGCGTCCCCCCTCGATTTGCCCTCGATCGCCGCCAGTTTGACCGCAAACTTTGCGGGATCATCCCTGATGCCAGCGGAGTCGCGGCCGATACGCGGTGCTCCGGTCGAAGTCTGGCAAAACAAGTTTGCGCAGAGTTCTCTCGAGCGGGAAGCTTTTCTGCGGGAACTCGACGCCGCACTCAGTGAGTTTTCTCGGATCACGACGGCACAGCTCGAGATCACCCGGGTGGACGGGTCCAGGGCTCCGACGGGCATCGATACCGAAGTGCGCTACGAGTTGGTCGGCTCCGGGAAGCTCTTCCACCGCGAGCAGCGCGTCGGCTACTGGCAGCTGGGATGGGAGGCGTCTTCCTCCGACGAGTTTCGCGTCGCCCGCTGGAGGGCGCTCGCAGAGACGCGGAGCCGCGCGACGGCGGCCATTTTTGAGGACGTTACCGTCCAAGCCCTGGGGGAGAGTCCTTCCTATTCCTCGCAATTGCTGCATGGCTCCGATTACTGGCGAACCGTTCTCGATGGCGCCTGCGGCATTGATGTCTACGGTCACAACGGCGTGTCCGTGGGAGATATGGACAACGACGGCTATGACGATCTCTATGTCTGCCAGCCTGCCGGGTTACCCAACCGGCTGTATCGAAACCGCGGCAATGGAACCTTTGAGGACATCACGGAATCCTCCGGGGTAGGAATTCTCGAAAACACCTCTTGCGCGCTGTTTCTCGATATCGACAACGACGGCCGAGAGGACCTGATCGTAGTGCGGGGCGATGGGCCGGTGCTATTTCTAAACCAGGGCGGCGGCCGATTCGAGCCAAGCAGGGATGCCTTCAAGTTCGCCAATCCTCCGCAGGGCACGTTCACCGGAGCTGCGGCGGCCGACTATGATCGCGATGGCTGGGTTGACATTTACTTCTGCCTCTATAGCTTCTACCAGGGCACGGACCAATATCAATATCCCTTGCCTTACTATGCTGCCGAGAACGGTCCTCCGAATTTCCTGATGCGCAACAATCGGGATGGCACCTTCAGTGATGTGACCACCCAGACTGGCCTTGCCAAGAACAACCGCCGCTATAGCTTTTGCTGCGGGTGGACGGATTACAACCGGGACGGTTGGCCCGACCTGTACGTGGTCAACGATTTTGGCCGCAAGAATCTTTATCGCAACAACGGCGACGGAACTTTTACCGACGTCGCCCCCCCGGCTGGAGTCGAGGATGTTGGCGCGGGCATGAGCGTCTCCTGGCTCGACTACGACAATGACGGGATCGAGGATCTCTATGTTGCGGACATGTGGACCGCCGCCGGAGAGCGCATCTCGACGCAAGCCCTCTTCAAACCGGATACGCCGAGCGACATCCGGGCGCTCTATCACAAGCATGCCATGGGAAACTCGTTGTTTCACAATGACGGGAATGCCTTTGAGGACAGGACCGAGCGAGCCGGAGTCGGCGTCGGCCGGTGGTCTTGGTCGAGCGACGCCTGGGACTTTGACCACGACGGCTTCCTCGATCTTTACATCGCCAACGGCATGGTCTCAGGGGCGCAGCGCGAAGACTTGAACAGCTTTTTTTGGCGGCAAGTGGTGGCCAAGTCACCGGACGAGGCCATCCCATCCCACGCCTATGAGGAAGGGTGGAATGCCATCAACGAACTGATTCGCTCCGATGGAACCTGGAGTGGTTATGAGCGAAATGTGTTTTATCTGAACAACGGGGATGGAACCTTCTCCGATGTTTCGGGAGCGGTGGGACTGGATTTCATCGAGGATGGCAGGGCATTCGCCCTCACCGATTTCGACCATGATGGCCGCCTGGAAGTGTGCCTCAAGAATCGTAATGCCCCGCAATTGCGGATCTTGAAAAGCGTAATCCGAGATCTGCCGCCCTCGATTGCCTTCCGCCTTCGTGGTACCCGGAGCAATCGCGATGCCATCGGTGCGGTCATCATCATCGAAACCCCGTCGGGTCGCCAGATGCGCACGCTCCAGGCGGGATCGGGTTTCCTTTCCCAGCACTCGAAAGAGATATGGTTCGGTTTGGGAAAAGCTGCCGGACCCGTGCAGGCGTCGATTCTCTGGCCGAGCGGGCGGGTGCAGGAGCTCGATCATCTTCCGCTCAATCATAGAGTGCGGGTCGAGGAGGGGTCGGAGCACTGGGAACTCGAGCCCTGGAAGCCAGCGCAGGAATCCCGGGCAGTATCGGCTGCGGGCTCGTTCCCGGCGACTCAGCCTCCCGAGGTGCTCCCGGCGGCGGTTGAAACCTGGTTGGTCGCGCCGATCCCCGCCCCGGATTTTTCTCTGCCGGATTTAGCCGGATCCAGCGAAACATTGAGCAAATACCGCGGTAAGGCAGTGTTTCTCAGTTTCTGGGTCCTCGAGTCGACGGATTGTCAGGAGGCCTTAAGGGCGTTCCGTCGACTCTACCCCAGGTGGGTCTCGCAGGGCTTGCAGTTGCTCACCATCAACGTCGATGATTCGGCCCAGACGGACCGTCTACGGGACTTTCGGCGCCAGCACGGCTACTCCTTTCCCATACTACGGGGATCGGATGATGTGGCCAGCATCTACAACATCGTTTATCGCTACCTGTTTGATCGGCATCGCGATCTCAGTCTGCCCACTTCGTTGCTGATCGACGCCACCGGCAACATGGTCAAGCTCTATCAGGGCGCAATTCATTGGGACCAGGTGGAGCAGGACTTCGAGAACATACCGCGCAACCCTCGCGAGCGGCTGGCCAAGGCGCTGCCTTTTTCCGGTATCACGGACACCTCCGAGTTTCCGCGCAATTATCTTTCCTACGGATCCGTGTTTTTCGGGCGCGGTTACTACGATCAGGCGGGGGATGCGTTTCAGCGGGCCCTCGCAGACGATCCTTCGAACGCCGAGGCGCTGTACGGCTTGGGAAGCGTCTACTTGCAGCAGGGAAAGACGGCGCAGGCTCAGGAGAGTTTTCTGCGGACGACAAAACTCGAGCCCAGCTATCCCGACACCCTGCCGAACGCCTGGAACAACCTCGGCCTCATTGCCACACGCGAGGGGCGCGTTGCAGAAGCCATCCCATATTTTCAAGAGGCGCTAAAGTTGAGCCCCGACCATCCGGTCGCCCTCGAAAATTTGGGCAACGCCTATCGCCAGGAGAAACAATGGGAAGAGGCTCGGAGAACTTTGGAGCGAGCGGTTCGGGTGGCTCCACAAGATGCGGCTGCGAACTACAGTCTTGCCATGGTCTTCGCCGAACTCAACGAAACGGATCGCGCGTACCAGTACTTGCAGGAGGCCTTAAAGCTGCGTCCCGATTACCCGGAAGCGTTGAATAATCTGGGTGTGCTCTACCTGCGCACCCAGCGCCCAGACGATGCGGTCGCGAAGTTCGAAGAGTGCATGCGGATTGCGCCGGACTTCGATCAGCCTTACTTGAATCTGGCGCGGGTTTACCTGATCGAAGGCACGCGCGACAAAGCCCGCGCCGTTCTCGCCGGGCTGCTCGCGCGCCATCCCGATAACTCGGCGGCGAGAAAAATGCTGGCCGAGTCGGGACCATAAAACGAAATCGGCCGGTTTAGCTGCCAGCGGGGGTCGCTTGGGGTGTCGCTGCCGTTAGCAGATCCACCAGGAGTTGATAGAATTTCGCCGCCTCGAGATCGATTTGAATCTCGACCGGCTGAAGGGTCAGCTTCGGCTTGTCCTGATCCGTCCAGGTCAGCGTGTTGCCGTATCCGGCCCCGTGGGATAGATCGACATCCATGTACCGAGTGTCCTTCTTCGTGATCAAGCCCGGATCCAGCCACGCAGCGGCCGCCAGCTCGTCCCATAAATAGTTGTATTTGTCATGCAGGCGAGCATATTGCGCGACGTAACGCGCGGCCGCCGAATTGCCGGCCTTGATCCGGTCGATCAATCCCCTGGTAAGTTCGGTCTTGACCGAAATATCTACCGGCGTGCAGGTGATCCGTTTCCATCCCGATCGGAGCACAATGTGAGCGGCTTCGGGATCAAACCAGAGATTGAATTCACGGCGCGGCGTGTTGACGAACTCGGGATCGCTGGTCTGAGGGTTGAGGCTGCCTCCCATGAACACCAGCTCTTTGGCCAGG
>Ga0187783_10002238_pt1 | contig 14385 bp, 15 predicted proteins | sample 1015_SJ02_MP02_2_FD_132471 | JGI IMG/M metagenome (GOLD analysis project Ga0187783, IMG submission 132471) | Tropical peat soil microbial communities from peatlands in Department of Meta, Colombia - 1015_SJ02_MP02_20_MG | ecosystem: Environmental > Terrestrial > Soil > Wetlands > Peat | place...
GGCCAGCTGGGCGGCGACGGCTTTGCTCAGATGGGGTACTACGGCATCATGCGGAAGCGACGGTAGCGGACGTGGGATCATCGGCCCGATGACGACCGCGACGGACTGCTACACCTGCGTCCAGGAAGCCGCTGGCGGCAACGCAGCGCCGTGGGAGCGCATCGCGGCCGACGAGTACTGGCGAGTGGCCCACGCGTTCAACTCGGCGGTGCCCGGCTGGCTGGTCCTTGTCCCGCGGCGACATGTCACCGCGCTCGCCGGGCTGACCGACGCCGAGGCGGCGGCGCTCGGGACCTGGCAGGTGCGACTGTCCCGCGCGCTCGCCCGGGTACTCGGCTGTCAGAAGACGTACGTCGCGCAGTTCGCCGAGGCTGACGGGTTCGCGCACGTGCATTTCCACGTCGTGCCGCGGCCGCCTGACCTCGGCCGCGACCTGCGCGGGCCGCGCATCTTCCAGCTGCTCGGCGTCGCCGCCGAAGAACGGGTCGGCGAGGAGGAGATGACGCGGCTGGCGGCCGAACTCGCCGCGCAGCTCAGCCCGCGACGCCCGGCAGCCGGCCGCTAGGACCGCCGTTCCCCGCGGAATTCCAGGCCCTCGAACGCGCCGGAGCTCCGCCAGTTGTCGATGTAGCCGAAATACGCGCTGGCGCCGTACGGATAGCCGCGGGGCAGCCACTGGCTCGCTCCCAGCTCCTGTCCTTCATTGTTGTAGTAACCGGGCGTGCAGTCCGGTCCGCCGAGCGTGCCGCCAGGCCCCGTGAGCAGCAACTTCAGCCACGCATCCTCGGCGTCCTTGGTTACCTCGACCGTGGCGAAGCCGCTGTCCAGCGTGTGCCTGACGACCGTGGTGATCGTCCTGGCCGAGTCGACGATGTTGTGCGGCACGTTGGAGATCAGGTTCGCCCCCTGGAACGGCTGCACGAAAAAGACGTTCGGGAAGCCGTGGGAGTGGATGCCGTGCAGGGAGCGCATCCCGTCGGCCCAGTAGCCGGACAGCGTGCGGCCGTCTCGCCCGGTCAGGTCGTACCCCGACCGCTCGGTGTACGGCGTGCCGACCTCGAAGCCGGAGGCGTAGATGAGGCAGTCCAGCTCGTATTCCTGCCCGGCCACCACCACACCCGTCTCGGTGATCCTGTCCACGCCGTTGCCGTCGGTGTCGACCAGGCGGGTGCTGGGGTTGTTGAAGGCCTGCAGATAGTCATCGTGGAAGCACGGCCGCTTGCACAGCTGCCGGTACCACGCCTTGAGCTTCTGCGCGGTGTCGGGGTCCTTGACGATTTCGTCGGTCCGCGCCCGGATCTCTGCCATCTTCTCGAAGTCGGATTCCTCGAGCACGGCCAGCATCCCGGCCGGATTCAGTTCCTCCGGCGGCAGCGTGCGAATCCTGGCCCACATCCGGCGGGCGATCTCGGTCCAGCCGTCCTGCACCAGGTCTTCCGCGGCGGGCTGGCCGGTCTGGTTGTGCGTGAAGTTCTCCAGCCAGCGCTGCTGCCAGCCGGGGGTGGCGATCTGGGTGAACCAGTCCGGGTCGATGGGGTGGTTGTTGCGCACGTCGACCGACGACGGCGTGCGCTGGAAGACGTACAGCTCGCGGCAGGCGCGCGCGAGGTGGGGTACGCACTGCACCGCCGTCGCGCCGGTTCCGATGATGCCGACCCGCTTGTCGCCCAGCTTGTCCATGGGGGCACCGGCGGCGTCACCGCCGGTGTAGGCGTAGTCCCACCGGCTGGTGTGGAAGGAATGTCCCCCGAACGACTCGATGCCAGGGATTCCTGGCAGCTTGGGCACGTGCAGCAAGCCGGCCCCCAGCACCACGAACTGCGCTGTCAGCCGGTCGCCGCGGTCAGTCTCGACGGTCCACCGGGATTCCGCCTCGTCGAAGCGCAGGTCCGTCACCTCGGTGTGGAACAGCGCGTCGTCGTACAGGCCGAACTGCTCGCCGATGCGCCGGCACTGCGCCAGGATCTCGGGTCCGTGCACGTACTTCTCGGTCGGCATGTGCCCGGTCTCTTCCAGCAGCGGCAGGTACACCATGGCGGCGGTGTCGCACTGGGCGCCCGGGTAGCGGTTCCAGTACCAGGTGCCGCCGAAGTCGCCGCTCTTGTCGATGATCCGGACGTCGACGCCAGCCTCCCGCAGCCGCGCGCCGACGACCAGGCCGGCGAATCCGCCGCCGATGCAGATGACGGTGCGGTGGTCGGTCAGCGGTGCCCGGTCCGTCCGGGGCGTGTAGGGATCGTCGGCATAGTGCCGGAACTGGCCGGTGAGGCGGACGTACTGGCTGTTGCCGTCAGGGCGAAGTCGCTTATCGCGCTCGGCCCGGTACTTGCGGCGCAGCGCCTCCTTGTCGATCTGGCCGGCCCCGGCCGGACTCGCCGTCGTCGTCATCGCGCCTCCGCCGCTTCGCCACTCAACGGTGTCATCCTGTCACTCATGAGTGACAGGCGCAACGGCCCGGTGCTAGCATCGGCCGCGTGGTCCAGGGCAGCGTCGCGCCATCGCTCGGCAGGCCGGTCCCCGGCGCGCCGTCGCTCGCCGACGAGCAGCGGGAAGTGGCCCAGGCGCGGATCATGCGCGCCGCCGGTTCGGTTCTCGCGGCCCGCGGCCTGGCCGCCACGGTCGACGACGTGGCCGAGGCAGCAGGCGTCAGCCGCCGCACCATCTTCCGGCACTTCGCCACCAGGGACGCGCTCTTCGTCACCGTCATCAGGGCGGGCATCCGGCGCTACGCCGAGCAGCTTCCGGTGCCGCCGCCGGGCGACGACCTGCGCGGCTGGCTGGCCGACGCGCTCGCGGTCACCCACCGGCTCAACGCGCGCAACGGCCGGGTCTTCTGGGACCTCGTCGGCCTGCAGGCGGCTGACCTGTCACCGGACCTCGCCCTGGTGGCGGCGGAGTGCCGGAACAGCCGGAACAGGTTTGCGGCGAACGTGACCGAACTGCTGTGGCGGGCGCGCGCCGGATCGGGCGAGCCGCCGCGGTGGCTCGTCGACGCCGTTGCGGTGCAGCTGTCCGGGTTCACCACTCAGTCGCTCGCGGGCGACCTCGGCCGCTCGCCCGAGGAAGTCGCGCGCGTGTCGGCTCAGGTGATCGACGCCGCTCTCGCTGCCGCGATCGCGGGCGGCTGACCCGCCGGCCGTGTTGCCGCCGCCGTTTGGTCGACGGCGCGGCGGGGCATCTGCCTTCACCGAAGGCAGCAGCTCAGCGGGGGAGGGGTTACCAGTGCCACCACGACAGTCCGGTACGGCGACGCGGCCATCGGCCCGATCCGCCAGATCCGCCAGAACCGCACCGCGGTCCACGAGCGCGTCGAGGGCAACGTCCCGGTCGACGTCGAGGCCTACGCCGCGGACCACATCGAGGCCGGCGGCGCGCAGCGGCGACGGCGCCGGCGCCGGGCGCTCGCGGCGGGTGCTGAGCAGCCAGCCCTGGCTGCACCAGCAGGGCGGCGAGGTGCAGCTATTCGGCACCGTGCGGCAGTTTCCGCTGGGACTGTCCATGCAGGCGCGGATGTACTCGTGCGAGCGACTCAACCGGGTTCTCGCCGACACCCAGATCCTGTACGCCCTCTATAAGAAGCATCACTGGCTGATGCGCGGCGCCACCTTCTACCAGCTGCACCTGCTCCTGGACAAGCACGCCGGCGAGCAGCTGGAACTGGTCGACATGATCGCCGAGCGGGTGCAGACCCTCGGCGGCGTGGCCATCGGCGATCCCCGGCACGTCGCCGAGATAACCGGCATCCCGCGGCCGCCGAACGGCGCTGAGGAAGTGCCGGCGATGCTGTCGCGGCTGCTCGAGGCGCACGAGATGATCCTCATCGACGCGCACGACGCCGCGGCCAGGACCATGGAGATGGGCGACGACGGCACCAACGACCTGCTCGTGTCGGACGTGATCAGGACCGGTGAGCTACAGGCGTGGTTCCTGGCCGAGCACCTTGTGGAGACTCCGCTGGTCCGATCCTGACCCGCCGCCCCGGAGCCGCGCGGCTGCCCCGCGGCTGCCCCGCGCGGCCGGCCGGGTGCCGGACGCGCGGGGCAGTCCGCTAGCGCGGTCAGCGGAAGCCGCGGCTGGTGCGGACGAGCGTGACGGAGTCCATCACCGCCGGGCTCGAGGTGCTGGTGATGCCGGCGCTGGTCTGGGTCGGGTCGATGGCCCGGACGTGAATGCTGGTCTCGCCGCCGAAGAAGCTGGGTGCCTTCACGTCCAGGACGATGAAGCTCCAGTTGGCGTGCCGGTAGGCGGAGTAGTCGGTCACCGGGTCGGGGATGTCCTCGGTGGGGCCGGTGCCGCCCTTGGCCGTGTCGCTCGTGGTGAACTCCCAGATCAGCGGCACGCCCGCGGTGGTAGCCGGGTCGCCGCCGCCGGTGACGCCATACCAGCCGGTGTAGAGGCTCTGGCCGCCGCCGCCCGCGCCGATGTAGGTGGTGCCGTCGGTCTCCGGGTGCACGGTGCCGCCGGACGGCACCGTCTTGGTGACCTCGCCGCCGATGATGGGGTAGCTGCGCTCGTAGGCATGCACGTGGCCGTTGACCACCAGGTCGACGCTGTACTGGTCGAAGATGGGCTGCCACACCGTCCGGATCCCACCGTCGGAGCCGTGCGTGGTGTTGGACGAGAACACCATGTTGTGGAAGCCGACCACGATGAAGTCGATGCCCGAGCCCGGTGACCGGTACTCGGCCAGCTTCTCGGCGAGCCAGGACGTCTGCTTTCCCTCGGTGTAGCCGTTGTTGTCGTCGAGCTCGGCGGACAGGTCGTTGCCGTCGAGCTGGATGACGGCCACGTTCCCGTAGGTAAACGCCTTCAGCACCGGTGAGCCGGTGGCCTTAGGCGGCGCGTACGCCTGCGGGAACCTGGTGGTGAACCCGATGTAGCCGAAGTCGTTGAGCGGCTCCATCTCGTGGTTGCCGACGCCGACCTGCCACGGGATCGACTGCGCCGCGTTGGGGCCGACGATGCCGAGGTAGGTGTCCCACAGGCCGGGGCTGAACGCGCTGACGTCCGTCGGTACGCCGTTGGAGTAGTACCCGGAGCCGCCGCCCGCGTAGCTGAGGTCGCCGACCACCACGTTGAACCGGGGGTTGAGGGCGGCGATGGACTGAGCCACCGGCAGGCTCGTGCTGTCGCTCGTCGCCTCGTCGCCCACCATAGTGAACCGGAAGTCGGTCAGGCCCTGCGCGGCGGTCGTGAACGTGACGTCCGGGCTCCAGTTCGCGCCGTCGTTGCTCACCGAGTAGTGGTAGGTCGTGTCGGGCCGCAGGTTTCCGATCAGCGCGCTGCTGTACACCGTGTTCTCGACGGGCTCGCCGGTGATCGAGGGCACCGGCACGGTGCCGGAGAAGAACGCCGGCTCGACCCGGCCGTAGGTGGCGTCCAGGCCCCACTGGACCTGTGGCTTCGGGACCGAGACCACGGGTCCGCTGGCCGTGCCCGCGCTCCAGGAGACGAACATCTCGCGGCTCGGGTCGCGGCCGTAGGCAATCCACTGGGGTGCGGACGCGGTCGAGGCGGCGGCCGACGACTGGCGCCAGAACACCGGCCCGGCGGCCGCGGCGAGGCCGAGCACGCCGGCCCCCTTGAGGAAGGCGCGCCGGCGGAACGCGGCGCGGGCCGCCAGGTAGTCGTGCATCTCCTGGACGGTCATGTCCTTGACAAACTTTTCCGGGATCTCGCCATACGGGGTTTCCATAGGCCAGACCGTAAAGATGGAAATGAACGGTCCGTGGTCGTGCGGTCGTCGGCTGAGCGAACAAAGGTGCCAGCCCAGGCAAAGCCGAGTGCGACGATGCTGACACGCGCGCCATACGAGCCCCGAATGGGCTCGCTGGCACGGGAAGCAGACCAATTAAGAGGTTTCAGGAGCGGACGCGGAATGGAGAGTCTGGAGGGTCGGGTCGCCATCGTCACCGGCGCGGCACGCGGCATCGGCCGCGGCATCGCGGCGGTGCTGCGCAGCGAAGGAGCCGACGTGGTGCTCGCCGATATCGACGAGCCGGCTGCGCTGGCGGCGGCGGCGCAGGAATGCCCGGCCGGCGAGCACACGCTCGGCATCGGCGTCGATGTGACCATCCCCGCGGACATGGCGCGGATGGCAGCGGCGGCGATCAGCCGCTGGGGTCGGATCGACATCCTTGCCGCCAACGCGGGGATCTATCCGCACATCCCGCTCGCGGACATCGGCGCCGCCGACCTGGACACGATCATGGCCATCAATGTGAAGGGAGCGTTGCTGGCGATCCAGGCGTGCCTGCGGCCGATGACCGGCCAGGGTTACGGCCGGATCGTGCTGACCTCCTCTATTACCGGCGCCGTGGTGGGCCAGCCTGGGTATGCGCACTACGGCGCCACGAAGGCCGCCATGGTGGGCCTCATGCGATCGGCCGCGCTGGAAGTCGCAGCGGATGGCATCACCATCAACGCCGTGCTACCGGGCAACATCAGCACGCCCGGCTTTGCCGAGCTCGGCCCTGAGCACACGAGCCGGATGCTCGCCGCGATCCCCCTCGGCAGATTCGGCGAGCCGCGGGACGTGGGCTGGGCGGTCCGCTTCCTGGCGTCCAGAGAGGCCGGCTACATCACCGGGCAGACGCTGATCGTCGACGGTGGCCAGGTGCTGCCGGAGAGCGGCTGACCGCGACGATGCGCGGGCGTCGAACCGGGTGTCAGGCGGTGACCTGGGGGTCCGCCGCGAGCGCCGCGCCGACCTGGTCGGCGAATGCGATCGCGACGAGCCGCTGCTCCACGGTCGGCCGCGCGCCCGGCTCTGCGGTCAGCAGGAACCGACCGCGCAGCACACCCCGGTTCTCCACGAGCAGCTCCGTCGTGGCGGGCAAGCCGTCCCGCTCGACGGCCACGACCTGCTGATCCGCCGTGACCACCTGACCGTCGTGGCGCAGCCGCGCGGGCCTGCCGAGGCCCGCGACACCGTGCTCGAAGCGGCACTCGCGGGCTGACAGCAGCCGTGCGAGCCTGCCAGACACGTCGTCGATCAGGGCCGCCGCCGAGCCGCCGCCGGCCACCGTCTCGGCAGCCAGATTGATTCCGGCCAGGTAGCCAGCCCGCTTGGTCGCGGCGAGCTGCTGGCGACGACCCCAGACCGCGATCTCCGTGACGGCCACGCCGATGACCAGGATCAGGACGGTGGTCTCGATGTCGGCTGCCCTGGTGATCGAGAACCGCTCGTACGGACGGGTGAGGAAGAAGTCGAACCAGGCGGCCGCGGACAGCGCGGCCAGGATGCCCGCCGGCCGGGAGCCGAAGGCCGCCACCGCCACCACGATGAGGATCAGCACGAGCGCGGCGTCGGTATTCGGGAAGCTCGTCCGGAACGGGACGAGGATCGCCGTCAGCGCCAGTGGGGCCACCAGCCCGGCGAGGATGGGCGCATACTGCCGCGCGAGCGCACGCTGCTGTCGCACCTAACCGTGGTAGCACGCCGGGCCTCTGTCGCGCCAGACGGCCCCCAGGCTAGGCTCACTGCCAGGTGAGCCGGGAAGCCTGGTCGGCACGACATCGGAGTCGAGCCCGGGAGACAGCATGGCTAGTCAGTCCGCAGGCACCGCCGAGTCCACCGGCAGCGCCGCCCAGCCCGCGTCCGCGATCTCTGCCAGGCCACCGCGGTCCGTCACCAAGCGCTGGCTGTACGCCGCGTTCCTGCTCGCCGGCGCGGCCCAGCTGATCATCATCTCTGCGCTGCTGAGCGCCGATCCGCTGGCGGCGTCGTGGTCCGCGCTCTTGCTGGCGATCGCGCCGGTCCTGCTGACCGCCGCCGCCGCCTTCACGCCGCCCCGGCTGGCCAGGCCGGCCGCAGCCGCGGCCAGCGTCGCACTGATCGTGGGCATCGCCGGCTCACTGTCCGACTGGTCAGGCAGCAGCGCACACACCGGCCCGCTGTTTATCCCGGCGCTCGCGGCGGTGCTCGTCGGCGGCTTCCGGCTGTGGCGGGCCGGCACCCGCTGACCGGCCTCGGTAACCCCGGTCGCCAGGTGCAGCGGCGGCCATGGCGGATTACTGTCGTACTGTGGTCGCGGTGCTCGCGCTGACCGGTGCGGCCCTGTTTATCGTCGCGGGGCTAGGGGCGGCTGCCCGGATTGTGCACATTGGCAACCTCGACGCGCTGGGCCTCGCGGCCAAGCTCGCCACGCCGTATCCGGCCTCTGCCGCTGACTGGCCCGAGCTGACGGTCCGCGCCGTCGTCCAGCAGCCCGACGAGCAGGCTACCGTGCTGCTCCTCGTCGACCGGCCGTACCACGACACCCCGGCGGTGACGCTGCTGCTCGAGCTCAGCGGCCCGCCGGAACGGTCGGTGCGGCTGCTGGAGAACTGGTGCCAGGCGAGCTCCTCGATATCGCCGAGGCTGCGCGGCGGGGCCGAGATCGAACTGCGGCGCCGGCAGAGCCTGGAACGGGTCCGCGGACGGCTGCTGACCGAAGACAGCGCGCCGGCTCGCGCAACCGCCCGGTACTGACGGCCGCCGCCGCGGATAGGGACGCTCGATGGTGGTGTTCGGATCCTGGCTCGCGCTCGCGGGCGCGATCGCGTGCCTGGCGGGCCTCGCCGGGGCACGACGACGTCGCCGGCTGCGCAACAGCGGGCTGACGACCTGGGCGATGGTGCTGCCGACGCCGTCCGCACCCGAGGAGGGTCGCCACGGCTCGTCGGAGGTTTCTGTCCAGTTTGTCCTCGACGACGGGCGGGTCATCGAGCGGACGCACGGTAAGTCCCGCAGGGCAGCGCTCCAGCCTGGGCGGCGCGTGCTCGTCTGGTACGACCCGGCCGATCCCGGTGACGTGCTCGTCTACGACTCTGACAGCCGGTGGTCGGACCGGGTTTTCCTGGCGCTCGGGGTCGTGCTGGTCGTCGTCGGCGTCGTCCTGGCGGTCGCGGCGAGCTGATGGTCAGGTGACGAATCGCTCGCCGATCGGGCCGAGAATGAGCATGGGGAAGTAGATCAGCCCGCCGACGATGAGGATCACTCCGAACAGAAAGGCCGCGAATGTCGGCCCCGAGGTGTCCAGCGTGGCGCGGGTCCGCGCGTGCACCCGCGCCCCGGCCAGTGAGCCCGCGATGGCCAGGGCCAGCACGATCGGCACGAACCGGCCCACCAGCATGACCAGGCCGAGGGTGAGGTTGTACCAGGTCGTGTCGGCCGACAGCCCGGCGAAGGCGGACCCGTTGTTGTTGGCCGACGACGCGTAGGCATACATGACCTCACTGAGGCCGTGCATGCCGGGGTTGAGGATGGACGAGTAGCCCGGCTCGATGACCAGGGCGGTGCTGCCGAGCACCAGGACCACGACCGGGATCGTCAGGGTGTAGGCGACGACCAGCTTCATCTGTGGCCCGCGGATCTTCTTGCCGAAGAACTCCGGCGTGCGGCCGACCATGAGCCCGGCGACGAAGACCGCCAGCAGCGCCAGCACCAGGATGCTGGAGAGGCCGCCGCCGTCACCGCCGGGACTGATCTCCCCGAGCAGGATCCCGACGAACGCCCCCGCGCCGCCGACAGGGGTGTAGCTATCCAGCGCGGAGTCAGTGGCTCCGGCCGTCGTTCCCATGGTTCCGACGGTCATCAGCGCGGACGCCTCGGGGCCGAACCGGGTCTCCTTGCCCTCCATGTTGCCGCCGGGGTTGGTGCCGCTGACGACCTGGGACACCGAGGTCGGCAACAGGTGATTGCCGTGGACCTCGGCCTGCATCGAGACCACCGTGTGGCCGAGAAAGATCACGGCCATGACCGCGGCGATCGCATAGGCCTGCCGTGGCCTGCCGGAAAGCCGCCCGAACATCATGACGATGGCGAATGGCAGCACGATCACCAGCAGCAGCTCGAACATGTTCGTGAAGCCAGTGGGATTCTCGAACGGGTGTGCGCCGCCTGCGGTGTAGAAGCTGCCGCCGTTGGTGCCGAGCAGCTTGATGGCCTCCATCGAGGACACGGGTCCGCCAGGAATCTGCTGCGTGCCGCCGGCCAGCGTGTCGGCCGTGCGGAAGCCGCTGAAATTCTGCACCGCGCCCTGGCCTACGAGCACGAGCGCGCCGAGTATCGACAGCGGGACGAAGACCCGGACCAGGCTGCGGGTCAGGTCGACCCAGAAGTTGCCGACGGTGCGCGCCGATCCGGTGATGCCCCGGATGACGGCGAGCGCGACGGCCAGCCCCACCGCCCCTGCGGTGAACTGGGCCACCACCAGGCCCGCCATCTGGGCGAGGTAGCTGGCCGCGGTCTCGCCCTCGTATGCCTGCCAGTTGGTGCCGGTGATGAAGCTGGCTGCGGTGTTGAACGACAGCAACGGCGGCATGTCCGGCGCATGCGTGGGGTTCAGCGGCAGGTGGCCCTGCAGCCGCAGGATCAGGTACAGCAGCAGGATGGAAACGAGGCCGAACGCGAGCACGGCCGCGGCGTAGGCGCGCCAGGACCAGCTGCTCTCAGGGTTGACCCGCAGGGCTGCGTAGACCGGCCGCTCGAGTGGCAGGAACACCCGGTCGCCGGGCGCCTTGCCGCCCCGGAACGTCGCCGCCAGATACCGGCCGAGCAGCGGCGCGGTCACCACCGTGACCGTCGCGATGAACAGCAGCTGTTCCCAGCCAGCGAGGGTCATCTGAGCCGGTCTAGCGCGAGGTTGAGTTCGAGCACGTTCACGGTGGGCTCGCCGAGAAAGACCAGCTCACGGCCGCTGGTGTAGCGGTGTACGAGGTCGAGAACCCGGCTGAGGGGCAGGTGCCGGGCGCGGGCCACGCGCGGTGCCTGGTCCAAGGCGTTCTGCACGGAGATGTCGGGGTCCAGTCCCGAAGCCGAGGCGGTGACCGCGTCGACGGGCACCGGGGCGTCGGGCGCCATTCCGTTGAACCTGCGGTAGGCGATGGCGCGCTCGGGCACCGTATCGGGGTCACAGACGTACGACCCGTCGGGGTTCCTGGCGTACCGCTGGCCGGGTGCGGGACTCGTCACCGGAGTCCCCTGCGGGTTGACGGGGACGCAGGCCGGGTCGGACTTGGTCGCAAACGGGTTGGTCTTCGACGGCTTGCCGCCCAGGCCGACCGTGTTGACCCCCGCCACGAACCCGATGAGCAGTGGGTTGGACGGGCCCAGGTTACTGGCGCCGGAGTCGCCGCCGTCGTAGCCGGAGCCGGCGTCCGACGGCCGCGGCTGGAAGTAGCCGGGCAGCGGGTTCCCCCTGCTGTCGGTGAAGCTCTGGCCGAGCAGCGCCGAGCCGACCAGCGTCCCGTCGCGGTAGATCAGCGACCCGTCGGCCTGATGCCGGAAGAACAGCTGGGACAGCCCGGTGATCAGCAGCGGGTAGCCGAAGCCGAGCACGACGGTGACGCCGATCAGCATCACGATGCTGGCGACCAGATGACGTCGCATGTCAGTGCAGTCCGATCGCCGTCAGCACCAGGTCGATGAGCTTGATGAACACGAACGGGGCGAGGATCCCGCCCAGGCCGTACCGGAGGCCGTTGCGCCGCAGGATGGCGGCGCCGTCGAGCGGCCGGAACTTCACCCCGCGCAGCGCCAGCGGGATGAGCGCCGGGATGATGAGCGCGTTGTAGATCACCGCGGACAGCACGGCCGTGTGCGCGTTGTGCAGATGTGTCACGTTCAGCACGCTCAGGCTGGGGTACACGGCGATGAACATCGCGGGGATGATCGCGAAGTACTTGGCCACGTCGTTGGCGATGGAAAATGTCGTGAGCGAGCCGCGGGTGATGAGCAACTGCTTGGCGACCTCGACGACCTCGATCAGCTTGGTCGGGTTCGAGTCCAGGTCCACCATGTTGGCGGCCTCCTTGGCGGCCTGTGTGCCCGTGTTCATCGCGAGACCGACGTCGGCCTGCGCGAGCGCCGGGGCATCGTTGGTGCCGTCCCCCGTCATCGCCACCAGGTGCCCGCCGCGCTGCTCGCGCCGGATCAGCGCGACCTTCTGCTCCGGCGTGGCCTCGGCCAGGAAGTCGTCGACGCCCGCCTCCCTGGCAATGGCCGCCGCGGTCAGCGGGTTATCTCCGGTGATCATGATCGTGCGGATGCCCATGTTTCTGAGCTCTTTGAAGCGCTCGATCATGCCCTGCTTCACGGTGTCCTTGAGCTGGATCACGCCGAGCACCCGGGGACCGTCGGCGACGACCAGCGGGGTGGCGCCGTCGTGGGCGATGCGCTCGACGATGGGCGCGAGATCGCTCGGTATCGCCCCGCCCCGCTCGCCGACCCACTGCCGCATCGAGTCGGCCGCGCCCTTGCGCACCTGCCGGCCGGCGAGGTCGATACCGCTCATCCTGGTTTCCGCGGCGAAGGGCACCATGGTGCAGTTGATGAGGTCTGGCTGGTCCAGGTGGTACCGGTCATGGGCGAACTCGACGATGGACCGGCCCTCCGGAGTCTCGTCGGCCAGGCTGGAGACAAGCGCGGCCTCGGCGAGCTCGCCTTCGCTGGCGCCGCTCACGGGCAGGAACCCCGCCGCCCTGCGGTTGCCGTAGGTAATGGTCCCGGTCTTGTCCAGCAGCAGCGTTGAGCAGTCACCGGCGGCCTCGACTGCCCGCCCGGACATGGCTAGCACGTTCCGCTGCACCATGCGGTCCATGCCGGCGATGCCGATGGCGGAGAGCAGGCCGCCGATTGTGGTCGGGGCGAGGCAGACGAACAGCGCGACCAGTACGGCGGTGGACTGGATGGCCCTGGAGTAGATCGCCATCGGCTGCAGGGTGACGACGGCGACCAGGAGGATCAGCGTCAGCCCCGCGATCAGGATGTCGAGCGCGACCTCGTTCGGGGTCTTCTGCCGGCTCGCGCCCTCCACCAGCGCGATCATCCGGTCCAGGAACGTCTCACCGGGATTGGAGGTGATCTCGACGACGATCCGGTCGGACAGCACGACCGTGCCGCCGGTCACCGCGCTCCGGTCGCCGCCCGACTCACGGATCACCGGCGCCGACTCCCCGGTCACCGCGGACTCGTCGACGACTGCCACGCCCTCGATCACGTCACCGTCGCCCGGAATGACCTGCCCGGCGGTGACCACGCAGACATCCCCGGCTTGCAGTTGGGTGGCCGGTATCTCCTGGATGGAATCGTCTGACTGGCGCCGGTAGGCGACCGTCTCGCGGCGGCTGCGGCGCAGCGTGTCCGCCTGCGCCTTGCCCCGGCCTTCGGCCACCGCCTCGGCGAAGTTGGCGAACAGGACGGTGGCCCACAGCCACAGCGCGATGAGCCCGACGAACACGCTGGGGTTCGCGGCGAACTCGACGGTGGTGACGACGCTGCCGATCTCGACCACGAACATGACCGGCACCTTGATCATGTGGCGCGGGTCGAGCTTGACCACGGCTTGGAGCAGGGCGCGCCGCAGGATGGCCGGCTCAGCCAGCGACCTGGCGGGGCGCATGCGGACCTTAGGCGGCCGGGTTTCCGGTGCCGGAGCGACGACGGGTTCGCCGCCAGCTGGTGCGGGGCCGGTCATGGTCGCCGCTGCCCGATCGGGTCGGGATCAGCCACGAGCGGCTGCTCGTCGGCATCGGATTCGAGATCGTCGGCCTCGTCGGAGTCGGCGATCAGCCGGCTCAGCGCCGGGACCAGCAGGGCGGTCGCGGCGAAGAATACGAGGATGATGACCACCACGAGTACGTCGGTCATCCGGGTCTCCCTTCCGTCGCCGCGGTCCGCGCTGCCCCGGCTCGGGACGGCTGTGCTGCGGGCAGTTCAGCACTCGTGGCGGGTGGCCAGACGTGGCCGCACGATGCCTGACGCAGCTCCCCGAACTCATGCGCTCCGCAGCAGGCGGCCTAGAACCACTCGGGCTTGAACATGGCGACGCCCAGGTAGCCGAACACCCCTACGGACAGGACGAGCAGGATTATCTCAACCGGGGTCATGACGCCCCTTCACCGCCTTCGCCGACGTTGTGAAACGCTCGTGCCGTGGAGCAGATCGCTGCCCGGGCAGACCTCGACGACGTCGTGGAGGCCGCCGGTCATTTTCGCATTTATCTGGGCGCGGCCGCAGGTGTCGGCAAGACCTACGCGATGCTCAACGAGGGCCACCGTCGGCTCGATCGGGGGGCCGATGTGGTCATCGGCTACGTGGAGAGCCACGGCCGCCGGCTCACCGAAAACCTGGTCGCCGGGCTGGAGGTCATCCCGCGCACCGTGGTCGACCACCGGGGCTGCTTGCTGGCGGAGATGGACACCGCCGCCGTGCTCCGCAGGCGGCCGCAGATAGCCCTCATCGACGAGCTCGCCCACACGAACGTGCCCGGTTCCGGCCCGCACGAGAAGCGCTGGGAGGACGTGCTGGAGATCCTCGCCGCGGGGATCGACGTGATCACCACCGTCAACATCCAGCACCTGGAGAGCATCGCCGACGAGGTCGAGCGCATGACCGGCGCC
>Ga0187783_10002239_pt1 | contig 14384 bp, 17 predicted proteins | sample 1015_SJ02_MP02_2_FD_132471 | JGI IMG/M metagenome (GOLD analysis project Ga0187783, IMG submission 132471) | Tropical peat soil microbial communities from peatlands in Department of Meta, Colombia - 1015_SJ02_MP02_20_MG | ecosystem: Environmental > Terrestrial > Soil > Wetlands > Peat | place...
CGATTTTGGGAAGGACCTGGCTCCGTTCGACCTCGTCGTTGACACGGACTCGATCGACGAAGACAAGGTCGCTTCGGTGGTCATGAGGTACGTAAGGAGTAGGGCGCGCGGCTGACCTCCCAGAGAGCGCAGCTGATCACGATTGACGAAGAGCCCACCGACCCCAGCTACGGCAGCCTCCCAGAGTCGCGATCAATCCCCCAGCTGTTGAAGTACGGGCTGGTCGCCCTCGATAAACCGAGAGGGCCCTCTAGCCACGAGGTCGTCGCCTGGGTCAGGAGGATTCTAGGGGTCGAGAGGGCGGGTCACAGCGGCACTCTGGACCCTCCCGTGTCTGGGCTCCTCCCGATAGGCTTGGGGAACTCGACGAAGGCGCTGAGCCTCCTCCTCCTGCTGCCCAAGGAGTACTGGGCGGTGATGAGGATACACTCTTCCGTGCCGAGACCCTTGGTGGAAAGGGTCATCGGCGAGTTCACCGGCGAGATCTACCAACGTCCTCCTCAGAGGTCGTCGGTCAAGCGGGACGTCAGGACGAGGTCTGTCTACGAGCTAGAGCTCGCGGAGGCCGAAGGGAACCTCTTTCTGATGAGGTGTCTCTGTCAGTCAGGCACCTACGTCCGAAAGCTGATCTACGACATCGGTGAAGTCCTCGGCGTCGGGGCGACGATGGTCGAGCTGAGGAGAACGAAGGTCGGCCCCATCAAAGAGGAGGATGGTTTCGTCACTCTTCACGAACTGAGCGATGCGGTCTACCGCATGAAGGCAGAGTCAGACGAGACTGGGTTCCGAGCCTGCGTCATGCCTGTCGAGCGCATTCTCGGCCCGTTCAAGAAGGTGATGGTGCGGGACTCTGCCGTCGACGCCGTCTGCCATGGCGCAAAGTTGGCGGTCCCAGGGATCCTCGCGGTCTCCGCCGAGCTGTCGCACGGAGACATCACAGTCGTCACCTCTGCCAAGGGGGAGCTCGTCGCCCTGGGCAAGGCGCTTATGAGTTCCAGTGAGATAGAGTCCAGCAAGAGAGGGCTCGCAGTTTCGGTGCAGCGGGTCATAATGGACTCGGGCACCTACCCGAAGATGTGGAAGAGCAAGTCCAAGCCCTCGCCTGCAGAGACGTCCAGTCATGACCGTTAACCTTAAGGTGCTTATCAGGCTGAACGCGAACGCCGGGGTCGCCTAGCCTGGAAGGGCGCAGGCCTGGAATCCCTTCGCTTGTCAGCCTGTCTCGCGCAAGCGGGTCGAGGGTTCAAATCCCTCCCCCGGCGAAGTCATCTCCCGGGGCGGTCTGCGAACGTGGATGCTCAGCTGCCATCCGTGCAACTTGGTTGATTTGGTCTCGTTCTGGAAACCTCTTTAAACTATGGAAGCCGTGCGTCGTCAAGTGAAGGCTCGCAATAACCCGAGGAGGGTCGGCCTCACTTTTGACGACGTCCTTCTGGTCCCGAAATATTCTGAGATAGCGTCACGAAAGTCCGTGGGGACTGGGACGAACTTCTCACGCAGGATTAAGCTCTCGATTCCCATCGTCAGCGCAAACATGGACACAGTGACCGAGTCGTCCATGGCGATAGCGCTCGCGAGGGAAGGAGGGATCGGAGTCATCCACCGCTTCATGTCCGTGGACGAGGAGGCCGCGGAAGTCGAGAAGGTGAAGCGGTCGGAGGGCGTGATCATAGAGAATCCGATTACAATGACACCCGAGAAGAGTGTTAGGGAGGCTAGAGCTCTTCTCGACGAAAGAGACGTGGGAGGGATAGTAGTGGTGGGGAGGGACGGGCGAGTGCAGGGGATACTGACTAGAAGGGACATAGCTCTGGAGGATGACCAAGACATGAAGGTGAGTCGGGCCATGACCCCAAGGAAAGACCTCGTGACCGCTCACCCGGGCGTGTCGATGGATAGAGCAAAGCGGACCCTTCACGAGCATCGCATCGAGAAGCTGCCGCTCTTGGACGGGAAGGGCAGGCTTGTGGGTCTGATAACCTCTAAGGACATTCTGAAGAGGAGACAGTATCCTGCGGCGACGAAGGACGACAAGGGTAGGCTCAGGGTCGCAGCGGCCGTGGGAGTAAAGGGGGACGTCATCACCAGGGCGGGGCGCCTTCTCGAAGCTGGTGCCGATGCGCTGGTCGTGGACATTGCCCACGGTCACTCCGCGAACGCCATCTCGACTCTCAAGAGGATAAAGAAGGAGTTCAAAGACGCTGAAGTTGTGGCCGGGAACGTAGCCACGGCCGCGGGAGCCCATGACCTCATCAGAGCGGGTGCAGACTCGGTGAAGGTCGGAGTGGGCTCGGGGAGCATCTGCATCACCAGGCTCGTCAGCGGGTTCGGTGTGGCTCAGCTCACTGCCATAATGGACAGCGCCGGTCCTGCAGAAGACGAGGGCGTCCCGATCATCGGAGACGGAGGGATCAGGAATCCGGGGGACGTGACAAAGGCGATTGCAGCTGGAGCCTCGACGGTCATGGTCGGAAGCCTCTTCGCTGGCACCGAGGAAAGCCCTGGCCCGACGATTCTCAGGGACGGGGTACGCTACAAACTCACGCGAGGGATGGCGTCCTTCGCAGCCACGCTCGGGAGAAGCATGAGGGAGGAGGGCAGGCCCTCAGTGACCGAGGCCGTGGAAGACGCTCTCGAAGGCGCGGTCCCGGAAGGAGTTGAAGGGTTGATACCGTACAAAGGCAACGTCAGCGAGGTCGTAAGGCAGCTCGTGGGAGGGCTCAGGTCTGGCATGAGCTACTGTGGGGCCAAGTCTCTGGCCGGACTGAGGAGGAACGCGGAGTTCATGATCGTGACCGAAGCGGGGCGAAGGGAGAGCGGACCACACGACATAGAGAAGGTCGTCTGACGTGAGAAACCTAACGGTAGTGGGGCTCCAGTGGGGCGACGAGGGCAAGGGAAAACTGGTCGATTACCTAGCAGAGGGATTCGATGCCGTCGCGAGGTTCAACGGCGGAAGCAACACCGGCCACACGGTGGTGATACGAGGGAAGAAGAGCACGTTCCATCTGATCCCTTCTGGCGCGCTCAGACGCAAGAGGCTCTTGGTCGGAGCCGGAGTCGCGGTGGACCCTCTGATATTGGCAGAGGAGATAGAGCAGCTGAAGGTCAAAGGTTACAGGGCCGATCTTCTGGTTGACGGCCGGTGCACGCTCGTGTCACCTCTCGAAAGAGAAATGGACGTCCTGATCGAGAGGATCAGGGGCAGCAGGGCGCTTGGAACCACGGGCCGAGGGATAGGCCCCGCGTACGCGATGCGGGCGTTCAGGCTGTCGCCCAGGGCGGCTGACCTCTTCTCGGGGTACGACGACAGGTCTGCGCGTAGGTTCTACGAGTCGATTGGGATAGAAACGAGAGAGCTGCGAGAGTGGCTCAAGGAATCAGCCAAGATCCTCGGCGGCAAGCTGGGCGACGTCGGAGTCGAAGTCTCGCGGATCAACGAGAGCGGCGGGGGCGTGCTCTTCGAAGGGTCTCAGGGAGCTCTGCTCGACGTGGTTCACGGTACATACCCTTACGTGACAAGCTCCCAGGTTCTGGCCGGCTTCGTCCCTGCGAGCATAGGAGTGTCTTCCTCTGCGGTCGGCACTGTGGTCGGCGTCGCGAAGTGCTACACCACCCGAGTCGGTGGCGGACCAATGCCTACCGAGATGGGTCCGAAAGTCGCGGAGAGGGTCAGAGAAGTCGGGAAGGAATACGGGGCGACGACGGGTCGCCCGAGGAGGATCGGCTGGCTTGACCTGGTCTCGCTGAAGTACGCTGTGCGGGTGAACGGTTGCGACTCGATAGCCGTTTCAAAGGTGGACGTCTTGACCGCCTTTCGGGACATCAAGGTCTGCGTGGCGTACAGGATGGATGGGTCCGAGACGACAGACTTCCAGAGTTGTATAGCCAATCTCGGCTCCGTCGAACCGGTTTACGAGTCACCCTTCAGCCTCTACAAGGCGGACTTGACCAGGCCCGCTTCCCCCCAAGTAAAGAGACTGGTTTCGTATCTGGAGGGCTACCTGAAGGTGCGGGTCAGCATGGTCTCTTGGGGGGAGGAGAGGTCGAGGACGCACGCGTTCGCGGGCGGGCCGGTCCCCGCTACTGGAAGACCCAACTGAGGTCGGGAGGATCGACCCTCTTTTGAACGCGCTCGTGGAGCGCGTGAACGATTATGGGCAAAGCCAGCGTCACGTCGGCGTAGAGCACTGACTTCTTCGAGTCGGCGGCTATCTTCCCCCAGCTTATCGCCTCTTCCAGCGTGCAACCCGAGAGACCTCCCCACTGAGGGCTGTCCGCGGTTATCTGTATGGCGAACTCGTGCGGCGTCGGCTCTTCCCCACCCCTTGACAGGGATTTGATTATTGTCGCGAGCTGGATCGTGTCCTTCGGCACCCCGCCCCCTAGATAGACCACGCCGGTCCGCCTGGTCTTCTCGGCGATCCGAGCCAACTCCTCCATGTCCTTGGTCTGGTCCAGCGCGATCAGCTTGCCCTGCTCCCTCTTCAGAAGGCTGAGCGCGACGCCGTACCCGCTGTCTATGAGACCGGGCGAGTAGATCGGGACGCCGTTACGAAACGCCGCTTCGACGATGCTCTTGACCCCTCTCTTGTTGAGAAACCCCCCGAAGCCGTGCAGAAACTCGCGGGTGGAGTAGGGCCTGCTGGGGTCGAGCCCGCTCGCGTACTTCTTGATCGTGTTCTCCAATCTCCTGTACTCCATTTCGTCTGCGTAAACGTCGTAGAAACGGTCGATCTTCATTCTTAGCAGCTCCGTGTCGTCCGCGAGCTGTGTCCCCTGGTAGTAGTGGTAGCCCAGGGCTTCCAGAAGGTCCTCCGAGATGTTCGCCCCCGTACTGACTATCACGTCGACGAACCTCTTCTCCACCAGCCACCTGATTATCTTCCACTGTCCCGTGGTGCTCAGAGAGCCCGTGAGACCCAGGAAGACGGTGAGACCCTTCGCCTTCGCCATCGCGGTCCAGACGTCGGCGACCTCGCCCAGCTTCTTCCCCTGGAACCCCGTGTTCGCCATCTCCCTAAGAAGCTGGGAGACAGACCTCTCCTTGACCTCGATTGTCCGGACGGGCCTCGAAAGAACCGCCTTCTTTGTTACCACGGCTTCATGCCTGCAAAATCTGTTTAATTCCTTTGTGCAAGAGCGCGCGGCTCGCTCCTGCTGGACTGCGCACTCAATCCTACTTGACGGTGACCGACTTCGCTAGGTTCCTCGGATAGTCTGGGTCGTTTTTCCTAGCCACGGCGAAGTGATAGGCGATCAGCTGAAGGGGTATGGCCTCGACTATGGGCATCATCTGAGGTTCGACCTTGGGGACCTTGATGAAGTGAGTGTAGACCGCGTCTTCGACGTCAGAGATTCCTATCACGCGGGCGCCCCTCGCCTTCAGCTCCTCGGCGCTGGAAAGGGTGTCATCGTGATTCTCTCCCGAGGGGTTGATCACGACGACGGGGGTGCCCCTCTCGATCAGTGCGAGCGTACCGTGCTTGAGTTCGCTCGCGGGCATCCCCTCCGCGTGGACGTAGGAGAGTTCCTTCAACTTCAGCGCGCCCTCGAGAGCAACGGGGTAGTGGAACCCCTTCGCCACGAAGTAGAAGTCAGGCCTGTCCTTGTACTTCTTTGCAAGCTCCACCACCTGACTCTCCGTGGAGAGGGCACCCTGCACAGCTCTGGACAGTTCCTTTATCCCGTCGGTTCTCTTCTTACCGAGCACCGCATCCACGACCCTGTTCACGACCATCACCTGAGCCGTGAAGCTCTTGGTCGCTGCGACCCCCACCTCCGGACCGCAATTTAGCAGCAGGACAGTGTCGCTCTCTCTCGCGAGTGCCGAACCGGCGGCGTTGACGATCGAGAGTATCTTCGCCCCCTTCTTCTTTGCGAGCTTCACGGCGTCGAGAACGTCGGCAGTCTCGCCGCTCTGCGAGATGACGACCATGACCGAATCTCGTCCAACCCAATCCTGGTTCTCCCGGAACTCTCCGGCGAGGGTGGCGTCGCAGCGAATCTTCGCCTCCCTGTACAGCCTGTGCTTGAGGAGCAGGCCAGCGTGGAAGCTGCTTCCCGCCGCCACCACGAATATCGACTCTGCGCTCCTTATTCTTCGGGCGAACTCTGCTACAAGAGTGTCATCCTGCAGCGCCGCACTCGCCACCGTCCTGGGCTGCTCGTCGATCTCCTTGCGCGTGTAGTGGGCGTAGTCCTCCTTCGATATCTCGGAGAGCTCCCATGCGACCTGAGTGGCTTTCCGATTTACTCTCCGCCCAGCCGAGTTGTAGATCTCGGCACCCTCCTTGTTCAGTTTGACGACTTCTAGGTTGTCGAGGAAGATCGTCTGGTCTGTGTGCTCGATGAAGGCGAGCACATCGCTGGCGATGAACATCTGTCCGTCTCCGACACCGATCATCAGGGGTGCGTCCTTTCTGGCGCCCACCAGTACGTCTGGTCTGTCTCTGAAGAGCACGACTATGGCGTACTGACCCTTGAGCTTCTTGACCGCAGAGCTCGTGGCCTTCACGGGGTCTTTGGTCCTGCGATAGGCCTGCTCTATGAGGTGGACTATCACCTCGGTGTCCGTTTCGCTCTTGAAGACGTGCCCGCCGGCCAAGAGCTTCTTCTTCAGCTGCGAATAGTTCTCAATGATGCCGTTGTGCACCAGCGCCACCTGCTCACCGCATGACTCCTGGGGATGAGCGTTGGGCACTGTGACTCCCCCGTGCGTCGCCCATCTCGTGTGACCCATTCCCACACTCCCAGTCAGCTCAGACAACTTCACTTTCGCTTCGATCTCCTGCAGCCTGCCCACGCCCTTCCTCACCTCCATCTCTCCCCCGTCGATGGTCGCCAGGCCAGCCGAGTCGTATCCTCTGTACTCCACTCTTCTGAGTCCGTCCAGTATCGTCTTGGTCACCGGCTCGTCAGAGACGCATCCGATTATCCCGCACACGAATGAAGGGTCGGGCGGGGCGGTTATAACGACCGTAGCCCCGCGAGCTCTACCATGCAAGGCCAGTTCTGCAAGGTAGGCGGAGTCCGTGTCCTGAAGCCTGTCCACCATGCCAATCCATTTATGAATGGTCGAGGGACCTATGGCGTTGGCCAAGGAGAAGCTCCTTGTTGACACGAAGTCATCCTCGTCAAGGGCAAAGCGAGTAGTCGTCTCGGAAACACCTGACCAATTCTCACCTGCATACGGCAGGGTCGGCCAGAAGATTCTGCGGATCCTCGCAGAAGGCCCGAGATATCCCGCCGAAATTTCGAGGACCATTGGGGCGAGGCACCAGACCGTGTACTATCATATGAAGAGGCTCGAACGAGCAGGGCTGATTGTGAGGGCGGGGAGCGAAGTCGTAAGAGGAGGGGAGGCCACGAGATTCACCCTGTCGTCCGACGGCTACGCCGTCGAATTTCCCGTCGAGGGTGAGCAGCTTCCCTCCATCCAGTCGGCGTCGAGGCCCAAGGAGGTCGGAAGGTTCTTCTCGGAATTCATCGCGGGAGGGTTGCTCGAGGGGTGGATCGTCGTTGGTTCGCCCGTCCCCCACGGCAAAAGCAGCACGCAGGCGAGGGACGGCCACTACGCGGTGCAGCTTGGTTTCGCGCTGGGCCAGTTCGTCCCGATTCCGAGCATCTTCCCGGTGAAGCTCGACGTCGACATCAAAGCTGAGAAGCTCGAGGGTTCCAATCTAGTCATGGTCGGAGGCCCGAGAACGAACTTGATCTCAGAGGAGCTTAACTCCCATCTCCAAACCAAGTTCACGCAAACCGGCTTCTGGGGCTCGATAGCAGACGAGGAGGGGAACTCTTACGCCTCAGAGACAGACTGCATGGTAGTGAAGGTGAAGAACCCGTGGGCGAGCGGAAAGTGGTGCGTGATGATCGCCGGTCTCACGGGCGCCGGGACGAAGGCGGGGATAATAGGCGTGACCAACCAGTCGCACTCCGTTCTGAAGGACTACAGAGCGGGAGAGTTCTACTGCGTCCTTAGGGGAGTAGACCGGGACGGGGACGGCAAGGTCGACGGCGTTGATGTACTGAGGGCCGGCTAGGTTACGCCCTTCTTCCTCTGCGTCCACCCTTCTTTCTCGTCGTGTCGTGCGGGATGGGTGTCACGTCCTCGATTCGTCCGATTCTGAAACCAGCACGCGCGATCGCCCTGATCGCGGCCTGAGCCCCGGGGCCGGGTGTCCTAGGCCCAGTCCCTCCGACCGCCCTCACCTTGATGTGGACCGCGTTGATACCCTTCGACTTTGCTACGTCGGCCGCCGCCGAAGCGCTTCTCATCGCGGCGTAGGGAGATGACTCGAACCTGTCCGCCTTGACGTGCCTCCCTCCGGAAGAGAAGGAGATGGTCTCTGCACCGGTCAGGTCGGTGATGTGAACTATCGTGTTGTTGTAGCTGGAATAGATGTGGACAACGCCCCACTTGTTTGAGAGAACGTCTTCTTCAGACATCTAGGATCAACTCGCCGAAGGTGCCGGTTGCGGCGCCTCCACTTGCTTTCCGCCATAGATTGCAACCGAGCCTTCCTCTGTTCTACCGACCAGGTAACCCGGGACTCTGATCCTTCTCGCCCCGACCGCGATGTGCCCGTGGACGACGAGCTGCCTCGCGCTGAGCGGTGAGGTTGCCATCCCTCTCTTGAACACCACGGTCTGTAGCCTTCTGTTGAGGGTGTCTTCGACCGTCAGGTTGAGAATGTCGTCGAGCGTTGCCGCGTCGCTGGCGAGTCCCCTCCTCCTGAGGCTGTCCAGCAGCTTCTTCTCCTCCCTCTCCCTCACTTCCTTGGTCGCTGCAAGAAGAGTCCTAGCCTGCTTCCTGATCGTGCTCAACTGGGTCTGCGACTTCCATAGCTCCCTCTTGTTTCTCAGACCGTAGGTCCCGAGCAGGTAGAGCTCCTGCGCGAGCTGGTCAGACCTCCAAGGGCTCCTGGGCCTGTTGTAGCGCTTCCTCGACTTCTTGGGGTCTCCCAGAGCTCTACTCCTCCTTCTTTTCTGTCGCCGCAGCCTTCGCAGCCGCTTGGAGTACCGCCTTCCTCACGCCAACCGTCCTCCCCTTTCGTCCAGTCGTCCTCGTCCTCTGGCCGCGAACCTTCAGCCCGAGGCTGTGTCTGACGCCCTTCCAACTCTGGGCGTCCTTCTCCTTCTGAACGTCGTTCTTGTTCGCTATCTCCAAGTCGGTGCCGATTAGCTGACCCGTCGAACCCGTCTCTGGGTCCTTGCGTCTGTTGTAATACCAGCCGGGAAGGTCTGAGGCCGATGTCGCCTGAACTGCCTTCTCGATCTCCTTGACCTGCTCTTCGCTGAGCGTCCCCAACCTGACCCTGGGGTCCAGCTCTAGCCTGGCGACGATGCTCCGAGCGAAATTGTCCCCGACGCCTCGAAGGTCAGCGAGGGCGACCACAAGCTTCTTGCTCCCATCGAGGTCCTTGCCCGACATCCTGACCAGGTGCCTGTACTCTCCGCTGCTGGACAAACTTGAGCAGGCCATCCCCGTCCGGTTATAAGTTTTGACGGGAAGAATCTAATCCGCTTTAGCCTCTCGTCTTCATGATCCAGGTCATCTCGGGCGGCTCGATGTTCAACTGCCAGAGGAGGGCGATGATCTCGCCGGTGTGGTGCGCCTGCTCCAATGTAACTTGCATCAGTGCGTCGGCGAGAGTGTTCGAGACCGCAAACCAAGGAGCCTTCACCCTTCTTCGCAGGTCCGCCTCGTCCAGCCCCAAGACGAGGGAGTCGACCCCCGCCCATACCTTGTCTGCGAAGGCCCGGACATCCTTCATCGAGCGATATCTCTCCGGGTTGCCAGTGTCATAAGGGATCTCGGAAGCTCTTCCCCTTGCTATGTAGTTCAACCAGCCGTTGTACACCGTGATGATGTGGACTACTGTGTCCTTCATGGAAGAGTGCGAAGCTTCCATGTTCTGAGATACTGTCTTCCAAGGCAGCTTCTCCAGCGCGCCGATGTACTCGTAGAGTACAACCTTGTTGTACTGAATGACTTTCTTGAACGTCTCCGGGCTCGGTATGGTCTCGCCGGAAAAACCGGGTTCTCTTCTCGCCACCTTCTTTCTTCTTGCCGGCTTGTGCTGCGTCAAGAGAAGAAGGTCTCCATCAGGTCACAGCAAAAGAAGTATGAAGATCACTAACAGGACTACCGTCACGTACGAGAGGATCTCGAGCCTGCGGAGTTTCTTCATCACTGCTTCCATCGTCGTTTCCTCGGACATCGACCATGCGGCTCTTCAATTTCCTATAAAAGCGCAAGAGGACTGCAAAGTAGAGAAGAGAGCACCAAAACCTTTTAACATCAGCGAGGGCGGTGGCGTGAAAGTTGCCTTCGGGATGGCACTCGCCTTAGGGTGCTTTACGATTGATTAGGACCAAGCTGCTACAGGACACTGGAAACTCGGTCAGCTTACAGCTTGAGGGAATAGACAGGAGCTACGCCAACGCGGTGAGGCGATTCTGCATCGCCGAAGTCCCGTCGATGGCCATCGACGACGTGGTGATCCTCGAGAACTCCTCAGTACTCTACGACGAGATCCTTGCTCATCGGTTGGGCATGGTCCCGATAAAGACGGACCTCGACAGATACGTCCTCCCCGAGAAGTGCGACTGCGGCAGCCCGCTCGGCTGCGCCAAGTGCAGAGTGCTCTTCGTTCTCGACGCGGTGGGCAAGGAGAAGGTCTCGACAGTATATTCGGGAGACTTAGTCTCCGAAGACAGGGAGATAAGGCCGATAAGCGAACAGATACCAATAGTGAAGCTGGCCAACGGGCAGTCTGTAAAGCTCGAAGCGTACGCTAGGCTGGGCCGGGGAAGAGAGCACGCGAAGTGGCAGCCGGCGACGGTCGCGGTGCTTTCGGACGGCAAGACGGAAGGCACCTTCAACCTGATGGTCGAGTCCGCGGGAGGGCTCCCGGCGAAGAAAATCGTCCTGAAGGCGATAGAACTGCTACAAGAGAAGCTGAAAGAGATACAATCCTCGGTGGGGGTCGTGGCCGAGTGAGTTCCACCAACCCGCTCCTACGGCAGACGGTGGTTCTGCTCGAGAGGGCAGGCAAGGATGCGGCTGTGTGGCGGAGCGCATCGCAGTTGCTGTCGAGCCCGGCCTTGACGAAGGTCGAAGTTAACGTGGGCAGGATATCAAGACTCTCTGAGGGTGGGGCGAAACTTCTCGTGCCGGGCAAGGTGCTCGGTTGGGGCAACCTCGACAAGAAGGTCACGGTAGGAGCGTTTTCCTTCTCCTCCTCCGCGAAGCAGAAGATAACGGCTGCCGGAGGGAGCGCGATCACCATCGGCGATTTCGTGAAGAAGTACCGCGATGGGAGGAACGTAAAGATTGTCAAGTGAGGGCGCGACTGTGTACGTGGACGCTACCAACCAGATAGCCGGAAGGCTCTCTTCGAGGGTCGCCAAGCTCCTTTTGTCTGGGAAACGCGTGGTCGTTGTAAACGCCGAGAGGTCGCTCATCTCGGGGGAGAAGACGTCCGTGGTCAACCAGTGGAAGCTGCGTCTCGAGATAGCTAGCAAGGTCAACCCCCTGTACGGACCGATACACCCTAGGAGACCGGACAACATCCTCAGGAGAATGATAAGAGGGATGGTCCCAAGAAAGAAGTCAAAGGGAGACACCGCCATGAAGCGGCTCAGGGTCTACATCGGCGTTCCGCCTGAGGCCAAGGAGACAAAGCTCTTGCAGTTCCCGGACACCACGGCCACTAGACCAGTGCCGGTCTACGTCACGATGGCCGAGCTCTCCAGAAATCTGGGATGGAGTGGATAGATTTGCCAAAGGAGAGCAAAACCCAACCCAAGATCAAGCTCTACTCCGGAGCGAGGAAGACTGCGAAGGCTACGGCCGCCCTCGTGCCGGGCAAGGGACGTATCAAGGTCAACGGGACTCCGGTGGAAGTGTACGAGCCTGAGATCGCGCGCCTCCACATGCTCGGGGCTGCGATGGTGGTGGGAGACCTGAGGGAGAAGTACGACGTCGACATAAGCGTCTCTGGCGGGGGCTTCATGGGACAGGCCGACGCAGCCGCGATGGCGCTCTCGAGGGCCTACGTCGACCAGGTGAGAGGCAGCGAGGTAAGGGACAGGATCAATGCATACAACAAGTACCTTCTCTCGGGGGACCCGCGACAGGCGGAGCCCAAGAAGTTCGGAGGACCCGGAGCGAGAAGGAAGAGGCAGAAGAGCTACAGGTGACCGTGGCATGATGATACCAATCAGGTGCTTTACGTGCGGCTTCCTCGTCGGAGACAAGTTCAGCGCATTTTCGTCCAGGGTCAAGGCGGGTGAGGACCCAGCGGTGGTCCTGGACGATCTCGGTGTCAAGAGGTACTGCTGCAGAAGAATGCTCATATCGTCGATAGACGTGATCGATCAGGTCCTTCCCTTCTACGGCAGGAAGGGCGACACCTTCTAGGAAAGCGGAGGAGAGTGGGCTCGGGCTTGGCTCAGTACGAAGACGAGGAGACGGGTTCCGAGGACAAGATGGTCATCCCACAGCTCTCAGAGAAGGCTCTCTTAGCCACGGGCATCAGGATAGGCACACCGATCAGGACCAAGACGATGGAGCAGTTCACGACCCGCCCCAGGCCCGATGGCCTCCAGATGATAGACACCTCGAAGATACTTTCAAGAATCGACACCGCAGGGAAGTTCATCGCCTTCACGGGCCCACAGAACACCGTCGTCTACACGAGCAGAGAGCACGGGTCAGTCGCCGTGGAGAAGTTCTGCGAGCTCACAGGGGCGATTCCCAAGGTCGGCAGGTTCATGCCTGGGACATTCACGAACCCTCTCTACCCGGGGCACCTCGACGCCGAGCTTGTCGTCATCGCAGACCCCACTTCGGACGCGCAGGCGATTGTGGAAGCTGGTAAGCTGAGCATCCCCGTGATCGCGATATGCGACACGGACAACGTTACCGACGACGTGGACCTCGTGATACCGGGCAACAACAGAGGCAGGATGGCGCTGGCAGCGATCTTCTGGCTTCTCGCGAGGGCAACCCTCGTGCACGCGAAACTTCTGCCCGAAGACCAGCCAATGAAGTACAGCATCGAGGACTTCGAGACGAAGGCCGAAGAAGAACCCAAAGACGAAGAAGAGACCGAGTAGCGTAAATCCATTCATCGAAACGTGCGAGCGCATGCCCCTGAGGAAGCCCGCCGTATCGGGCTCGTTCTATCCGTCCGACCCCGTTGAGCTCGAAGCTCTGATCAGGGACTGCTATTATCACGCACTCGGGCCCGGAAGACAGCCGCCCGCCGAAGTCAGAGGGGACCGGGTCGCTGCTGTGGTCTCTCCCCACGCAGGGTACGTCTTCTCAGGTCCGGTGGCCGCACACAGCTACCTGCACCTCTCATCACTGAGGTCTCCAGAGTTGGCGATTGTCATCGGGCCCAATCATCACGGGCTCGGGGGCGGCGTCTCTTCATGGCGCGAAGGGGAGTGGGAGACGCCCTTGGGGAGAATGAGGGTCGACTCCGAGGCCTCTGAGGAGCTTCGAAGAGCGACCGGAATTCTGGACTTCGACCCTCTCTCTCACGCTTGGGAGCACTCCGTCGAGGTCCAGCTCCCATTCCTGCAGCAGGTCTTCGGCAACCAACTGAAGGTCCTTCCAATCTGCATCTCCTTCCAGGACGAAGGCACGACGTCTCTTCTCGCAGAGGGGATAGCCAAGGTTGCGTCGGGTAGGAGGACCCTGCTCGTCGCTTCCTCCGACCTGACCCACTACGAGCCGTCCGACGCTGCGCGAAGCAAGGACTCGGCCCTGCTGGAACAGGTCAAGGCCCTCGACGTCAAGTCGTTCTACTCCACTCTGGAGCGCCTTGAAGTGACAGCCTGCGGATACGGGGCGATCGCCTCCGTGATGGGGGCGTGTGCGATTCTGGGGCTCACGAAGGGTGAGGTCCTCAAGTACGCGAACTCCGGAGACACCACCAAAGACTACACCTCGGTGGTCGGATACCCCTCTGTGAGGTTCCTATAGACGCGGAGAGCTTAGCAAGGATATAAGACGTGGAAAGTAGTCGGCCTTCGTGAAGAAGGCCGCGGTCGCGGTCGCCCCCACGAAGTGCATCATAACGGGAGAACACTTCGTCGTCCACGGCGCTAGGGCGCTCGCCGCAGCGGTTGGAAGGTATGTCACCGTGGAAGTCACAGAATCCCCTTGGAGGCGGGTCTCATCAGACCGGGTCGGCAATGCGGAGGGTCTGGCCCCTCTGGGACGCGTACTCGACGCCATAGCCGACACATACGCGCTGAAACACGACTTCAGCGTCTCAGTTAGCTCAGACGTCCCTCAAGGCGCGGGGTTGGGGTCGTCCGCCGCGACGATGGTTGCGGTGGCGGAAGCGGTCTCGAGGCTCGAG
>Ga0187783_10002240_pt1 | contig 14382 bp, 13 predicted proteins | sample 1015_SJ02_MP02_2_FD_132471 | JGI IMG/M metagenome (GOLD analysis project Ga0187783, IMG submission 132471) | Tropical peat soil microbial communities from peatlands in Department of Meta, Colombia - 1015_SJ02_MP02_20_MG | ecosystem: Environmental > Terrestrial > Soil > Wetlands > Peat | place...
CGCTGGAGCAAGAGCGGATAGCTGGTATGGGCAATGCCGACCCCATTGCCCTCCACTCCACTCCCCTGGCGGCTCCTTACAGAGCCGCCCCACTAGGGTTCATAGCTAGGAGGTGTAGGTGGCAGAAGGTGCGGAGCCGCAGCTACTCACGACGGCCGAGGCGGCACAAATGCTGAAGCTCCGCGAGAGCACGCTGCGGGAACACACGCGCCGCGGTCTAGTGCCGTGCATCAGGATCGGTCGGCTGATCCGCTATGACGCCGCCGACTTGGCTGCGTGGCTGGAGACGATCAAGCAGCCGGCGAGGCCGCGAAGCTGAGTCGGCGCTTGTGATATAGGGCTGTGATACGGCGGTACGACGGAGAGGGCCGCTGGCAGCGGGGCAAAGGAAAAAGCCCGCTTTTGCGGGCCTTTCTTGAGAGCGGATGAAGGGGCTCGAACCCTCGACCTTCTGCATGGCAAGCAGACGCTCTAGCCAACTGAGCTACATCCGCATCGAGCGCAAACTATAGAGAAGGCCGGGTCACGGCGGGCACGCGAGAGCGCGATTTCAGCCGCTGCCCGCGGGCTGTGCGGGCAGTGTCGGGCCCCCCGCGCAAACCTGCGCCTAGGCGACGCGATCGACCAATGCTGATGCCCGACCCGGCCCGGCAGTGGACGCTCGGGGAACCGATACCGCTCGTGAGCGGCCTTCAGCTGCCAAATGGCGAACGCTGGGGACGTCCGGCCGACGCGGTCGCGGGCCCCGAAGGGGCGCTGTACGTGACAGACGACTCCACCGGCGCCGTCTATCGGATCGCGCCGCCGCACCGCTGACTCGCGTCGAGCGTCTCGCGCGGCACGTAGCGTCCGCCGTCGCCGCGCGCAAGCAGGCCGAGCAGCTCCAGCTCGGCCAGCGCGAGCAGCGTCGCGCCGAGGTCCTCGCCCGCGGCCGCGAGCCGCTCGGGCGTGTCGAGGCCCGCGCCCACCCGCTCGAGCGTGTGCCGCAGCCGCGCCGCCAGCCGATCCCCGCGGGTGTGCACCGCACGTGTCTCCTGCCCGCACAGGAGCTCGAGCACGTCCGCCGGCCCTCGCACGAGGCACGCCCCCTCGCGCAGCAGCGTGTGAGCGCCGCTCGAGAGCGGCGAGGTCACGCGCCCGGGGATTGCGGCCACGGACCTGCCCAGTGCGGACGCGATGCGTGCGCAGCCGAGGTCGCGTGCCCGGTCCTCGGCCTCGACGACCACCGTCAGCCGGGCGAGCGCCGCGACGATGCGCTCCGCTGCGCGCAGCGCCCAGCGACGGGCCCTCATGCCGCAGGGCAGCTCACCGACAAGGCACCCGCCGGCGCGCACCGCCTCGTACAGCCTGCGCCGCCGGGCCGCGAAGGCGACGTCGACACCGCCGCCGAGCACAGCGATGCCCGGCGCGCCCGCCTCCAGCGCCCCGGCGTGCGCAGCTGCGGCTATCCCGTCGCACAGCGTGCCCGCCACGGTGATCTCGCTGGCGCTTAGACCCCGGGCGAGCGACGCCGCCATCTCGCGGCCGTAGTCGCTCGCCCGCTCCGAGCCCACGATCGCTACGACCGGCCGTTCCGTGGGCGCGCAGAGAGCCTCCAGAGAGCCCGCGACGTGCAGCATCGGGGGACCTGGCGTGTCGAGGAGCGCGCGCGGATAGCGGCGGTCGTGGCGGCAGACCGCGGCAACCCCCGGCGCGGTGGACATCGCGTCGGGGTCGAAGTGGCTCAAGCGCTCGCGCAGCTCAACGCGCCGCCGGCCGCCCACGGCCTGCACGAGCTGCTCGTCCGACAGCTGCAGCAGCTCGAGCAGCCTGCCTTCGCGCCCGCGGTACTCCAGGCGCGCGCTCAGCAGCGCGAGCAGCCAACTGCGTCGCAGGCAGCGCTCGCACGCGCCGCCGGCCCCGGTACGGAGGTCTTCGGGCGCTTGTGAGTCGTGCGTCATGCGTCGCCGCCGCCGATCGCGGCCTCGGGGCGATCGGCCAACGCCGCGCTCACGTCGCCCGCCGATACCCGCTCGCGCGCGTCGAGGTCGGCGATCGTGCGCGCGACGCGCAGCGCGCGGTCGTGTCCGCGCGCGCTCAGCATCCCGCGCTCGCGCGCGCGGCACACGAGCTCCTCCGCCCGGGACTCGAGCCGCGCGTGGCGGCGCAGCAGGCGCGAGTCGAGCTGCGAGTTGAGCGTCACGCCCGTCCCTACCAGGCGGGCAGCCTGGCGCTCGCGCGCCTGCGCCACGCGCTCGCGCGCCGCGCCCGAGCCCATGCCCTCGGCCCGCCCGTCGGGGCCCGCCCGGCGCATCTGCACGAGCAGGTCGATGCGATCGAGCAGCGGCCCGCCCAGGCGGCGGGCGTAGCGCGCCCGATCGGCGTCGCTGCACCTGCAGGACTCGCCCTCGCCGGCGAAGCCGCACGGGCACGGGTTCGTTGCCGCCAGGAGCATGAAGCGCGCTGGGTGCACCGCGCAGCGGCCCGCGCGCACGAGCGCGACGTGTCCCTCCTCCAGCGGCTGGCGCAGCGCTTGCAGCGCGGGGCGCGCGAACTCCGACAGCTCATCGAGGAACAGCACGCCGTTGTGCGCGAGCACCGCCTCGCCCATGAACCCACGCCGTGCCCCGCCGATCAGGCCGGCCGCTGTGATCGAGTGATGCGGGGCCCTAAACGGGCGCTCGAACGCCAGCTCGCACATCGGCTTTCCGCTGGCGCTGTGTATCCGCGTCACGTCAAGCGCCTCCGCCGGGTGAGCGGCGGGAGGATCGAAGCCATGCGGTGGGCGAGCATCGTCTTGCCGGTTCCCGGCGGACCGGTCAGGAGCAGGTTGTGGCCGCCGGCGGCAGCGATCACGAGCGCCTCGACTGCGCGCGGCTGGCCGCGAACGTCGGCGAGGTCCAGCGCGCTGTCACGGCTCGTGTCTGATCGGCGGCCACACGTCCGGCGCCTCGACAGCGGATCGCCGCGGCCGCCGCTGAGCACGCGCACAGCCGCGCGCAGATCCCCGACGGCCGCGACGTCGAGCTCCTCGACGAGCGCCGCCTCGTGTGCCCGCGTGCGCGCCACGCACAGCGTGGTCAGACCTGCGCGCAGGGTCGCCTGCGCGACCGCGAGCGCGCCCTGGCAGCCGCGCACCGCGCCGTCGAGCGCCAGCTCGCCGAACAGGGCGTGGCTGGCGAGCCGCTCGTCGGGAAGCTGGCCGCTCGCCGCGAGGAGGGCCGCCGCGAGGGCGAGGTCGAAGCTCGCTCCGGCCTTGCGCAGGTCGCCGGGAGCGAGGTTCGCGGTGATCCTCTGCGCCGGGAACTCGTAGCCGCAGTTGAGCATCGCGGCCCGGACCCGCTCGCGCGCCTCGCGCACCGCCGCGTCGGCTAGGCCGACGATAGTGAACGCCGGGAGCCCGCGACGCACGTCGAGCTCGACCGCGACATGGCGCGCGCTCAGGCCGTCGATCGTGAACGTATGTGCTCGAGCAAGCATCGCCTTGGCGTCCTCGTCGCAGGTGCAGTGCGGCGAGCCAGGCTAGGCGGGAGCTGGGATGGGACTCTTCTCACATCCCGCGGGGCTTAGGCGCTCGAAGGTCGCCGGGGGTACGGTTGCCGTCGATCACCTGGTCCAACTGCATCGCTTGGCGGCCATCACTACTCTGTCGCGATGCGGACCGAAGCCTGCGGTGTGCAGGGTTTCACCTGACGGGCAGATCGGAGGATACGGCCACGAAGCTGCGACGCGCGCGCGTGCTCAACTTCAGGAGTATCGACGACTCGGGCTGGGTCGATCTCGACCAGGTCACATGTCTTGTCGGCAAGAACGAGTCAGGCAAGACGGCCTGGCTGCAAGCGTTGCGCAAACTCAAACCGATCAGCAGCCAGCACGCGGAGTTCGACTACGAGCGCGAGTACCCGCGCAAGCGTCTGCAGGAGTACAAGCGCGTCCACGACTCAGAACCTGCCACCGTCGTCGAAGCCATCTTCGAGCTGACCGACGCCGAGCGCGCCGAGGTCGATGCCGAGTTCGGCCACGGATCGATCCCCCTCGCGGAGGTCCTGGTCAGCAAGAACTACGCGAACACCACCGCATTCGTCGTCGAGATCGACGAGGCGGCGATCGTCAAGCACCTGGTCGTGCATGCCGACCTTCGGCCCGAGGTGGCGCAGGGACTCCTCACGGCGGCCAGCGTCGCCGAGCTGCGAGAGCGGCTGGCCGGCCTCGGCGAGAGGGTCCCAAGGGCGGCGGACGTGCTTGGCACGATCGACGCCTGGCGCGATGGCTCGCCGCGGTCAGCGATCATCGACCGGGTGCTCTCGCCGGGCATGCCGGCGTTCGTCTACTTCGACGAATACTCGACGATGGACGGGCGTATCGCGATCGACCCGCTCAAAGAGCGTCGAGCGGCCAACCAGCTAAGCCAGGCCGACCAGACGTTCCTGGCGCTTCTGCGACTCGTGGGCGTGGACCTGGAGGAGTTCGAGACGCTCGCCAACCAGGAGTGGCTGATCTCCTCGCTCGAGGCGGCCGGGAACAGCATCAGCGACACGCTGTCGAGCTTCTGGAGCCAGAACAAGGACCTCCGCGTGGAGTTTCACCTGCTCGGGCCGGACCCGGCGGCGCCCGACGAGCGCTTGCGCGAGTCGAACAACCTGATGGTGCGAATCTGGAACGACCGCCACCGCGTGTCGGTGATATTCGATCAGCGCTCGCGCGGCTTCGTCTGGTTCTTCAGTTTCCTCATCTACTTCTCAGGGCTAGAGAAAGAGCTCCAGCGCGACCTGGTGCTGCTGCTCGACGAGCCCGGGCTGGGCCTCCACGCCACCGCTCAGCGCGACGTTCTGCGCTTCATCGACGAGCGCCTAGCCCCTGAGCACCAGGTGATCTACACCACCCACTCGCCGTTCATGGTCGCACCGAACAGACTCGATCGGGTGCGCTCCGTCGAGGAGGTTGACGAGCGTGGGACCCGTGTGCGCAGCGACCTGCTGGCGACCAACCGCGAGACCGCGTTCCCCGTGCAGGCGACGCTCGCGTATGAGCTCGCGCTTTCGCTGGTGGCAGGGGACGTCGTGATGTTGTCAGAGCTCGCCGACTACATCTACCTCACGGTGATGAGCCGGCACTTGGCTGCCCTGGGTCGCGCAAGCCTCGACCAGCGCTGGACGATCGTGCCGATCGGCGGGCTTCACAACGTGTTCGTGTTCATGGCGCTCATGCAGGTGCAGCTGAACGCCGTCGTCCTCGTCACGGGCTCGCCCAGTGGGCTGGAGCGCGTCCAGGAAAGCACAGACGACGCAATCCTGAGCACCCGACAGCTGCTTTCGGTGGCGGACGTCGTCGACATCAAGGGGGCAGTCCTCGAGGATCTCTTCAAGGGCGCCTTCTACATGCGCGTACTGCGCGAGTCTGGCGCCGCCGCGGTGACGGCGGACCAACTGCCCCGAGGCGAGCGCATCCTTCAACGCGACAGCATCGTGACCCGCCTGGAAGTGGCGCTCGGCGGCGGCTTCGACCGCTATCTCCCCGCTCGCCATCTCCTCGAGCATCCCGAGCTGCTCGCCGATGCAGACGAGCAGACGCTCGCGCCCTGGGAGCGTCTGATCGATCAAATCAACGACCGGCTCTCGGATACGGCCAGCTCCTCGCGTACGGCGATCGACGCAACGCACCGCAGCCGAGAGCCCGCGAGCGGTGCGCTCGCGGCGCCCGCACAGGCACGGCCGGCGCATCATCCGCCGGCCGCGTCCCGTGGCGCGATCGTCTGAGCTAGTCGGGCGCTACTGGCCGGGCGGGTGGCGCACGACGAAGCCGGCCGTCGAGGTCATCGAGTTCGACCACCTCGTGCCCGTCTCGGCCTGCGCGACGGTGTCGAAGCGTTTGCCGTCGACGACCATGAAGGCGTGTTCTGAGTTCGCGTAGATCGTGATGTGCTTACCCGGGCCGGCGTCGCCGTAGGACTCGAGCTCTGTGGAGTCCTCGGGCGAGCTGATCAGGCCGCCGCCGTGCAGCGCGTAGGAGACCGAGCCCGAGCAGTCATAGCCCTCGGACTGGAACGACCCGTGGCCGCCGCCATACACGTACGGGCGGGTGGCTATTTCGTTGCCCGCTGCGATCACGCGCGAGACCACGTCTCCGCCCCCTGACGTTTCCTCGTCGCTCACCTCGCCACCGCCCGAGCCGACGTCGCCCGAGCCGACGTCGCCCGCGCTGGGGGGAGCCTCGCGTACTTCGTCATCGCCGACGTCGCCGCTCGAGCCGCCGCCCTCGGCGACCGGCTCCGAGACCACGCCGACCGGCTCGGCTGGCGTGGCGGGCTCGGCAGGCGCTTCGTGCACGATCGCCGACGGCGGCGGGCTCAGCTCGCCGGCGTCGGACACTCCGATCACGCTCCACGTCGCCGGGCCCACGATGCCGTCCGGCGTGAGCCCGTGGCGTGTCTGCAGGCGCTGGACCGCGGCCTCGGTTTCGGGGCCGAATTCGCCGTCGGGGGAGAGGTGCAGGGCGATCTGGAGCCGTTTGATCGTGCTGCTCCCGCCTTCGTCCGCCGCCGACGCCGCACCGCCGACGCCGGCCTGCGCCTGTTCTTCGCGGGTCGCTTCGGGCTGGGGGATCGCCGAGGGTGGGGGGGTGAGCGTCGCCTCGTCGTGCACGCCGATCACCTTCCACGTGGCGGGGCCGGCGATGCCGTCGACCGCGAGCCCGTGGCGGGCCTGCAGGCGAATGATCGCGGCCTCGGTTTCGGGGCCGAATTCGCCGTCGGGCGTGACGTGGAGCGCCGCCTGCAGGCGCTGCACCGCGTCGCGTTCGCGCTGCTGGGTCTGGCGCTCGGCGGCTTCTTCGGCCGCGGCCTTGGCTTCTTCCTGGGCGACCGCGCTCGGTTCGCCCGTCGCGCCGGCAGAGCTACCGCCGGTGCTCGAGGGTTCTTCCAGCAGGCCCGGTTCGCTGTCCGAGGCGGCGCTCGCTGCCGCTCCGCCGGTCGCGGCGGGTTGGCTGGTCGAGCCGGTTGCGCCGTCCTCGCCGGTGGCGCCCGAGCCTTCGCTGGTCACGAGCGCGGCGTCGACGCGCGTGCCCGATACCGACGGCTGGGCTGCGGAGGAGGCCACGCCCGCCGTGTCGCCGGGGATGGCGGGGTGAAAGCTCGAGAACGAGGTCTTGGTGGCGACGAGCTGACGCAGCGCGGCGACCGTCTGGGGGCCGACCACGCCGTCGACCGACAGGCCCTTGGCTGCCTGGAAGCTGCGCACCGCCTGTTCGGTTTCAGGTCCGAACACGCCGTCTACCGTGACGCCCCCGAGCGCGCGCTGGAGCTGGCGCACGGAGCGGCCTTCGTTGCCCGATTCGAGCACGACCGAACGTGCTGCGGTCGTCGCCGGCTGGTCCACCGTGGCAGCGCTGGCGAGGGCGCCGCCGCCGCCCGAGCCCGCCTCGGCGAGGCTCGCGATCGGCGCGACGCTCAGGGCGGCAAGCGCGCCCAGCGACATGCGCTTGGCGCGCGAGCTGCCTGGCACGAACCGAAGCTCGGCGGCGCGCCGGCGCGCGCGCGAGCGCCCGAGCGACAGCTCCCACAGCTGGGCCGAGCTCAGGTCGCGCTCGTGGCTGGCTGCGCTCAGCAGCGTTGAGAGCGTGGTCGTGCGCGCCGCGCCGGCGCGCATGCGGCCGCCCGCCCGGGCGCGGCGCGCGAGCGAGCGCTGAAGCGAAACTTCCCAGGGGTCGACGAGGGCAAGGTCACGCGGGGATCCCGACATGGCAAGGCGTCCTTTCTCCGTCCGTCCTTCACTTGGGCGCCTACGGGGTTAGCTGTCGGGCTCGCGTGTGTCCACGCTACGCCACAAGTGTGGCGATTCGCCCCCGCAGCCTCATCGACTGCATTGGGTCCCCCGATCCGCGACCCCGTGGAGACGCGGATTCGGCACGAACGGCGGGCAAGCTATCAAATCCGGGTGCAAGATGCATTACATGGGGAGGTTTGCAACGGTTTTTGCCGACGAACCCCAAAAACACGGGGAAAACGGCCCTCTTCTGCGCCTCCAACCGAAAGCGCCAGCGGCGCGCGCACGCGTCCGCGCCCGGATGGGCGAGGCCGTATCGGCGTGCGCGCAGGCTCGCCACGAGTACAGGAACGGGCGCGCAGGGCGCATCGCGGCTGATAGCTTCGCTGCGATGCGCAGCGGAGGGAGTCGCGTGCGAGTGATCGCCTCGATCGCGGTCATCGGGGGAACGATCGCGGCGCTCGTCGTGTTCGGCCTCGCCCCCGCGTCCTCGAGCGGGCGCCTCGCCCCGGCGCTCCCGCGCGAAGCGCTCACCGGCCCGCCGGAGACGCTCGCCAGCCTGCTCGCGGGTGTCCACGGTCAGCCCGTGGCCGTCGTCTTCTTCGCCAGCTGGTGTGAGCCGTGCGCGCGCGAGGCCCCTGCGCTGGAGCGCTTCTCCGAGAGCTCTGCCGGGCGCGGTAGGCTCATCGGCGTCGACTGGAACGACGCGCTCGCGGGGGCGCGCGCGTTCGTGCGTCGCTACGGCTGGACGTTCGCGACCGTCCGCGATGCGGCTGGCACGGTCGGCTACCGCTACGACCTCAGCTCGCTGCCGACCACCTACGTGGTCGACTCCGCCGGGCGCATCCGCGCCACGCTGCACGGCCCGCAGACCGAGCGAAGCCTGCGCGAGGCGCTGGCGCGCGCGGCGAGCGCGTGAAACGACGTTGTAGCCTGCCCTCCCGTGCGCCCCGCGGCCGCAGCGCTCACGTGCGCCTCGATCGCCCTCGTCCTGATCGCCTCTGGCTGCGGCTCGGGCAGCTCGAAGCACGCGACCGCCGCCGCCTCGAGCGCGGCGACGCCGCCGCGCCTGAGCGACCCGATCGCCGAAATCAAGGCCTCTGGCGAGCAGATCGCCGCGGACATCGAATCCTCGCGCTTCGAACGCGCCTGCGAAGGCTTCACGCAGGCCACGCGCGCCAAGTTCGCGGCGTTCCCCGAGGGCTGCGCCGGCGCGCTGTCGCTCGCCCGCGCGGCCGGCCACGCCGGCGCGCGGACGTTCGGGCACCTGTTGCGCGCAGCGCTGCTGGGGCGGCTTGCCCACTTTCAGATCCACGGATACGAAGCCCTGTACAAAGGCGTGCGAGAAGCCCTCTATGAAGAAGGTCGCTGGCGCTTCGAGGGCCAGTCCAGCGGCTTCACGACCACGCACAAGACCTGACCTGGCCTCCCGCCATGGAGATCAGCGGCGTCGCCCACATCGTCCTCGCGGTCAACCGCTACGAGCAGTGCGCTGCCTTCTACGACCGCCTGATGCCCGAGCTCGGGCTGCGGGCGGTCTATCGAGCCGACGGCTTCGTCTACTACGTGGGTGGTAAAACGGCGCTCGCGATCCGCCGCGCCGAGGGCGAGCACGCCCGCGAGCGCTACGTGTCCACGCGCCCCGGCCTCGACCACATCTGCCTGCGCGCCCGCAGTCGCGCCGACGTCGACGGGCTCTATGAGTTCCTTCGCGAGCTCGGGGCCGCGATGGTCAGGGCGCCTGAGGAGGGCCCGTGGGCGCCCGGCTACTACTCGCTCTCGTTCCTCGATCCCGAAGGGATCAGGCTCGAGGTCAACCACGTGCCGGGCAAGGGGCTGTTCGCCGAGGGGGCCGGCTTCGAGCCGGCGCCGGAGCATCCGCTCGCCGGCCGGGCGCGGCCGTAGGCGCACCCCGCGGTCCGGCCTGCGGGTGGCGCTATCTCCATGGCCGTCGGGCGCGCTTGCGGCCTTCGACGGCGCGTCCTTGGCCGCTGTTACGGTCCGCACATGAGCGGGCAGGCTCTTCGGCCTCTGCGGGTCGGCGAGGTCCTGGATGCCGGGATCAAGGTTGACCTCCACAACGTGCGGGTGCTCATGGGGCTCACGGCGATCGTCGTGGTGATCAGCTTCGACGGCAGCGGCACGATCGGCTACGGGCGCGCCTTCATCCGCTGGATCGCCGGCTACCTGTCGTACGTTGTCTTCTTCCTCGGGTTCTTATGGATGCTGTGGGACAAGGAGAAGCAGTGCTGGCACGACAAGCTCGCGTCTGACGTCGTGGTCCCGGTCTGCGCCTACCCGATCAAAGTCTGAGGAGCGCGCGGCGTTAGCGTGCAGTAGCGAGCGCGCTGGCGCGGGTGGTCCGGCCAGCGCCGGTCTCGTAGTCGTAGGGGAGACCGCGCGAGAAGCGAGACCGGAATCGAACGGGTGTAGACGGCTTTGCCGGCTGCGCGTCGGGCCTGCTGTCCGCTTCCCTGTGCGGATCACCGGGACCTCAGGTGCCCTCAGGTGACGGCAGAAGTCGCTCGGATGGGGAGCCTTTGGGGGGCCCTCGGGTCCACCGAGCGGGGCGTCGCTCCGACGACCGCGACGCCTTGACTGGTCCGGGACACCGTCTCAAGCCATCTGGACTGGGCAGTCGCAGGCAGTCGCAGGTTCATAACGGCTGAGCGGTTTTCGCTGGCAACGGCACGAGCATGGAGGGCCCGACGATCGGCTCGTTCAACGAGATGACGTTCATGAACGGACTCGTAGTCGAAGCCGGCGAACAGAGCGGCGTGCTCGGCAGGATGATCGCTCGACATTCTCGCGGCTCTCCATTTCCCGCAATTTGCGAACATTCTAAACGTGCCCCGCACGTAGCATGCGTTCGAACGAGTACACTCCTGCACAGGAGATGGAAGTTAGGATGGGGGGGAGCTATACTTCTCAGCGATGTGAAGGGCAGCGCTAGGAGGGCCGCCGCTGTTCGCGCCAGGGAACGGGCTCCTGAAGTCGGATCTATACGTGGGAGATACCGTGTCTAATCGGGGAGAGAATGTGGATCGCCAATCGGGATCTCGCGGCGCAGGCTGGCACCGTGGAGGGTCGGCGCTGATCTTCGCGGCGATGGCGGCCGTGTTGATAATGGCGAGCGCAACTTCGGCTTCGGCCGAATCGTTCGTGACCATCACGTCCACCGCCCTGCCCGCCGGGGAAGTCGGCGCCGGCTACACCCAGACATTAGAGGCCAGCGGGGGTGCCCCCCCTTACACGTGGTCGATCACCGACGGCTCGCTGCCGAAAGGGCTGTCACTGGACGCGGAAAGCGGTGCCATCACCGGCACGCCCAGCGCCGCGGGCACTTCGAGCTTCACCGTGCAGGTGATGGACTCGAGCACCCCTCAAGCGCAGACCGCCACGGCCAACCTATCGATCACGGTGGCAGGGCTGACCTACGCCACAAGCTTCAGCCCTCCGGAGAACATAGGCGCGTTCAATGGACTGACCGGGGTCGCGCTTGACCCGAGCGGGAACATCTGGGTGGCCGACTCGCGCAACGACCGGGTGCTGGAGTTCAACTCCAACCGCGAATACGTGAGCCAGTTCAGCATAGAAGGCGCAGGGGAAGAACAGTTCGAAGTGACTCCAGGGCAGTTCGAAGTGACTCCAGACGCCCGAGCGATTGGAGGCATCGCGACCAACGCATCCGGCGATGTGTACGTCACTAGCCTAGACCGCGTGCAGGAGTACTCACCATCTGGGGCGCATATAGGGGGGTTTGGCTCCTCTGGATCGGGTAACGGCCAGTTCCAGGACCCGGGCGCCATCGCAATTGACTCAAGCGGCAACGTCTGGGTCCTCGACACGCTCAACTACCGCGTACAGGAGTTCTCACCCGGCGGCGAATACCTCAGCCAGTTCAGTGTAGGGGGGGGCATTGGCGCTGGTCTGGCGTTCTCAGGCGGGCACCTTTATGTGTCCAAGTGGAGCACTGCCGGTGTTCGAACTAACGAGCCATTTGGAAAGACGGTGCAGGAGTTCTCGACCTCAGGCGAATACCTACGACAGTTCGGCTCCCATGGTTCCGGCAACGGCCAGCTCTCCCAGCCATGGGGCATCGCCTCAGACCCGAGCACCGGCAACCTCTACGTAGCCGACTGGGGCAGCGACCGCATCCAGGAGTTCAGCCCGGAAGGCGCCTTCATCGCCTCCTTCGGCTCGCTCGGCTCAGGTGACGGCCAGCTCTCCTACCCGAGTGGGCTTGCCGTCAACTCCTCTGGCGATGTCTACGTCGCTGACACGGTCAATCACCGGGTGCAGGAATGGGTGGCCGTGGGGACGGCGGCGGTCAACACCGCCGCCCCGCAGATATCCGGCATCACCGAAAGCGGCCAAACGCTCACAGCCAGCCCCGGCTCCTGGACGAGTACCGAGCCGATCTTCTACACCTACCAGTGGCAGCGCTGCAACGAAGAAGGTGAAGAATGCGCGAACATCGAGGGCGCGAGCGAATCGAGCTACCAGCTTGGTCCCGGGGACGTGGGCAACACAGTGCGCGTTGTGGTGAGGGCATACAATGAAGGCGGCTCGGCCTCAGCGGGGTCGGAAGCGAGTGCTGTGGTCAGCGACCCGCCGCGCGATATGTCCCCAACAGCAGCGTCGCAGGTGCCCGTCACGACAGCGTCGCAGGTGACCGCCACGGCAGCGTCTACCCGTGAGATCGTCATCTCCCAAAAAATGACCACACTCCCAGGGACCGTCCTTGATAGCGCTCTGTCCGGGGTCACTGGCGAATCCACCGCGCAAACCGGTCGGGGCCACAGCGCGCTCGAGCACCGGGGGCGCGCCCGTCCCTCACGCCGACGCCGTTCTGCACGTCCACGACATCGCCGCTAGGCGTGCAATCCCCACACGCCCATGATCCGCTTAACAGAGGATGCCCGGGCGACGTGGATGGTCCACAAGACCGAGAGCGAGGGCAGGCCGCGCTCCTTCACGCCCGAGCAACAAAGAGGCGACGACCGGAATCGAACCGGTGTAGACGGCTTTGCAGGCCGCTGCGTAGCCACTCCGCCACGTCGCCCAGCCGCTCGGAGAGTACCGAGCCGGAGTGAGTCTAGGAGACTCTCGCCTCGGACTCGGGAGCACGAGCACTGACTCAGGGGGCTCCTGCCGAGGCGGATTGCGAAAGCTTTTCCGAGACCCTTAGGCGGCGTTTGGGATCCCGTTAGGCCGCCCACAGCAGCCCTCGTCACCCTCGCTGTATGCCAATGAACACGCGAGGTGATTCGTGAGACGAACGGTCGGCGTAATGCTGCTGGGCCTCGTCGCAGGCGCAGCGATCGCGAGCGTAGGCGCGAGTCTCGTTTCTGGTGGTGGCCGCTCGTCGAAGCCGACCGCGCACGCGAGCGTGTCGGTGCTTGCGAGCACAGCTGCCGGCACGCGGCGGCAGGTGGCCTCGACCTCGCTGACGCCTACAGAAATCTATGACCGCGACTCGGCCGGCGTCGTTTCGATCCGGGTGGCCACGGCCGAGGGTGAAGACGCGGGTACGGGGATCGTGCTCAACGACGAAGGCTTGATCCTGACGAACGACCACGTGGTCGCTGGCGAGACGAGGATGGCGATCGCGACGAGCGGCTCCTCGGAAGCCACGCACGCGGCGACCCTCGTGGCTGAAGATCCCAACAGCGACCTCGCGCTGATCCGCGTCAACCCGTCGGGCCTCGGCCTGCGGTCGCTCACGCTCGCGAGCTCGGGCTCGGTTCAGGTGGGCGACTCGGTGTACGCGATCGGCAATCCCTACAACCTAGGCGAGACGCTCACGAAGGGAATTGTCTCCGCGCTCGGGCGCGAAATATCGGCGCCAGATGGCGCGAAGATCACGGGTGTCATCCAGACCGACGCAGCGTTGAACCCGGGCAACTCGGGCGGTCCACTGATCAACGAACAGGGTGAGGTGATCGGCGTCAACTCCCAGATCGCAAGCGATGAGGCGAGCGTCGAGGGCTCCCAGCCTGGCAGCACGGGGGTTGGCTTTGCGATCGCCTCGAACACGGTCGCCCAGGCCATCAAGGCGATGGAGTCCGGGCAGGGCGGCTCATCGTCGCGCTCGGGCGAAAGCCCCGGCGAACGCCAAAGCGGAGAAGCCGAAGAAGACGGCCTCGCGCGCAGAGGCGGCGAGTCTCCGTACGGCGTTCCCTACGGCGGCGGCGAAGAATCAGGCCCCCACGTTGAACGCGGCGGCGAAGCTGGCTCGGGCGGCGGCATCGAAGGGAGCGGCGGCATCGAAGGAGAAGCCGCGCCGCGCGGCTTCGCCTCACCAGGAGGCGAAGGCGAAACCCGCGTGACGGTGGGCCCCTGAGACCGCAGAGCGTCCTGGGCGAGCTCGGTCTGGTGCCCGCCGGCCACTGGTAGGCTTGAGATCCCCCAGGGCGATTAGCTCAGCTGGGAGAGCGCCGCCTCGACAAGGCGGAGGTCACTGGTTCGAGCCCAGTATCGCCCATGCACCGAAAGCCCTGCTAATCGCGGGGTTTTCGTAAGCGTTCAGTGCCTTCCCGCTCAGGCGAGCAGCGGCGCAGGATCGCCGCGAGCGTGAGCGGCGAGGAGCTCGCTGAGGTAGGCGAACAGCGAGCGACGTTGCAGCCGGCAGGTGGTGTGC
>Ga0187783_10002241_pt1 | contig 14379 bp, 13 predicted proteins | sample 1015_SJ02_MP02_2_FD_132471 | JGI IMG/M metagenome (GOLD analysis project Ga0187783, IMG submission 132471) | Tropical peat soil microbial communities from peatlands in Department of Meta, Colombia - 1015_SJ02_MP02_20_MG | ecosystem: Environmental > Terrestrial > Soil > Wetlands > Peat | place...
CTCGCAGTACGCCGTCGTGTCGGAATTCTCCTGCGTGAAAGTGGACGACGATCTCCCGCTCGACAAGGTCGCGCTGATCGGGTGCGGCGTGCCGACCGGCTGGGGCTCGGCCGTGCATGCGGCCCAGGTCGAGCCGGGCGACACCATCGTGATCTACGGCATCGGCGGCGTCGGTATCAACTCGGTGCAGGGCGCGGCGCTGGCCGGCGCGCGCAACGTGGTCGCGGTCGATCCGGTTGCGCTGAAGCGCGAGGTCGCCGAGCAGCTCGGCGCCACGCACAGCGCAGCCAGCAGCGGCGAGGCCGCACTGCTCATTAACGAACTCACCCGCGGCGTGATGGCCGATAAGGCGATCGTCACCGTCGGCGTGGTGACCACCGAGGTGGTGACCGACGCGTTCAACACCATCCGCAAGGGCGGCACGGTGGTCATCACGGGCATTGGCGACCTGGAGTCGAACCAGATCCAGATCAACAGCTCCATGCTGACGCTGATGGAGAAGCGGATCCAGGGCAGCCTGTTCGGCTCGGGTGACCCGTTCTACGACATCCCGCGGATGGTGGAGCTGTACCGATCCGGCGACCTGAAGCTGGACGAGCTCATCACACAGACCTACACCCTCGACCAGATCAACCAGGGCTACCAGGACATGCTCGACGGCAAGAACATCAGGGGCGTCATTCTGTATGACTCCTGATCGGCCGGGGCCGGCGCTGGCCGACCCGCAGGGCCGCGGCACGCCCGTGATCGGCCTGAGCCGGGAACGCGAGGTCCTCACCGTCGCGCTGCAGGCGGCGCGGCACGTTGTGATCGAGGGTCCGCCCGGCACGGGCAAGTCGACGCTGCTGCGATCCATCGCCGGTGACCTGGGCCGCGCGGTGGTGTTCGTGGAGGGCAACGCCGAGCTCACGCCGGCCCGGCTGATCGGTCAGTACGACCCGGCTCAGGTGCTCAGCGAGGGCTACCTGCCGTCCAGCTTCACCGACGGGCCGCTGCTGCAGGCGATGCGCAGCGGCGCGCTGTTGTACCTGGAGGAGTTCAACCGGGTTCCGGAGGAAACCCTCAACGTGCTCATCACCGTGCTGACCGAGGGTGAGATCGCGGTACCGAGGCTCGGGCTGGTGCGGGCGAACCCGGAGTTCCGGCTGATCGCTGCCATGAACCCGTTCGACGCCATCGGCACGGCGCGGGTTAGCCAGGCCATCGCCGACCGGATCTGCCGGATCGTTCTTGGCTACCAGGACGCCACCGCGGAGCAGGCGATCGTCCGCGCGGTCACCGGGCGGGACGGCCCGGTCGTGCCGTTTGCCGTGGCGTTCGCTCGCGCCACCCGGTCGCACCGGGACGTGCGGATGGGCTCGTCGGTGCGCGGCGCGATCGACCTGGTGCTGCTCATCGACGGGCTTACCCGGCTGCGGGCCGAGCCGACCATGTCCCGTGGCACCGCGCGGGACGCTGCGTACGCCGCCCTGTCTGGCCGGATCCGGATCGCCGACGGCAGCGACCGCAGCGCCGAGTCGGTGCTCGACGAGCTGCTGGCCGAGCTGTGGCCCGCCGGCGCAGCAGCACCGCCGCCGCAGCCCGGCGCCGAGCCAGACCAGCAGGACGGCCAGGGAAAAGCCGACGGCCCGCCACCTGACGCGGGCCTGAATCGGCCCGGCTCGTCGCGGTCTAGCCTGCGCCGCGACCGGCACTCCGGGCCCTCCCGCCGGACACTGAGCCGGGCCGAGCTGGCCAGCAGGCACCCCGCGTTCGCGGACGTGTCGCCGGAAGTCGGCGCGCTGGACACCGAAACCCTCAGCGCGATGTTCGCCGCCGACCCGGACGAGGCAGCGGCGCTGCTTGCCGACCTGAGCCAGGCCACCGACGCCGCGCTGCGGTCCCTGGCCCGCCGCCTCGCCGCCCGGGTATTCATCCAGCTCGGCGCCACCGGCCGGCAGCCAGCCCGCGGCCCGCGCCGCATCCGGTCAGTGCCCCGCGGCACCGGCGACCTCGATCTGGACGCCACTCTTGACCGGCTGACCGGCAGCTGGCCGCCGCCGCCCGATGACCTCGTGACGCGGACCTGGCACGCGCACCGCCGGACCGTCTGCCTTCTGGTGGACTCCAGCGGCTCGATGTCCGGACTCGCGCTCGCCATGGCCGCAGTCGCCACCGCGAGCGTGCTGCTCGCCGCCGACGGCCGGCTCGACGCCGGAGCGCTGGCCTTCTCCGGCACCGTCACGGTCCTGCAGACGCCCGGCACCCGGCAGCCGCCCGAACAGGTCGTCGGCAGGCTGCTCGGCCTGCGCGGGCACGGGCTCACCGACCTCGCCGCCGCACTGCGTGCGGCCGCGGTCGGCCTTGGCACCGCGACAGCCGCCGGCGAGCGCAGCGTCGTGCTCTTGTCCGACTGCATCAGTACCACGGGCGGCGACCCGGCCGCCGCGCTGGCTGGCATCGACCGGCTGGACGTGCTCTGCCCGGCGCCCGCCGGACGCGAACCAGACCCGGCGTCGGCGACCGAGGCCGAACGGCTCGCCAGGCTCGGCGGCGGCACCTACCAGACAGTCCGCTCCCTGTCAGAAATCCCGGCCGCGCTGACCCTGCTGCTCGCCGGGCGCTAGCCGACACCCGCAGGTTCGCCGGCGGCGGCGCTCGGCCGACCTGTTTCGAAGCGAATATGAACGAGTTCAAAAAAGTAACCGCCAGCTCTGGACACGCACCGTCTGGCGAGAGATATTGAACATGTTCAATTACTCAAGCCGGAGGTGACCGCCATGGTCATCGCGCTCTATCTGGGCTATCTCGCCGCCTGCACCGGCGTGACAATCGCCGTCGGCGCAGTGCTCAGGCGCAGCGGCCGCGTCGTGATGACGGGGCTGTTCGGCGATGAATGGCAGGCCGAGGCAGTCAGCCGGCTGCTCGTCGTGACGCTGTACCTGCTGAACTTCGGCTACGTGGCGCTGACGCTCGGCGCGTCCGGTCACGTCACCACGGCGCGGCAGGCCGTCGGCATCCTGTCCGTCAAGCTCGGCGAGGAACTGCTCGTGCTCGGGTCTCTGCACCTGGCCAGCCTGATCGTCTTCGCCCGGCTCCGGCGCCGACAGCGACCGCCGACCAGCCAGTCGGGCTCAGCTCCCCCCTGGGCAACCCCGCGCTCGCGCGCGGGTGCCAGCGCGCGGGCGTCGTGACCGAGCACGAGCTCACGCTGAAGGCCGAGCAGACCAGGTCGGCCATCGTCACGGCGGCGCTCCGGCTATTCCGCGAGAACGGCTACGACGCGACCACGATGCGATCGGTCGCGGCCGAGGCCGGCGTCTCCACCGGCAATGCGTACTACTACTTCAGCTCCAAGGAAGAGCTGATTCGCGAGTTCTACGCGCGCAGCCAGGCCGACCACGCCGCCGCGTCCCGCGCGGTGCTCGCGGTCGAGACCGACTTCGCAGCCCGGCTGCGCGGCACGCTGCGCGCGCTGATCGACGTGCTAGCGCCTTACCACGAGTTCGCGGCGAAGTTTTTCAAGCACGCGGCCGAGCCGAGCAACCCGCTCAGCCCGTTCAGCCCGCAGTCGAGCCCGGTCCGCGACGCCGCCACCGCGCTGTATGGCGAGGTGGTGGCGGGCTCGACGCTGCGGGTGAACCGGGACCTGCGCGGCCAGCTACCCGAGCTGCTCTGGCTCTACTCCCTCGGCGTCATCCTGTACTGGGTGCACGACACCTCGCCGGGGTGCGCGAAAACCTATGTGCTGATCGACCGCTCGGTGCCGCTGGCCGACCGCCTGCTCTCGCTGTCCCGCTACCGCGTGCTGAACTCCGCGCTGACGGACGTCATCTCGATCATCGACGACCTGCGGCCCTGACCGGGCCGGCTCAGCCCTTCTCGGGTGGCACCCAGATGTCCCGGTCGTGCATCAGCTGGATCTGCTTGTCGATCACCTCGCGCCGGTATGCCTCGTGGCCGTAGGGCGCGCGGTCCAGGTACAGGTTCTTGGGGTATACGGGCTGGTCGTAGATGACCTGGTACTGCTCGGTGGTGAGGTCCTTGAGCCAGTTGTCCCACTGCGCGCTCGCCCGGAACCGGCGCAGCGCCTCGACGTCGATGGTGCCCGCCACCCAGCTCGATCCCGCGCTGTAGTCGTGCCTGCCGACGACCTGGCCGCGGTAGTCGAAGACTGCCGATCCGCCACCGAACGTGTCGATGGGGATGTCGGAGTCCGCGTCGAGGTAGTACGTGCCCACGTTGCACGCGATTAGGTAGAAGTTGTTGTCGAGCGCCCTGGCCCGGTTCTGGATCTCGAACAGGCCGTTGCCGACGTGCGGGTGCGGATACGGCCCGCGGTACACCACCTCGGCGCCGTTCATCGCGAGGCCGCGCGCGTTCTCCGGGTAGGAACCCTCGTTGGCCATGAGGAAGCCGAGCCGGCCGATCGACGTCTCGGCGACCGGATAGAAGGCGTCGAGCGTCCGCCCGTAGAGCTCGATCCAGCGATCCCACACGTTGTGCGGCGTGACCGAGTGCTCGACCGGCAGCAGGGGGACCACCTTGTGATGCCGGAGGATCAGCTCGCCGTCCGGGTTCAGCACGAAGCCGACGTTGAAGAACCGGCCGGGGAACTCCGGATGCCGCGCTTTGGCCTGTGCCATCACGAACGCGTGCCACTTGCGGGCCAGCGCGCCGAGATAGTCGGTCTCCGGCCCTGGAATGTCGATCGCGCAATGCCGGGCGAAATCCTCGTGGTCGAGGTCGAGCACTTCGTCGTTGAAGCCCTGCAAGCTGCCCTCAGGGATCGCAATGAGCCGGACCGGCAGGTCCAGGCTCGATAGCCACGATGCGGCCTTGATCAGGTGCGAGATGTGCTCGAGGTTCACTCGGATTTCGTCGCGGCTGCGGATACCGCGCATCGTCGGGACCAGGCCGACGGCTTGGTACGGCTCGATCATCGCTAAACCCTTCGGCTGGCGGGACTGAGCAGGCGGCCGGCCGATTCGCCGGTCTCGGCCCATTGTTATCCAGGCCGCGGGCCATTGCGCCCCTAGCGACGGACTGCTGCCAGCCGCCGGAGCCGAAGAAACGCCTTGGTCACTAGGCCAGGTGCGCGGTGTCGTTGTACCCCCGGACGATCCAGCGCTCGGGAGTGATGACGATGCGGGAGATTGAGGCGTTCTCGGCACCGGTAAACGCGAACGGCCGGGCAGCGGCGGCAAGCGCGAGCGCCTGGCCGATGAATCCGCCGTGCGTGAACGCCGCAACGCGCTGGCCGGGGTGCGCTGCGGCGATTCGCTCGACGGCCTGCCGAACGCGGCCAGCGAACTCGTCGGCCGGCTCGGCACCGGGGATGACGTCCCAGCGCTCCTCGGTCATCATCTGCACGGCGATCGGATGACCCTCGGCCACGTTCTTCCTGAACACGCCGCCTTCCCACGCGCCCAGGTGCACTTCGCGCAGGCCAGCGTCCACGGCAGGGATCAGCCCGAGGGCGTCGACGAGCGGCGCGGCGGTCTGCGCGGTGCGCCGCATCGTCGAAACGTAGATGGCATTGATGCCGAGACCGGACAGCCGCGCGCACACGCGAAGCGCCTGGGCTTCGCCGTCCGTCGACAACGGCGGGTCGCCCTGGCCGTCGATCAGGTCGAAGAGAAAGCCGTCGATATAGGGCTGCGATTGCCCGTGCCGCACCAGCAGAATGTCGGTCGCGCCCGGCGGCGGCTGAAACGGGCGCTGCCGGAACGCGGGTGCTTCTGACTCTGACTCGACGTCCTCTGCTTGCGTCACAGCCCGAACATATCGGTCAGCGGGACTGCGGCAGCGTGAAGGATCGCCTCTTGGTGCCAGACGCGGAGGGCGGCGGCACGACCGGGCCGATGTCGCCGTCCGGCGCCTGGTCCAAGTCGATGATCACCGGTGCGTGGTCACTCGGCCCGGTGCCCTTGCGCGCCTGCCGGTCCACCCACGCGGCCTTGACCCGGCTCTCGACGGCGCTGGTCGCGAGCACCAGGTCGATACGCATGCCGAGGTCCTGATGGAACATCCCGGCCCGGTAGTCCCAGTACGTGAACACGCGCCGGTCTGGCCAGTGGTCCCGGACCACGTCGTGCAGGCCGGTCGAGTGGAGGCTGGCCAGTGCGGCGCGCTCGGGCTCGGTGACGTGGGTCTGGCCGACGTAAGCCGCCGGGTCGAAAACGTCGGCGTCGGTCGGCGCAATGTTCATGTCGCCGCAGACGACTGTCGAGTCGGGCGCCGCGCGGACCGACTCCTCGAGGGCGGCGAGCCAGTCCAGCTTGTACCGGTAATGATCGGAGCCGGGCTCGCGGCCGTTCGGCACGTAGACCGAGACCACCCTGATGCCGCCGCACGTTGCCGCGATCGCGCGCGCTTCCGGCTCGGGGAAACCCGGCTCACCCGCAAAGCCGGGCACGACGTCATCGAGTCCCAACCTGGACAAGATGGCCACGCCGTTCCATCGCGGCTCGCCGCGCAGCGCCATTTCGTAGCCGCGGCTTTCCAGGTCCTTACCCAGCAGGTCGGTGAAGGCGTCGTCCGACAGCTTGGTCTCCTGCAGGCACGCCACGTCCGGCTGGCGCTCGTCCAGCCACGGGAGCAGCCGCGGCACGCGCTGCTTCACCGAGTTGACGTTCCAGGTAGCGATCCGCACCGGCCTAACAATAGCGGCGTGTCCAGACAACGCTCCCCCGCGACGTGTCAGGCCCGAGAGCGGCGGGCCTGGCTGACCTCCCGGCTGATCGCCCAGGCGTCCGCCACCGGACCCACGTGCCCTAGCTTGTCGGGGTTGCTGACAGACCGGATCGTCTGAATCTGGCCATCGAGCACGTCGAGCATCAAAGCGAAGAGCACTTTGTTGTCCCGGTCCCGGAAGATCGCTCCCGGCTGACCGTTCACGTCGCGTGACTCGAACGTCACGTCGATCCCGGCCAGCAGCGGGACGAACGAGGCGAGCACGCGGGCCACCTTATCGGCGCCGGTGATGGTCTTGGCCAGGGCAGGGACCTTGCCGCCGGCGTCTCCGGCCAGCTGAGCGTCGGCAGCGAGCAGCTCTCGCAGCTGGTTGACGTTGCCGTCCCGAAGCGCATCGAAGAATCGTGCGGCCAGGTTCTCCCGCTCCCTGCGGTTGGCCTCGAACCGAGGACGCCCCTCGTCCATGTGGCGCCGCGCCCGCAGCCCGAGCTGGCGGCACGCCGCCTCTGACCGGCCTACTGCCGAGGCGACCTCGCCGAAGCTGAATCCGAATACCTCCCGCAGCACGAAGACCGCCCGTTCGAGCGGGCTGAGTCGCTCAAGCAGCAGCAGCGCTGCCATCGATACCGAGTCCGCCAGCTCCGCCGACCGTTCCGGGTCCTCGTAGGGGTCGGCGAGCAGCGGCTCCGGAAACCACTCCCCCACGTATTCCTCCCGCCGGACCCGAGCCGACCGGAGCACATTGATCGAAACCCGGGTCACTATGGCCGCGAGGAAGGCCTTTACTGACCGCGGTTGCGTCGGGGACGACTCATAGCGCAGCCAGGTCTCCTGCACCGCGTCCTCGGCCTCGGTCACGCTGCCGAGAATGCGGTAGGAGATCGAGAACAGGAGCGGTCGGAGCTGCTCGAACTCCTCGGCCCTGGTCATGACAGCTCGTCCCGGAAGCCCTGCCGCCACGACGGGTAGCGCAGTTCCCAGCCGAGCTCGCGCTTGGCCTTCGCGTTGGAGAAGCCGCGCCCCTCGGTCAGCAGCGTCACGGCGAAATCCCCGGCCAGCAGCCGGGCCAGCCACCTGGGGATTCGCATCGGCGGCTTCGCCCCAGCACAAGCAGCCAGATAGGGCAGCCACTCGCGGACCCCGGCCGGCTCGTCATCGACGATGTTGAACAGGCCCGTCGCGTGCTTTTCCACTGCCAGGACGGTGGCGCTCGCCGCGTCGTCGAGATGCACCCACGAGAAGCAGCCGGCCCCACTCCCGACGAGCGGAAACTTCCGCTTGCGCACGAGCTCGACCTGGTCGTCGGTGGCGCCCGGCCCATAGAGGGCGCCGTATCGCAGCACCGCGCCGCCACCGTTGACGACCACGTCCTCGACGTGCAGGATGCCCTGCACCAGTTGGCGCGCCATCGTCCCCGCGCCGGGCTCGACCGGGTCCTCTTCGGTCAGCACGCGTCCGCCGGCGAAGCTCTGCGCGACGCTCTGGGCAACGACGTGCGACACGCCAGTCGCCTCGGCCGCGGTCAGCAGGTGGTCGGTCCCCTCGGTACGGAGCCGGTTAGTGGTCGCCGCGAACCGGTCAAAGTGCTTGAAGTCCGGCTTGCCGGCGTGCGCCACCGAAAGTGCGGTCATCTCGTGCACGATCGCGTCCGGCTGGGCCCTGGCTACCGCCTCGCCGACCGAAGCCGCGTCCAGCCCGTCCATCACGACGCCGTCTGCGCCGAGCTGGGTCAGCAAGCCCAGCTTGGCAGCGCTGGTCGTCGTCGCCGTCACCTGATGGCCACGGGCCACAAGCTGCGGCACCAGCCGCCGCCCGATGGCCCCGGTCCCGCCTGCCACGAACACCCGCATGACCGTCACCTTCCCCGGTGAGCTGTATTTCTTCGCTACCCGAGACCAGACAGCGACGACCAGCTGTGACATTCCACGGATCGGGGCAAGTCATCTCGCCGGTGACCTAGCCGGTGCGCGTCACATCATGATTCGCGCACCAGCGAGAATCTCCTGGGGAACGGGCAAACTCCGCCCTCAAGCAGACCTGCGACGCCAGCGTGGGGGTGGCGATGTCGAGCCGGGCCGAGAACACGACGGTCCAGGTGGCCGGACTCGTGCAAGGCATCGTGCTGGTTACCTTCCCCGCCGCCAGCACGATCTTCACGAACAGCAGCGACTACAACCTGTCTCGCAGCGAGTACGGCGCAATGTTCGCGCCGCAGGTCGTTACGGCAGTACTCGCGTCCCTGCTTGGCGCCGGCCTGCTCTTCCCCGGCCTCGCTCGTCGCGTCCGAGAGAAGACGGTGTATCTGACCGGCCTGGCCACCGACTTGGCCGCGATGCTGCTGCTGATCCTGAGCTGGCTCGTTGTCCGGCAGCATGGCGCGGCGTACGCGCTGCTGCTCGCGGCGACGGCCTGCCTGGGCTGCGGCTTCGGCCTGACCGTACCGTCGATCAATACGCTCACGGCCGCGTTCCACCCGAAGGCAGCAGACCGGGCCGTGCTGGTCCTGAACGCGCTGCTCGGGCTCGGCACCGCGCTGGCGCCGGTGTTCGTCGCCGCGTTTGTTGGCGTCGGATTCTGGGTGGGCCTGCCGGTCACTGCCGCCTGCCTGCTCGTGGGACTGATCGCCGTGAGCGTGCGGCTCCCGCTCGACGCGAGCGGTCAGCGGCCCGCGGTCGCGAGACAGCCGGCCGGCGGCGCACGCCAGCATGGCCGGACTCAGGCGGCCGCGGCGCTGCGCCTGCCCCGCGGGCTCGGCGTGTTCGCGGCCTTCGCCCTGCTGTACGGGTTCTGCGAGACCATGAACGGCAACTGGTCGCAGCTCGACGTGACCTCGCTGGGCGTCAGTGCGTCGACCGCATCACTGGCCCTGACCGGGTTCTGGGCGCTGGTGACGGCGGGCCGGGTCCTGGTCGCCGCGGTCCAGCGCTGGCTCCCCAGCCGGGCTGCGTACCATCTCCTGCCGTTCGTGCTGGCCGGCGCCTTCGTGCTCATCGCGGTCCTCCCGCACAACGCGCCGGCGGCAGCGGTGGCCGCATTCTGCCTGGCTGGGCTCGGCTGCTCCGCCCTGCTGCCGCTGACGATCAGCTTCGGACAGGAAAAACTCACCGGTAGCCAGGCGGCAGTCGCCGGCGGCGTCATCGCCACCTACCAGGTCGGCTACGGCATCGCCGCGTTTGGCGTCGGCCCGGTCACTAGCGCCGGAGTCCGGCTGCCCGTGCTGTTCGGGGCGAGCGCGGTGGTAGCCGCCGGAATGGGCCTGCTGTCGCTGGTGGTCGCGCACCGCCGGCCGTCGCCGGCCACCGTGCACCCCCGGCCGGGCCCGCCGCGCCCGGTCCCCGCCGCGTCGGCGGATCAGGCGGGAGCCTGACATCATCGAGGCATGCCCGAGCACTACGACGTCATCATCATCGGCACCGGAGCAGGCGGCGGAACCTTAGCCAACGTGCTGGCTCACGGCGGCAAGCGCATTCTGCTGCTGGAACGCGGCGACTTCCTGCCCAGGGAGATGACGAACTGGGACCCGGAACAGGTCTTCGTCAACGGCAGGTACGTGTCCGCGGATACCTGGTATGACAGCGCCGGCAGGCCATTCCAGCCGCAGGTGCACTACTTCGTCGGCGGTGCCACCAAGATGTACGGTGCCGCGCTGTACCGGCTGCGGCCCGCCGACTTCGGCGAGATCCAGCACGCGGACGGGCTGTCACCAGCCTGGCCGGTCAGCTACGACGATTTCGAGCCCTGGTACACCAAGGCCGAGTGGCTGTACCAGGTGCACGGCGTGCACGGCGAGGATCCGACCGAGGGCCACTGGTCCCGGCAGTACCCGTGGCCCGCGGTCAGCCACGAGCCGCGCATCCAGCAGATCTCGGATTCACTGACCGCCGCCGGATATCGCCCGTTCCACGCGCCCTGCGGCATTCTGCTGGACGAGGCGCACCGCCCGGCGAGCACGTGCATCCGGTGCAACACCTGTGACGGGTACCCATGCCTGGTACACGCCAAGTCGGACGCCGAGACGATCGCTGTCCGCCCGGTGCTCGACCTCGACAACGTGACCCTGCTGGTGAACGCGGAAGTCCAGCGACTGGAAACCGACCCGACTGGCGGATCGGTCACCGGCGTTGTCGTATCGCGGGCCGGCCAGACCGAGACGTATGCCGGCGATGTGGTCGTGGTGTCGGCAGGCGCCGCCAACAGCGCCCGCATTCTGCTCAGGTCGGCGTCCGAACAGCACCCAGACGGACTCGCCAACAGCTCAGGACTGCTCGGCCGGAACTACATGTTCCACAACAGCAAAGCCGTCGTGGCACTCGACTCCGAGCCCAACGACACCGTCTTCCAGAAGACGGTGGGACTCAACGACTTCTACTTCGCCGGCAACGGCCGGCCGTGGCCGCTCGGCAATATCCAGATGGTCGGCAAGTCAAACGCCGCGGCGATGAAGGGCGAGGAGCCCAAGCTGACCGTGCTCGCGCCGAGGCTCAGCCTGGACGAGATTGCCAGGCACGCAGTGGACTTCTGGCTGACCACCGAGGACGTGCCTAGGCCCGACAACCGCGTGACCGTGGACGCAGTCGGTCAGGTTCACCTGGCCTACCGCCCCACCAACGCCGATGAAGCCGAGGGCCTCTACAACGAGCTGCGCACGATCATGAACCACATCGGCATTGCTGGGCATCACGTGCTGGACAAGAACTTCTACCTGCACATGAGCATCCCGATCGCCGGCGTCGCGCATCAGGCCGGTACCTGCAAGTTCGGCGCCGATCCGACAGCGTCGGTGCTCGACGTGCACTGCAAGGCCCACGACCTGGACAACCTTTACGTGGTCGACGCGAGCTTCATGCCGAGCATCGGCGCGGTCAATCCCGCGCTGACCGTGATGGCGAACGCGATCCGGGTCGGCGAGCACCTGCTGCAGCGCATGAGCTGACGGCCGCTCTCGGAGCGATCGTCACTGGGGCGCCGAGAGAAGCTGGCCGCGCCAGATGGCGATGATCGTGCGCGCAGCTATGGCCGCCACCAAAGCGGTGATCAGCACAAGGATGAGGACGGCATAGGCAGCGCCCGCTCGCACCCGGCTGACGGCGATCCAGAGCAGCGCGTCGGTCGCGACGGTGGCATAGCTGAAGGTGAACGCCCACAATCCCAGCGAGAACCGAAGCCGCGCGTACAGCGGTATAAATCGGAGCTGAACGAGCGCCATCAATACCAGGTATCCGCCGAGAATGTAGGCGATGACGGTCCTTGCTCCGCCAGTCAGGGCGAAGTATGCAATCCCCGCGACCGCAGGCGGGGCAACCTCGATGGCCAGCGTCGGTACCAGCGCGGCCGGCAGCACACCCCGGAACATCAGCCTGGTCAGGATCGTGGACCCGAACAGCGCCCAGGCGAGTACGCCGACACCGAAGGCCGCCCATGCCAGGGCGTGCAGGTGGACTTCCGCGGCGGCAGTGGCCCCTAGAAATCCGCCCGCCACGGTGGGCACGAAATAGCCCGGGTGCGCTGGGTCAGGGCTCATCTCGACGACGATCCACTGGCCGTAGAGGAACGCGCCGAGCGCGATCGTCAGCGCCAGGAAGATCACGACAAGGACACGGCCTGCGCTGAAGGCATAGCTGGCCAGCGCCCCAGCCAGGAGCATCGGGACGATGACGGCTATCGACGTGAACGGGCTCTGCACCGGATCGCGCAGGTCGTTCAGCAGCCGACGTCCGCCCTGGCTCGCATACCAGATGACCAGCACCAGCCACGCTACGCCTGCCAGCACAAAGATCACGTTGGGCACGACCGCGCCGATTGTCAGCACCCGGCGGGCGGCGTTCCAGGCCTCGCCGAGCCCGGTCAGCCCGAAGGCGATGGACAGCACGTTCGGCGGCACTCGTGGCCTGCAGCCTCGCGCCGTCGGCGGGTCGCTCCGGCCGCCCGCCGCATCGTGCTGTCCTGGACGGACATTCTCCGTATCGATGAGAAAAACCTTTCTCTGCGGGCCTAGCCAGGACGCCGTAAGACGCCGCAATTACCTCTAGCGCGGTGCGCGCCTCGCATCGACGAAATACCCAGGCATTCTCTGGATCACCGGAACAATTGATCTAGCGTAAGCAGTCAGGGATGCCCTGCAAGATCACAGATTACGGAGCAGCGCGAGGAACGGTCATTGCCAGTGCCTTTCTTGATGCTCAAACCACCGGTGCTAGCTTCTTTGGGTCGGCAGCACGGCATGGCGGAGGGCAGCGATGGCTACTCGGACCGGGGCGGAGATCACGACCAAGGTCAGCCCCTGGTCGGTTAGCGACACCGTCTCCCGTTTCACCGATTTGCTCACTGAGAAGGGCCTGAAGGTCTTCGCCGTGATCGACCAGGGCGCCGAGGCGCGCCGCGTCGGGATGCAACTCCGGGAGACGGTGCTGGTGCTGTTCGGCAGCCCGGCCGCCGGCACGCCGGTGATGGCGGCGGCGCCGTTGTCGGCACTGGATCTCCCGCTCAAGGTGCTCGTCTGGGCGGACGACGGGCACGCGAGCGTGTCCTATTACCGGCCGGCCGCGCTCGCGGCTCGCTACTCGCTGAGCGATGACCTGGAGGCCAAGCTGGCGGCGATCGATCCGCTGACCGACGCGCTCATCGCCGACGCGGAAAGCTAGCCACCAGACAACGGTGGCTGGCTGCGCCGTTCCCCGTATCGGCGCCGTCGCGCCTCGGCGGACACCTCGTCGAGTTCCGCCTGCGACAGAATGCGCGGCTCGCCGTAGTCGCGAGCGAGCCGGTAGACGCGCGCCAGCCACTCCAGCAGCAGGGCTCGGTCATAGGCCACGGCCAGCGTGCCGCCATAGCAGATCGCGCCGTGGTTCTGCAGGATCGCAGCCTGCCGTTCGGCCAGCGCGGCAACGGCGGCATCGGCCAGCCCGGCTGATCCGAACCGGACGTAGCTGGCGACGCGCACCGGACCGCCCAGGTTCGTGATGGCGTAGTGGACGGCGGGCAGTTCGGTGCACGTCGCGGACAGCGCCACGACCTCGGCCGAGTGGGTATGGACGACGGCGTGTGCGTCGGTCGCCGCGTAGACCGCGAGATGCATGGGCAGTTCGGTTGACGGGGTCTCCGGCGCTTCGACTTCCTCGCCGGCGAGCGTCACGACGCAGATGTCCGATGGCGCGAGCTCGTCGTAGCCAATGCCCGACGGGGTGATGGCGATCAGGTCGTGCACCCGGATGCTCAGGTTTCCCGCGGCGCCGACCGCCAGCCCGTCGGCCACCAGCCGGGCGGCGTACCGGACGAGGTGCTCCCTGGCTCCGCGCAGCTCGGCGCCCATGTCCATGAGGGGATGCTAGACGTACCGCGCGGCCCAGCCGGTCAGCCGCTGGCGTCGTTCGGATCGTAGCGCTCGCGCAGCCTGTCCCAGTCGTCGGCGCCGACTCGCTGGAAGAGCGCGGCCGGGCCTCCCGGCAGATCGTCCGTGCCACCACCAGGTAGACCATCGAGGGCCTGCGCGAGTCTCGACAACGTCCGGTCACAAGCGGTGACCACCGCCGTGATGAGCAAACTGGGCAATATCGCGATGCGGTAGCCCCAGCCCTCCAGCTCACGCAGGCTCACCTCGGGCGAACGGCCGCCGGAAACGAAATTGAACAGGCAAGGCCCGCCGACAGCCGACGGTATCGCGGCGATCTCCTCGACGGTCTGCGGCGCCTCGACGAACGCCAGGTC
>Ga0187783_10002242_pt1 | contig 14378 bp, 15 predicted proteins | sample 1015_SJ02_MP02_2_FD_132471 | JGI IMG/M metagenome (GOLD analysis project Ga0187783, IMG submission 132471) | Tropical peat soil microbial communities from peatlands in Department of Meta, Colombia - 1015_SJ02_MP02_20_MG | ecosystem: Environmental > Terrestrial > Soil > Wetlands > Peat | place...
ACTTGGTGTCATCCGTTTTGGCGACTTCAGCCGAATATTGGTCGTATATTGGCCAGAACTTTTCGGCCTCTTGATCGGTCAACATGAGGTTGGATGCGATGATCTGTCTCTTTTGGGACCTCAGGTCCTTCTTCAACATCTCAAGCTCTTGATCGGAAGGAGCGTGGAAGCTCTCAACGACTTGGAACATAGGGTGGCTTTCAACGGACTGCGCGGGAGCCTGCTGGGCGAGCACTGTAACACAGACCGACACGTAAACCCCCAACCACAGAAGGCGAATCGGCAAGACCGGGTTGTTCATCCATTCCTCCTGAAGGCAGCAAATGTGTCCGTATACCCTTGATTGAGGGACTTGACAACTGAAAAAAGCGGTAGGAAAGAAGGAGCCAAGAGGCGAGGGGGCACAGAGGATTCACTGCATTGCGGGACTGAAGATGAAATCGTGCTGCCAGTCCTGTTTATAACCAGCGCGCCGCAGAGCGGTAGCGAGTTGCGCCCAATGTCGCGTCCCGTGCAGGAACGCGTGCGTAAAGCATTTGCGGCGGCTGGCCTTCATGTTTGCCGTGGGCGCCGGAAAGGACATCATCTCGTCCCATTTTTCGTCGGGCGTTTTCTCGAGAACCTTTTGCCATGTCAGGAGCGCAGAGTCCGCAGCGGAGAAAATGGTATCGGGGGAGGTCTTGTCAATACTGTCGGTGAATCCGGCTAGATTAGTTTTGGCGGCAGGCGCGATCGATTCGCCCAGCAGCCATTGGGCAAAGAGCAGATCGACGAAGATAATATGCGAGAGCAAGTCGCGGACTGTCGCCGAGCCGGCGATGTCGGTTTTGACGTCGAGCGCTTGCGAGTGCTGGTTGAACCAGTCGTGCCAGCGGCGCGACTCTTGCTGCGCGTGGTCGAGGAGCTCTGAGAAGCCCACGGAGTTTCTTGGGATCGTTGTCGTCATTGTTAGATTGCAATGGTGGACGTGGCCGTGATGGCCAGTCTCCGCTGAAAGTCTTTTCCGCCCTGATTTTACTAGGCTAAGCCGAAATTGTCCGTGTTTTGTCTGCGTCTGAACATTTAGGTGAAGGAATCGTCGTCCACACAAGATACAGCATATTTGACTATCAGCTCACTTTAAGTCAGCAGGCCCAACGTTCAAGTAGCCCTTCACTTCTCCGGGAACCTCGTTTGGCGATTTATCAACAGTTACCCCTGTTAGGGAAGCTCAATTGCTGCAGCGCATGGGCTGGCCGGAAGGCTCAATTCGGCGGGCGGTTTCTCTCGGCCATCTCCATGCGTACCAAACGATCAGCGACGTACAAGCCACTTCTATCGTTCCAAAGAACAAATAGTAAGAACTTGTTACCGTGAGTTTGAGGATTGGTAAGATGAAACTGGTCAAAAGAACAGCGGCAGTTTCTATTATGCCCGCGATGATGTTCGCCCAGCGATTTGCTCTGGGCTTCAGGATCCGCGACAGCAGAATCATCGCCATCGGGATCTCCATGAGTATTGCGATTCCTACCCACGCTCCCGGGGAAAAATGGATAACACTGAGACCTCCTTTCTTCGACCCCAAGACGTCAATGCAGAAGAACACATCTGCATAGATATAGTTGAGCGTCGCAAATAACCATAACACTGAGAGCCTGACTCGAATGTCTTCCATGGGAGCCTCCTGTGCTGCCTGGGCGGGCCGTGATTTTCGGCCTACCGCAGTGAACCCAGGCGATTTTCGCAACATACGGAGCCCAAAGTTGCCTATCATATTCGTTCTACGGATGAGCCCTGGAAAAAGACTCATCTACCGACCCGCGAAAAGAATAATTCAGGCCTGTGGAATCGAGCCGACTGCGAGACTCCCATTTTTGAGCAAGCCAGGGCCGAGTACCCCAAGTTGCAGTAGCGTAACAACTTCGAGCCCTCCTGCTGAGAAGGGATTCCTAGCTGTCGGCTGAGAGCGCTATGGTGTAACGAGTGCGCGCTTTTTCGTCTTTCCTGTAAGAGTGCCAGCAAAATTGCGCCGATGAGGCCGAAAATAATGCAAACAGGTAGAAGCTCTCGCAGAATTAGGTTTAAGCGCGTCCCACGGCTTTAAGCAATAGCTGTTTCCGTCTGAAGGCAACCTTGGTAAAAGTGGGCCAAATTCCAAGACCCGTCACTCGAATCGGCTTCACATCGTCCGTCATGGCGGGCACCACGGGAGCCGATGTTTGAGCCGGTGCTCCTGGAGCGAAAATGCTAGCGAGCAGGGTGGCCATCAGTGAGAAAAGCGAAACACGGCTCAAGGCTTTTCCTCCTAAGCTTTATTGGCGCCCGTCAGCGGAACTAGCTGAGGGTGGAAGGATTACTGCGTTCGGCCCTGCCTGGTACTTGCCAGTGGGATCCGGGACGATACCATCAACGACCAAGAATGGAAGCGCCGCTCGTGGGGTTTCCTTTGGCGCGATCGCTTTGTAGGATTCAACAGAAGCCACTTCCTTGGTTCCGTCCGGCGTCATCACAAACGCGGGAAGAGCATCGACTCGAAGCGCGAAGGAGATGTGGGTCTTCAGACCGCCGGGTCCCGTTGGACTGTAGTCGGCATTGCGTCGTAAGGCGTAATAGACCGCGGGCAACTGCACCCACGTCAGCACCTCGATCACGGTTCCGCGAGCGTTCACCCAACCCTTGTAAACCGGTTCCCACGGGCGGTAGCCACCTACGTAGCCTGTAAGAGAGCCGTCCGGCTTCATCTCCAAGTTCAGCCGTGCGCGCAGCAGTTCGAGGTCCCGGGTGTACGAAGGGTCACGCAACATGATGTCAGCTGGGGCAGTCGAAACTATCCTGCCGTTGGATGTGCGGGCCGGGAGTATGCCTTCGTACTTCGGGTTGGGCGCGATGCGGAAGGTATAGTCTCGTGCAATGTTGCCAAGGCCGTCCTTGACCATCTTATCGTTGCTCATATAAAAGCCGACCGTAACGTGGTCGTCGTTCATGGGATCGGCGCCTTCCCCGGCCACCACGATTACCGTGGTCCACGCGCCATCCCGCATCGCGTCGTTGAACTGTAGAGCCCCGCTCGAAAGTCTGTGCGGGCCGCGATAGGTCTTCCAGCACCCGAGAGCCTTGTAGAAGTTGTTGTCTATGCCCTTCTCGCCCGTGGGGCTGGTGAAGCCGGTGTTCTCATCGTCATCCAGATTGAGACCTTCGGCAATCGTGCCGGAAACAGGCGCCAGGCCGGGATCGGGCGTCGAGGTGGGGTTGACATAGACGTTCGTTCGGTCCTTGCCGCGAAAGGCCATCTGATTCTGGCCGTGAACCGGGCTGCGCGTCGGGTTGGCAGGATTGCGCAGCCACTTGGCCTCTTCGAGCGTATATCCCGCGTCCACCAGGACCTTAATCCAGTCGGGCGACGGATTCGTTCCGTTGGGACAGTCGGTTCCAGGATCAATGACGCCAGTCTTCGCGCCGTAGTACATGGCCGGCTCGTTCCATTCGACGACGTAGGTTTTCGTCCATTTCGCGGACGAGGACGGCTGCTGTGGCGCGGCGGAAGCGGTGAACGTGATGGTTATCGCCGCTACTGAAGTCGCGATCAGATTCCGCTTAATTGGAGCCGCCTCTTTCACGCCATGATTTCCGTAATCGGACGAGCGGTTCTCATCGAGCCGGATCCGAACTCGCCGACGGGAACGCCAACCAACTGCTGCGCCGTCAAGGAGACCCGCGTGACTGATTCGCCCGTAGTATGCACGTGCTGACCAGTTTTGTGCCTTCCGCCTGCCCGACCAGCCAGGAACATCGGGATGTTTTCGATGGAGTGGATTTTGGCGTAGCCCGTGTCGCTGAACGCCATGATCAAGCTGTTATCGAGCACGGTGCCCGCGCCTTCCTTGACTGCGTCCAATTCCATCAGGAAGTCGCCGAAGGCCTGCATGACCAACCCGGCGAGCTTACTGGTCTCCGGTTGGTAGCCAAGCGCGGCGTCGACAGGCTCATCATGCGTGATCTGGTGATAGATCTTGCTCTCGCCGGCGATATAGGTTTCCGAGATGCCGGCCGTGTGAACGAAGTTGAAAACTCTCGTCTGATTGCAGGCCAGACCCATGGCCAACAGCTTGGCCAGCGCCTTGGTATTGGCGCGGACGGCATCGACTGTAGCGGACCGCGGCGTCTCCTTTGGCGCGGTCGGCACTACACAGGCTTCGCAGTGTTCCGGCTTCTGAAGCTGTGTGGCTAGCTGATTCTCCATCTCGCGGACAGAGGTGAAATACTGGTCGAGCCTGATCTGGTCGTCCTTGCCGACACCCGCCATTAGAGCTTGGCGCTCGTCCTCTACCGCAGAGAGCACGCTTTGACGAAGCATGATCGAGGGATCGGGTTTCCAATCGTCGCTATTCGGATCTTGGAAACCCGCGCCGAACAGCCGTTGGTAGAGCACGAGCGGGGTGGTCTCTGGCATCGCGAAGGTAGCACCTGTCCGCGTCGAGTAACTCACCGGTTGGCGGGACGCCGATGCGTCGATATCGATCACCTTGAAGCGAGTCGCTGTGCCGATGGCGTCGGCGACCTTGGAGTCAAAGGAGGGACCGTCGAACCGGTCCGGCGCAGCCGGCGCGACGCCGGACAGAATCGAGGCATGGCCGCTCCAGTGGACTAAGTTCGGCCGCCCATCTCCGATCACGCGGAAGCCGGAGAAAACCGACACCTTGTCTTTGACGGGCTTCAGCGATTCCAGCTCAGGCATGATTTCATAGCCGTAGCCGGTCTTGCTCGGCACCCAGCGAGTGCCGCCCGTAGGGGTGTCTGTCAGGCCTAGCCCCCAGAAATAAGTGCCGAACCTGACCGGCAGCTTCGTTCCATCGGCATATGCTGTGCCACTCCCATTGAGGAACCGGTTAAGGATCGGAAGGGCCACGCAGACAGCCGTTCCATTTAGCACGCCACGCAGGAACGAGCGGCGATTGAAAGGGAAGCTCATTGGCGGACTCCTCCTGATTTTTGAAGCGGCACCGTTGCAGCCGTCGTGGTTGAGGGCGCGCGCTGGACGCCGCTTGGAACCACAACCTTGAAGAACTCGGGACTGGAAGCGATCTGCACCATAAGTTCGGGCAGGCGATATCCGTTGCTGCCGAAAGCCCTGGTTTGGTTGGAGAGGTAATCTCCGTCCTGCTCGCCCGTCGCGCGGCCAACACCATAGGCGTAAACATTACGCACCAGACACGCGGGAACCCTCGCGTCATCGTGTAGAAACTTGCCGAGACCTTGAGCGCCGTCCAACTTCACTCCGTAGATATCGGCACTCACATCGATCGTCGCACCGTTCTCCATGGTCCGCAGCTGTCCCAGCCCGTCAAAGTGCTCAAGAGCAAGTCCGGGCGGATCGCTGCGCATGTGGCACCCGGAGCAGCCTGGGTTGTTCATGTGATCGATCAGACGGCCGCGAATTGTGCCTTTGGTGCTGTCCTGAACGCGAGAGAAATCCACATCCGCAGGGGGATTAGGCGTCGGCAGGCACATGAAGATTTCGTACACCTTTATCCCGCGTTTGGTCGGAGAGGAGCTTCCCGGGTGGGCGAAGAGCGACAGAAAGCTAACTTGGGTGAGAATGCCCGAACGTTCCGACGACTGGGGGAACGTGTACGGAACCCAGTCTTTGGAGGAAGCGAACGGTATGCGGTAGACCGACGCCAGCGGGCGGTTTACAAAAGTGTCGTTTGAGGTGAAGAGGTCGCGATAATCCCGCCTCTGGCGGACTAGCAAGTCGACGGTCGTCTTAAGAGTCTGTTCCTTCGCGCTATCTGACACAGACTGGTTGAACTTGGGATAGATCGTCGGGTCCTTGACGACGTTCTCCAAATCATCAAGCTGCAGCATGTCCGTGAAGAAGGCCCGAACGCCATCCTCGAAGCGCGGAGACGAAGTCAGCCTAGTGAGCTGTTGCTCGAGGCCGACCCTGGTATGGATGGCCCCACTGCGCGCCGCGTTGAGCAGTTCCTGGTCCGGCGCCGAGTCCCACAGGAGGAACGACACACGCGCGGCTTTGGAGTAGGCGTCGAGTCGATATTGCGATCGACTGGCCGGATCGGGTTCGGCCGTTTCCACCCTGAAGATGAACTCCGGCGCCACGAGAAGGCTGGTCAGCGCGAGTTTCAGCCCTGCGTAAAAGTCTCCCGACTGCTTCGCCCCTGCTGACGCCGTTTTGAGGCGAGCCAAAGTTTCGGATTCTGTCAGGGGGCGGCGAAAGAGGCGTTCACCGTACCCTTCGATGAACCGACGGGCACATGCATTATCGGCTTGGGCGGGATTGGTAGGCTTACACGGGACGGAAGTAGCCCTTTCGTTCTCGTCTAGCACTTGGTCGGATATAGAGCTGGCAAGGGCGAAGTACTGTTCGAAACCGGAAGATGTCACTGAGAGTTGTGCGCTCCCGATTGCGAGCAGCCCTTCCACCCGCTTTTCCGGCTCGAAGCGCGCATTGATCTTGATCTCGGGACCGAAAACATCTGCGATCGCGTGTCGATACTGAGACTCGGTGATTCTGCGAATGGCTACTTTTGTCGGCATCACTTTGCCAGATGGTTGATCTGGAGGTTGCGCTGGAGTGATGGTGACGAGGGCGAGCGCTCCCGCAAGAACGAGCGCGCACACTCCCACTATCCACACAGGCTTGAAAGCGACCCACATCGGATGATGTGCTTTCCTGGTAGACAATTGGGGCCCCCTAACGTGCTGAACTGCCAGGCGTGTAGGTCGGACCTCGGTCCCAGAATGGGAGTCCCCTCAGTATATTGCTCGTCGCAGGCCTGTCAAGCTGAGAAGATGAATGTGGAAACCTTCGGGCAATATCATTGCGTGTCGCAACAATCTGATGTCGGCGTCGCAAGATCCAGGGCAAAGTTTGGTCGACGTGAGGGGATTCGAACCCTGATCCCCTGCTTGCAAAGCAACGCGACCACCCTTGGTAAGGTATTTTGGTTCATCTAGCTTCACTTACACCCACGGCTGAGAGTTGACCGTGGCTTGAAAAATTTGAGCAGAATCCGTAGCACAGCAACCTGGTAAAGCGTAGCAGAGTGTCCTTGGAGTAGGGGAGTAACTGATTGTTTGAGACCGACGTTGGCGCAGACCGGTCATTTTTCGTTCCATGGTGGCGCTATTAGCATCTCGGGATCTGCCTCGGGTTTCGGGATCAGCTTTTGCGTTCGACCGTACTGGTTGTCGCCTGCGTATAAGTTCATTTTTGAGTCGACCGTAAAACTGTGAACTTCCATGAAACCGTCAGGCATTTCACTCGGAACCGTCCATGTGTAGAGGTGCTTGCCATTGAAATCCAATTTTGTGAACCGCAGCGGACCAAGGTCTGTGACCCAGACACAGTCTTTATTCACGATGATATCGAGCGGGAGCTGAAAACCATCCCATTCGCCGACGAACTCGACCTTTGCGGGATCTGGCGTCGTCCGAAACACATTGACGCGGCCATTGCTACGATCGAGGACAAAAATCCTGGCCCCAGGTCCGACCGCCAAGGCGTGGACACCGTTGAACTGTCCCGGACCCGTTCCTTTCCCTCCGAACTCAGAAACATAGTTCGCGTTCCGGTCCAAAATGATTACTCGATTGTTGTCGAGGCCATCCGCGACAAGAATCCGACCGTCCGGAAGGAAGGCAACGTCCTGGGGTTTTCCGAGGTGGGTGCTGTCCGAGGCAGATACATTCCTCTCTCCCAAAGTCTTTAATAGTCTCTTTCCGTCATTCGAGAACACAAGAATCTGGTCCGTCGTTTCGTTAATGACCCACAATCTGCGTTCCGGGTCGTACGGGCTGATTCGAATGCGATGTGGTCCGGGACCCTCGGAAGTACCGCAAGTTTCTTCGTCCCATTGGTTCCATCGCTCTTTGACACGGCCGTCGCCGTCCAACGTATAGAAGCAGTTGCGCCACACACGAAGTGATGCGGTGGCAGGGCTGAGCACGTTGATGCCTATCGATCCTGGAAACCCCGCGAAACCGGGCGGCAAAGGATCTGGCAATTTCGTTTCGCCCCTTTGCACCACGATGATACGTTCAGGAGAGTCCGCGAATACTCCCGAGTTTCCCCCGAAAGCAAAGCCTGACTGAGCGAAGGGGCGTTGCCACGCCCTCACGACCTGATACGGGCTTGGTCCGACCGGACCAGATATCACCGCTTTCGAATGGGCGGCCCCAGGCATTTGGCCCGGGGGGGTCCTGACTGGCACCGCTAAAAGGGCAACCCCCAACATCGTTGCTGATACACTCCAAGTCGCAAAGACCCATCGGTGTGGAAGAATCATCGTCTGCCCCTTGCCGGGCGCGCACAGCAGAAAAAGAATTCCGCTGCACTGCGAACACGATCTCTCAAATTTGCGTTCCCTTAACATCCAAGCGGGAACTTCGTCGAGCGGAGTATACGCCCGACCTGCCTGATTAACCTTCTAACGCAGGTGATCCCCAAAAATAATCCGACGCGCCGATGTCAGCAACAGGGATGCTGGAGGCGAAGATCAAGAGCGGGTCAGTGTTGAAGTAGGGAGCCTTGGTATTTGGGTTTGGCCTGATGATCACGGTTGACAGGGCAGCGGTCTTGACGGATACAAGGAGTTCGCAACGAGTCGTACAAAAAGGAGGCATTATGAAGCTCACGGCGAAGAAGGCTCTTATTACCGGCGGCAACAGTGGCATCGGTCTTGCCACAGCCCGACTTTTCATTGCGGAGGGCGCGCAGGTCGCCATTACCGGTCGCGACCAGAAGACGCTCGATGAAGCGATCGCCGAACTTGGATCGAGCGCGCAGGGCTACCGCGTTGACGTCACGATTGAGGAAGATCGCAAGCGTCTCTTCGCAGCCCTGGCCAAAGATTTCGGGAAGCTCGACATTGTCTTCGCCAATGCCGGCATCTCCGGCCGGACTCCTACCGGCTCGACCGACGAGGCCATTTTTGAGAACGTGATTCACACCAACCTTAGTGCCGCTTTCTTTACGGTGAATTCGTCTGCCCCGCTGCTAAACGACAACGGCAGCATCATCTTTTGTGGCTCGGTACATAACTACCTCGGCCAACCTGGCGTCGCGGCATATGCAGCCAGCAAGGGAGGTCTGGTCTCGATGGCGCGTTCCATCGCCGCAGACCTTGCGCCGCGCAACATTCGCGTGAATGTCGTCGCACCAGGCGCGATCAAAACTCCCATTTGGAAGCGCGGGCCCCGCGCCTCTGCTTCCGCAGAAGAATCCGATAAGTTGGCGGAGTTCTTCTCTTCTGCGGTACCACAGGCCCGTTGGGGCGAACCGGAAGAAATTGCCAAAGCCGTGCTCTTCCTCGCCTCGGACGATTCCTCGTATGTCAACGCGGTCGAGCTGATGGTGGATGGCGGAGCCACGGGCGCCCCGTTTGGAGCGCCCATGATTCAGAAATCATTCAGGCCGCTCGCTAGCGACGCGAAGTCAGCAAAAGCTAGCGCGGATTGAAACGCTTTTGGGGGACGTCTCGCGGAGGCGACATGAAACGCTGGCATCTGATTCTTCTCCTACTGGTGCTGGCGGTCGGGCTGGCGATTGGCGCCGGCGTTTCGATACTGCGCAACGGCCTCAGCGCTCGTGCGACACCGACCGCGATGGAAGCGATGCTGGCGCGAAACGCCCGCCACCTGGCGATTCCGGCGAAGGCTCGCAACGAACGCAACCCCGTGACGCCGTCCGATCAGAATCTTGACGAAGCAATGGATCATTTCGCGGATCATTGCGCAACCTGCCACGGCAACGATGGCAGCGGCGTCACCCTGTACGGCAAGGGCCTGTACCCGAAGCCGCCCGACCTGCGCTTGCTGGAAACCCAGAAGCTTTCCGACGGCGAACTGTACTGGATCATCGAAAACGGAGTCCGGTTCACGGCATGCCGGGGTTTGGGGGCGTCCACAGATTGCACGACAGCTGGAAACTAGTGCTGTTCATTCGGCATCTGCCGCAGCTGACCGCGGAAGAACGCGTGGAGATGGAGCGTTACAACCGCAAGGGACCATGGAAAGCAAAGGAAGATCCGGAAGAATAGGATTCTGCGGGCTTCGCCGGCGCGACTCAACTATCTAACGAGCCGACCCGACAGATTTGCGCGAGGTCTTTGTCTACGCGGTTTGGATTTCCGCTACCTTTTGCAGCTGGTGCATCTCGATTTCCATTTGCCGCATGCGGAACTTCTGAACCTTGCCACTGGCAGTCATAGGGAATTGTTCCACAAAGCGGAAATGCTGAGGTATTTTGAAGTGCGCAATTTTCCCCTGGCAGAAGTCGCGAATCTCACACTCCTTCGCACACTCGCCCGTCTTCAGTCGAATCCAGGCTACGATAGCTTCCCCAAGTTTTTGGTCGGGAATGCCCAGCACCTGCGCATCAGCGACCTTGGGATGGGTGTACAGCAGGTTTTCGATTTCGCGGGGATAAATGTTTTCACCGCCGCGGATGATCATGTCTTTCGCGCGTCCAGTGATGTTTAAGTAGCCGTCCGGCCGCATGACCGCGAGGTCGCCGGTGTGCAGCCAGCCGTCTTGATCAATTGTTCTGGCCGTGGCTTCAGGGTCATCATCGTACCCTTTCATAACGAAGTAACCGCGCGCACAAAGTTCGCCCTGTTCGCCAGTGGGCAGAGTCTCTCCCGTCAAAACGTCGGCAATTCGAACCTCGCTGTTGGGCATCGCTCTTCCGATGGTTGTCGTGCGGAGTTCCAACGTGTCGCCGGCATCCGAGAAAGTAATTCCTGGCGAAGCCTCGGTTTGCCCGTAGATGTTGTAGACGTGCCGGGTTCCCAGCCGTTCCGCCATACGTCGCAGCAACTCGACCGGGCAGGGAGCCCCGCCGACGACCGCGGCTCTAATCGAACTCACATCCGTATTCTCGAATTCAGGGTGATCAAATTCGGCGATGAACATCGAAGGCACCCCATACACAATCGTTATGCGTTCTTCTTGGATGGCCCGCAAAGTCGCTCGCGGGTCAAACATCGGCGACGGAATGACAAAAGTGGCGCCCGAAATAAAAGAGACTAGCGAACTGCACGTATAGCCCGCGGTGTGGTACAGCGGAAACGTCTGGCAGAGGCGGTCGTCTTCGCTGACCGAGAGCGCCCTGGCAGTGAACCACGCATTGTTGACCACGTTAAAATGAGTTAGCTGAACTCCCTTCGGATTGCCGGTGGTACCAGACGTGTATTGAATGTTCACAACCGAATGAGGGTCGACGGGCCTATCTCCACAATCGACTCCGTTTGAAAGCATCGCTCTCCATGAATCGCCCCCAATCTGGATGTCCAGCTCCAGTGAACAGGGCGAGGCGGCGATGGCCTCCTGCAAAATCGAGTCGTAATTTGCACGAATATCGCGGGAGTGGTGAAAAATCGCTCGGATCCGCGACTTGCGAATTACATAGCCGAGGTCAAGCGCACGATACGCGGGATTTATATTGACCAGAACGACCCCTATTCGGGGACATGCAAGTTGCAACAGCACCCACTCGGGGCAGCTTGACGCCCAAATGGCCGCCCGGTCTCCCGGACGTAATCCGAGGCCCAGCAAGCCGCCTGCGGTCCGCTCAACTTCATTCTGCAGTTCACCGTATGTCCAGCGACGGTCGTCAGGCCGCGAGATGAGCGCCATGTGATCTGGCAAGCGGCGAGCACAAGCTGCGAAGGCTTCGTACAGGGTTTCACGACGAACAGGCAGTTCCGGACCTCTGCTATAGCTAAGCATGGTAGGCCCCCCGGGGTGCACAATGATAGCTCGGGTGCTTCGAAAATCAAGTTATCTTGCCGGGGTCCGTCCGGGAACTTGGTGAGCCACCGGAGCGCTCCCGGCGTTATTGGTGGGCACTGAACTCGCAAGGCGTGCCAGCCTGCCACCGTGAATAGCCCCACTGAGAGGAGAATTACTACCCGCATTCCAAAATATGATTTCGGCAAACGCAACGGCTGGTACAACAAACTCAATAAGCCAAGCGCACGGATTTCCTTACTCTCTGGAAAGACGCCGACCCCGACATCCCGATCCTCAAGCAAGCTAAGGCGGAGTACGCGAAGCGCAACTGAGACTTCGCACTCAAGCCTGTGATTCGCTGTCCCCTTCCCAAACCCCATCCCCTGCGAACCCACCACCCAAGGGGGAAAGCGTTGCCTATGTGTCCGCTACGAAGTGTTAACCACGTCTCGGGCCGCTCCCACACTTAGCACTCTCTGCGAAATTCCGGCGCAGTTTTCTACCCGTGGTTTCCTACCTGCGTTCACTGTGAATCCATTCCTCCGGAGCCTGCCGCAGCCAACGCGTGTGACGTTGCTCCATCTGATCGCCCCCAACATCACCTGACCCCAAGCCCCGGCGAGTTGTAAGGCGTCTTTGTGTCGGTTGCGGTAAGGGCTGGTCCAAACAATGTCTGCAAACGTAAAATACGCAGGGGACGGCATCGTGGCTCACACTCCAAATGCCGAGTTCGGTCCAAGAAGCGATCGCTACGATACCAACTACGCTAATTTCCAGACAGAGCTGTCCGCGCGGATTTGCAGGGACGCATTTGGCGACGATATTGGCCAGAACAGTTGGTTGACGGCAGACGAACAAGATCGCTTTCTGCCCTGGCTCAACCTGTGCCCGGGCAAGAGGCTGCTTGACGTAGCCTGCGGGGCCGGTGGTCCGGCGCTGCGCATTGTTGCCAAAACAGGCTGTTCGGTTGTGGGCATCGATGTACGAAGAAGTGCTCCGGGAGTGCGGCTTACGCACACTGACCATCGAAGATGTCACGCATACGATTGCCGACAGCGCCGACCGTCGAAGAGCAGCTCGCACCGCGCACAAATCGGAATTGCGCACAATCGAGGGGGATCATTCCTACGAGGCACAGCAGAACTTTCTTGTGCTGGTTGAGAAACTCGCCCGGGAGCGGCGACTCTTGCGGTTTGTATTCGCCGCGGAAAAGTGCAAGGGTTAGCGCCTCACCGGGGACGCGCAACGATCTCCGGTACGGAGGCGATATGACCGGATCGTCGGGAAACACTGGCGACAGAACAAGACGCCGCATCGCCCTGCGGCTTCTGCCCTTTATTTTCCTGATGTATGTCGTCTGCTACGTAGACCGGGCGAACTTGTCTTTTGCCAACCTTCGCATGAGCGCCGATCTCGGATTCAGTGATCGCGTATACGGGCTGGGCTCAGGAATTTTCTTCATCGGTTATGTCCTGTTCGAGATTCCCGGCGCTGTCATCGTGGAGCGTTGGAGCGCGCGGAAGTGGATGGCGCGCATCATGCTCACATGGGGCGTGATAACCATCGTCACTGCGTTCATCAAGACCGCCCAACAATTCTATCTGGCAAGGTTTTTTCTCGGAGCCGCGGAAGCCAGTTTCTTTCCGGGCATGATTGTCTATCTGACGCATTGGTTTCGAGCTTCCGACCGGGGCAAAGCGATCGCTTCGTTCTATGCTGCGATTCCCGCCGCTTCTGTCGCGGGGTCCCTCGTAGCCGGTTGGCTGCTGACGGTTCATTGGGGCGCAATCGCGGGATGGAGATGGATTTTTATCGTGGAGGGCATTCCGCCGATCATGCTGGGTGTCGTGACCTTGTTCTATCTCACAGATCGCCCACAGCAGGCCGGGTGGCTCCCGGAGGACGAGCGCACCTGGATTATGCGGGAGCTAGAGGCGGAGCTGCAGGCCAAGAAGAAAGCGCGCGCGTACACAATTTGGCAGGCTTTTCGTGACAAGCAAGTACTCCTGCTGATCCTTCCCCATTTCCTGGCCCAGGTTGGAGCGCCAGCGACCTTATTCTGGATTCCAACCTTTCTCCAACGGCTATCGGGACTCTCCGGACCGCAGGTGGCTTTGTGGGTCGCGCTTCCCGGTTTTGCCGGGATCGCGGCCATGCTCGTGAACGGATGGCATTCGGACAGAAGCGGGGAGCGCCGGTGGCACACCGCAGCGCCACTGCTCTTTGGTGGCGTAATCTACTTACTCGTCGCCATCACGCACAGCTTTCCTGCAGTGATCGCCTTGCTCATGGTCGCTGGTGGATGGTACGCCTACTATCCGCCTTTTTGGACGATGCCGGCGGCGTTTCTGAGCGAATCGGCGGCAGCAGCGTGTTTTGGGCTGATCAATTCGGTTGCACACGTCGGAGGCTTCATTGGTCCGTCCGCAGTCGGCTATCTCAATGATTGGACCGGAGGCATGTCAGCCGCGTTTGTGTACATCGGAGCAAGCTACCTCCTCGCGGGAAGTGTCGTCTTGGCGATCAGGATTCGCACACTCCAGCACAACGCAGCTCCAGTTCTTCTGGCCGGGCAAGAATTACAGGAGTCATCCTGAGTGTGGGAAGGCACCGTAGTCTCGCTCCATATCGCGGCGCAAGCTTCCGTA
>Ga0187783_10002244_pt1 | contig 14362 bp, 9 predicted proteins | sample 1015_SJ02_MP02_2_FD_132471 | JGI IMG/M metagenome (GOLD analysis project Ga0187783, IMG submission 132471) | Tropical peat soil microbial communities from peatlands in Department of Meta, Colombia - 1015_SJ02_MP02_20_MG | ecosystem: Environmental > Terrestrial > Soil > Wetlands > Peat | place...
CGTCCCATCCTGAAGCAAGCCAATGCCGGGGACGTGGGGTGGCACCGCTTGTGATGGCACGCAAACCGGCCCTCACTGCCAGAGTTGACATCCCCAACACTACCGCGCGACTGACCTCAAATAGCTTGTCTGTTTGCCACCCAGCCCGGCGCATTCGGCTTACCGGTCCGGCTGCCCCGTGCTTTTCTTTTCAACTGCCTGCCGACACCCGGATTCGTTGGTGACGCCCGTATGACGCGCTCCCGCGGGTGGCAGGTGCGGCTCGAGATCGCCTCGGCGCCTAACCCCTTGCCCACGGTCAACGACGTCAACGATATAGAGGTTGACAAGGCGGTCGATTCCGATTAATAGAGTTGTGATTCTTTTTGTTCGATTTTAATCGTTCCAGATCGAATATGATCCGAATCTGGCTTCGGAATGAAACTGCGATGCCTCTCCAGCCCAATTTTAGGGTGTGCAACCCGCCTTCGTGGTCTTGCGTGTATCGCTTTCGATTCCTTTTGATCGGGGCCTGGTTCGCAATCTCGCTCACGCCTCGCGCACGCTGCGCGGATAGCAAAATCGGCAATGGCCAATTGGTGGTCACGATCAGTTCCGTGGATGGCACCTATTCGATAGCCGAGAAACAAGCGGCATCTCCAGTCATTCGGGCTGGAGTGGCTGCCGAATTGGATCACCGTTGGGTCAAGTCGGCGGACTATCCCGAGCACGCTGTGACTGAATCCGGCTTCGAGGACACTCTCGGCAAAGGACGGCAGGCTGTCGTCAAGGCCAGAGGGCTGAACGATCGTCCCGACCTGACGTATACGATTCGCGTTTATGAACAGCATCCCTTCGGCGAAATTCAGGTGGGTGTGCAGAATGCTTCTGCTCGCTCCTGTGAGGTCCAAAGCATTCGCCCCGTGGACGCGGTCGGTGATCAGATTCTCGACCTTCATGGCAGCCCCGATTCCGACCGGGTTCTCTCCGACAGTTACAGCGAGGACTGGCCGCCGCTTCAACTCTATGATCTGGGCAAGGCGCCGAAAGGGATGCACCGCGCAGTTGGCAGCCAGCTTGTCTACAACCAGCAAAGCCGCGAGAGCGCGTTCTTCGGTGCTCTTACCGCAGACCGCCTGTTGACGATCCTCCATCTGAATACCAGAGCCGGGTCGTCCGGCCCGAGCATCGCCAGCTACACGGTCGATTCCACCGGCACGACCGAGATTCAGGCCACGGAGGAAGAGTCGGGTATGCGCGCCGGGGCGGCGGAAAATCTGATTGAGTTGAGCCTTCCCCTTGCCAAGGGGGCGAGCCTCTATTCCGAAAGGCTTTTGTTTTCTGTCGGTAACAATTACCACCGGCAACTCGAAGATTACGGATCAGCCATCCGGGAACTGCATCACAGCCGCATCTCGGAAGACAATATGCTCGGTTGGTGGAGCTGGACGGCATTCTACGAGAAGATTACCGAGGGCAATGCCTTCACCAACGCTTTGTGGCAGGCGGAGCACCTGAAATCTCTGGGCTATAACTGGTTCCACTTTGATTTCGGATACGGCTACGCGCGCGGAGACTACTCGACCCCGAATGCTTCGAAGTTTCCCCACGGAATGCGTGAGCTCACCGAACGCATCCGGAGGCTGGGCTTGAAAATTGGCATCTGGACTGCGCCCTTCGAGGTTGGGGAACTCAGTTCGATTTATCAGAATCACAAAGACTGGCTGGTGCACAACGCAAAGGGCGAGCCCATTCCCATCACCACCGACGAAGAAGTTCGCTCAGAACGGCTGTTTGTGTTGGATACGACGCATCCCGCCGCACAGCAGTTCGTTCGCAAGGTCTACCAGACTTTGGTGCGCGAGTGGGGAGTCAGGTACATCAAGCTCGACTTCATGGATAACACGGCGATCGAAGGCTATCATTATCGCCCGAATACCAGCGCGCTCGAGGCTCTTCGCATTGGATTGCAGACCATCCGTGATGCCGTCGGAGACGACGTGCTTCTGGACAAAGATGGCAGCCCCATGCTGACCCCGGTTGGTCTTGCCGATGACGGCCGCATTTCACAGGATACCGGCCATACGTTCCTGCGGAGCCGGGAGGCCGTCTCGGGCATTGCTGCCCGCTATTACATGCACCGGAATTTTTTCATCGCCGACCCGGATGCCTTTACCGTTTCGCGGCAGATGATCGAAGAGCGCAGGATTGCCGGCCCGCTTACACTGAAGGAGGCCGAGGTCTCGATCGCCCTTGCGGCCGTGTCAGGAGGCATGTACGAAATCGGGGACGACCTGCCGACGACTGGAGCCGATGCCGAGCGTGTGGCACTCCTCAAAAACCGCGATCTTCTCGACATCGCGAGGCTGGGCCGAGCTGCAATTCCCCTCGATCTGCTCAGCTATCGCGCCGAGGATGAGTTGCCCAGCATATTTTTGCTGCAGCAAGACGCTCGTCAATCCATCCTGGCGGTTTTCAACTGGACCGGGCAGCCGAGGTCGCACAGCTTTTCGCTTGCCGACCTGAAGCTGCAGAGTGGACGGGCGTACGACTTCAAAGATGTGTTCGACTCGTCGCTGCATCCGTCGGGCGAGAACGCTGGGCTCCGGCTGGACCAACCTCCGCATTCCGTCCGGGTCATCAAGATTGTGGACACAACGGTTTCGGCGGCCGCCCCAACCGCCGCCATTGAAGCTCCAAAAAGCGCGAAGGTCGACGAAAACGTCAAGTTCGTCTGCCAAGTCGACAGCTCCGGTGTGCCGGCGCTCGGATTTCATTGGGATTTCGGCGATGGCACAGCAGAAGACGGGAGGCAAGTGCAACACACCTACACAAAAGAGGGAAACTATCCGATTAAATTGGTGGTCGAAGGTGTGGATGGCGTCTCCGCGGAAAAGCAGACCTCCATTTCCGTGCGCGGTGAGGCCGTTTTGGCGCCGCCCGCTCGCTACAGCAGCGACTGATTGCTCTTCAGCTTGACTCTCAATTCTCCGATGGCAGCTCGAAGCTGAGCAGGTCCTCGCGGAAGGCGCGTGTGCGACATGCCCCGTAGGCGAGGCCGAGCGCCATCCAGATCACGCCGGCAATCTTCGCGTACAGGTTCAGATTCCACCACAGCAGCAGGCAGATTACAAACCCGCAGACCGGGGGCAGGAAATCGGCCAGCCTGCGGTCCTTGGCGCGAACATAGTAGCGCATCAAAGCCGAAGCGTTAACCCCCATGAAGGCGATGAGGGCTCCGAAGTTGAGCAGCTCAACCCCGCGTTCGAAGTTGATGATCAGAGCGCCAATCAAGGCAAGAGCGCCGGCAAAAAGTACGTTGTTGCGCGGGATTTCGCGGATAGGATCGAGCGCGCCAAAAAAAGATCTGGGGATGGCATTACTTCTGCCCATCGCGTACAGCAGGCGAGCCGCGCCGAGTTGAGATCCCATGCCCGAACCAACTGTGGCGACCAGCAGGGTTCCATTCACCAGGTGCAGCAGCCAGGAGCCTCCCGCCAGACCGGCTACGTGCACGAATGCCGTGGTCACGTCGGGAAATGGTTTGGCCACGGGCCAAACCAACTGCGCTGCGTATACCTCGCAGGCGGCGAGGAGTCCCGTGATCAGGCACACCAGAACCGTAGCCAGCAAGATGTCTCGCTTGGGATTCTTCGCTTCCTCCGACAGGGTTGAGATTCCATCGAAGCCGATGTAGGTAAGAACCGCCAGCGATGTGCCTCCGAGGACAGAATTCAGCTCAAACCTCCGCGGATCGTAGAAAGGATGCCAGAAGAAACCCGTCTCCCCGTGCGGCTGCCGAAAGACATAATGCGCCGCTACCACAAAGAAAATGGCGATAACGATCGCCATGGCGATGGCCAAACCGTTGTTGATGCGCGCCGACGTTTGGATGCCAAACAGGTTCATACCCGTAAACAGAGCGGCAAAAAACACCGCTCCGGCCGCGTAGGGAAGACCCGGGGCAAAATTGAGCGTAAGTTGCGTGCACAAGATGGTGCAGATCAGCGGGTTCAGGAGGTAATCCATCACCATGCCCCAGCCGGTCACATAGCCGAGCGCTGGGTGAATCTGCTGTCCCACGTAAGTAAAAGCGGATCCCGCGCTGGGATAGGCCCTTGCCATGCGGCCATAGCTGATCGCCGTAAACAGCATCGCGACCATCGCGATCAATACCGAGGTCACAACATGGCCACGCGCCCGCTCGCTCACCACCCCGAATACCGGCATGGGGGCTGTGGGTTGAATAACCACAACGCCATAGAGAATGAGATCCCAAAGCCCCAAGGCGCGGCGCAGCTTGGGAGCAGCGGCGGGCGTGGTCGGGCTCAGGGTCCCCAATGCGTCTCCAAAGTTCCCGAAGGCTGCGCCTCCAAGAGAAGGCGGTGCTTCGCCGGTGCGAGCCAAGGGAAAGAAGCCACCAGCAATCCGATGTTAAGAATCAGCCGTTAGAAATAAAACTTCAAAGCAAACTGGACGAAGCGCGGATCGCGCGCCCACGTGGCCTTGCCAAACGTCGGCGACCCAAGTTCGGTCGCGGTGTTGACGGCGATGGTGTTGGGATTGGCGAACTCGGGATTGTAATGATTGAAGGCGTTGAAAAACTCCGCCCGGAATTCGAAGTGCCGTTCCTCACGGATGGGGAAAAGCTTCAGCAAAGAAATGTCCCAGTTCTGGTAGCCGGGCCCGCGAATGATGTTCCTGCCTGCATCGCCATAGATGCCGGGAACGGTGTTGGAGACAAACGCGCAGGTGTTAAACAGCGCTCCCGGCGGGCAAGGTGTGCCGTTGGGATTTGCCACCACGTCGGGCCGCGAAGAATTGAAGACCTCGCCGCCGCCATCCGAGTCGGAGAGATTGACAACGCTGTCGGTCGGCGTAAACCAGTTTCCGGTGGAAGCAGTGACGATGCCGGCGACTTCCCAATTGCCGATGAGCTGGTCCAAAACGCCGCTGGCATTCCCGCCAAGCGCTTTGTTCTTGCCGAAGGGCAAATCGTAGGAGTAATTCGCGACCAGGCGCTGGCGCACATCGAAGTCGGCGTTGCCGTATTCCAGCATGGGATCGGTCTGCAGGCGGAAGTCGCCCTGATTGTTTGATCCTAAGCTGGCGCTGGAAGCATCATCCAGCGCGTGTGCATAGGTATAGGAGACCTGAAATTGCAGGCCGCGAGTGGGCCGTTTTTCGAACCGAACCTGTATCGAGTTGTAGTTTGAAAGGTCGTTGGAGCGGAATGCGGCGATCGCAACATCAAAAACCGGATCGCAGTTGCCGGCATCGGCAGCGCTGATCAGGTCGCAAGTGGAACCCGCGGGAAGGCCCGGAGCGACTTTGCTAAGCGGGCGGCGCGGCGCCGTCGGACAGTCGATGAGTGTAAAGCCGGCGTCGGGGCACAGCGTGTTCCAAGGCGCGAATCCGGTGGGCACGGCCTGGTTGCCGTTGTAGAAGCCGAACAGTCTCTGGCCGTGCGAGCCAGCATAGGAAACTTCCAGCACGGTCTGTGCAGGCAATTGATATTGCAATCCAAGATGCCACTGCTGAGTGAATGGAACCCGCAAACTGGGATCGATGGAATAAAGTTCGGGAGCGTTGGGATCGGAGAGCGCGTTAGCCGGGAACCCGTTGGATAACGCATTCGAGTTGCCAGGACCCCCAGCAGGATTGGTGTTGAGCTGAGGAACCGAGCAATTGAGCCCGCTGGGAGCTCCGGGCGCGACGCTCGGAACCGACGCTAGGTTGCCGCAGGGCAGGAAATAAGCCTCTGAAGAAAAGAACGGCGGATTAAAACCGGGGCTGGGGTTGGAGAAAGGACCATTCTCCTGGCCGCCATAGAAAATGCCATATCCGCTGCGCATCACCAGTTTGTAGGTAATCCGGTATGCGAATCCGAATCGCGGCGCGAAATTGAGGTAGCTCGGACTGATCAGTCCGCGCGACCCGTAAATGGTGGGAATGCTCGCGGCCAGGGTCGGCGTGAGGGGCATGTGCTGGCCTTCCGGCACCAGCAGATCGCCCGAGCTGAGAACAAGCGTACCTTCCTCGTTGTGGTGTTCCTTCACGGTGCTGAAAAACTCGTAACGCAGGCCGAGGTTCAGCGTGAGGCGGTCGTTGACTTTCCAGTCGTCCTGTCCGTACCCGGCATAGATTTGCCGGCGGTAGTCAATATTGTGAAGGTTGGTAATGTCGCCGCCGTCGGGAACGCCGAGCAGGAACGTGGCGAAAGACGCTCCCCCGGTGCCGGGATCCGCCGGGTTGTCAGTGAATTCGGTGCCGAAAGTCAGAGCGCCGCGCGATGCAGCGGGTTGAAAAATCGTGAACTCTTCAATGCGTATTTCGGTGCCGTACTTCAGCGAGTGACGGCCTTTGATCCAGGTCACGTTATCGGTGAAAACAAAACTGTTCTGCTTCTCAATCGAGGGCAAGTAGGTCGAGGCCCCGATTCCAACTGTGCCGTCGCTGAAAGTGATATTCGGCAGGCCGCCGTTATTGGCACCGAAGGGTACGCCGGGAAAGTCCAACTGGGCAGCGACGTCGCTGTTGGAGTTCAGCTGAAACCGATGCGCATTGATGCGGTTGTAACCGACGCGGAACTCATTGACCACGTTGGTCTGGAACAGGTGGGTTTCGCTGAGCGCGACGCTGCGGTAGGAATCTTCTTCATTGCCATCGAAGAAGCCTCCACCGTCGAGTACCGCGCTGGGGCCCGAGAAGGGCGGAGGAATGAATCGCGGCTGGTCCTCGTAACTAAATCTGCCGAACAGGTTGTCGTTATCGCTGAATCTGTGATCGATGCGGACGTCGAAGTTGTTGCGGGTTTCCTTGAGTTCGGGATCTACCGCGAAGTTGTAGCCGCTAGGCCCGACTGGTTCGGCCGGCGGCAGAAGCGCCGCCAGGCGTGCTGCGAGCGGATCAACGCTGGAAAAGACGTTGGTCGGAAAACCGCTGGCGTTGTATCCGCCGATGGGAATGCCGCAAAACCCGGTCGGACTGGCGGCCGACGCTTCGGTCAGACGCGTGTTGAAAATCTCGCCCGGGTACGTGGGGTTCCCGTTGCAGTCCAGTACCCCCGTCGGCGCACTCAGGTTGAGATTGGCCGAGAAGTCTCCGCCCAGCATCTCGGTTGTGGGCAGCACACCCGTAAAAGGTTCCGCCTGGCGAATCCGCAATCCCTCATAATCGCCAAAAAAGAAGGTGTGGTTCTTGACGATCGGCCCGCCCACCGTGAAACCGAACTGATTCTGCCGATAGGGTTGGCGGACGGTATCAAAATAATTGCGGGCATCCAGTTTGTCGTTCCTTATGAATTCATACAGATCGCCGTGAAAAGCATTCGTCCCCGACTTGATTACCGCATTCATGATGGCGCCGTTGCCGCGGCCGAATTCTGCGCTGTAGGAGTTGGTTTGCACCTTGAACTCGGCGATCGCGTCGACCGAAGGCTGGATCACGAAAGCCTGTTCATTCAGCACATCGCCGAGATTTGAATTGTTGTCGATTCCGTCCAGCAGGAAGTTGTTCTGGAGCGAGCGAGCGCCGTTGGCGCTGAATCCGTAGCTGGCGGAAACGCGCGACCCCGGCTCGGCGGGTGCGACTCCCGCGCTGAGTTGCGCCAACTGCGCGTAGTTGCGGCCGTTCAGGGGAAGAGTCGTAGCGCGCTCGCCGGCGACGACCTGACCCAGCTCCGAAGTCTCGGTCTGGAGCTGGGGTGCCTCGGTGGAGACGGTCATGGTTTCGTTGATACTGCCAACCTGGAGGGTAACGTCGACAACGGGGCGCTCCTGCACGTCCAACACGATGGGACCTGCGACCGCCTTCTTGAACCCGGCTTTTTCGACGGTCACGTTGTAGCGGCCGACTTTCAGCGGGCTGGCCACATACGCGCCCAGGTCGTTGCTGTTGATGACCAGGCTGGTGCCGCGATCCACGTCCGTGATGGTGACCCTGGCGCCAGCAACCACAGCCCCGGCCGAGTCTTTGACGGCGCCGGCGATCGCGCCGGAGTCTTTCTGCGCCCAAGCGCTGCTACAGGCCAAGATCAGCCCCAGGAAACAAAAGGAAAGGAAAGGAAAGAAACTGCTCGACGCCCGGACTGCCAGGGCTGCGACTCGCGAAGTCGGGGAAGTCATAAGCGCTCCGATGTGCTTTGGGCTTTGTTTGCGCGAATTTAGTCAGTTCCTGAGCGTTTGTCAACCGCTTTATTTCGAGAGCTTTCGATTCCTGTCGCCGGAGACTGCTCGATTTGCCCCTTCGAGTACAATAAGCTGTTTCTTCGAGACCCGCTATGTTCGCCGAGGAACGGCGCCTCCAGATCCGCGAACTTCTGTCCAAGCAACGCAGCGTGACCGCCTCGGAACTTTGTGGGCTGCTCAAGGTCACCTCGGCCACGATCCGCCGCGATTTGGCCGCTCTCGAGCACGATGGCGTGCTGGTCCGCTCCCACGGCGGCGCGGTCTCGCGGATGTCCAGCACCAACTTTCAGCCCTCCTATGACACCCTTCTGCGCACGAACAACGCGGAAAAACAGAGAATCGCCCGGGCCGCCGAACAATTCGTGCTCGACGGGGACACGGTTTTTCTCGAAGGCAGCACCACGGTTTTTGAGCTGGCGCGACGTTTGATTCACCGTCATCGGCTGACCGTGGTGACCAATTCCCCCACCATCGTCTGCGAACTGCAGCGCAGCACGGGAGTGACCGTGCTCTGCACCGGCGGCGATCTTCAGAGAGATACGTTTTATCTCTCGGGAGAATGGACGCAGCGCGCCCTAGCGGAAATACGATTGGACAAGGCGATACTCGGCGTGAGTGCGATTGACCCGGCGTACGGAGTCTCAACCGCCAGCCACGCGGAGGCGCAAATCAAGAAAATGCTCAGCAAGGCGGCTCGCGTCCGGATTGCTCTCGCCGACAACGGAAAATTCGGCAAGCAATGCTTCGCTTATGTCGGCCCGGCCACGGACATCGACATTCTGGTGACCGACGCGGGAACCAGTCCCAGCTACGTCAAACTGCTGCGGGATGCAGGCTTACAGGTGGTGGTCGCGGAAGCGGGACAGCCCGTCACCAAGGTGAAAGATCGCTCACATAAGGTCAAAAAGAATTGACAATCGCTCACATCCGGGCTAGGGTGTCGCCTGGACACCGCCGCCGAGGCGGATGGCCCATCAGGGAGAGAGGATTCCTTGAGCGATTGTGGCAAGAAAGTCAGGCTCTGCCGGGTGCTGGGGGGGACGCGACATCGCGCATTGGTCGTGGCCTTTGATCATGCCCTGGTGCTGGGACCGATTCCGGGCACCGAGGACCCCCTGGGACAGATTCGTCGTTTTTCGGAAGCCCAAGTTGACGCCGTTCTGCTTAACCTCGGTCTCATCCGACAGTTCGTCGATTCGCCGCTCCCCAATCCCCTGCCTGCACTGATCGCGCGTATTGATTGGACCACGCTGTGGTCGGCGATGGCGAACCATGGGGAAGGCCGGCTGCGCAGTTCGCTGCTCGCCCGGCCGGAAGACGCCTTGCGTCACGGCGCGGACGCAGTTTTGACTTACATGGTGGTGGGCACGGGCGACACCGATTTTGAGAGTAAAGAGATTGCGCGCACGGCGGAAGTCGCACGCGAATGTGAGCGCATAGGCATACCCCTGATCGTCGAGTCGCTGGCGCGCGGGCAGAACGTCGAAAATCCCAGTGCACCGCGATGGCTCCTTCGGCACACGCGCATGGCGGCCGAACTTGGAGCCGACGCCGTGAAAACCGACTACACCGGCGATCTGGCCTCGATGCGCTCCGTGGTCGGAAATTGTCCCATTCCCATTCTGGTCTTAGGCGGCAGCCGGCAAGGTTCGGATGAGGACGCGCTGGAGGCGGTTCGAAACGCCGCCCTGGCCGGCGCCGCCGGGGTGTTCTTCGGCCGAAACGTCTTCCAGGCAGCGGACATGGAGGGGTTCCTGCGGCAAGCCCGCTCAATTCTGGATGGCAGCGGTGTTGTTCATTCCAACAGCTAATGTCAGGACGCAATCAGATTCAAGTCGAACGGTCCAGAAGCATTCTGGACAAGCGCGCCGGCTTCCGCATCCGGGCGCCATGGGGCCACGTTGCCGTGCTCGAGGGCGGTGGGCACATTTGCGAGTTGGGCCTCAACGCCGCGCCCGGAGTAAATCCGCTGTGGAAGCCGCCTTGGGTGACGAAGGACTCCGACCGCTACCTGCCCAGCAAGGACCGTCGCGTGTACGGTCCTCCGCCGGATGGAAGGCTTCTGGCTGGGATTGCCGGCCACAGCCTCAGTTTTGATCACTTCGGACCTCCTTCGAAAGAAGAGACGGCAGCGGGTCTGGCGACGCACGGCGAGGCTCCAGTCGCGAAATGGCGGCTGCGAGAAGTGTCTGCCACGGGGCTGTCGTATGGCTGCACTCTTCCGGCCGCGCAGATCAGCTTCCGGCGGTCGATGGTGCTCGATCGCCAGCATCCCGTCGTTCGCGTGGAAGAGTTCGCCCAAAATCTGAGCCTCTACGACCGGCCGATTTCGTGGAACGAACACGTGACTTTCGGACCACCGTTCCTCGAACCCGGAATCACGATTTTCGATATGCCGGCCACGCGCGCCAAGGTGTGTCCGTCCGGTTACAGCGAGAAAATCTTTCTTCGGCCCGACGCTGAGTTCATCTGGCCCCATGGCCCGGGAAACAGCGGCGTGGTGCGAAACCTGCGCACGACGCCGGAGGAACGATTCGGTCACTACACGGCTCAATTGCTGGACCCCAAACTAGAAATCGCTTTCATCAGCGCATGCAATCCGCGCCGGCGGTTGCTGGTTGTCTATGTTTTCCGGCGCGAGGACTTTCCTTGGGTGGGCAATTGGGAGGAACGCAACCACCGCTCAGGCGCTCCCTGGAAGGGAGAAACCTTTTGCCGCGGGCTTGAGTTCAGCACGACTCCATTTGCCATTCCGCGCCGTGACACGATCGATCAAGGCCCGCTCTTTGGCCAGCGCACGTATCGCTGGTTGCCGGCCAAATGCGGCGCCGGCATTCGTTTTCTGATTTTGTTGTTCACGGTTGCGGAAGATTTTGGGGGAGTGAAGCAGGTCTCCATCCAAGACAAACGCGCGCTGGTGAGGGAAGCCGGAACTCGCGAGCGCCAGCTCGAGGTCCCGGTGGGAAACTTCCTCGCAGCCGGGGCTGCGCCGCGAAGCCATAGCCAAGGATTCGCCCGATGAGCTTGCTGGCCGTCGACATCGGATCGAGCGCCTGCAAAGCGGCAGCGTTTACCACCAGCGGAGAGATTCTGGCGCAACATTCTTACCGCTCTGTGCCGATCCTCCACGGTTCGTCCGCCGAGCTGAACCCCGAAGCTTTGTGGAATGCTCTTTGTTGCTCGTGCCGCGCCGTAGGAAAGAATTTGCGCGACCCGGTTCAAGTTCTCGCCATCAGCTCGCACGGTGAGACTTTCGTGGCGGTCGACGGGCACGGACGTCCTGTGCGGCCCGCGATTTTGAATCAGGACAACCGGGCGATCGAGGAGGCGGAAGGCTGCGAACGAATCATTGGCCGGCAGCGCCTGTTCGCGATCACGGGCCTGCTCTCGCATCCGATGTATCCGATCACCAAGATTCTCTGGCTGCGGAAACACGAACCCCGGTCTTTTGAGTCGGCCAAGGTTTTCATCACTCCCATCGGATATCTCTTGCTAAAAATGGGACTGCCGCCTTATGTGGATTATTCGCTGGCGTCCCGCTTCCTCTGTTTCGACATCGGCAAGCGTTGCTGGTCGGACGAAATTCTTAGCGCGACGGAACTCCGCCGCGAATGCCTTCCCCTCGCGGTGCCCGCCGGAACTGTTGTCGGAAAGATGAATTCTCAAGCCGCCGGTGAGATCGGCCTTCCCACCGAGACTCCGGTCGTGTTGGGAGGTCACGATCAGCCTTGCGGCGCGCTTGGCTCCGGGGTGATTGAAGATGGCCGGGTTTCCGATTCGATGGGAACCTACGAGTGCCTGGTGGCGTCATCGGACGCTCCCAGCCTGGACGATAGAGCTCTGGCCGCGTCGCTGAATTCTTACTGTCACGTCGTTCCCGATAAGTTTGTGACCATCGCCTACTTTCCCTCTGGAATCATTATGCAGTGGTTCCACGACTTGCTCTACCGGGAGGCGTCGGGAGGTACCGAGGCTGAGACGGCTGCTCAAGATGGGGAAGGCAGTCACTATGCGCTTCTCGAGGCGCACGCGCCTGAAGGCCCAACCGGGTTAGCGGTCATGCCGCATCTGACTGGGACGTGCAATCCTGAATTCAGTCCGCGCGCCCGCGGCCTCATCGCCGGACTCGACCCTTCGAGCGGGCGCTCCCACATTTACAAGGGAATCCTGGAGGGGTTGGCGTGCGAGCTTTCCATCGTGACCGGGCTGCTGGCGGAGGCGGTGGGTGAGTTCGCGGACATTTACGTCAGCGGCGGGGGCACTCGCTCGGCACTCGGCCTGCGCTTACGGGCAGCGCTGACCGGCCGCCGCTTGCACGTTCTGCGCCAGCAGGAAACCGTATGCCTGGGAACCGCAATTCTGGCTGGGCTGGCCATCGGTGAATACAACAGCTTTCCGCAGGCGGTTGGAGCGGTGGTGCGAGAAACGGCAACGCTCGCTCCCGACGGTCGAATGAGGGAGAGCTATCGCAGTCAGTTGGGGCGGTACCAGCGGCTGCGAGCTGCCGTCGTCCAGCAGTTTTGAAGAGCCCGCATGGCAGAGGAGGATCACTTGATTCAACCGACAGTCGGTTTCATCGTTTACGGGGTTCACAAGGATGGACTCAAAGATCCCTCGGGTACGCCCTTCATCGATGACGCGCTGGTCAGCTCTTCCCAGCAGGCGCTGGCGAAGGCTGGCATAAGGATCGTGGAGCATGAGGTCGTGATTGCTTCCAAAGAAGAAGCGCGAAATGCCATGAAGAGGATGAAGTCCGACGACCGCGTCGACATGGTCGTGCTCTTCTCCGGCACCTGGGTTTGGGCTGCGCATCTGGTAGCGGCCGTCCGCGACTTCGCGGCCTGCGGTAAAGCCGTGCTGCTGTGGACGCACCCTGGTTCGCAAGGTTGGAGGCCGGTGGGCGGTTTGGTCATGCATGGCGGTTTGCTGGAAATCGGGGTGCCGCACAAATTTGTGTACGGCGATGCCGATGACTCTGAGACCATTGCCCGAATCGCGAGCTATGCCCGGGCTGCTTGTCTCAAGAACTCTCTGAATATGTCCACGATTGGCACGTTCGGAGGGCGCGGCATGGGCCAGACTTGCGGGGTCGCCGATCCGTCGCAATGGATGCGCATGTTCGGAGTCGACATCGATTCGCGCGACACCACGGAACTGATTCGGGCCGCCGAGGCTATCCCGGCCAAGGAAATCTCTGCCCTCGATCCGCGATTGAAAACCCTCTTTGGCGCAGCTCCTGAGAAGACCGTGGTGAACGAGCGCTCCATCCGCCTTTACCTGGCGCTGAAGAAGCTGGTGGAGAAAGAAAGATTCGACTTCTACACGATCCAGTCTTTCCCCGGTTTGGGCGACGACTACTCCGCCACCTGTTTCGCGCAAAGCATGATGCTCGAGGACGGCTTCGGCACTTCCACTCTGGGAGATTTCAACACCGCCCTCACCGTATGGCTTCTGACCAGGCTCAGCAAAGAACCCGTGTATTACGGCGATCTGCAGCACATCGACAAAAAGAAAAAGGAAATCAAAATCATCGGCGATGGAGCCTGCCCACCCTCGCTCGCCGGCAAATTGGGTCCGGCTGGGTTTTCCGAGCACGGCATACCCACCGAAGGCGAGGCCGGCGGACTCTCGGTCAAGCTCATTTGCAAGGTCGGAGAAGGAGTGCTCGCGCGCCTCGGCCGGGTCAATGGCGAATTCCAGATGGTGCTGACTCGCGCCACCATCTTCGAACCAGCGAGCGCGCGTATCAAGCAGCGTCTTGGAGAGTGTGGCATCCCTTTTTGGCCGCACGGGTTCGTCTCTGCCGATTGCGATATGGAAAAGATGCTGGAAAGCTGGACCAATGAGTACGCGTGTCTCGGCTACGGCAGAGAGTTGTACCCGGCCCTGGTCGATTTCTGCGATCTTACCGGTATCAGGGCGGTCCTCCCTTAACCGATTGCTCAGCGGGCATGCGTGGTTTTGCGGGTCTTTTTGAAAGCACTCGTTCCACATTGTGGCCGGCGTGACCGCGGCACAAGGGTTCGAGCCGGCCTTTCGCCATTGCGCACGAAGGGTTGGGTAGGCAAGTTGCCGCGCATGGACTCGTGATTTCGTCCCGGCCCCTGTTCTTTTAGTATTCTGGGAGCATCTTTTTGGGATTCTTGATTTTGACGCCCGCAAACGGGCCACGGTGTTGGACCGCGAACCACGCA
>Ga0187783_10002245_pt1 | contig 14354 bp, 13 predicted proteins | sample 1015_SJ02_MP02_2_FD_132471 | JGI IMG/M metagenome (GOLD analysis project Ga0187783, IMG submission 132471) | Tropical peat soil microbial communities from peatlands in Department of Meta, Colombia - 1015_SJ02_MP02_20_MG | ecosystem: Environmental > Terrestrial > Soil > Wetlands > Peat | place...
ATGTTGTTCCGCACCTTCCGCAAGGCGGACGAGGGCGAGCTGTCGCGCCGGCTCGCCGACCTGGTGCGCAAGGAAACCTGCGCCGAAATCGCGCGCGCCATCGATCTTGGCGCTGCGATCCGGCTCGGCGCCTCAGAGGCCAATTCCGGTGGCCGCACGCGGACGGCAATTCTCGCGGACGTTTGCGAGGCGCTGATCGGTGCCGTTTACCTCGACGGCGGTTTTTCCGCAGCATCCGATTTGGTCGGTCGGCTCTGGCAGGCGCGCATGAAGACCAAGGCGCAGCCGTTGCGCGATCCGAAAACCGTCCTGCAGGAATGGGCGCAAGCGCGCGGCCTGCCCACGCCCGCGTATCGCGAGATCACGCGCTCAGGTCCGGACCACGATCCGCAATTCCGTGTCGCCGTGCAGCTTCTGCACCTGCCCCCGGCCGAAGGCACCGGCCGCTCGAAGCGCGCGGCAGAACAGGCCGCCGCCGCGGCCATGATGGAGCGCGAAGGCGTCAAGCGCGAACGGGGCGATGCCTGAAGCGGAGGCGCTGGCGACCCGTTGCGGCTTCGTTGCGTTGATCGGAGCGCCGAACGTAGGCAAGTCGACCCTCATCAACGCGCTCGTCGGCGGCAAAGTATCCATCGTTACTCCGAAGGTACAGACCACGCGCGCCCTTATTCGCGGCATCGCCATTGAGGGCGACGCGCAGCTCATCTTCGTCGATACGCCTGGCATTTTTGTGCCTCGCCGGCGCCTCGACCGAGCCATGGTCGGAAGCGCCTGGGGCAGCACGCAGGACGCGGACTTGGTCGCGCTCGTTATTGACGCCCGCAGAGGCGTCCAGAACGACGAGGAAGCGATCCTGAAAGGTTTGGCTGATGTTCGTGCGCTCAAGGTGCTTGTGCTAAACAAGGTCGACCTCGTCGCTAAACCGATGCTGCTCGCGCTGGCTCAGGCCCTCAACGTGCGCGCGACGTTCGCCGCGACCTTTATGATCTCGGCATTCTCCGGAAATGGCGTTGGTGATCTGAAAAGTTGGTTCGCCGCGCACGTTCTTGCTGGACCGTGGCTTTATCCGGCGGAGCAGATTTCGGTCGCGCCGCTGCGCCAGCTTGCTGCCGAGATCACCCGCGAGAAGCTTTATCTGCGGCTACATCAGGAATTGCCGTACCGGTCGACCGTCGAGACCGATGTGTGGAAGGAATTGCGCGACGGCGCGGTGCGCATCGAGCAGACGATTTATGTTGAACGCGAAAGCCAGCGCAAAATCGTGCTCGGCAAGGGCGGCCAGACCATCAAGGCGATCGGCGCGGCGGCGCGCACCGACATTGCCGCGGCCATCGAGCAGCCCGTTCACCTCTTCCTCTTCGTCAAAGTGCGGGAAGGGTGGGGCGACGATCCGGAACGCTACCGGGAGATGGGGCTGGAGTTTCCGCAAGAGTGAACGGATGAGGGTGGTCACGTTCTCCACGAATCTCACTAGATTCCGCTCATGCAATGGACCGATGAAGGTGTAGTCCTTGGGGTCAAGCGGCACGGCGAAACGAGCGTCATCCTTGAATTGATGACGCAGGAGCGCGGCCGTCATCTTGGCCTCGTACGCGGTGGTACCGGCGCACGGCTACGCGCGGTGCTGCAGCCGGGCAATACGTTGCGCGCCACTTGGCGGGCGCGGCTCGACGATCATCTTGGCCACTATCTTGTCGAGGGCATCAACCTGCGCGCGGCGGGCTTTCTCACGGCAGCGCATGCCGTGCACGGCGTCACCCACCTTGCGGCGCTCTGCCGACTGCTCGCCGAGCGCGAGCCGCATGCGCGCATCCATTCCGCGCTCGAAGCAATCCTTGATGCGCTCGATGACGCCGCCGCAGTCGGACCACTGGTGGCGCGCTTCGAACTCAATTTCCTCGCCGAGCTAGGCTTCGGCCTCGACCTCGCTTCGTGCGCCGCAACCGGCGCCACGGACGACCTCATCTACGTCTCGCCGCGCTCGGGCCGGGCCGTATCGCGCGCTGCGGGCGAAAGCTACCGGGATAGGCTATTGCGCTTGCCCGAGTTCCTGGGCGGCAGCGGCGTGCCACAATCCGCCGCCGACCTCACCGACGCCTTCGCACTCACCGGATTCTTTCTCGATCGCCACGCCTTCGCGCCGCGCGGGCTTCCGATGCCTGATGCCCGCGCGCGCTTCGTCGCCGCTGTTGTTCCCAAAGCTCAACCGCGCTACCCGTTGCGGACATGAACAAGAAGGTGATTCCTTCCGATCCGGATGGAGTGCAGGAGATCGCGCTGCGGGAGGCGCTGGAGGAACGTTACCTCGCTTACGCGCTCTCCACCATCATGCATCGGGCGTTGCCGGACGCGCGTGACGGCCTCAAGCCGGTGCACCGCCGCATCCTCTACGGCATGCGGCTCCTGCGCCTTGATCCCGGGGCGGCATTCAAAAAATCGGCGAAGATCGTCGGCGACGTGATGGGCAACTTCCATCCCCACGGCGATCAGGCGATCTACGACGCACTTGTTCGTCTGGCGCAGGATTTTTCCTCGCGCTACCCGCTGGTCGACGGCCAGGGCAATTTCGGCAATGTCGACGGCGATAATGCCGCTGCTTACCGCTATACAGAAGCGCGGTTGACCGACGCCGCTCAGCTTTTGCTCGACGGCATCGATGACGACGCGGTGGATTTCCGCCCGAGTTACGACGGCGTCATGAACGAGCCGGCGGTGCTGCCGTCGGCCTTCCCCAATCTCCTCGCCAACGGCGCGCAGGGGATAGCGGTCGGTATGGCGACCGCTATCCCACCGCACAACATCGCCGAATTGTGCGACGCCGCGCTTTACCTCATCGAACAGCCGGCGGCACGCTCGAAGACGTTATTGAAATTCGTGCCTGGCCCGGATTTTCCGACCGGCGGCATCATCATCGACCCGCCCGAGGTGGTTGCCGAGGCCTACGCCACCGGACGCGGCTCGTTCCGGCTACGGGCGCGCTGGAAGACCGAGGATACCGGTCGCGGCTCCTATCAGATCGTGGTCACCGAAATTCCCTGGCAGGTGCAGAAAATGCGGCTCGTCGAACGCATTGCCGAGCTGATCAACGAGAAAAAGCTGCCGCTTCTTGCCGATATGCGCGACGAGTCCGCCGAGGATGTGCGTCTTGTGTTCGAGCCGCGCTCACGCAATGTCGATCCGGCGCTGATGATGGAGAGCCTGTTCAAGCTCACCGAGCTCGAGAGCCGCGTGCCGCTCAACATGAACGTACTCATTCGCGGCCGCATCCCAAAGGTGGTTGGGGTTGCCGAAGCGCTCAGCGAGTGGCTGAAGCACCGGCGCGAAGTTCTGCTGCGCCGCTCGCGTTACCGCCTCGCGGAAATTGAACACCGGCTCGAAGTCCTGGGCGGCTACCTTGTCGCCTATCTCAACATCGACAAGGTGATCAAAATCATCCGCAAGGAGGACGAGCCGAAAGCGGTTTTGATGAAGACGTTCAAGCTGTCGGAAGTCCAGGCCGACGCGATTCTGAACATGCGGTTGCGCAACCTGCGGCGGCTCGAAGAAATGCAGATCCGTGAGGAAGACCGCACTCTGCGTGCAGAGAAGCGGAGCATCGAGGATCTGCTGCGATCGGAGAAGGCGCAGTGGAAGGTGATCGCCGGCGAGATCAAGGAAGTTCGTGACAAATACGGACCCAAAACGCCGCTCGGCAAGCGCCGTACGACCTTTGCGGAGGCGCCGGCGCACGACGAGGCGGCGATCGAGGAAGCGCTGGTCGAGCGCGAGTCGGTTACCGTTATCGTCTCCGAGAAGGGTTGGATTCGCGCCTTGCGCGGCCAGGTCGCCGACCTCTCCAATCTCGCTTTCAAGGCCGACGACGCCCTGAAGCTAGCGTTCTTCGCCGAAACGACATCGAAGCTTTTTATCTTCGCCACCAACGGTCGTTGCTACACCATCGAGGCGGCGAAGCTCCCCGGCGGGCGCGGCCACGGCGAGCCGATCCGGCTGTTCATCGAACTCGAACAGGAAGCGGACATTGTCTCGGTGTTTCGCTACGAGGGCGGGCGCAAGTTCATCGTAGCGAGCGAGCAGGGCAGGGGCTTCATCGTGCCTGAGGACAAGTGCCTGGCCAATACGCGCAAGGGCAAGCAAGTGCTCAATGTGAAACTGCCCGACAAGGCCTGCGTTATCGCGCCGGCCGTTGGCGAGCTGGTCGGAGCCATCGGTGAAAACCGCAAGATGCTCGTCTTCCCGATCGAGCAAGTGCCAGAGATGGCTCGGGGGCGCGGTGTGCGACTGCAACGTCACAGGGACGGCGGCCTCTCCGATATCAAGACGTTCGAGGCGGAGAGAGGCCTGAGCTGGACCGATACAGCTGGTCGCGTGTTTACGTTGTCGCTCAAGGAGCTTGCCGACTGGCGCGGCAATCGCGCCGATGCCGGGCGGCTCGCGCCGAAGGGGTTTCCCAAGACCAACAAATTTGACAACGCGACCGGTCACACGTCCGTCAACGGCAAAGACGCGGGTAACGATGCCAATTGACGCGCTAGCCTCTCGACAAAATTGACGGCACTCAGGCGGTCAATCGCAGCGGCATGCCGTCGAGGTAGGACGCAAGATGCGCTGACAGTTCGCGCGCGTCGTCGCCGGCGCCGTCAATCAGCGTCGATTTGCGCCGGCGCAAGAAGACCGCCCCCATCAGATAGAGTCCCGGCGCCTCGGCGACACCCCCATCATGCCGGATCATGCCCTTGCGATCGATTACCGGCACGTCGAGCCATGAGTAATCGGGCCGGTACCCGGCCGCCCAAACGATCGTTTTGATCTTGCCGGCGGCGAGGTCTAGGCCGAGCGGCGCCTCATCCGGAACGCTCGTCGGCGGCAGCCGCTGCGGCGGCTCGACCGCGCCGTCGATGCCCTTGTTGCGCGCCCATTCGTCGAGCAGCTGCAACAGCCTGTTCATTTTGAGATCGGACAGCGCACACATATTGCGCAGCGAGCCGGCAAACTGCGCCTTGCCGCCTTCGGTGATGCCCGCGAGGCGTCCGACGATTTCTACGCCGCTCGCGGTCAGCGCATTAAGATCGAGCGTCGAGCGATCGGGTGTGCCGGCAAGCTGCAGCGAGGGGACGCGCCGCGCCCGGTTGATATCGTCGACCTGATCGTAGCGCTCGTCGAGCACGCCGGCCGCATCCATCCACCATTCCAGATCTTTGCCGCGGTAAACGCGCGGCGCCCGGATGTGCTCGCCGACCGCCAACATCACCGGACGGCCGGAGCGCTGGATTTCGTGGGCGATCTGCGTGCCGCTCGATGAGGCACCGACGACGAGGACGCCGCCATCGGCGAGTTGCTCCGGATTGCGATAGTTCTGCCCGGTCAGTTGCGCGACCGGCCGCGGCACTCGACCGGCGAAGGCCGGCATGTGGGCGATGTTGAACGCGCCTGACGCAATGACCAACGTCCGGCAGCCCCAATCGCCCTGATCCGTGCTGACCAGGTAACCGGCTTCAGTGCGCCTCACCGATGTCACCCTGGTATGGCTATGCACGGGTGCCGCGTTCGATTTCGCGTAATTCGAAATGAACGCGACGATCTCGGGTAGCGTCCGGTAGCCGTCCGGATCGTCGCCTGCGTATGTGAAGCTGGGCAGCCGGCTCTGCCAATTGGGGGTGAGGAGCCGCAGCGAATCCCAGCGCTCGGTGCGCCACGAATGCGCGACCTCGCCGCGCTCCAGAACCACGTGGTCGATGGAGCGGTCGGCGAGGCAGCGGCTCATGGCGAGGCCGGCGTGGCCGGCCCCGATAATAACCGTCGTGACACTACGAATGTCGGTCGCCCCAAATACCGCGACGGTCGAGCGCGCCGCTCAATTCACTACGACGGTGACATTCGTCGGATTGACGACGATATCATAGACGGCCGAGCGCTTTTGCGACTGGGCGACTAGCGCCTCGATGTCTTCGCGTTTGGCGTCGGCATCGATGTCGTAGCTAACCTTGATGCCGTTGTAGCCGTTCCGCACGTCGCTATCGATGCCGAGGATGCCCTGGATGTCCATGTCGCCTTCGATGGTCGCCTTGACCGAGCGCAGCTGAATGTTGCGGTGCTGAGCAACGGCAGCGATGCCGGCGGTCAGGCAGCTCGCGAGGCCAACCAGAACAAACTCGACCGGCGTGATGCCGTTGTCTTCGGCGGCAAATACTGCCGGGTGGTCGGCGTCGAAGGTGAAAGCTTTCTTGTGGCGATGCTCTTGGCCGAGGCCGTAATAGCCCTCGACGGTTGAATGACTGTGCGTTCCGTTTTTCCATTCATTCGTTGCACGCCATTTGAATTGTGCGGCCTGCGGCGTCTTGCTGAGTGCCTCGCGTGCGGCGATCAACGCTTCGACGTTCACGCCGTTCTTCGCGATGGTTTTTGCTTCAGCCATACTACCCTCCATACTCTCGGTTGAATTTAAGTATCTGTTTTTTCGCTGGGAAGCCAATAAATTGACGAACGTCGCAATGAGTCAATGTCTAAATCTTGGCGAGAAAATCGTGCTCCGGTGAAAATTGGTCAAGAAAAATCCTGCTAATTTCTATCATCAAGGGGAATTGTCTAATTTGTGCATTGCCGCGAACTGCGCCGCTCACTCTACTCGCGCCCAGCCTTCGGGCGTGAGGCGCTCTTGTGGCAGGAAGCGACCCTTATAGTCCATTTTGTGCGATCCGCGCACCCAATAGCCGAGATAGACGTAAGAAAGTCCCATGCGCTGCGCTCGCGTAATGTGGTCGAGCACCATGAGCGTGCCCAGCGAGCGAGCCGCCTCGTCCGGCTCGAAGAACGAGTAAACCATCGACAATCCGTCAGCGAGCACGTCAGTGAGCGCGACTGCAAGCAGGTCGTCGGGGCGGCGGCCGATGCCGAGCCGGGCTTCACTCGTTTGCGGCGTCTCGCGGCGCCGATATTCGATGATCCGCGTCTCGATGTGACTGTCCTCGACCATCATCGCATAGTCGAGCACGGTCATGTCGGCCATGCCGCCGTCGCGGTGTCGCGAATCGAGGTAGGCGCGGAAAATAGCGTATTGCTCCGACGTCGGCACAGCAATTTTCATGTCGCTGATGACATCGACGTTGCGCTTGGCAATTCGGCGCATGCTGCGCGTGGCGCTGAATTCCTTGGCGATCACACGCACCGAAACGCACGAGCGACACCCCTCGCAGGCCGGCCGGTAAGCGATGGACTGGCTGCGGCGGAAGCCGCCTTGGGTGAGGATGTTATTGAGTTCGCCGGCGCGCTCGCCGACGAGGTGGGTAAAGACTTTCCGCTCCTCCTTACCGGCGAGGTAGGGGCAGGGCGAAGGGGCTGTTAGATAGAATTGCGGGGTATCGCGCGAGTGCTGAGTCACGGAGCGACCTGGCCTGTGGGCCTCCTGCGGCGGGAACGAACCAGCTGGCGCTTAGATTGCCTGAGAACGCCGGCGCGTCAAAGACCCTATCTGCTCATGCGCGCATGCAGAGATGCAGCCCGGGAAGCCGCGTTAACAATCACCGCGCCGACCACAATGTCGTGCAGGAGTCGCCGGCGGGGGTTGAAGAAGCCCACCACTAGAATCATCGGTGTGAGCACGCTGACGGTGATCCAAAACACGATGGCATGCACGGCGCCGAGCACGAAGTAGGCGGGCGCGCCGTACCAGGTCCGCATTTGGATTTCCATCACCCGCATGCCGAGGGTTGCCGACGCGGCGCTGCCGAGCGTCGAACCGTAATAGAACAGCGCCCAGATGACAGAAGCGGGCGAGAGGAGCCAAAACAATGCCCAGCCGAGGCCAAAGGTGATGATGCCGAAAACGAAGATGAAAATCGACGCGGCGGCCAGCGGAATGGCGATGACGATCACGTCGATGAAGAAGGCGATAACACGTCGCGCCAGTACGCCCTCGAACAGTTCGGGATTGGTGGCCGGGTCATAGGCGTGCGGCCTGATGTCGACGGAGATAGGGCTCCGGCCGTCTGCAGAATCGGGTCCTGAACCTGGTCCGGCATACATAGACCAACCCCTCATCAGCGATGGCGCATTGTAACGCTCCTCGAAATAGGGAAAAAGGCCGCGACGCCGCACCGGTGCGGTCGAGTCGCGAAGTCGGGGCGGGAAGCGAATGGCGCAGCGATGGTGACGTTTTCCGACATAGAAGCAGCCCGGTACGTGATCGAGGGCCCCGTGATGCGCACGCCGTTATTACCGGCGCCACCGCTGTCAGCGCTCACCGGGGCTGAGGTTTTCGTAAAGTACGAAAACCTGCAGGTCACAAACTCGTTCAAGGAACGCGGCGCCTGCGTCAAGCTCACCGCGCTGAGCGAAGCTGATCGACGGCGCGGCGTGATTGCGATGTCGGCGGGAAATCACGCGCAGGCCGTCGCCTATCATTCACGGCGCCTCGCTATCCCGGCGACCATCGTGATGCCAGTCTTCACGCCGTTCGTGAAAGTGAAGGCGACCGAAGCGCTGGGCGCGGCTGTGGTGCTTCACGGTGATACGCTCGCGGACGCGCAATCGCGTGCTGAAGATATCGCGCGTGAGCGCAATCTCGTATGGGTGCATCCGTACGACGATCCTCACATCATCGCCGGGCAGGGAACGATCGCGCTGGAAATGCTCGAGGACGCGCCCGACCTCGACGTTCTCGTTATTCCCATTGGCGGCGGTGGCCTCATTGCCGGTAACGCGATTGCCGCGCTGGCGCTCAAGCCGTCGATCGAAATTGTCGGCGTCGAATGTACGCTCTACCCGTCGATGTGGAACGCAATCCATGATGGCAACCGGCCGTGCGGAGGCGCCACGCTTGCCGAAGGCATCGCGGTGAAGAATGTCGGCAAACTGACGCTGCCGGTGGTGCGTGAGCTTGTGCGCGATATTATCCTTGCCGACGAGGCGCAGATCGAACGCGCTGTCAACGCCTTCGCCACCGTGCAAAAAACGATGGCGGAGGGCGCGGGCGCCGCCGGGCTAGCCGCCATGCTCGCGGAGCCCGATCGATTCCGCGGCCGCAGGGTCGGCCTGATCCTCTGCGGCGGCAATATAGATCCGCGCATTCTTGCGTCGGTTATGGTGCGGGAGCTGGAACGCGCGGACCGTATAGTATCGTTCCGCCTCACCATTCCGGATCGCCCTGGAATTCTGGGCCAGATCGCGAGCCTGCTCGGTGAGTTCGGCGCCAATATATTGAGCGTCGAACATCATCGGCTGTTCCTCGACGTCCCGGCCAAAGGCGCTAAGCTCGATGTCACCATGGAGACGCGCGACGGCGCGCATGCCGAGGAGATTTTTCGAGCTTTCGCCGCTGAAGGATATCAGCCGGCACGCATGCCAAGCGGCACTGCGCTCGGCTGAGGGCTGCTACTGCTGTTGAGTCTGTTGCTGGGGCTGGAAAATCTTTTGCAGCCAATCAAGCGGCCCGGCGGCACCCGCTTTCGGGCCGGCACCTTCCGGCCTTGCTCGCGGCATCGGCACGTCAACCATGGCGAAATAGCGTGGTCGGTGGCGCGGTAGCGGCACCGGGTCGGCCAAGGGCTCGACGGCCGGCAGAGCGTCGGCGTCGGCCTGCGGCTCGGAGTCCGCCGGCGGTTGAGTAGCGAGCGCTCCGGTTGCGGTTACCCCGGATTGCGCGTCGGTATACGCGGGCATCGGTGTTGTCTCGGCTTCGGCGCCGGTCGAAGTGGTGCTAGCAAGCGCCGCGCTATTGACGGCGGCGGTCGGCTGAGCAGCGCCAGCATCCGGCGCGTGATCGCCGAGGAAAGGTCCCTTGGCTGCGGACGGCACGCTCCGCGCGTCCTTCATCGTCGCCCGTGCTTCGACGATCGTGGAATTTTGCTGATCGGACGCGGCGGCTTGCGGCGTCAGCGAAATTGGCTGACCGCCGGTGTCATGAGCGACGCTCGCAGTCGTGCCCGTATCTGTCGTCGAGGAGGCCGCAATCGGACGGAAGGTTGGCGCCTTGGGAGGTCCGACGTAGGTGCGCATCAGCGCGGTGATAGTCCACAATACCACCGGTACGGCGGCAAGCACCGCCGCCAGGATGATCATCCGCCGAAACAGCGGGAGATAGTACTGAAACTGGTCGCCGTCGTCACCCATAACGCCCGCCTTATAACTGGCATCCGGGCGGGGGCGGTCTAGTTATGCGCCACCCTTCTTTAACTGCTCCCCAATCCTCGCAGCAAAATACGTCAGGATGCCATCCGCTCCGGCGCGCTTGAAGGCGAGCAGGCTTTCCATAATGGCCTTATCCCCATCAAGCCAGCCGTTATCCACAGCACCAACAATCATGGCATATTCGCCAGAAACTTGGTAGGCAAAAGTCGGCATCGCAAACGCCTCTTTGACGCGATGCAATACGTCCAGGTAGGGCAGCCCGGGCTTGACCATCACCATGTCGGCCCCCTCGGCAATGTCGAGCTCCACCTCCCGCAACGCCTCGTCGGTATTTCCCGAGTCCATTTGGTAAGTGCGTTTGTCGCCGACCAACGTGGTATTGGAGCCGACGGCATCCCGGAACGGGCCGTAGAAGGCGGAAGCGTATTTCGCCGCATAGGCCATGATCGAAACGTCAGTGAATCCAGCGTCGTCTAGTCCGGCACGGATCGCGCCGACGCGGCCATCCATCATGTCGGACGGCGCAATGATGTCGCATCCGGCCTCGGCCTGGACCAGCGCCTGGCGTGCTAATACGGCGACGGTTTCATCGTTTAGGATGACCCCGTCGCGCACGAGGCCATCGTGCCCATGGCTGGTATACGGATCGAGCGCCACGTCGCACATCACTCCGATTTCCGGCACCTCTTGTTTGATGGCGCGGATCGCGCGGCAAATGAGATTGTCGGCGTTGAGCGCCTCGGAACCTTGATCGTCGCGGCTCGTGGGATCGGTGTACGGGAAGAGCGCCAGGCAGGGGATCGTCAACTTGGCAGCGCTTTCGGCGGCGCGTACCGCCTCGTCGACTGACAGCCGGTTGACGCCGGGCATCGAGGCGACCGGGGTGCGCACCTTTGTGCCGTCGACTAAAAACAGCGGCCAGATCAAATCGTCGGTGGTGAGAACATGTTCGCGCACCATGCGCCTTACCCATTCGGCGCGACGGTTGCGGCGCGGACGCATGGCAAGATCGAGACGTTCGGGCGCGGCCTCTTGGCGCGGCTCGCTGATGGGCGAAGGCGCGGAACCGCTGCGTTCGAGCGGTCGGCCGAATTTGATGGCCATGGGGCGGGCTCCAGAGCTGGCGGCGATCTTTTAGCCGTTCCGGTTTAACGGTGCCACCCTGGCCTCATGGTTCCAAGCGTTGCCGCGGGGCGGATTGACGACGCGGCGCCGCGGTGTCAAAGGCCGCGCGTCATGAGAGATCCATTACCGCAGCGACGGTCTCGTCCGGCCGACATGCTCGAACCCGTGCATATCAGCGCGGACCCGCGCGCGGTCGGGCGCTGGACCGACTATCTCGTCCTCTATTTGCGCGTGATGGCGGCGGTGTCGCTGGTCAAGGGTCTCTACCACTGGGCCGCGGTCTGCGGCATCGGCGCGCCGGCGGACGGCGGCTTCGAGGCGCACACGATTGCCTGGCAGACCGCAACCGTCTTCTTCGCCGTCCTCGACCTCGTTGCGGCGGTTGGCTTGTGGCTCGCCGCGCCCTGGGGCGCGGTCGTGTGGCTCACGTCGGCTGTGTCCATGGCGGTGGTCGAGATCTTCTTCCCGCAAGTTTACGGCGGCAGGATCTGGATCGCGCTGTCCGAGATGGGGCTCCTTGGCCTTTATCTGTGGCTCGCAATTCTAGCGGCGCGCGAGCAGCCGGTGTGATGGAAACGGAAAAATTCAGGATCAACGATCGAGGATCATGCCCAAGCTCAGCGCCATTGTGATTACCTGCAATGAGGCGGCAAACATCGGCGAATGTCTCGATAGTCTCGCCTTCTGTGACGAGCGCATCGTTGTCGATTCCGGCAGCACCGATGCCACCGCGGACATCGCGCGTGCAAAGGGCGCACGCGTCGAATTTCATGCGTGGCGTGGTTTCGGTCCGCAAAAGAACTACGCACTTTCGCTTGCAACCGGCACATGGGTACTGTCGATCGACGCCGACGAGCGCGTTATGCCGGAACTTGCCGCAGCAATCACAACGGCCATCCCCGATGCCGATGCGGACGCCTGGGAGTTTCCGCGCCTTTCGACCTTCTGCGGCCGGCAGATGCGTCATTCGGGCTGGTGGCCAGATTACGTGCTGCGGCTGTTTCGCCGCGGCAAAGCTCATTTCGACGACGTTACGGTCCACGAACGGGTCATTTGTCCGGGGGCGGTGAAGCGGCTGCGCATTCCTCTTATCCACCATCCCGTACACCGCCTTGAGGATGCCCTGTCGCGCATGGATCGCTATTCGACCGCGAGTGCGCAGGCCATTGCTGCGTCGGGACGGAAGGTGTCGTTTTTCGCCGGCATCGGCCACGGGCTCTATTCGTTCCTGCGCACTTACGTACTGCGGGCGGGTTTTCTCGACGGCGCAGACGGTTTTCTGCTGGCCGTGGCCAATGCCGAGGGCAGCTACTACCGCTACATGAAAGCCTGGCTGGCGACGCGCGAGCGCAAGTGATGTCCTCGCTCGTCTCCAAGTCGAGCACAGCTCAGCGGCACTGGATCGCCGATCTGCCGCTTTGTGCCCAACCGGAATGATGAGGAGGGTTATTGGTGAGTCGCTTCGGCCTCCGCGAGCTTTGCGTCGGCGGCGCGCTCGTTCAATAGTCTTTCTGTGCGTTCGACTACCGCGCGTGCGGACACATCGTGCATGCAGGCGTGCTGGTTTGGGCAGCGGCTGAGCTGGCGCAGATAACACGGCGCACAGGGAACGCCGGCCTGCAAGACTGCGTCCTGACGGTGGTAAGGTCCGATCCAGATCGGGTCAGTCGGCCCGAATATGCTCACCACGGGCCGATCGAGCGCGACGGCGAGATGCATCGGCCCCGAATCGTTGGTGACGCAGATCGTCGAGCGGCGGATCAGCGCTGCAACCTCGCTGAGCGTCGTTTCACCGGCGATGTTGACGGCGCCGGGCGCAAGCCGCGCGACCTCTTCGGTGACGGCGCGCTCGCGGCGCGATCCGATCAGTGCGACGGCAAAACCCTTTTGCAGGAAATGTCGCGCTACCTCGGCAAACTTGTCGCTGCCCCAATGCTTGGTCTCCCAGACCGTGCCCGGCGCCAGCGTGAGGAGATGATCCTGACCGACGCCATGCCGGCCCAGCAGTGCGTCGACGCGCGCTGTTGCCGACGGCGGAATAGGAAAGGAAAAATCGGCGGGGCCATCGCCAAGGCCCAGGAGCTTGCCGACCTCAAGATAGCGGTCGACCGCGTGGCGCTCCAGTGTCGGCACCGGGATGTGGTGTGTGTAAACGAGCCAGCTGCCCTCGCGCGCGCCCTGCCAAGCGTGCTTGCGCGCCAACGCCGGCAACGTGCGCGCGGAAGCGTCCCACACCCGCGCGCGCGGGCGGTCAAATCCGATCCGGACCGGCGCGCTGGTCGCGAATGCCAACAACGCAGTCCGGAATTGTCCGTGCATGTCGACGACCAGGTCGTAGCCGGTCGCGCGGAGCCTTGCCGCTAGGCGGACGTAGCTCACAAACGGTGTCGGCCGCCACGGCGCCGACCATTCCTCGCGGGCAAATTCCACAATGTTGGTGATGGTGGGGTTGTGCCGCAAGAGTTCCGCGATCGCCGGCGTCACCAGCCAATCCAGTTGCGCCGCCGGATAGCGCCGCCGCAATTTGTTGAGGACCGGGATGGTATGCACGACGTCGCCGACCGCAGACAATTTGATCAGCAGAATCTTGCTGAAATCCCGATTGCGAAGATCACCCGAAGGCATGCGGAAAAAGCCCGTATCGCGCGGCGATTTCGCCGGTTCACCAATCGGCGTCGAGAAAAGACCGGCGCCGGCGGTGCACCGGTGTTATTCGGCTAGGCCCGGTTCGGCAAGAACATCTGCAACACGCGCTTGACCGAAGCCGAAGTGTGGTGCCGCAGCATGGCGATCTGCCGGTTGCCGTGCGAGGTGAGCCAGTTGAACTGGATAACGCGCCGCTCGCCGGCGAACGGTTCGTGGCCGTGCCAGGAATTGTCGCTGCGCTTGAAAGCGAGCAGCGTTCCGGAAACCGGCGGCACCTCGACGATGATGTCGTTGAGGTCGCGCGCGGAGCGCAATAGGCGCAAGCGGCCACCTGCCTGATCCCAGCTCTCGTTCATATAGATGAGAACGGTGATGATCTTGCTTTTCGAGTCGGTATGAATCTGGCCGTCGCGGGCGTCGCAACGGCCGCGCACGGTGGTCACCGTCGGCCGTCCGCTCAA
>Ga0187783_10002246_pt1 | contig 14353 bp, 20 predicted proteins | sample 1015_SJ02_MP02_2_FD_132471 | JGI IMG/M metagenome (GOLD analysis project Ga0187783, IMG submission 132471) | Tropical peat soil microbial communities from peatlands in Department of Meta, Colombia - 1015_SJ02_MP02_20_MG | ecosystem: Environmental > Terrestrial > Soil > Wetlands > Peat | place...
AAGCGGCGCGCGATGCGCTTTACCCGGACGTGGCATCAACCATGACAGGGTCGGATTTTGCGGATCTTGGCAGACGCTACCTTGCCGAAAGCCTTCGGTTGGCTCCGCCCGGCGTACTGCATGTCACTGACAAGATGCCGAACAACTTCCTATTCGCGGGAATGATCCATCTGTCGCTGCCGAACGCCCCGATCATCCATACCGTCCGCGACCCCGTCGATACCTGCCTCTCCTGCTTCTCAAAATTGTTCACGGGGGAGCTGAATCACACCTATGACCTCGCCGAGCTTGGCCGCTATTACCGCCAATACCAGTTGCTGATGGCGCATTGGAAACGCGTGTTGCCGGCCGGCCGCATTCTCGATGTCCATTATGAAGAGCTTGTTGAGGATGTTGAGGGCGTGGCTCGCCGCATCGTCGCGCATTGCGGACTGGAATGGAATCCGCGTTGCTTGTCCTATCAGGAAAACAGTCGGCCGGTTCGCACCGCCAGTGCAACACAAGTGCGTGAACCGGTCTATAAGAGTTCGGTCGGCCGTTGGCGCCCTTACCGGACTTTTTTAGCGCCGCTGCTTCAGGAGCTCGGGATTACAGACGACATCGATTGATCGGAACTCAATACCGGGGAATTAGCGTCGTAAGGCGGTTCTTGACACTTGTAAGGCGTTGACTTACATTGCGACGTGATCCGGTCGTTCAGAGACAAGGCCCTGGAACGCTTTTTCGCGACCGGAGGCGGGCGCCGGCTCAGCGTGCAGAACACGAGACGTTTAGCCAATATTTTGCGTGCCCTCGACGACGCATCGCGGCCCGAGGACGTGAACCTGCCTGGCTTCCGTTTTCATGCACTTGTCGGTCGCGACAGAGGCCGCTATGCGGTCGACGCGAGCGGAAACTGGCGAATCACATTCGCTTGGTCGGAAGGTGATGCAATCGACGTCGATCTGGAAGATTATCATTGAGGAAAATTTCGATGGCCAAGAAGCTCCCGAAGCGCGGCTTGCCGCCCATGCACCCCGGCGAACTTCTGCGCGAAGAGATCCTGCCGGCGCTGGATCGACCCAAGACGGAGATCGCCAAACTGCTGGGCGTGTCGCGTCAGACGCTCTATGACATTCTTGAGGAAAAGCAGCCGGTGACACCAATGATGGCGTTGCGGCTCGGGAAGCTGTGCGGAAACGGCCCGGACCTGTGGCTCAATCTGCAGAAGCGCTACGATTTGCGGCGTGCCGAGCAGCAGCTTGGCGAGAAGATCAATGCTATTCCCACGTTGGACGTGGCATGAAAGCCTTTGCGTCAGTATTTCCAACCGTCGGTAGAGCGGGATTGGGCCGCGCGAGATCCCATTTTCATGGGTGTTCTTCTTTGCCTGCCAAAGTGCAACGCGCTGCATAGCGACCCGCCGCGAGGTCTCAACTGACGGAACGATGTAGTGCTTGCGGGTTGTGTCGATGTTGGCGTGCTGGGCGTGCTCTGCGATATCCGCCACGGCGACCCCGGCCGGCTGAGCGTCAGTCGCACCACCATGTCGCGCATGCATGTTCCACACTGCGGGCGGCACTCCAGCGGCATCAGCAATCTCTCGGTAAAGGTCCCGATAGTACCGGGGTTCACTCCCCTCTGATATTCGCCGCCTTGATGATCGGCCACCACTTATCGATTTCGGCCTTTTGAAACGTGCCTAGCGCTTCTGGTGTCTGCTGGTCGTGCGGAAAGCTCTCCTGACCGAGGTCAGCAAATCGCTTCTGTACCGTCGGATCTGTAAGGGCGCTTACTATGGCGCGATTGAGCGTTGTGACGACACTATCGGGAGTTCCTTTGGGCGCCCATAGACCATGCCAGAACGGCAGGTAAAATCCCGGGATGCCTTGCTCGTCGACAGTCGGGATATCAGGTGCCGCGAACCAGCGTCTCTTGCTCATCACGGCCAGGGCCTTGATCTGGCCCGCACGCACTTGCGCGAGAGAGTTCGCGGATAGGTCGCAGATGAAATCGATCTGTCCGGCCAACAGATCCTGCATCGCTGGGGTGCCGCCGCGATAGGGGACGATCTGGAACTGCACGCCTGTGGTTTTTTGAAGGTAGGTCGCGCAGATGTGCGGTCCGCTTGCAGCGCCATACGTTCCGGCCGATCCCTTGTCAGGATTAGCCTTCAGCCATGCCAACAGTTCTTTAAGGTCGTTTGCTGGAAACGTTTTCTTCGCCACGATCCATTGAGGAGCGGTCGCGATCAGCGCCACCGGCGCGAAATCCTTCAGGAGGTCGTAGGAGACGGGATAAATCGCGCCGCTTCCGACATGGCTGGTCCACTGTCCGATGCTGAGGGTGTAACCATCCGCGGGCGCGCGGGCGACCTTGGCAACGCCGATGCTGCCACCTGCACCGGCCACATTCTCCACCAAGACCGGCTGGCCAAGCGATGCCTTTAATTGTTCGGCGAGAACGCGCGCCAACACATCCGTCGCCCCACCGGCGGGGAATGGCACCACGATGGTGATGGCACGCGACGGATAGACTTGCGCCGAGGCGATTCCAGCAGTTCCCAAAGCAGCCGAGAATGCTGCAACGACGAAATTCAGCTTTCGCATGCACACCTCCTGTTTTTATCAGACAGCCGCGCCACACTTTGCCCAATCGTAAGTGGAGTTCTCAATCCTGATCGAAGCCGCGTCAGCTGCACATCAAAATTCACCCAGAGGGCTTATTTAGTCCAATGTAAAAATCTCCTAAGATCATACGATTTTGATATGGGAGATTTCCAATGAACCTGAAGCGGCTTCAGGCCTTTCGTGCGGTGCTTGAAACGGGCTCAGTTACCCAAGCCGCCCTGCGCTTGCATACGACGCAACCCGCCGTGAGCCGTTTAGTCAGCGATCTAGAAAAGGAACTCGGGCTCGCGTTGTTCGTGCGTCAGCGGCAGCGACTTGTGCCTACCGAGGAAGGAAGGATGTTCTTTCGTGAGGCGGAGCGAGCCTTGGCCGCAGTCGACCGAATCGTCGACGTCGCCCGCGATATTCGGACCATGGAGGGCGCGCATCTGCGTGTTGTGGCAGCGATGATTGCAGCGTTTGGAATAATGCCCGCCGCGAGCAAGGCACTGCTCGAATTGCATCCCAAGGTTCACATTTCGATCGCAATCAAGGCTGTGCAAGATATCGCAGATTGGGTGGCGACTGGCCCATTCGACGTGGGCATTACTCGTATGCCTCTCGACGATGTGCGCGTCGAATGCGAGCCGCTCGTGACCGGCAATTGCATTCTCGTACTCCCGCCTGATCATCGACTGGCGCGCAAGCGCTTCGTGTCCTTACAGGACCTCCGTGGCGAACGAATGATTGAAACTTCGCACGGCAATATGCATCGAGACCTGATTGCGGGCGCCTTTGCGGCGGCTAGGGTGCCGTATTCCGGCTCCGTCGACTTGCCGACCGGAATTTCGGCATGCCAATTTGTTGCCGCGGGACTCGGACTGGCCATAATCGACCCATATGCATTCCGAGCTGTCGCTGGATTCGGGCTAATTGCCAAGCCGATCCGACCCGCGCTCCAGTTTTCCTTGGGATTTTTCTTTCCTGCCGGCCGACCGCGCTCAAATCTGGTAAAGGCGTTTGTGCAAGCCACTCGATCCGCGATCGCCACACTGCATTGACGCTGGCAGATAGTGACGCCGAATTGCGCCCATGTCGGCTTTGGCCCATCAGATCGATCCTTGGATTGGGCGACAGGTCCGCTCTGGAAGGGTGACCGGACCGTCCTGCGAAATCGGCGGCTACCCCGCCCGTGAGGCATAGAGCAGGATCGGAGGCTATCGCAGATTTACCGATTAGACCGTATGGTGGGTTGCGGCATCATAGGACTACGGCGAAAGAATAGTGCCCGTGTGTGGACGGCCCCTGCGGGTCAAGAGGTTTTTTGACGTTTCGGCAAGCTGGTTGAGTGCGCTCATGTGTCCGGCCTATTTGCGCGGTGCACATGACCGTTGGCCCTGATGGAAGTTCGCGGACCGCGTCCCAATCATCTTCCCGCACTCGAAGTGCTGGGCACTATTCGGGTTTCCCAGTCCCCGGCTTAGCCGGTTCGCCATCACGTCATAGCACCCCTTGCAGTGGGGTCACCTCGGGTCGTTGGTGGGGTTTAGTGGAGCAAGCCACGAGCGAGCGCGCCGCCAATTAGCGCCGTAGCGAGCGAGCAGCTTGCGGTCGGCAGATGCAGACGGTCGTTGCTTGTCATGCCGCTGCCTTCATGGTTGGCACCCGATAGGTCTCGCCCCGGATCAGGATCGCCCAAGCGATCCGCGCCGCCTTGTTGGCTGGGCACGTGACCATCGGTCAACTGAAGGTGATGAGCGCGATCGAGAATTGCCGCACGGCGAGGTCACTATATGCGCCGCCCGGGCGCTGTTCAGTCGCGCTTTCGCGCATTGAGCAGCTTCGTTGCCTCGCGAGACGTCCAGGGCAGTCAAATCAACGTATTGCGCATCTGGCAGAAGTGTAATACGTTATTGACATGAAAACACTGACCGTTCGACTACCCGATGCTTTGGTCGCTCAAATCGAAGCCGAGTCGCGACGGCGGAGGCTGTCGAAATCCGACGTGGTGCGCGAGAGACTGGCGCAGGTGGGGACTTCGCAGCGGAAGCAGCCGGCATTGCTCGACGCCATCGCCGATGTCGTCGGCTCCGTGGATGGGTTACCGCGCGACTTGAGCGCTCGGACAAATAAATATCTGAAGTCGACCGGCTATGGCCGCAAGCGCACTCGTTGATACTGGTTTTCTGGTGGCGCTTCTTAGCCGTCGCGATGCCCACCATCACTGGGCCGTTGCCCAAGCGCCACGCTTGCCTCCTCCCTGGATGACCTGTGAGGCCGTCCTATCGGAGGCATTCCATTTGCTTGGGAGGGCCGGAACCCGTAGCCTCGTTCCGCTACTTCGCCGAGGTGCCGTGGTCTGCAGCTATCGCCTAGCAAATGACATTGATGCGGTCCTCAAGTTGCTTGAGAGATATGGCGACGTGCCGATGAGTTTGGCGGACGCCTGCCTTGTGCGTATGACGGAAACGCTGAACGAACCCATGCTCCTGACGACGGACGCGGACTTCCATATCTACCGTAGACACGGGCGCCAGGTCATTCCATGCGTGGTCCCACGCGCACGCTGAGCTCACAACAGGTTGCCGGCGAGGTTCAATTCGGCCGACGAGTCGCTGGCAATGATACTGGCAACGATTGGTGGTGCCGGCTAGCCAATGTCTCGCGCTGCCGCTCGCAAATGATCGGGATGATAATGGCGGTAAACGCAGTTCGGAATGCGGAAAACCATTGGGCCCTTCTCCGGGATCGGGGCGCGCGGATACTTATTAACCGGCGGGATTGGCGTCGCTACGCGGAGCGATACTTCGATTGCAGACGGGCTGTACTCGTGATCATCCATTTCCATTCGATAGACCGAATAAGCGAGAAGATCAGCGGCCTGCAGGCCTGGGCTGTTATCTTCCGAAACGTCAAATGTTCCGACCAGATCCTGCCACTCTGGCAGCGTGTCGCTTTTAAAGAGATCGTATGGCCGTCGGGCGTCATCAGCGTGTGGACGACCGTGCTGGAGCACGAAATTCACCGTCAGATCAGATGGGCGTGCCGCTTCGTCCATGAGCTTCAATTCTGAAGCAATGTAGGACAGTACAAACGCCAGGCACGCGCGAAAGCACACGCCGTATTTCGTATCCTTCCGCGAACGCCGAGGCGCCGCCGCATCTCGATAGATTTTCCTGTAGTCGTCATCCCGGATGACAACCGAGAATCCGAGTTCGAGGCGCTTGTCGATCACATCCTGGAGCGCGAGACGAAGGCTGAGCGTGTCTTGCCGTTTCCAACCTCTAACTCATTGCGTCGGCCAACCAGATCGGCGGCGTGGATGCGGCTAAGGCCCGCAGCACGCACAAGTTCTGACCACGTCCCGTCAAACCGCTCCCACTGCGAGGCCGTGCCGAGATATCCCGCCATTACACTAATCGGCGACGATCGATGTGTGCCGCTTTCATCGATGCACGGCACGTGGTTAGAATCATCGCTTTTTCTTTTCATTGGCGATCTGCCGGGCGATCACGGCCTTGACGGGTGCCGCGGTCACTACCTGGCGAAGACCTGTCCTTCCAGCCAGCTTTCGAGCGTGGAGCCGATGTGCGGGTTCTTTCTCTTCATTGTAAAAGCTTCAAGCCGAGACCAGCCGCTTCACCTTGATCGAAGCAGCTTTCTCGCGGATTTGCGCAAGGTCGTAGTTCATCTGCATGCGCAGCCAGGTGTCCGCTGTGCTACCGAGCGCCTTCTCGAGCCGCACCGCCATTTCGGGCGTTACGCCCGCGCGGGCGGAAATGACGGCGTGAAGCTGTTGGCGCGATACGCCAAGCGCCTTCGCAGCCGCGGTAACCGAAATACCCAGCTCGTCGAGGTTGTCGCCAATCAGCTCCCCCGGATGCGGCGGATTCTTCATAAACATGCTGCCTCCGTCAGTGGTAGTCCACGAGGTCAACGTCCAGAGCTTCGCCGTTCTCGAACCGGAATATCACGCGCCAATTAGCCCCGCACGGTCACCGCCCAAAAGCCCTTAAGGTCGCCCTTCAGCGGATGAAGCCCGAACGTTGGCAGCCTTAACGCGTCGATCGTTTGGGCTGCATGCAACACGGCCAAGATCTGTCTTAACTTTCGAATATGCTCCGGGTTCACACCCCTTGGGCCTTCCCGCGCAGCTTCTCGAAATGGTTGCTGGGCGGCACGCGCAGATCTTGATCGCTCGTTGCGTCGTCGATCATCTGGAGCTTGGGAAAGAGGCGGCTTTCGAGATCCGTCGGAATGTTCTGTGATTGGACATCCTCGACGAAAAAAGCGCGCGGCCATTCGTCCCGAAAGCTCACAATCATAGTGCGGCTCCATGATGGGTATATGCACCACTCTCTACGGCACAAATAGCAAGTGCGAATCGAAGTCCCACGTGAAGCCTTGGCGCCGGCGCCTGAAACAGGGTCGGTTACGCAGCGTGCCTATAAATGTGGTACAATGAGGCCTCCAATTGTCAACGACAAAGCCGCACCAACAGGTCTGAAGCCCGTAGCGAGTGAAATTCGGAAGCGAAATCGATCACGGTGGCAAAGAAGTCGCTCGTACCGGCAAGGCAACCAAACGTTCACTCGTTCGGAAGGCGCTATGCAACCAATCTGAATCCGACAACCGCAAAGTGATGATCGAACGTGTACGCAATTCGGATTCGGGCGCGTTTCATGATTGTAAAGCTAGTGGCATCGACAGCTGAGAGCTTGTGCAGATCGGAACGTCGAAAATACTCCCACGACCGCTCCAAATCGCGCAACTCGCAGGGTAGGACCTGTACGGTACCCGGTTTATAGATTGCTTCTTTCCACGCCAGCGCCACATCCCGGTTAGCGTTGCGATCGAGAAACGTGAATGTCTCGATCAGGACAGGAACCGAGGTGTGAAGCTTCGCGCCGGCGCTGAGTAACAGGTCCCATTGCTGCCGTGCTTGCGCGTGGAGCGGATCTTGTGACAACGCAAGCGCGATCCACGCGCCACTGTCGACGAAAACGGACTCTCGTTGCCGCATTAAGGTTCATCGTTAACAGTGTCATGTTCGAAAGATGCATGCTTCGGTTTGCCGTCCCAGATCGCAACCGGACCCGGGATCTCCGGCCTAAGCCAGACTTGGCGGATTGCGTCTCTGACTAGGTCGGCAACGCTGCGCCCCGACCGCGCCGCGGCCTTTCGTAACGCGTCGAGTTCTTCCTTACGAAGGTAGACTTGCGTCTTTTCCATGTATGTCACTTTACATCCGCAATTGACATACGTCAAGTACGTCGCCTCTTTTGCACGGGCGTTTCGCAAGGCGGTAGGCGAGGCACCGGGAGCTTACCGAAAGAGATCGCAATCGGCCGCAGATCGGTATGGAAATGTCATTCTGTTCGATCGGCTAGAGATCAGTAACGCGACCAAGGCTCAATCAGACGCCATTTGGGTTTTGATTGGGCGATTCGTTAAGCGCGAATTGCCGCCTCGCAGGCGTGCCTGCATTATGCTCCTCAAGGCATTCCCGCTCGAATACCGCGGCAAAGTAACGGCAGAGAATGCTGCTGCCTTTGCACGGCGACAGAATGCACTTATGCGCCTCTTTGAGCGGCGCCTCAGCATGCAAGCTCTAATGGGCGGGGAGAACGGCTGGATGTGGCGCAACTTCAATTACCCAACACCACCGCGCAAGCGGAGAAGCAGACCGGAAGGTAGCAAGTACGAACTGCAAAACCAGACCGCAAGACGATTATCTAGGTAATTGAAATTGCCACATTATGGCGGAAGGGGTGGGATAAAACCTTAGGTGGATTTTTCAATCACTTAGCTGGAGGGACTGCAAAACAATCGGCCGCAAAGCGCCGTATCAGATCGTGACGCCCGGAGACGCTGCAAAACAACTTTCAGGTCATAGGTATACGGAACAGGATCAGGTCGCGCACATATGGCTACAAGAAACGTGGCTGGGGCGTCGGTGGGGGGGCGACTTTCAATCTGTGTGGGCCTGTGCGGATCTGTGGGTGCTCCTATTAGAGCCAAGGATCGATGACCCTCAATTCGCAGTCGGAGAAATCATCCGCGTTACGGGTTGCTAGCGCAGCACCGCGAGAGCGCACGATTGCGGCGATTCGGGCGTCGGCTTCCGAGATTGGTCGACCTGCACGACGCCGGGTTGCAGCGATATCCGCAAATTCTCGTGCAGCCGGACTGTCAAACGGCAAGACACGACCAGCCAAGTCTTGTGCGAAAATAGGCCCTACAGCGGACTCTAACAAACGTCGCCGCTTGCCCTGTGGTAACATTGCAAGGCCATAATAAATTTCGGCTTCCGTGATCGTCGTGGTGAAAAGGGCCATGATTGGATGCGACCTTATCCAATCCATTACTTTGTTGGAAGGCTTCGGCCTCAATGTTTCCGACAATACGTTAGTGTCAAGGATAATCACATGAAATCCGGCGGTTCACGCATCGGTTCGCGCGAAGGAAGCGAAAGCTCGACGCCATCCAGTGGTTCGATTCGTTTGCGGATGGCATCAGCCAAGTTTCCGGCGGATGTCGTTTCCTGCGCTAGAACCGTGCGCAGAATGTCACGTACCTCATCCTCCATTGAACGATTGTGATGGGCTGCGCGCACGCGCAACTTGCGCTTCAGGTTCTCGTCCAGACTCCGGATTGTGATACTGGCCATCTAGTTCTCTGCAATCATTGCAAGCATTGTAATCATTGCCGCCTTCAATTGCAAGCACTCAGGCAGCATAAATAATCTAAAGAAATCAGACTATTACGCTCTGACAGAAGGGTGGCTATCATACTAGTTAGGTCGATCCGTCTAATCGTGCCGTTCCCGCCTGGTGGGAGCTCGGATGCCGTGGTGCGATCTATTCAGCCACTGGCAGAAGGACAGCTTGGCCAGTCGACCCTGCACGCCTGTGGTCTGAATACAATCGTGGCAAGGGGATTTCACCCAGGAGCCTCGGCAGACTGTTGAGCGATTTTGGTATCACGTCCGAAACGATTTGGAAGGGGCCCAAATCGCTGAGGGGTACTCTCGGCGTCGGTTCGATGATGCCTTCGATAGGTACCTCCGGCCGTTGGGACCTTCCAAAAGGTCAAAGCGTCAAAATGCTCGCACTGCAGCGGTTTCCATCGATCTGCAAAGCGTCAACCAAGAAGAACCTGACGTTTCGCAAGAGTGCCAAAAATCCTACTGCCACGCGGGTTCTGACGCTTTGACGTTTCGAAGCCCCCGGGTGGAAAAGAGGGCCGTTCCCGAGAATCAAAGACCGGCTCTCGGACCACCCGGTGATAGTCTGGACGACTTCCAGTGACCGGTCACGGCGGGATGCTGGGCATCGGCAAGTGTTTTTCAGGTCGCTTGGCGAGCTGGGGTTATGGTATGCATATCCGAGATGTTTCGAGGCGCTCAATTGCAGGCTAGAGCATCAGACTACAAATCTGAGGGTCAGGAGTTCGAATCTCTTCGGACGAGCCACTGTACGATTTTGCGCGATATCGCTACCCGGTGTAGCGCGACGCGTTACTCGCGGTTCTGCCGGTCGAGTTCACATTGCGCTTCCGTTAAGGCGCGCGGCTCGACCAGCAGACCTCGTCGTTCATAGCGGCGCCGGCTCTTGCTGAAGCGTACCACCACGGCGTGCCTTGCGCTTTTCGCCTTGGCCCGACGCGTGAGAAGCGCATCCCCGGCAGGCAAAAATTCAAGATCGTCGAGGCTTGTGCATCGCAGGCACGCCGGGCCGGGGTTTTCCATGATGAGAAGATCACCCCTTCCGCCGCATCGGTGGCACTTCCACTTATCGTTCAGGGGCTCGATTACCAGAAGCTCGGGGGCACGGCTCGCTTTCTCCACCAAACGTTCCTGCTTTTTCCGCGAAAGCTCGCCGGAGATCCAATGGGTGCGGTACAGCTTTTCGATCGTCGGATTCCCGCTCTTGCTGAAGAGGAGCGTCTGCCGTGACGGGGTTCGCGCTATATAATGCGTCTCGCTTGGAGTGAGCCCTTTCGAGGCCGCCCACGACCGAAGCAGCTTCATGGCCTCGGAAATACGCGGAAGATTGGTCTGCACGACCCCCTCGAGATACTCCACCTGTCCCCGCTCCCAACGTTTGAGCGCTCCGGGATCGAGCCATCCGATCCCGACCAGCACGTCAACGGGGCTCACATACTTCTGGGCTGCGAGCGCCGCCTCAGCCGCCCTGATCACGCGGTCGTCGAGCTTCTTGCGGTTGTGCGGATGCATGTGCGTCCTCCTCGCGCGCCTGCGGATATTTTGAGCGACAGCGATCCGGAACGGCGGGAAATGATCGAAATCGTGGACTGCCACGAGAAGAGCACGCGGCAGCGCCGCACGATCTCACCGCGCCGTCGAGGTTGACAATCTGTCATAGCGCCACAACGAAGCAATAGTGCCCGTCTTCGTCCACTGTGGCGCGCCAGCTAAGCTGCTGACATACAATAAAAATTGAACCTCCGCCCCAAACGCTGTCAACCGGCGCCCAAAATTGACCCAGCGGGGGTCAAAATTGCACGCCGAATAACAGCCCAGAATGGTGCGATCGCCACCGGCACAGTCAAAAAACTGAAACTGCGGCAGTTTCTCTATCGAATTAAATGAGCAAGGGTCGGAAGGACGGGCCGCCCACAGGTTATAAACCCTGCGTACCCTCCAGTTTCGCCAAGTCTTTGTCGAATGTGGCGAGCGGCAGGTGACCCGCCTTACGAGCAATTTCGAGAACCATACAATCCGAGAAACTGATAGACGGCCGTCGGCGGTAATGTTCCAGTGCGGCAGATACCACTTCTGAATCCTGCACAGTCAGATCTTTGTGATTGAGCAGCATATCCAGCGCGGTACCGATTTGGTCGGCGGTGCGATCATAGACGGCATCGAGCACCCATACTGTTTCTGCTAATACGAGATGGGAGACCCACGCGCCCCTGGAGGTGAATTCCTCTGCTGCGCGGACCTGTTCTAGGTTATCGCGCACTACCAACCGTACGAGCACGTTGGTATCAACCGCGTGCATGCCGCTTTCGTATATATTTCCGAATGGCGTCCTTCGAGTCCACGTCGCGCCTTTTCGGCGTCTTCTCTGGAAAGAGTGCGTTGTGGACGTCCGCGGACGTGTACCGCCCCGCCCTTCGGACGAAAACCTGACCGTTTTGTTCGTCCCACTCGAGCACGGATCCTGGGCCAACACCGAGCTTCTTCCGGACTTCGGCGGGAACTGAGATCTGGCCTTGTGCAGTCACTTTTGATTCTGCTATCACCATGGCGATACATTACCTCGGTAATGAAGCTGCGTCAAGGTGGTTTTTCGGCATCCTGAAAATCGTCAACTTCGCTCATGGCGAGTTCTATATGCTTGGGGCATATGCCTATACCTTAAGTGCAAGGCTGCGCCGGACCTTCCATAGCCCTTTGTTTCCCATTGCAGTTTTAGTTTTTTGGCCACACCGGGGTGCCAGATGCGGATGATCTAGACAAGTCGGGATACTGGCGAGCGTCCCCCATCCCCGTCCGCATCGCCATCACGCAATCCAGGGCTCCGCCCTGATAAGGCGGCCCATCGCCGCGACAAATCTTTAGGAAAATCAATGCCCGTCATTCTTGTCCCGCCGCTCATAACGGTCTGGTTGCAGGTTCGAGTCCTGCCGGGCCCACCAATGATTCACAAGGGGTTGCGGGAACCGCTCTGCAGCGTGGTGCTGCTCAACCAATCGAATAACCAATTTTTCGCATGATCCGTAGCCGAGAACGCGCGAATGCAGTTCGCAGGTGATCGAGATCATGGTGGCCAAAGCCACCGTCAACGGCTCGGGCAGCTCAAACTTCAGCGTGCTGGCGCTTCGCCAGCGGCCTGGTGAGATCCCTGGCAGATTGAATGACCAACCGCGTCGCGGGGCTTATCACTCGATTTTTCAGCGTAACGACGCCGATGAGCCTCGGCAGAATCGTCAGAGTGATCGGCAACCCCTCGATGCCAAAGCGCTTGCCGCTAAACTGCAGAAGCGAATCCGGCAGGATCGAAAGAAATCGTTCGGTTGCTAAGAGAGTGTTGTAGAGTTGAAACGAAGTGGTCAAAGTGCAGGGCGCCGACAATTGAGCGCACCGGGGCGTATCATCGGTCTTCTCGCATTTGGAGTCGCAGTCTGGCGATCCGAGCGAGCTTGTTAGCGAGCGCGATGGCGAGCACGTTGGGATGCAGTCGCTTCTTTGCGGCTGTAATTGCGGTCCGCCAGGGTCTGCGTTTCCTACTGACCGAGCTCCCCCAGATCCTTGCCAAACGCATCGACGTCCTTTCGAACCGGACGGCGCACGTGATCGAGGATCTGGCGACCGATTGGCGCCGGCTCAACGAGCGCATCCAAGGCCTATCCGGCGAGATCGAAATCGTGGCCAGTCAGGATCCCGGATGCAGGCGGTTGATGTATTGATGATGACGAGGAAAGCTGAGACGGCAGTCAAATATGCAGCTTGCCAGGCGCCGAACTGGGCTCGGTCGGTTTTTTTGGCCATGGGACTCAGCGGCTCTCCAGGCTTTGCCATTACAGAAAGTTAACATGAGACGCTGTCGTGTTTCTTGAACGCCCAACATAACCGCTCCGACCAACAAGCAAGAGGCCAACTATCGCGTACAAGAGGAAACCATGTCGCATCATGCATCTATGTTTGTGTATCGGATGACGGCCGCACCGCAGGCGAGGCAGCACATGCGCCCTCTGCCGGCACAAAAGGGATGGGCGCCGGCGTGCCGAGCGGCAGTTGTGGGTCTCGCGCTGCTCACACTGGCCGGTTGCTCCAGCGAGACACTGCCGCCCCCGCTGCGCCAAGACCAGCTCAAAGCGATTGCCGACACGCATTTCAAGGCAACCGTAGGCGTCAGGAAGTACAACGCCGCTGTCTACTCGGACTATCTGATCAAGTACCTTCGCAAGACCCAGCTGTTCGACGAAGTCGCACCGCTCGAGGCTTTTCAGACGCCGCCGACCTTCGTCGCCCGAGTCGATCGAGGGATCTACGGCACCGCAACCATTCCGATCTTCACCGCGATTAGTCTGGGCATCATCCCGACGGTGGTCGACGAGGAACATGGCCTCGAGTTCTCGCTGGTTCCGAGCTCACCTCCCAAGACGCCGATAGCAATCAGATTCAGCTACAAGGGGCCGAGCACGTTAGGCTGGTGGGCCTTTTACCGCGCGCTCTTGCCGAACGAGACGTTGGGCAGCGCGGACTGGCACGCTCGATTCGTCCAGAGCCTAGCGTGGCACATCGTGGAGCACGAAAGGGAGATATCGGCGGACTCCCGGTGAAGTGAATCTCAGTTCAAATTATCATAGCTCACAAGATGACCGCGAAAAAAAAGGCGCCGGCAGCTAAATAGTCAAGCGCCCAGGCAACAATCGTGGCAGACCACGAACGGCCGGGCGGGCTGCGCCAAGCAGCCTGCGCATACGCGCGGTTCGCGACGCCTGCCGGCTGCGCCGAACAAAGGAGCGGCGCAGATAGAAGCTCCCGCTAGCTGCCGGCATCGAAATATTCTCTTGTTTGCTGCTTCTTCTAATGTCATTTGACATCACCAAACGCCGGCGGTCGCGCCGGACGCAGGAGCGATTGTACCGACAGTACAGGAATTATCGCTCGTAGTAGGGCTCAGCGTATTGGTCGTACTGAGGCTGCCCGTATTGCTCGTAGCGGGGCTCCTCGTATTGCTCGTGGTGAGCCTGCCCGTATTGCTCGTAGTGGGGCTGCCCGTATTGCTCGT
>Ga0187783_10002247_pt1 | contig 14352 bp, 12 predicted proteins | sample 1015_SJ02_MP02_2_FD_132471 | JGI IMG/M metagenome (GOLD analysis project Ga0187783, IMG submission 132471) | Tropical peat soil microbial communities from peatlands in Department of Meta, Colombia - 1015_SJ02_MP02_20_MG | ecosystem: Environmental > Terrestrial > Soil > Wetlands > Peat | place...
CAGCATACTTGTTAACAATGCCGGCATCGCATCGTTGAGCGGCGGTGTCATGAACGAGAAGCCTGAGGATTGGGACTGCGTCATCGAGACGCAACTCAACTCGGTTTTCCTTCTTTCCAAGCTTGCTGCCCGATCGATGATGCGTCAAAAAAGCGGCAAGATCATCAACATTGCCAGTATGTATTCGTTCTTTGGGTCTGGGCTCGTTCCTTCGTACAGTGCGGCGAAAGGCGCGATCGTCCAACTAACCAAATCAATGGCCATTGAGTTCGCGCCGCACAACATTCAAGTCAATGCCATCGCACCAGGGTGGATTGAAACCGATATGACAGCCCCTGTCCGCACAACGCCCATGAACGACGAAATTCTCGCGCGCACGCCGGCGGGCCGGTGGGGTCACCCGGAGGAAGTTGCTGGGGCAGCCGTGTACCTGGCCTCCCGCGCGTCCGACTTCGTTACCGGCGACACCATTCGAGTCGATGGCGGTTACGCTATTCGATAACACAGGCCCAACAACCATTCACTGAAGTTTTGGAACGAAATGGAACGTAATTCAGGGACGAATGAGTGCGAAGTGATTGAAAACATGGTGGAGCTAGTCGGGCTCGAACCGACGACCTCATCGTTGCGAACGATGCGCTCTCCCAACTGAGCTATAGCCCCACGGTGCACACACCAAGGGAAATGTTCACAGTTAATAAGCAATTTTATCAGTCTTTATAGAGGGCGGCATATAGCGCCACACAAAATGCCGAACCGTCACCGTCGCCCGCAAAACCTGATTCAGGGCTGGTGGGGCGAAATTCCGCGCTTCTCTGAGAAAGTGCCGCCTTTCATTCTCTTTGCCCGAGGGCTTGCTCTATGAGTGGGCTCGGAAGTGGCCCACCCCCATAGAGGGAGCAAGAGAGATTCCGGCCATTCGCAAGTATCTCGATTCCTTTTTCTTTCACTTCGCGTTATAAATCCTAAACGGTTGCGCGGAGGAATTATGGCGACACAACCCCGAGCGGAAGATAAGGAAGGCAAGGCGAGGAGTTTTGGCGAGAACATTGAAAGTGATCTCGCTTCGAGGTTCCTGCGCGTGGTGGAGGTAGCGGCGATCGCGTCTGCGCGCACCATGGGTCAGGGCGCGCGCAGGTTGTCCGATCAAGTGGCGACGGAGGCGATGCGTCAGACCATGGACGGCATTCCCATGCGAGGAACCATCGTCATTGGAGAAGGAGAGCGCGATGAGGCACCCATGCTCTACATCGGCGAGAAGGTGGGCGCGGAGTTTTCCGACGGCACGGACGTGCCGGAAGTGGACATTGCCGTCGACCCGCTGGAGGGCACGAATCTTTGCGCCACGGGTGCGCCCGGGGCAATCACGGTGCTGGCCGCTTCGGAACGCGGCGGTTTGCTGAACGCGCCCGACTGCTACATGGAAAAGATCGTGGTGGGGCCATCCTGCAAAGGCGATGTCGATCTCGATGCTCCGGTCGCGCAGAATTTAAAGAACGTGGCCAAGCGGTTGGAGCGTGACGTAGAGGACCTGGTCGTGATCGTATTGGATCGCCCGCGGCACGAGAAACTGATTGCCGAGATTCGTGCAGCGGGGGCACGGATCCGGCTGATCGGAGATGGTGATCTCTCGGCCGGCATTGCTGCTGCCGTCCTCGGGACGGGCGTGCACGCAGTGTTGGGCTCGGGCGGCGCTCCGGAGGGTGTCATTACGGCCGCCGCGGTTCGCTGTTTGAACGGCTATATGCAAGGACGGTTGGTCATCGACAAGCCCGAACTCGAGGAGCGCATCGCGCGCATGGGTATCAAGGACAAGAACCGGATTTATGAAGCGGAAGACCTAGCCCCGGGCAAGCAATTGATCTTTGCCGCGACCGGAGTGACCGACGGTGCTTTGCTGCGTGGGGTGCGGTTTTTTGGTGAGGGTACGCGAACCTCCTCGGTAATTATGACTCTGCGAACCAGAAAGGTCCGGTTCATCGACAGCATCCACCTCGAAAAGGGTCCTGATGTGAAGGTAAAGTTTGTGTGATGCGGCTCGAATATGTGTCGCTCCAAGATCTCAGGCTAGAGGCGGGAGAAGCTCAATCGGCAAGGCACTAGTTCTATCGGGACCGTCGAAGTCTGATCGCTAGCCGGCGGTCACTTAAACTTATCCATCACTTCGGACGGGACCTTCGGCGGGGGAGGGTAATCTTCCGAAGAAGCTTTGAACAGGGCGGTTGTCTGCTCCTGCCGCTTCGTTCCGTCGTGCACCGCAATGCTGTGCGGTTTGGACTCGTGATAGCTCTCCCAGAGAGATACCCCTGCGTAAGCACCATCTTTACGAAGCACGTAGTAGACCATGTCTACATAGCGCAGGCGGTTTTGGTCATTGTTGTAGTTGCGCACAATCCGTTTGAGCGCATCCATGCCGGACTCCTGGGGTGACATGCCGCGGCGCATGTTCTCGACGATCGTGTGGGCACCGGCCACCTTGATGTTTTCTTCGCCACTGCCGGTCGCGCCCGCTGAGCCGACATCCTGGTCGGTGTAGCAGCCCGCACCGATGATCGGCGAATCTCCGCAGCGCCCTGGGAGTTTCCAGGCTAAGCCGCTGGTTGTCGTGCAACCCGATATCTCGCCCTTCGCATTCAAGGCGGAGCAGTGGATGGTACCGTGCGGTGGGAACAGAACGGCGCGGACCGCCTGGGCGCGAAGCTCAGGCGCGATATCGAGCTCGGCAGCTCGTTGTTGCAGCCGACGAACCCGTTCCTCCTGAAGCTCGGAAACTGGCTTGCTCGCGGACTCCGGAGGCTGCCAATGAGGATCAGCCAGACCCGGTCCCCACCAATCGCTGCTCGAGTGATATTCCTTCCACAACAGCCAGATCTTGCGGGAGTGGTCTGTCAGCAGATTCTCCCGAGGGAAGCCCATGGCAACGGCAAACCGCTCCGCCCCCTCGCCGACCAGCATTACGTGCCCGGTGTCGGTCATCACAGCCTTTGCAACCAGAGAGACGTTCTTGATATTGCGAACGCCGCCCACAGCGCCAGCTCTACGAGTTGGGCCGTGCATGCAGCATGCATCCAGTTCGACGACGCCCTCCTCGTTGGGCAAACCACCCAGTCCGACGCTAGTGTCGTTGGGATCGTCTTCCGGGCCCTTGACGACTTTCAAGGCGGCATCGAGAGTATCTCCGCCGGCTGTCAGGAAGGTATAAGCATCGTCGAGATAGTTGTAGCCGTTGTGAGCGCACACGAGGATGGGACGCTGGCCGCTCGATCCATGGGCCTGGGACTTGGCGTTCTCTCCCGCGGCTGCACTCTTCATCCATCCCAGCGAAAGCGAGCTAGCAACGGCAGTCGCAAGAAAATCGCGGCGAGAGACGGTCATGGTGTCCTCCAAGCGGACGCCAGGATATCACGACCGTGAAACCTGCCCACCGCGGGCAGCAAATTCCTAGGCCACTGATCCGGTCGGGGCAAGGGGCGGGAGTCGAGGTACGGAGGCAAGAGGGGCCGCCGTCCGCGCAAGGAGTTGTCTAAAAGTGAGCCCGCAAATCTTGACAAGTCAGGAAGCGATTCTTTCTATTCCTGCTTTCCGTTGATCGCTGCGGAAGCGCAGCAGAGCCGCAATGTTGCCGACCCTGTCGAAATCCTCGTCGTCTTTTACATAGAAAAGTTCCAGGCCGTGACACAGGGCAGCCGGAATGATGGCGTCGGTCACATCCTCAAGCTCGCGCGTCTCTCGACCACAAGCAGGGCAGTATCGCACCAAGTGCGCGTCCAGGTGTCTACAACCCGTGCACTCCACGGCAGCGTGCTGGAAATTGTCTCCCAGCAGAAGTGTCTGTACTTCTCCGCGTTCCAGGGAACGCAGTACACGGCGGAGGCCGGTGACTCCCCGGCCATTGCCTTTGGCCTGGTCGAGAACCTCGCGCACCACCTGGTGGCGGCGGCGGGCCAGCGACTCGTGCAGAATGCGAGTCGCCTGTTCCCGGATCTGATCATTGGTCAGTTTGGCCACTTCCGTCGAAAAGCGCCCTAGCACGCGTCGCGCGACATAGGGGTGCAGCTGGGCTTCCAGCTCGCGCCAATTGGTGTCATGGCAGCCGACAATCAGCTTTTCGAACAATCCGCGATCCAGACCATCCTTAACACGCTCCGCCACGTCTTTAAAATGATGCCGCGCTTCATCCTCAATCCGGCGTTGCGTATGTCCGCCGTCATAACCCGCAAAGCCGTCGCTGCGCCCCTGGCGCGCGGGCGGAGTGCGAAACAGTCCTTCCAGCTCCCGCAGGTCGTCCAAGCGCAGATCAAAAAAGCGGGCCCGTTGACGATCCACAATCGCCGCCCACAGCCGGGGCTGCGCCCCCACGAGTTGGGCAAGCGGCTTCAAATGGAACTGTCGGTTCACAAAGAGCTGAGTGGGCACGAATTGGGGAGGGAGATCGAACTCCCGCCAGAAATTTTTTTGTCCGCAGGCAAAGACCGCCTTGGCACGCGCCTGGTTGCCATGCAGACTCTCCGCTAGGACCAGAATGCGATTCAGATCCGACCTCAGGCACCCGTTCCTTCCGTTTTTTGCCGACTGGCGGAGTGCGTTCCGCACCAGTTCCTTGGCCAGAATGGCTTCTTCCCGATGCGACTTATTTTGCGGAGTATGGGGCTCGAAGTAGAAACTTATCGCCTGGCCCTGGTCGATCTGGAATTGCGCCAGCTCCCGAATCTCTTCCCGTGTGATCATCCCGAGTTCTCCTTGCGGCGCTGAAAGCTACTTCAACGCTTGCAGAAACCTGCTTTGGAATCGGTTCGCAAGCGGAGCCGCATGGCGCAAGTGGTCCCGCGCGGTGCCGATCGAAGCTCGCACAGCGGCAATGTTGCGGTCGGTGATGATGGCGATCTCCTCCATGGAAAATCCCTCGACCGTGTGCAGCAGAAATGCCTCGCGATCCTTTGCCTTGGCCCCGGCCAGAGCAAACTGAACCAGAGTCAGCATTTCATCCGAATATGCGATGTCCTCGGGAGTGGACACCCGCCGGTCGGCAATCACATTCTCGCCGGTCAGGGTCTCGTCTGGCTGATGAAACTGCAGCTCAGGTTCGTCGGTCGCACGGACATTGGGCTTGCGAGCCGATTCCTCTAGGTGAAACGAAGAGGCGCTCTGCGAAGAGCTCTCGCAGAGCTCCTGAACGACCCGCATGGCGATGCGATAGAGCCAAGGCTCGAGTGCCAGGCGTTCCGGTTTTTCCGCTCCATCGCCCAAGGCTCGCGCGATGGCTTCATCGATGACCTCATCTTTGCTGACTGAGTCGGGAAGGACTTCGTCCGCGGCCTCGCGGAAATACAGTTCACGCTCCACAAAGCGCTCCAACCGGCCCAAATGGGCGTTCACATAGGAGCGAATATCATCCGAGGAAGCGGTAGGGACATGCACCGCCGCCACCGTCTGCTCAAAGGGCACTTGGGATTCGGGACGGAAACCGGCGACACGGCGACGCTGCCATTTGCGCGAGTTCCGCAGTACGTCCTTGTGTTTACTGAGCTGTTGCAGGAGATCGTCGGATGCCGCCTTGATTGCGGTGGCTGGGGTCGAGGCAGACTTCTGCACCGCCATTTGGCCGGAAGGCAGGCGCAGGTTGAGCGAGACGGTGATGCCTTCGCGAGCAGAGTTCTGCTCAATCAGACCCTTTAAGTGCACCAATTCGGGACGGAACACCTGCAGGCGCTTGCGTAACTTTTCGATTAGGTGATGAATCTCTTTTTCGACATCGGGATTTTTGCAGTTCTTATAACTGAAGTGGACATTCATGTCAGGCCTCGGATCGCGAGAGCAGATCTCGTGAAGATTTCCGGTTCCTCTAAGTCCGATTCTACACCCATCCCCGGGCGGTCCATTGCAGTTTCCGGTCTGTCTTTTCTACCCGAGGCCACCCGGCGCCTGAGAACGCGACAACCTGCGAAAACTACCAGGGCGTGGGATGGCTGGCCGAGCTCGCAGGTTGTGTACAAGGCCAGGCTGATCCGCTCCGCCGTTTTCGAAGCGGCCTGGCAACCACGGCAACGCTTGTCATTCGATGCGGGACTGCCTCGTAGGCTCGCAGAAGGAGAAGAGACGGAAGGGATGCTCGGCGGCATCCTGGCGCCAACGGGCGGCTTGTCCGGCGCTCGAATCCTACACGGCCACGGTCACCGACGTCTCGGTTCTTACCACCGGACGATACAGCGTATCCCGTTCAATGGGTTCGCGACCGGCCTCACGAATCAGCCGGATCAGTTCTTGGCGACGCATGCCTTGTGGAGTCGTGGCCCCGGCGTCGTGGTAGATCTTCTCTTCAATGACCGTGCCATCAATGTCGTCCGCGCCGAAGCGCAAGGAGATCTGCGCGATCTTCGCTGTCATCATCTGCCAGTAGGCTTTGATATGAGGAAAATTGTCGAGTACCAGGCGGCTAACGGCGATCTGCCTGATATCGAGCATGCCGGTGGTTCTTGGCAGATGTTCGAGCGGGGTATGGTCGGGATGGAACGCCAGGGGAATAAAAGTCTGGAACCCGCCGGTCTCTTCCTGCAGAGTGCGTAGTTTCAGAAGGTGGTCGACGCGGTCTTCCTCATTCTCGACATGGCCATAGAGCATCGTGGCATTCGATTTCAGTCCGATCTGGTGAGCCGTTCGCGCAGTTTCCAGCCATTGGTCGCCATTGATCTTGTGATCGCAAATGATGTGGCGGACACGCTCCGCAAAAATCTCCGCGCCGCCTCCCGGCAGAGAATCCACACCGGCAGCCTTTAGCTGCTCGAGAGTCTCGCGAATGGAGAGCTTGGCACGCCTGGCCAAATAGGCAACCTCAACCATGGTGAAGGCTTTCAGGTGCACCTGCGGAAATCGCTGCTTGAGGCCGGAAACGAGATCAAGGAAATACTGAAACGGCAGGTCGGGATGCAATCCACCGACAATGTGAAACTCGGTGACGGCTTCGCTGTAGCCAGAGGCAGCAATCTCGAAGGCTTCCTCGAGTGCCATGGTATAGGCCCCTGGCGCGTCCTTTTTTCGGCCGAAGGCGCATAAGCGGCACGCCGCCACGCAAACATTCGTGGGGTTCAGATGGCGATTGACGTTGAAGTACGTCCGATGGCCGTGCATGCGCTCGCGGAGCTGATTGGCCATCCAGCCGACGGCAAGAATGTCTGTGCTGCGATAGAGGGCGAGCGCATCGTCCGCAGTCAGGCGTTGGCACCCGACGACTTTGTCATAAACCGGCCAAAGCCGCGCATCATTCGTCTGAAAGGGATGCAGGCTGGTCATCGCTTTCGATGATACCGCAGGGGGGTCCCGGAAGTCATAGTGCCCAGATCTGCTCCTCGGCAGACGACCGAATCCAGGTTGCGTTTGCCGGAGGCGACGAATCCTGCCTAACACGCCGACGCGGCCAGCTTGTCGAAGGGTGGAAGGGAAGTGGGTACTGTCCTCAAAATCTCCTACTTGGCGCGATGGAATCCCTGTCTCGCGGCCCAAACCCTGATCCACCGGCGATCGCCCCTAGGACGACGAAAGGTTCCTTCCCGGACGCGACGCTCTCGGGAACAGGAGCGTCCGGCGATTCGTGGGAAAGGTCTTCCTCGCAGGCGAAGAAGCGCAGGTAGGGCCTTCGCTGTTGCGTCAGGTGGTCGCGGATGGCGCCGCGGAGCATCGGATACTGGGCCTCGAGCTCATCGAGGATCGAGCGCTGGGTGACTGGACCCTTGACTTCAAGTCTCAGTTCGCTGTCGACGCGGGCCAAGTTTCGGAGATGGAAAGGGAGTATGACTCGGACCATGGAGCGGGACCTCCGGTTTGCACCAGGGCATCACGGCACCGCAGGTGTCACAGCAGGAAGCTTCCTCCTTAGCCCATTCACGAGAGGGTCTGCACTTCGACGGAAAGCACGGCTGGCAAGTCACGGACAATCGGAGTCCAGGTGTCTCCCGCATCGGCCGATGCATAGACCTGGCCGCCGGTCGTGCCGAAGTACACGCCGCACTGGTCGAGCGAATCGACCGCCATAGCATCGCGCAACACGTTCACATAGCAGTTGTTTTGTGGCAGGCCTTGGGTGAGTGGTTCCCACTGGTCTCCACCGGTGCGGCTTCGAAACACGCGCAGCTTGCCCTCATGGACATAGTGCTCCGAATCACTCTTGATGGGGACGACGTAGATGGTCTCCGGCTCGTGGGCATGGACGTCGATCGCAAACCCGAAGTCGGTCGGCAAGTTCCCACTCACCTCCCTCCACTGCTCGCCGCCATCGTCGCTGCGCATGACGTCCCAGTGTTTCTGCATGAAGAGTACGCCCGGACGCGCCTGGTGCATGGCAATATGGTGAACGCAGTGCCCAATCTCGGCCGTGGGATTGGGAATGTGCAGCGAGTGGAGTCCGCGATTGATCGGCTTCCACATCTTGCCACCGTCATCGGTTCGGAATGCGCCCGCGGCGGAGATTGCAATCCACATTCGCTGGGGGTGGCTCGGATCAAGAATGATGGTATGCAGACATAAGCCGCCCCCGCCCGGCTGCCAATGAGGACCCGTCCCATGCCCGCGTAATCCGGCGAGCTCGTGCCAGTTCTGTCCTCCATCTGTGGTCGAGAAAATGGCTGCATCTTCGACACCGGCGTAGACCAGGTCTGGATCGGTCAGCGACGGTTCCAGATGCCAGACGCGTTTGAATTCCCAGGGATGCGGGGTGCCATCGTACCATTGGTGACTTCCGGGCACGCCATCGTAGGCGAACTTGTTCCCGACTGGTTGCCATGTCTTTCCGCCGTCGTTCGATCGTTGGATCTGCTGCCCAAACCATCCGGTCGACTGCGACGCGTAGAGTCGATTGGGATCAACCGCGGATCCCTTGAGGTGATAAATCTCCCAGCCGGCGAAGTGGGGCCCGCTGATCTCCCACCGTTGGCGCTTCCCATCGGACTCCAGTATGAATGCACCCTTGCGAGTACCGACCAGAACTCGCACTTTGCTCATGCGTTTCTCCTCTGACCCATCCGCCGAAACTTGGCCACACGGTTCCATTCTGCGTTGGGGCCCGTTCTCGATCCCGACCCGGCCTTCGAATCCATATGGTGAGCCCACGTAAAGCACGCACTCACAATGGTGCGCGTGGGCTCATCCCCCTTTTGGGGAATGGCGACGGATGGAGCCCTACGCCGCTTTTGAAGCCTGCGAAGCCATCTGCTTCATCCACTGGCGCATGGCGGCAATGTGCCCGGGGGAACGGATTTCTATCCAGGTCTCATAGCGGTTGGCCGCTTTTTCCAGGTGCCCGAGAAAGTGCTGATTCACGAACCGTTCCCGCGCCTTCGGGATGATCGCCTTCACTCGTTCCCAGACACCGAAGAATTCGCCGCTGGTTTCAAAAAACAGGTCTTCGTGAAGCAGTCCGTAATCGAGCAGCGCACAGGCTTGATCCCAATAGCTGAGAACCATCATCGCGAATACTCCGGTTTCTGTTCCCGGTGCAGCGATTCGCATCGAGTCGTCGAAGCTCTCGACAAAATAGTTCTTGAAGAACCACTCGCGTGCCTGCCGCAGTCGGGCCTCCCGGCGAAGGTCATAGATCTGCAGATGAAGCTGCGCCTGTTCGTGGGTTGGTTTTGTATCCATGCTCGTCATCTCCTTTCGGTCCTTGTCGGTTGAGGTATCCTGCCAAGCGCCCGGGTTCTCGCCCCACGGTTCGCCCGCGGCGTATCGGCCGCTCCGGCTTGGGTAGCAATGGGGTCGGGTCGCGCTGCTGCCAGCGGCGGCGCACTTCAGCCAAAACCTGCCTTCGATTCCGGGCCATCGACTCAATGGTGGCGCACGACACTCCGGTTGGTTCGTGGCTCGAACCCCAGATGAGCAACTCCAAGAGCACGGGGGCGAGATCGATGCCTTTCTCCGTCAGTCGATAGTTCATCCGGCGCGTGTCGCGCTGATCCAGTTCGGCAGTGAGGATTCCTGAAGCTCCAAGCTTCCGCAGGCGGTCCGCCAGGATATTGCTGGCAATGCCTTCACCCGACTCCTGAAAGTCCTTGAACGTGCGCAACCCCCGCACCATCAGGTCGCGAATAATGAGCAGAGACCAGCGATCTCCAAAGATTTCAAGCGAGATGCTGACCGGGCAGCCGGATCGGTGTTGTAACTTCTTGCTGGCGTACACCCGCGAGATGCTATCAGCATTTACTTTCATGTTGCAAGTGATCTTCGAAGCCAACGCTGCCATGGCGTCGTGCTACCGGTGAGATGATGCGCTCGAGTCGCGATTCTCGAAGATTGAAGTGCGAGAACTCAGTGTCGTACGAACAGATCCCCTGCGATAAAAAGGAAGAAGACCAGGGAAATCACGCCATTCGTCGTGAAGAAGGCGGCGTTGAGCTTGGATAGATCTCGCGGTGAGACCAGAGAATGTTCGTAGGCGAGCAGCAGAGCCACGGCTACCACCCCCGTCATGGCGACCTTCCCCAAGCCGAATACAACGATCAAGCTGACCAAGAACAACAGCATGGCGAGATGAAATGCGCGGGCGATCCAAAGTGCTTTGCCGATGCCGCAAAAGCGGGGCAGGGAGTGCAGTCCGCTCTGACGGTCGAACTCGTAATCCTGACAGGCGTATAGAACATCAAACCCGCCCCCCCAAAAAGTGACCGCTCCGGTTAGCAGCAGAATTCGCGGATCGAGCGATCCCCGAACCGCAATCCACGCCGCCGAAGGCGCCATGCCCATGGCCAATCCGAGCACCAGGTGAGACCAACGAGTGAAACGCTTGGTGAAGGAGTACAGCAAGAGGATGGCAAGAGCGAGGGGAGAGAGCACGAACGCCAAGCGATTGAGCTGCCAAGCGGCAAGGACAAATATGGCGGAGGCAACAACCACGAAGCCTGTGACGAAGGCTGGGGTCAAAGCTCCGCTGGGGAGTGCCCGGGTGCGAGTGCGAGGGTTGGCCGCATCAATCGAGGCGTCGGCCAGGCGGTTAAAAGCCATCGCCGCAGAGCGAGCCGCAACCATGGCAACGATGATCCAGACCAGAGCGTGGGCGTTCGGCAGGCCTTGCGCGGCGAGCATGGCGCCGCACAAAGCAAAGGGCAGCACAAAGATAGAGTGTTCCCACTTAATCATCTCCAAGGTGACGCGCAGATTCTGGAATAGGCCCACCAGGAGATTGTAAAGCAGAGGTCCGGCATTCGGTTCCGCGCCGACTCCGGATCGGCTACTTCTCTTTGGGGCTTTCCTCGTCCGTGATGAGCGGCACGAACCGGCATTTCTCCAGGTTCTTGACCAGAGCATGGCCATTTTGCTTCTGAATCATCTGCAATTTCTGAGCGTAGGCTGGGCCGATCGGCGCCACCATGCGCCCCCCCTCTCGCAACTGCGCGAACAGTGCCGGCGGAACTCGAGGTGCGGCCGCGGCCACGATGATGGCGTCGAAGGGGGCTCGCTCGGCAAGGCCTTGGCTGCCATCCCCGGTCACGACGGTAATGTTCTGATAGCCAAGGCGATGAAGGATTTCCTGAGCGGATCGGGCCAAGGAGGCAAGCCGCTCCACGGAAAATACTTCTGCGGCCAACTCTGCCAGCAGCGCGGTCTGATAGCCCGAGCCAGTGCCGATGTCGAGGACGCGTTCGGATCCGCCTAGCGCTAAAGCCTGCAGCATTACGGCCACGATGTAAGGCTGGGAGAGAGTCTGCCCTTTGCCGATGGGAATTGGGTGATCCTCATAGGCTTGGGAGCGGAGCTCTTCGGCCACGAATTCGTGTCGCGGTACCCGAGCCATGGCCGCCAGCACTCGTTCATCCCGGATGCCACGGGCGCGAAGCTGCGCGCTCAACATGTGCTCCCGCGGAGCGGAAAAATCGTTAACCCTCATCGCTGTCCTAGCGTTCTCCATTCTAGTCGGAGAAGCCCAGCCGAGATGCGGCCGGAGAGCATTCCGGTAAGCGACCGCGAAAATGCCGTCGATCCCTCTCGAGCAGGGAACCGGAGCGCTTTCTACGGCGGACGACGACGCCCTCGAGCCCCCGGCCAGAGTTGCCTTCGAGGCTACCGCCGGATTTACTCCGTGCGCCGCCAGACGCTAGAATGCCTGCACCGATGGGGAAATGCGCCTGACGCGGGTTACTTGGAAGCTGGTCCAGTCACCGGCTGTGATCTTTGTGATTGCCGTGAGCATGAGGCTGTGGACAGCCGGGCAGCTGTTGCCGGAGAAAGCGGGGCCCTATTTTTATCGCTACAATGAGCCCTCACGAATCGCCTGGGCGCTCGACTCAGGACATGGCTACAGCTCTCCATGGCCGAATACCCCTTTGCTTCCAACTGCCCAGCAGCCGCCAGGTTATCCGCTTTTATTGGCTGCGATCTTCAGGGTTTTTGGAGCCTACAGCCTGTCCTCGTTATGGACAGCGGTGAGCTGGAATGCAATTTTTGCCGCCCTGACGGCGATCGCTATCCTTCGCATTGGAATCAGGACCTTTGGTACGCCGGTGGGAGTGTTGTCGGCTTGGATCTGGGCTTGCTGGCTCTACGAAGCTGCCGTCTCCATTCGCCTCTGGGAGAGTGCGCTTTCGGCACTTTGGCTGACGATTTCTCTCCTATTTTTGCCCGTGGTGGCGGCTTCAACCCGTGCTTCACGGTGGCTGCTGTTTGGATTGCTGGCGGGTATCGCTGGCCTGACCAACACCACCCTGCTGGCAATCTTTCCCTTTTTTTGGCTGTGGCTCTGGATCCGTGGTCGCGCTCTAGGGCGCTCCTGTCATCGCTGGTGGCTCGCGTCGGTTGCCATGTGTGTTCTGGTCGTGACTCCGTGGACCATTCGCAACTATGAGGTCTTCCACCGGTTAATGCCGATGCGGGATAACTTCGGTCTTGAATTCTGGGTGGGAAATCATGAAGTGACGGACCATAGCCAATTCCCGCTGGCGAACCCGGCGGAGTACAACCAGTTGGGGGAGCTCCGATTCATGGAAACCAAACGCCAGGTTGCCCTGCGGTTCGTTCGTCAACATCCGCGCGAGTTTTGGCGTCTTTCGGTGGAGCGCGTTGGTCGGTTTTGGTCGGAGCCGGAGGGTTCTGTCTGGCCATGGATTAGCTTCTTGGCCTGGCTGGGAATGCTCCTCGCTGTTCGGCGCAAGGGAGTCGAAGCCGTGCCGTATCTGGTCGTATTGCTGATTTTTCCCCTGGTGTACTACGTAACCCACACTTTTCCAACCTATCGCCACCCGGTCGAACCCGTCATACTTCTGCTGGCGGCATACGCGGCGGCGAGCGCAGCAAAGATCGTCGGCGCGGGTCTTTCTCGGAAGCTAGGCAATAGCTCCCGACCCCTGAGGGGGTAAACTAGGGCAGCCAATCGCTCGACCTTGCCGTAAATGGCTGGCGATTCACGGGGTTGCCGAATAGAGTCCATGTCGCCCACGCTGCCGTCGACTTCCGATGCTACGCAAGAGGGCCCGCAGAAGCCGTTAGAGCTTTCGGTCATCATGCCGTGTTTGAATGAACAGGCCACCCTCGCGGACTGTATCGAGAGGATTCAGAAAACCCTGGAAGAGAACCGTATCGCCGGCGAAATCATCGTCGCCGACAACGGTAGCCGCGATAAGTCGCGTGAGATCGCGCAAGCGATGGGCGTCCGTGTCGTCCCGGTCGAGAATAAGGGCTACGGCAGCGCACTGATGGGAGGGATCGCCTCGGCTCGCGGTGAATACATCATCATTGGCGATGCGGATGGCAGCTATGATTTCACGCAGATCCCGCTGTTTCTCGAGAGACTCCGAGCTGGCTACCAATTGGTGATGGGAAACCGATTCGCGGGAGGGATTCAACCGGGTGCTATGCCTCCTCTGCATCGTTATTTGGGGAATCCTTTGCTCACGGCCATCGGACGCCTCTTCTTCCGGGCGAAGTGCCACGATTTTTATTGTGGCTTACGCGGCTTTACCAGGACGGCGTACGAAAGTATGACGTTGCGCACCACCGGAATGGAGTTTGCCAGCGAGATGGTTGTGAAGGCGTCGCTTTTCAACCTGCCGATATGCGAGCTTCCAACCACCTTGTCGCCCGACCGGCGTTCGGGAAGGTCCCATCTTCGCACCTGGCATGACGGGTTCAGAGGCCTGCGCTTCCTGCTGCTCTACAGTCCGCGCTGGCTCTTCCTCTATCCCGGCCTGGCCCTGCTTGTGATCGGCTTCGCGATTGCGGCCTGGATCTTACCCAGCCCCAGGAAGATCGGCCACAGTTTTCTCGATATCCACACTCTCCTGTATGGAGCGGTAGCCATCCTGACCGGGTTTCAAGCGGTGGTCTTCGCACTGTTCACCAAATTGTTCGGTATCACCGAAGGTCTTCTTCCCGAGG
>Ga0187783_10002248_pt1 | contig 14352 bp, 9 predicted proteins | sample 1015_SJ02_MP02_2_FD_132471 | JGI IMG/M metagenome (GOLD analysis project Ga0187783, IMG submission 132471) | Tropical peat soil microbial communities from peatlands in Department of Meta, Colombia - 1015_SJ02_MP02_20_MG | ecosystem: Environmental > Terrestrial > Soil > Wetlands > Peat | place...
ACGCCGAGCAGGTCCTGCAGCGCCGCCACGGTGGCGCCGGTCTCGGTGTGCAGCACGCCGGTCATGCCGCACGAGGCGGCCGCGGCCACGTTGGCCTTCATGTCGTCAACGAACACGCATTCGGCCGGCTCAAGGCCGAGCTCTCGTACCGCGTGGCGGAAGATGGCTTCCTCGGGTTTACGCATGCCGACCTCGCCGGAAAGCACCACCACGTCGAACAGACCGGGGAAGTCCGAGCGAGGGTACTCGTCGCATCCCCAGGAGTTGGACAGCAAGGCGGTGCGCAGGCCGGCCGCCCGCGCCGCCCGGATCGCGTCGTACATCGCGGGCACCGGCAGGCTGGCCGCGAACATCCGGCGCAGCAGACCCTCGGCGACGACCGCCTCCCCGTCGACCCGGAGCAGCCGGGCGGCCAGGATCTGCTCGAAGTAGGCGCCGGTGCATTCGCCGCGTTCAAGCGCGTGGATGGGGTTCGTCTCGCCGTCTGAACCATAGGCTTGGGCCACCCACGCCCGCATGACGGCCGCGTAGCTGTCCCAGTCGATGCCGTCGGCCTCGATCCAGGCCTGGACCGTGGCCAGGATCGGGCTGGTCAGCACACCGCCCCAGTCGGTGATGACGGCGCGAAATCCCCCGCTATTACCCACAATTACGATTTTACCTGGCCATTCGCTGGCCTCCGGGCGACCGGCATCAACCGGTGGGCGGAGAGCCTGGATCCACCGCGGCCACCTTCCCCCGGGCGTACCCGGAGTACAAGAACAGAACGAAGATGCTCATCCCGTTCCTGCTGTAGGACAGGGCATCGGGGGAAATGTCGCTGGCTCGCGGTATAACCAGGGCAGCCGAAGCCTGGTGCGGACACGGCCTCCAGTGCGTGCACGGCCGTTGGAATCCACCGGATGGAAGGCCGCACCATGCCGTCGACGAACGGATGGCCGCAGCCGTCGGCTGTGTACCTGGTGAAGGTGCCCGATCCCGCGCCGCCGTATGACTGCCAGGTCCACGCCAGGTGCCCGGCAGGCGCGCTCGACCCCCAGCCTGTCGATCCGCCCATCGATCCGGCCCTGGAGCCCTTCCATGCCCTGGGTCCGCTGCCGCCGGCGGCCGGTAGCCATGGGCTGTGCCGCGATCCTGGCCCGGGCGCGGGCTCGGTGGCGTCCCTGGCTGCGCCCGCGGGCACGACGGCCGCGTGGCCGCGTCAGATGGCGGTGGCGATCGTGGAAATCCTGGCTGGCCTGCGGCCGGACCGGCAGCTCACGCCGTTGACCGCCGATCGCGTCCGGGCCCGCGTCCGCGGCCTGGCCCCGCTACTGCGCTCGGATCGGCGGCCCAAGATCGCGCGGATCGTCGCGTCGCGGCCCGCCGCCGATGTCGTGGAGATGACTGTGGTAGTGGACTTCGGGCCGCGTTCCCGCGCCCTGGCCATGCGTTTCGAGCACGCGGCCGGGCGCCAGGCGACGCCGGGCCGGCCGGAGCGGCCTGCCCGGTGGCTCTGCACCGCGATCGAGGCCGGCTGACTAGACCCCTGGCCGCATCCGCGGGTCGCCGTGGCAGCGCTTGAACTTGCGGCCAGAGCCGCACGGGCACGGGTCGTTGCGCCCGACGTGAGCGTACTGGTCATCCGAGGCCCGTCCCCTGGTCTCCACGTGCGTGCCGCCGTCGACCGACGGCGCGGAGTACTGCAGCTGCTGGGCCCGCCGCGGCGCGAGACCGGCCGGGATGGGCGCCGGCTGGGCGCCAGCCGACCGGGCGTGAGCGCCACCGGGCCGCCTCGCCTGCCCCCCCTGCGTCCCCTGCGTCCCCTGCGTCCCCTGGGCCTCCTGGGCCACTTGGGGTGCCTGAGGTGCCTGAGGTGCCTGAGGTGCCTGCGGCCTTTGAGGTCCTTGGGGTCCTTGGGGTCCCGCGCCCGATCGGGCTCGCTGTCCGCGCTGGCCCGCCGACCTGGCAGCCGCCGTCCCGCCCTGGGCCGGGCGCGCGGCCTCCTGCCCGTTGCCCGCCGCGGCCGGGGTGCCGCGTGCGTGAGCGCCGCCGGGCCGCAGACCCGGGGCCCCCTGCGTCCCCTGCGCGGGCAGCGCGTGCCGTCCCGGCGCGCCCGCGGCGGCGGACGTGGCTGCCGCCGCGGCAGGAGCCTCCTGGCTCGCGGGGGCCGGGGCGGCGGCGCCGTCCGCGGCTTCCTCGACGATCGGGTTCTCCTGGACCTGAACCTGGAGGTTGAACAGGTTGCCGACGGACTCTTCCTTGATTCCCTCCATCATGGCGTTGAACATGTCGTAGCCCTCGCGCTGGTACTCGACCAGCGGGTCACGCTGGCCGTAGCCGCGCAGGCCGATGCCCTCGCGCAGGTAATCCATCTCGTACAGGTGCTCGCGCCACTTGCGGTCAAGGACGGACAGCACCACCCGGCGCTCGAGCTCCCGCGTGAGCTCGGGACCGAACTCCTGCTCACGCCGGTCATAGGCGGCCTGAGCGTCGGCGATGGCCATCTCGGTGATGAGCTCGCCGGTGAGGCCGGCCCGCTCGCCTCCCGCCTCATCGATGACGTCGTCGACCGAGATGCTGATCGGGAACAGCTGCCGGAACGCCCGCCACAGCTTGTCCAGGTCCCACTCCTCCGGATAGCCGTCGCCGGTCGCGCCCGTACCGTACACGGCGACCACCTCGTCGACCATCCCGCGGATCTGCTCGTGCAGGTCGGCGCCCTCGAGTACCTTGCGGCGCTCGCCGTAGATGACCTGACGCTGCCGGTTCAGCACATCGTCGTACTTGAGCACATCCTTGCGGATCTCGAAGTTCTGCTGCTCGACCTGGGTCTGGGCCGACCGGATGGCGCGGGTGACGACCTTGGATTCGACCGGCATATCCGCCGGGATGTTCAGCCGCTCCATGATCGCCGCGACCCGCTCGGAGTTGAACAGCCGCATCAGGTCGTCTTCGAGGGACAGGAAGAACCGGCTCTCGCCCGGGTCGCCCTGGCGGCCGGAACGCCCGCGGAGCTGGTAGTCGATGCGGCGGGATTCATGCCGCTCGGTGGCGAGCACGTACAGACCGCCCGCCTCGACGACCTGCTCGTGTTCCTCGGCCACGGCGCGCTTGGCCTTCGCCACCGCCTCCGGCCACGCCGCCTCGTAGTCCTCGGGAGTCTCGACCGGGGACAGGCCTCGCTGGTGCAGTTCGACGTCCGCGATGAACTCCGGGTTGCCGCCGAGCATGATGTCGGTCCCGCGGCCGGCCATGTTGGTGGCCACGGTGACCGCGCCGCGACGCCCGGCCTGGGCCACGATCATCGCCTCTCGCTCGTGGTACTTGGCGTTCAGCACCTCGTGCGGGACGCCGCGGCGCCTGAGCATCTTGGACAGGATCTCGGACTTCTCCACGCTGGTGGTGCCGACCAGGACCGGCTGCCCCGCCTCGTGGCGAGCGACGATGTCCTCTACGCAGGCCTCGAACTTGTTCTGCGCCGTCTGATAGATGACGTCGGCCTCGTCCGCGCGGATCATCGGCATGTTGGTCGGGATCGGGACCACGCCGAGCTTGTAGATCTGGTGGAACTCGTTGGCCTCGGTGACGGCGGTACCGGTCATGCCGGCCAGCTTGTCGTACAGGCGGAAGTAGTTCTGCAGCGTGATCGTGGCCAGCGTCTGGTTCTCGTCCTTGATCTGCACGCCCTCCTTGGCCTCGATGGCCTGGTGCATGCCCTCGTTGTAGCGCCGGCCGTGCAGGATGCGGCCGGTGAACTCGTCCACGATCAGGACCTCGCCGTTCATCACGACGTAGTCCTTGTCCCTCTTGTAAAGCTCCTTGGCCTTGATCGAGTTGTTCAGGAAGCTGACCAGGGGCGTGTTGACCGGATCGTAGAGGTTGTCGATGCCGAGCCAGTCTTCGACCTTCTGGACGCCGGACTCCAGGATGCCGACGGTCTTCTTCTTCTCGTCGACCTCGTAGTCGCCTTCGCCGTCTTCGCCGCGGACCAGCCGGGGGGCGATCTTGGCGAACTCGACGTACCAGCGGGCGCTCTGCTCGGCCGGGCCGCTGATGATCAGTGGCGTCCTGGCCTCGTCGATGAGGATCGAGTCCACCTCGTCGACGATGGCGTAGTGATGGCCGCGCTGCACGCATTCGTCCAGCGACCAGGCCATGTTGTCGCGCAGGTAGTCGAAGCCGAACTCGTTGTTGGTGCCGTAGGTCACGTCGGCCGCGTACTGGATCTTGCGCTCGGGCGGGGTCATCTGGGCCAGGATCACGCCCACCTCGAGGCCGAGGAACCGGTGTATCCGGCCCATCCACTCCGAGTCGCGCTTGGCCAGGTAGTCGTTGACCGTGACGACGTGGACGCCCTGGCCCTCGATCGCGTTGAGGTAAGCAGGCAGGACGGCGGTGAGCGTCTTGCCTTCACCGGTCTTCATCTCGGCGATGTTGCCCAGGTGCATCGCGGCGCCGCCCATCAGCTGGACGTCGAAGTGACGCTGTCCGAGGGTGCGCCTGGCCGCCTCCCTAACGGTGGCAAAGGCCTCGGGGAGCAGGTCGTCGAGCGTCTCCCCGTCCGCGTACCGCTGGCGGAACTCGTCGGTCATGCCGCGTAGCTCGGCGTCGCTCATGGCGACGAAGTCGTCCTCGATGGAGTTGACCTGGTCGGCGATCCGCCTGAGCTTGCGCAGTATCCTGCCTTCGCCGGCGCGAAGGACACTGTCGATGATGGGTGGCACTTCTCGTCGCGCTCCTCGCGGATCGTCTGACCTTCCACGGCCGGTGACCGAGTTCGGCTCCGGTTCACCGCCTCCGCATGCCATCGTAGGCGAGATGGGGCACCAAGCCGAGTCGCGCAAGAACCGGCAGGTCTCCTGCGATACGGGCGCCGCTGGGTCTACGGGACTTCCGGTCCGCCTGGTGATCAGTCTGGCACGTCCGTGAGGATAATAGGAGCGGTACAGACCGAGAGGAGTCGAAGTGGCCGATCAGGTGGCACCAGGCACCGTGGCGCACGAGGGAGACACCGGAGCGGGCGAGCTTGACGCGCAGACCGCCCCGTCGCATGTCCACCCGACTCACCACGGCCGGCCCACCTCCTGGGTGGCGGCCTGCATCATCATCGCCGGCTTCATCGTCGGCGGGATCGCACTGCCGATCGGCCCGACCTGGTGGCTCTTCTGGACCGGAGCCGGCATCGTGGTGCTCGGCGCCATCTACGGCGCTGCCGTCCGCATCTTCGACGACTGGTACTGAGCCCGGCCAACGGGGTGAAACCGGAGGTTTGCCCCGTCTTGATGCGATGCCCGTTGGCTGAAGTTGATAGCGCCACGGAAATGTCGGTGGGCCCGGTTAGGGTGTGGGGATGCGGGTGGATGGTGCCGCGGATGAGGTGATGCTCACCCCGGACGAGGCCAGGCGGATGACGCTGCGGGCGCAGGGATTCCTGGGCGCGACCCGGTGGCGGGGGACGCGAGGCGGAGTCGCCGCGATGCTCCGGCGGGTCGGCGCGGTGCAGCTCGACACGATCAGCGTGCTGGCCCGTTCGCACGAGCTGGTGGCGTACGCGCGGCTGGGGCCGGTCCCGCGGCAGCAGATCGAGCAGGCGTACTGGCATCCCGGCCAGCCCGCCGCGTTCGAGTACTGGGCGCACGCCGCCTGCGTGCTGCCGCTCGAGCAGTGGCCGTACTTCGCGTTCCGGCGCCGCGCCCTGCGGGCCCGGATAGCTGAGTGGCGCCGCGGCCACGCCGAAACCTGCGACAAGGTGCTCGCCCGGCTGCGCGCTGAGGGCCCGCTGACCGCGACCCAGCTCGGCGGGGCCAAGGGCGGGGGTCCCTGGTGGGACTGGTCCGAGGTCAAGATCGCGGTGGAGCGGCTGCTCGCCATCGGAGAAGTCATCTGCGTGCGGCGGACGGGGTGGCGCCGGGTGTACGACCTGCCCGAGCGGGTGCTGCCCGGCGAACTGCTCGACCCGGACCCGTCCGACCTGGAATGCATCACCTACCTGGCCGGGGTGACGGCTCGCGCGCTCGGCGTGGTCACTCACGCGGACCTGATCGACTACCACAGGCTCAACGTCCAGGCCGGCGAGCGGGGCGGGCATTCGCGCCTGATCGCCGACGCGGCCCGGGCCGCCGGGCTCGTCCCGGTCGCCGCCGCCGGCCACACCACGCGGCCGGGGAGCCAGAGCTGGGCCGACCCGGCGGCGCTGGAGCAGGCGCTGACCGCGGGCCGCGGTCGGCACCGCGTGACGCTGCTGTCGCCGTTCGACTCGCTGGTATGGGACCGGAAGCGGACGCTGCGGATGTTCGGCTTCCAGCACAGCCTCGAGGCCTACGTGCCCAAGCACAAGCGCGTGCACGGCTACTTCACGATGCCCCTGCTCGCGGGCGGCCGCCTGGTCGGCCGCGTCGACCCGGCCCGGGACGGTAAGACACTGATCGCGCGCAAGGTCTCGCTGGATGGAGCCGCCGCGGCCGAGCCGATGGCCCAGGCCCTCTGGGCGGCTGCGGCCTGGGTGGGCTGCGAGGACGTACGGCTGCAGCAGGCTGAGCCCGCCGAACACGCCCGCCTCCTGGCCGCGGCGCTGGCCAGGGCCTGAAGCCACGGCCGCTGGGCGGGTCAGCTAAATTCGATCAGCTTCTGGCGGACGGCGATCATCACGGCTTCCATCCGGGAGTGAATCTGGAGCTTCTCCAGGATGTTCCTGACGTGGTTCTTCACCGTGTTCTCCGAGATGAACAACTCTTTGGCGATGTCGCGGTTGTTCATTCCGCGGGCGACGAGCTTGAGCACCTCCATCTCGCGGTCGGTGAGCTTGGGGGCGGCGACGGGAACGGCCCGGTCCTCGGTGGAGTCCCGGTTGGCCAGCGTGGCGAACTCGCTGAGCAGCTTGCCGGCCATCGACGGGTTGATCAGCGACTGGCCGCCGTGAACCGACCGGACCGCCTCGGCGACCTCGTCGAGCGGGATGTCCTTGAGCAGGTACCCGCTGGCGCCGGCCCTGATCGCCTCGAACAGGTCCTCTTCCTCGTCGCTGATCGTCAGCATCACGATCTTCGCGCTCGGCGCGACCTCCTTGGTCGCCCGGCACGCCTCGATACCGCTCGTCTTCGGCATCCGGATGTCCATGAGTACGACGTCGGGCAGCGCCTCGCCGGCCACTGCGACCGCCTCGGCCCCGTCGCTCGCCTGCCCGACCAGCTCGATGTCGTCCTCCTCGTCAAGGACCATCTCCAGGCCGCGCCGGAACAAGGCATGATCGTCGGCGATCAGCACCCGGATGGGCTCGGCGCGTCGCCCGGGGTCTGGCTGCTGCACGGCAGCCACCGCTGCGTCGCCTGTGGCGCTCAACTCTCTGCCTCCTCGGGTGCGGTCGCCCGTGTCCTGCCCGGCTGTGAAGCCAAACCGGTTGTGTGCCTTAATGCGAACCTCATGTCATCAGAAGACTCTTACCGACGCGGGCCCATGATGCAAGCCGGGCACTGCTGAACAAACGCGCTGCCTCCCCGGTGGCGTGGGGACCTGGCCTGGATGCGGGGCGGAGGCCGGTCGTCCTCGCCGCGGGCACGACTGGCTATTCCTCGACCAGCCGGATGACCCCGTAGTCATAGCCGCGACGACGGTAGACAACGCTGAAGCGGTCGCATTCGCTGTCGTGGAAAAGGAAGAAGTCGTGGCCCACGAGTTCCATTTCGAACAGCGCCTGGTCGATGGTCATCGGGCTGGCCGCGTGCACCTTTTCGCGCAGCACCAGCGGACCGTCGCCCTCCATCTGGATCGGGACCAGCCGGCTGTCCGGGTCGGCCCCGTAGGATTCGGCCCCGTACGATTCTGCCCCGTAGGATTCTGCCCCGTAGGATCCGGCACCGCTCGATCCGGCACCGCTCGATCCGGCACCGCCCGATCCGGCCCAGCCGGATTCGGTGCCGATTCCGGACCCGTCGTACCTCTCGTCGTTCCCGCCCGTCCGCGGCCGGGCTGCCCCGTTGCCGTTGGGCGCGCTCGCGGCCAGCGCGTCCACCGCCACCAGGTCCGGCGAGCGCAGCGTGACGTTGTCGGTGTGCCGTACCTTGCGGCGATCACAGGCCCGGCGGAGCCTCGACTCGAGCTTGGCGACGGCAAGATCGAGGGCCGCGTACCGGTCGTCCGCGGCCGCCTCGGCCCTGATCGCGGGGCCACGGGACCGGATGGTCAGTTCGACGCGTTCTCGGCGATCAGACTGCCTGGGGTTGCGTTCCTCGGAGACCTCCACGTCGATGCGTACCACCTTCTGGTCAAGCTTCTCGAGCTTGGCTAGCTTGGCGGCGGCGTGCTGACGGAAACGCGGAGGGACGGTTATGTGGCGTCCCCGGACAATGATTTCCATCACGACCCCCTTCCAGTCCGATGGCGCCCAATCCGGGCTTGATTGGGCCGCGTTCGATGCAGCTGGGCGGCACTCGCCCGGCCGACCTGGTCTTCGACCCCACATTCGCCTGCTGAGGGGTTCGCGGCCTTCCATGGGCCACTGGTGCCCTTCTCCCGGCCAGGGAAACTCCGTATTTCCCGGCGGGGCAGGTCTTACTCCTAAGCCGCACCGTGATCGGTCGACGAGAAGTCGCCTTACGTGGGCCGTTTCGCCTGCGGCTGGCATCGGCTTGCCTGGCGTGATCCCCGGGGCGGGAGCCACACCCGGCGCAACCACGGACCCGGGCGAGTGCCATGTCATGAACGCTAGCTCGCCGGAGCGTGAATGTCAGGAGGGACATGCGGGCGATCAATCACAATTGGTTACATAACGGCTGCGTAACGTCTTCGGGCCGCGGTGAAGTGCCCTTTCATCTGCTATAAGCGAGATACGAAGCCCCGTCAAGGGGCAAACCCGGCCCGGTGTGCTCACCCTGGGTAGGCGGGATCGGAGCCGGGGTTGCCGAGCTGATACCACAGGCCCTCGAGGCCCGTCGAGACGGCCAGGCCGTTCCCGGACACGCCGGCCACCAGGACGTTCGAGGGGCCATCGGCGGCGATCGAGGTCGTGTCGGACGGTGCGGCCGTCAGCTGCTGGGCCTGCTGCCCGTCGACCGGCACCTCCCACAGCGTGTTCCCGCCTGGCTCGTCGTTGAGCACGATCAGGTTGTCGGCGTCGTACCAGGCGAACGAGGTCGGGTCGCTCAGGCCCGGCCCGATCGAGGCGGCGCTCTTGATCTCGAGGTGAGCGCGGGGCGCGCCCAGTTGCACGCCGCTTTCCTGCCCGCCGCCGATGGCCGCCAGGTAGAGCCCGGGAGGCAGGTTGCCTATCTGCGCGACGAACGCGATCCGCACACCGTCGGGGGCGACGGCCAGGTCGCTGACCTGGCCGTCGAAGTCAACCTGCACCGCGGCGCCGCCGGTGGCCGACAGCATCTGGATATCGCCGTTCTGCGCCACCCAAAGGTCGTTGTCGCGATCCCAGCTCAGCGCGGTGATGCCGGATCCGGTCAGCCTGGCCCGGCGGGGGAAGGACACGGCATCACCGGAAATCGTCCCGATGTACACGGCGTCCTTCCCGGGCGAGACGATAGCCAGGTACTTCCCGTCCGGCGACACGGCCACCATGGACGCGGCGGGCAGCGACGGCGGCTGGATGGACGGCTGCACCGTCACTTGCTCGCGGATGTACGACCCGCTGCCGTCGCCGCACTGCTGGTCGCTCAAGCCCCCGGTACGGGCGACGACCGGAACGACCGCACCGACCAGTCCGTTGAGCGCCTGTGATTCGGTGCCGCACCGCGCCCACGCCTGCCCGCCGTCGGTGTAGTAGAAGCTGGTCGGCGACGAGGGATACGGATTGAAGCAGTCGTAGGCGGCCTGCGTCTGGAGGATCTGGCTGCGAGCGCCCGGGCAGGCCGGGCCGGACGGCGCCCACGGCTGGCCGTTGACCTCGATCTCGACCGACTGAATGTTCGGCAGGCTCGCGGTCGAGCCGGCCAGCGTCCAGACCAGCTGTGCGGCGAACAGCTTGAGGTTGTCCGCGTCGGCCCTTGGCTGCGGGTCGGTCAGGTTCACCGTGACCGTGCTGCCCGCGGTGAGGACGTTCTGCACCTTGGTGCCGGGCGGAAGCTCGGTGAATTCCGTGTCGGCCGCGCCCTCGAGCCACGGGGTCTTTGGGTCCGCGGTGAGCGCGCCGACCAGGTTGCCAAGCAACTGCTCGGCGGTGACGCCGAGCGGCACGAACACGGAGTCCGGGATCAGCACCTGGTCTTGCGGGTCGAAGAAGTACAGGTCCTGCGCCTTATAGAACAGCGGGAAGATGTCGGTGGTCACCATCCGGTAATCGGGCGGGTTGGTAATGCGCCACTGGCCCGCGACCTTGACCAGCTCGAAGGTGTAGGCGCCCGCCGCGGCGCCCTGGCTCAGCGCCGAGACGTACTGGCCCGAGCCGTCGAAGCTGGCCTGCACGGTGCCCGACTCGGTGACCGTGGCCTGCTGGGCGCTCTTCCGGCTCGCCTTGGCCAGCTGAACCTGAGGCGGCAGCAGCTTGCTGAACACCGTGACCGCGAAGCCCGGGTTCCACGTGTTCCTGGCCGAGCTGACCAGGTACTGCGGGGCGATCAGCGGATAGGTCGGGTAGCTCGCGCTCGCGAAAAGGAACCCCTGCACGATCTCCTGGGGCGACTCGCCCGGCTGCGGTCCGGCCGGGAACGGCCCGATGAAGTTCACGTCCGGCGCCGAGCTGGCCGAGCTGGCGGGGAACTCGCCGACCGGGCCGCTGCCGGGCATGCCCACGCAGCCGGTCACCGACACGGCCACGGCGGCCAGCACGCACATCCGCCGCAGGCGGACCAGCCTGCGCAGGAAGCTGACCTCAGCCACGGGACACCGCCTCGGTCACGTCGCCGACCGGGTGCGGCCCAGCCGGGTGCGGTCCGGCCGGGAACGGCCCAGCCTGACGTGGTTCTGCCGTGCCGAGGTCCGGCGGTATCTCGGCGTCGTCCGGCTCGAGCGGCAGCGGTGAGCCCACCAGCTCCTGCCCGGCGACCCGGGGCAGGGTCAGCCGGAACACCGAGCCCTTGCCCCGCTCACCCCAGGCCTGCAGCCATCCGCCGTGCAGCCGCGCGTCTTCCAGCGAGATGGCCAGCCCCAGGCCGGTGCCGCCGGTGGCGCGGGCCCGGGCCGGGTCGGCCCGCCAGAACCGCTCGAAGACCTTGTGGTCCTCGCCCGGCCGCAGGCCCACGCCGTAGTCCCTGACCGAGACGGCCACCGCGGCGCTGTCGATCGCGGTGGTAACCACCACGTCCTTGCCCTCGCCGTGCTCGACCGCGTTGACCAGCACGTTGCGCAGGATGCGCTCCACCCGGCGCCGGTCCACCTCGGCGAAGCATCCGGTCGCGGGCAGCCGGAACTCGATCCTGCTGCCGCGGCGCTCGGCCAGTTGCTGCGCGTCGTCGGCCGCGCGCCGCACCAGGTCGCACACGTCGACCAGATCGGCGTCCAGCGTGGCCGCCCCGGCGTCGTACCTGCTGATCTCGAGCAGGTCGATCAGCAGGGACTCGAACCGGTCCAGCTGGCTGGCGAGCAGCTCGACGGACCGGCCGCCGGCCGGGTCGAGCTCATCCCTTGACTCGAACAGCAGGTCGGCGGCCATCTTGATGGTCGAGAGCGGGGTCCGCAGCTCGTGCGAGACGTCAGAGACGAACTGACGCTGTACGTTGGACAGGTCCTCGAGCTCGCGGAGCTTGCCCTGCAGGCTTTCTGCCATCTCGTTGAACGAGGTGGCCAGTGCGGCCAGGTCGTCCTGACCGAGCACCTGCATCCGCTCCCCCAGGTGGCCGGCCGACACCTTCTTGGCCGCCTGGGCCGCGTGCCGGACGGGCAGCACCACCCAGCGGGTCACCAGCGACGCGATCGCGGCCAGCAGCACGACCAGCGCCAGCCCCACGCCGACAAGGACCTGCTGCACCAGCAGCAGGGTGGACTGCTGGGCGGTGAAAGGGAACACGTAATACAGCTGGTAGTACTGGCCGAGCGGCACGCCCGCGGCCAGCGCCGGGCCGGACTGGCCCCCGGAGGTGTAGGCCAGCGTGGTCGGCTCGGAAAACACCCGGGCGGGGTTGTCGTTGTCGTAGCGGATCAGCCGCTGTTCGCCCCCGACCTTGCCGATCAGGGCCGGCGGGATCGTCACCGTGGGGTTGACGTTGCGCTGGCCCACCCACTGCACGCCGGGCGACGCGCCGTTGGTCAGCTGGATGAAGACCAGGTAGCTGCCGGTGTTGCCGCTGGCCTGCTCCAGCGTCTGGGCGGTGATCAGCGCGGTCTTCACCGCCGCGGACGGGCTTTGCGGCTCCTGGAGCACCTGCGGGCTGGTCTGCCCGATCGCGGACTTGGCACCCGTCTGCACCTGGTAGCGCGCGGACTGCTCGGCCCGGTTCAGCAGCCCGGCCGCGATCTGCTGGACCAGGAAGAAGCCGAGCACGGCGATGACGGCGGCCGACAGCACCAAGGTGGTCGAGACCACCCGCAGCTGGAGCGAGCGATGCCAGCGGCTGCGCGCCTGGACGACAAGGTGGCGTTGCCAGCGGCGCGCGGCGAACAGCCCGCGCCTGACGCCGCCCGGCAGTTTCTTGATGATCGACTTGCCGGTCGGCGACCGGAAGAACGTAGCGATCCAGTCCCGGTCCGTGCTTGCCGCTGCCACCTGTCGACCCGACTCAGCCGGGGCCCGCCTTGTAGCCGACACCGCGCACGGTCACGACGATCTCGGGGTGCTCAGGGTCCCGCTCGATCTTGGCCCGCAGCCGCTGCACGTGCACGTTGACCAGCCTGGTGTCCGCGGCGTGCCGGTAGCCCCATACCTGCTCGAGCAGCACCTCGCGGGTGAAGACCTGCCTCGGCTTGCGGGCCAGCGCGACGAGCAGATCGAACTCAAGCGGGGTGAGGTTGAGGGTCTCCCCTTCGCGCTTGACCGAATGGCCGGCCACGTCGATGACGATGTCGCCGATCTGCAGCATCTCCGGGGCGGGCTCGTCGGTGCGGCGGAGCCTGGCCCGGACCCTGGCCACGAGTTCCTTGGACTTGAACGGCTTGACGATGTAGTCGTCGGCGCCGGACTCCAGGCCAAGGACCACGTCGACAGTGTCGGTCTTCGCGGTGAGCATGACGATGGGCACCCCGGACTCGGCGCGGATCTGACGGCACACGTCAATCCCGTCGGAGCCGGGCAGCATCAGGTCCAGCAGGACCAGATCGGGCCGTGAATCCCGGAAGACCTCGACCGCCTTGTCGCCGTCGGCGACGAAGGTCGGCTCGAATCCCTCGCCGCGCAGCACGATCCCGAGCATCTCGGCGAGGGCGGCGTCGTCGTCGACGACCAGCACACGTCCTTTCATGGGCCCCACTGTTCCATGTGATTAACTCTGCGTGGACGCAGGCTACCCTCATTTTCGCGCTAGGCGATACCCGTTCAGGGATAGGTTTTCCGGTACCCGGGTAGATCAAACCATTTTGCCCGGTGCGGGAGCGGCCGCAGAGGCAGCAAATTCTGAGGTGACAGACGGTGGCTGTAATTGCCGGGACCTCGGGCTGGCAGTACCGCGACTGGCGCGGCGCCTTCTATCCGGCCGGCGTGCCGCAGCGCGGCTGGCTCGAGTACTACGCCCGCCAGTTCGCCACCGTGGAGAACAACGGGACGTTCTACCGGCTCCCGGCCCGGGAGGTCTTCGCAAGCTGGCGGGACCGGGTGGGCACGGACTTCGTGATGACGGTGAAGGCCAGCCGCTACCTCACCCACGTGCGGCGGCTGCGCGACCCGGCCCAGCCGGTCAAAAGGCTGCTGGACGCGGCCGAAGGCCTCGGCGACCGGCTCGGGCCCGTACTGCTCCAGCTTCCGCCCGACCTGCCGGCCGCGCCCGGGTTGCTCGCCGACTGCCTGCGGCAGTTCCCTGCGGCGGTCCGGGTCGCGGTGGAGCCCAGGCACGAGTCCTGGTGGACCGACGAGGTCCGCGACGTGCTCGCGGCCCGCAGGGCGGCCCTGTGCTGGGCGGACCGCAAGGGATCCGCGGTCACGCCGCTTTGGCGCACGGCCGACTGGGGCTACCTGCGGCTGCACGAGGGGGAGGGAGAGGGAGAGGGCGTAGGGTGGCCGGGCTACAGCCAGGCCGCGCTGGCCCGGTGGGCCGGGCGGCTGATGACGACCTGGGCCGCGGACCGTGACGTGTTCGTCTACTTCAACAACGACCAGCGTGGCGCGGCGCCCCGCGACGCGGCCCGGCTCGCCGCGGTCGTCACCGCCGGCGGCGGCCAGGCCGCGCGAGCCTGGCCGGACCGGAAGGCGGACCGGAAGCCGGACAGCGAGCAGGACCGGAAGCAGGACCTGGAGCCGCACGGAGAGCAGGACCGGAAGCAGGACCGGGAGCAGGACCGGGAGCC
>Ga0187783_10002249_pt1 | contig 14349 bp, 14 predicted proteins | sample 1015_SJ02_MP02_2_FD_132471 | JGI IMG/M metagenome (GOLD analysis project Ga0187783, IMG submission 132471) | Tropical peat soil microbial communities from peatlands in Department of Meta, Colombia - 1015_SJ02_MP02_20_MG | ecosystem: Environmental > Terrestrial > Soil > Wetlands > Peat | place...
TGACTTGAATCTCTGACCTATCTTATAAGAACACTGGTTGGTGTATCCGGGAAGCCGGTGAAAATCCGGCACGGCCCCGCCACTGTAAGCACGGAGAGTTCGAGCGAAGGATGCCACTGGGGTTACCTGGGAAGGCGGCTCGAAATCGAAGATGCGCAAGTCAGGAGACCGACCAACCACCCACAAACGAGTTGATCGACTGCGAGGGGAGAGTCGATGGCGATGTCTTCGAACCAACTGCTGGAGTTGGACTGAGAACCGTCGCAGTCTGTTTCCCTCCTGAACTGGAGAGGATCAGTGCCGCCAGCCATGGAGACATATCCGAGAAACGTGACCCTTGTGCTCGGAGGAGTGCGCAGCGGCAAGAGCCGTTACGCGCAGACTCTGGCGTCTCGCTACCGGAGGGTTACTTTCCTCGCCACGGCGCGTCCGAGCGATCGAGAGATGCGCGAGAGAATCGAGATGCATCGCCGCGACCGACCTGCCTCGTGGAAGACCGTCGAAGCTGCGTTCGATCTTCCGAAGACAATCAAGGCCGAGTCTCGCGAGGCAGATCTGCTGCTGGTCGACTGCCTGACGCTGTTTGTGGCGAACGCCATGACTGGCCACCCGCGAAAACCGAGCAGCGTCCTACTCGCCACCGAGCAGGTGTGTCAGGCAATCCGCTCATCGAAGGCTTCCGTAATTGTTGTGTCCAACGAGGTTGGCAGCGGAATTGTTCCAGTCTACCGCTCCGGGCGAATCTATCGAGATCTGCTCGGACAGATGAACCAGGAAATTGCCAAGATCGCGGACAAAGTCGTTTTGATGATCGCTGGCATCCCGCTCACCGTAAAACGACAGCGCAGCCAGAGAAACGGTGAGCTCGAGTGACCATTTATCTCGTTCGTCACGGCGAAACTCACTGGAACCGAAAGCATCGGTTGCAAGGGGTTCTAGACGTGCCTCTGAACTGTAACGGTCTGAGGCAGGCTCGGCGATTGTCGGCCCGGCTTCGTCGATTGTCCATTCGGTCGATCTATACGAGCCCACTGCTACGCGCTCGCCAGACCGCTCTCGAGATACGGGGCGCGCAAGCATGGCCCATGGTGGTGGAGGACGATCTGCGAGAGATGGATCACGGGAGTTGGACTGGAATGACGATCGCAGAAATTGCCGAACAACATTCGGCAGAGCACTCCCTCTGGAAGTGGAACCCGGAGAGATTGCGGCCTCGTACCGGCGAGCCGCTGCAGACGGTGTATCGCCGGAGCACAAGGGTGTTGTGCCGACTCCTGGCGTCCGACACCTCGCAAAACGTGGTGATGGTGAGCCACGGGGTTGTTAACGCGCTGCTGCTCTGTTCTGTCCTGGGCATTCCCATCGCGAGAGTGTGGGATTTTCCGCAACCGAATGGCAGCATTTATGTTCTCCGATGCAAGCGAAAAGAAATCAACCGTGTGGAGTGTCTAGCCCATGATTGAGATTGCGACAAATCGGTCGGCTCGGGAGAGCATTCGGGAAATCGCGGACCAGATACCCGCCATTGCGCCACAGTGGCCGGAGCGTGCCCTACGACGCTTGGACAATCTCACAAAACCGCCCGGCAGTCTCGGGAGGCTTGAAGAAATCGCCGCGCGCTTGGCGGGGATCCAGCAGAAGGACGTTTTGGACTGCTCGAACAAGGCAATCTTTACGCTGGCCGCGGACCATGGCGTGACCGAGGAAGGCGTGAGCGCCTATCCCAAGGCGGTCACGGGACAAATGGTTCGGAATTTTCTCCAGGGTGGCGCCGCCGTCAACGTCCTTTGCCGGCAGTTCGGAATTGAAGTCGTCGTTGTCGACATTGGAGTGGACGGGACGATGGACCTCGCGGCGCGGCTCGTCAAGCGAAAGGTCGCGAACGGGACGCGGAACATGACCCGGGGACCGGCCATGGACGAAAACCAGCTGGCGGCGGCTTTGCAGGTGGGAGTCGAATTGGCGGCAGGGGCGGCCGAACAGGGTCGGACGCTGATCGGGACCGGGGAAATGGGGATCGGAAACACTACCGTGACGAGCGCCATTACGACTGTGCTCACAGGAAGGCCGGCGTCGCAAGTGACCGGCATGGGGACGGGGTTGGACTTTGCGGGTGTCGAACGAAAGATCGCTGTCATTGAGCGTGCGATCGCCGTCAATCGTCCGGACCCATCCGACCCGTTTGACATTCTCCAGAAAGTCGGCGGCTTTGAGATCGCCGGGCTGACCGGGCTGATGCTCGGCGGCGGGGCGCGACGAATGGCCGTGATCGTGGATGGCTTCATTGCGACCGCGGCCGCCGCCTTGGCCTGCGCTATCGAGCCGAGAGTAGGAGCCTTTCTCTTTGCCGCCCATCGCTCGAGCGAGCCCGGACATGAGGCCCTTCTCGAACTCATCGGGCAACGTCCGCTGCTCGATCTGAAAATGCGGCTGGGCGAAGGCACGGGGGCTGCGCTGGCCATGGCCGTAATTGAATCCGCGGCCAAGTTGTTCAACGAGATGGCAACGTTTTCATCGGCGCATGTCAGTGGAGCGCTCTCATGAGAGGAATCGCGAACTCTTTTTTGGTGGCGACCCAATTTTTGACGCGCTTGCCGGTAACTCCGGTCGAAGAGTTTTCGACCGGTCGCCTGGCGGCTTCCACCGTCTTCTTTCCCTTGGTCGGATTGCTGATTGGGGCCGGAGGTGTGCTCCTTCACCTAATTCTTTCGCCTTACGCGAATGCCAGCGTTGGGGTGATGGTGATTTTAATTTATCTCGTCGCAGTGACCGGAGGATTGCACGAAGATGCCTTGGCCGATGCTGCCGATGGATTCGGCGGAGGGTGGCAACGGGAACAGGTTCTCGCCATTATGCGGGACAGCCGCATCGGAAGCTTTGGAGCCGTCGCAGTTGTGCTTTCGCTCATGGGCAGGTTCGTATTCCTCACCAATCTGCCGGCGCAACGATTCAGCGGCTACCTGCTGGCCGGCCAGGTGCTGAGTCGTTGGACGACGTTACCTCTCGCCTTTTTCCTGCCTGCAGCGCGGACCGGCAACGGCCAGGCAGGCCCACTCGCACAGAAGATTGGCGTCGGCTCGCTGCTTCTTGGAACCATCCTGACCGCCGCGATCGTCGGCATCTTCTTGAAGCAGCGAACTGCTTGGCTGTTGATGGTGGCGGTCGGCGTGGTGGTGCTGACGGGCGCATATTACCGCCGGCGGATCGGTGGCGTTACCGGTGACTGCTTTGGCGCGACCATGCAGATCACCGAATTGGCTGTCTATTTCTCGGGGGTGATGCTGGGGTGAGCGGAGTCAGGACACAACAAGACTCTCTCCTCCGCGAGTTTTCGCGGGCGGAGAAGCGGGGAGTCTACAAGGCGATCTACCAGCGTCGGGACGTTCGTGGCCATTTCTTGCCGAATGCAGTGGCCGACGACTTGCTCGAGAAACTGCTCGACGCGGCTCACCACGCCGGGTCCGTAGGGTTCATGCAGCCCTGGTCGTTCATTGTCATTCGTAGTGACGACGTTAAGCGCCAGGTCAAGCATCTTTTCGACCAAGCGAACAAGGTGGCCGCCAAGGTTTTCGAGGGAGAGAGACGAGAGCTGTATTCGCGACTGAAGCTGGAGGGCATTCTCGAGGCTCCGGTGAATCTGTGTGTGACCTGTGATCCGACACGGCACGGGCCTCACGTTTTGGGCCGTCATACGATTCGAGAAACGGATGTATACAGCACATGTTGCGCGATTCAGAATTTCTGGCTGGCAGCTCGCGCGGAAGGGGTTGGCGTGGGTTGGGTGAGCATTTTGAAACCCACTGAGCTCCGCGAAGTGCTCCACATCCCCGAACACGTGATTCCGGTCGCCTACCTCTGCGTGGGCTACGTGCGGGAATTCATGCCGCGACCGGAGCTCGAGTCGGCAGGCTGGCTCTCCAGACTGCCCCTGGACGAGCTGATTTTCCATGAACGATGGGGGCGCCGGAGTGCGGACAAGGCATAACCGTCAGCAACCGTCCTGCCGATTGGTTCTGGTGCGGCATGCCAAGGCGGAAGCGGACGGACGGTTCCACGGGCAGGCCGATGTGCCATTGTCGCCCCTAGGCCGCCGACAGTTGCCCACCTTGTGTCGAAAACTCCGGCGATACAAGATCACGGTGGCTTACGCCAGCGATCTGCGCCGGGCACGTTTGACGGCCGCTTTCGCCGCGCGACGACTAGGAGTGGGGCTCGAAGTCCGACTCGGGCTGCGCGAGATGCATTTCGGAAAATGGCAGGGGCTTTCTTGGGAACAGGTTCTCGAGCAGTCCCCACAATCTGCGCGACGCTGGGCGAAGCAGTTCCCGCAGGGCCGCATTCCGGGCGGAGAAGGCTTCGCGCAATTCAAGGCGCGCGTTCGGCGCGAACTGCGTGCGATCGCGGCGGCGAACCCTGCGCAAAGTGTTCTCGTGGTAACTCATGCCGGCGTGATCCGGGTGGCGCTGGCGAGCGCGCTGGGCGTGCCGGACAAGAACCTTTTTCGTTTCGCCGTCGATCCCTGCGGGCTCAGCGTGATCGAACACTTTCGCCGTGGATTGGTTGTTCGGTGTATCAATGACTAAAGCCGGCAAGGGATTTGTGGTGGCGGGGATCGCGAGCGGAGTAGGAAAGACTACGGCAGCGCTCGCCCTGATCGCGGCCTGTCGCCGGCGGGGGTTGGTCGTGCAACCGTTCAAATGCGGTCCCGACTTCATCGACGGTGGTCATCACACGCGGGCGAGCGGACGGGCCTCGCGCAATCTGGACGGATGGATGCTGACCATGGAACGAAACCGGGAGATTTTTCTCCGCGGCAGCGAAACCGCCGATCTTTCTGTCGTCGAGGGAGTGATGGGCCTCTTCGACGGAGTCAACGGCCGATCCGACGCCGGAAGCACGGCGGAAATCGCCCGATGGCTGGATTTGCCGGTGATTTTGGTCGTGGATGCCTCTGCGATCGCCCGCAGTGCGGCAGCCCTGGTGCATGGATTTTCAAGCTTTGATCCGGCCCTCAAAGTGGCAGGAGTCATTTTTAATCGAGTGGCAGGACCTTCTCACTACCAGCTGTTGCAGGACGCGCTAGACAGCGGAAGCAGCGTGCAGGCCTTCGGCTATCTTCCCTGGCGCAAGGAGATTGAGATTCCCGAACGTCATCTTGGACTGGTCACGGCCGAGGAAAACGTTGTTCCTGCCTCAACTCTGGCTCTCCTCGGTGATCTGGCTGAGGAAAGCATAGATCTGAATAAGCTGTTGGAGGCCGCCGCCCCGGCCTATGGGAAGACCAACGATGTGCCGCCCGACCGTCGAGCCACGGTGCACATCGGAGTCGCCCGGGATCCGGCGTTTTCCTTTTACTATCAGGATAATCTCGATGCCCTGGGAAGAGCAGGCGCCGAGATCATGGAGTTTTCCCCGCTGCACGATGCCAGACTTCCGGAGGCGGTCGACTGTCTCTATTTGGGGGGCGGTTACCCGGAGGTCTTCGCCCAAGAGCTGGCCGCAAACCGTTCGATGATCGCGGACGTGCGCCGAGCCGCGGAGGAAGGGTTGCCGATTTACGCCGAATGCGGGGGATTGATGTATCTGGCGCGCGAGATCGTGACCCAAACCGGAGCGTTTCCCATGGCGGCAGTTCTGCCGCTGTCGGTCGAAATGACGGAGAAGCTTGTCAACTTCGGTTATAGGGAGGTGTACCTTGTTTCCGACTGTTTGCTGGGAGTCGCGGGCAGCCAAGCGCGCGGGCACAGTTTTCATTTTTCGAGGATTCGTGACATCGGGAACTTGGAGATGGTCTATCGCGCGAAGAGCGCGAGGACAGGACACGAAGAGCCGGACGGATTTCGGGTGAAAAACGTTCTCGCCAGCTACATCCATCTGCATTTTCTCTCGAATCCGGCCATGGCCCAGGCGTTCGTGCAATATGTGGAGCACTGGAGATCGTTGCGCAGGCTCGCTGTCCAGGACGTTCGCTCGGAAGCTGACGCCCGCGGGGTACGCAACGTATGAAAGTTGCCATCGCACGCGCGGGAAGTACGGCGAGAAAGAAGAAGGGGCTGATCATCGTCCATACCGGCAATGGCAAGGGCAAGACCACCGCCGCTCTCGGCTTGGCTCTGCGGGCTTGCGGCTGCGGAATGAAGGTCATCATGCTGCAGTTCTTCAAAGGGAAATGGAAGTGCGGGGAGCTTCGCATCGCCCCGAAACTGCAGAATTTCGAGATTTACCCCATGGGCAAAGGCTTCACCTGGGAGAGCAAAGATATGGAAGTGGATAAGGCGCTGGTTCGGAATGCGTGGAGGGCAGCGCAAGAGAAGATTTTGTCGGGTAACTACGACGTTGTGGTGCTGGATGAAATCAACTATGCCCTGGGCTACGGCTTTTTGCCCTTGGAGGACGTCGTCGAGTTCTTGCGCAATAAACCAGCCATGCTTCACGTGGTGCTCACCGGCCGGAACGCAAAACCAGAGATTGTCGAGATCGCCGACTTGGTGACGGAGATGCGGCAGGTCAAGCATCCTTTCGAGCAAGGCATCGGCGCACAAAGAGGAATCGAGTTCTAAGGAGAGGAAGTAAGCCTGGGCAAGTCTGGTAATCCGCCGCCGAGACTTACCGGAAGCACGGTGAAAAGCCGCCACTGCCCCGCAACGGTATGCGAAGAAGGGAATCTGCGATAAGCCACTGCCCACGAGAGCGGGAAGGCACAGGTCGAATGGCAGCGCATTCGGCGGCACCTCCCTGCAATCGGCAGGCACGGTTCGCCCCTTAGGAGGAGGCCATCATGCGGATACTCTCGTTACTTCCTAGTGCTACGGAAATTGTTTACGCCTTGGGATGCGGGGATAGTCTGGTCGGCGTTTCCCATGAATGCGATTATCCCGAGGATGCGAAAACGAAGCCGATCGTGTCCACGAGCAGCCTGTCGATGAAGCTCGGAAGCAGCGAAATCCATTCCAAGGTGAGCGAGCATCATCACTCCAACCATAGTCTCTATGCGATCGATGAACAACTACTGCAACGAATCGATCCCGACCTCATTCTCACCCAAGAGTTGTGCACTGTCTGTGCCATTCCGGTGGCACAGGTGCGGGATGCAGCCAAAATCCTGGCGGGGCCTCGTTGTGTGGTTTCTCTCGAACCGAATAATCTCGATCAGATTCTGGACAACATCTCCTCCGTGGCCGAGGTGACGGGCCGACAAACGGCAGCATACGAACTGGTGCGAGCGCTCGAAAACCGCATTGCGCACATTCGGTCGGTTGCCGCCCGGGGGGAGGAGCGTCCTAAGGTGTTCTCAATGGAGTGGATGGATCCGCCGATGGCCGGCGGGCACTGGATTCCGGAAATGGTGAGGATTGCGGGTGGAATAGACGGCTTGGGCCGGGAGGGAAAGCCCTCAACCGTGATTGCGTGGGACCAGGTACTGGCATTTACTCCCCAAATCATAGTGATCATGCCCTGCGGCTACAAGATTCCGCGGACCGTCGAGGAAATTGATCATCTGGCATCCTTACCTGGTTGGTATGAACTGCCCGCGGTGCGGGATGGCCGGGTTTACGTGGTGGATAGTCCCGCTTACTTCAGTCGGCCCGGTCCAAGGATCGTGAACGGTCTCGAAATTCTCGCTCAGATCATTCAGCCGGCAATGTTTTCCGGTTTCATTCCTGCCCACTCCGCGGTCAAACTCGAATGGGACCATACGCGTCCGCTCGAATCGCAACGCATGACGGAAAGGTTTGTGCCTCTCATCTGAGACTGCAATGCATGTGACAGGATTGCAAATCATCCTGGCTTGGCTAGCCGACCTGTCTTTTGGAGATCCACCCTGGATGCCGCATCCCGTACGCTTGTTTGGGGTGTTGACAAAGATTGGGGAGAGAACGGCACGTCTCGCTGCCGGTTCCCATCGAAGATTGCTGCTCGCCGGAGCCGTGGTAGCTGTGGGGATTGCCTTCTGCGCGTGCGCCGGAACCTGGCTTCTGTTGTCCGGGATCAAGAAAGTCTCGCCGCTCGCTGCCGGCTTGACCACCGTGTATCTTGCCTATTCCGCTTTATCGCTTCGCGCTCTCGACCAAGCTGGGTGCGAAGTGATTGAGTTTTTGCGTAGCGGACGGCTGGCGGATGCACGTGCCAGCCTGGCTAAGATTGTCGGCCGAGATACCGAGGATCTAGAGGAGACGGAAATTATCCGGGCAGTCATAGAAACCGTGGCAGAGAATTCTTCGGATGGTGTCATTGCCCCGCTGTTTTACCTCGCCATCGGCGGCGTACCGGCGGCGCTCGCCTATAAGTCCATCAACACCATGGATTCTATGATTGGCTACCGAAACGATCGATATTTGTACTTCGGTAGGGTTGCAGCTCGACTGGACGACATCGTGAACTTCATTCCCGCACGACTGACGGCAGCGCTGGCCATCGTCGCCTCGCTGATCGTCGGCATGGATTGGAGGAGTGCCTTTCGAGTCGTTCTGCGGGACGCGGATTCCCAGCCTAGCCCCAACAGTGGATATCCCGAAGCCGCATTTGCCGGTGCGCTCGGAATCCGTCTGGGAGGATCCAATTCCTACGCTGGACGAGCAGTCTGGAAGGCCTACCTAGGAAACCCGGAACGGCAGATCGTGCCTGAGCTGTTCCCGCTGGTTCGCCGCCTTTTGTATGGAACCGGGGCGCTTGGCCTGCTGATGTCGCTAGCCCTCGCCACCGTTGAGGGTAGGTTCTCATGAGTGCGGGAGAACATGGAGGAGACATCTGGGGGGCCGCACAACGGCGGGGAGTTCCGTTATCACGACTCATCGACTTTAGCGCGAATATCAACCCTCTGGGTCCGTCACCGAGGGCGCGCCAAAGGTTGGCACGGGATCTGTCTCTCGTAGCCCATTACCCGGACAAAAGGCAAAGGGAACTCCGTAAGTTACTCGCCGCGCGTGACGGCGTCGCGGAGGACTGTATCCTCTTTGGCAACGGAGCGACGCAGCTCATTCATCTCATCCCGCGGGTAAGCCGTTACAGGAGAGCCCTCATTGTTGAGCCTGCGTTCTCTGAATACAGGAGAGCGCTCTCGAATTCCGGTATCGAGATTCGTGAATTTCTACTTAAGCCCAGGGATGACTTCTATCTCGACCTCGACCTGCTTCTTCGAACCCTGCGCCGAGAGCAGCCCGATGTGGTTTTTTTGGCGAGTCCCAACAATCCTACCGGCCTCGCCATCCCTCGTCGTACGCTCCTGCGTGTCGCGGCATTCTGCGAGGGACGCGGCACGGACCTCATTGTCGATGAATCCTTCATCGAGTTCGCGACCGAGCGTTCGTTGGTGAGGCCAGCGACACGAGGGCGACGCTTGATTGTGGTTCGATCCCTGACCAAGAGCTTCGCCCTCGCGGGCCTTAGAATCGGCTACCTGGTTGCTGTTCGCTCGCGGGTGAAGGAATTGGCGTCTCACATGGAGCCTTGGTCGGTGAATACCTTGGCGCTCTCGGCGGCAGCTGCTTCCATTGTCGATGCCGACTATATCCGGAATGCATGCTGTTTGATTCAACAGGAGCGCGAGTATCTGTCCTGCGGGCTTTCGCAGTTAGGCTGGCTTCATGTGTATCCAACCAGTGCGAATTTCTTCCTGGTTCGTATCCGAAATCGATACGTTAGCGTCCCGGCTTTGCAACGAATGCTGGAGGCAAGAAATGTGCTGATCCGTGACGCCTCGAATTTTCGCAGCTTGGGTAAGGAGTATCTTCGGTTGGCGGTTCGTTCCCACAAGGAAAACTGCCGCTTGCTGGCGGAACTGCGAGCGATTGGAAAGACCTTGCCATCACAAAGCGGGAAAAAATGACGGTCGACAGAGCATAGTCCGAGCGGACGCCCAGACGAGAACAAGAGGACTAGACCAATTTAGGTACCCGTCTCGAGCCGGCTGGCCTTGGGGAGAATCCAATTCCGGATCAAGTCCAGCTGGAGAGAAGCTCGCAGGTGATCTGCCCATCGGTTCAGGCGAGCATCGCGCTCAGTCGTTGCACACAATTTTGTCTCGGCCGGCGCTAACTTAAGCGAGGAGCGAGCCCAATCGAGAAAGCTATGCCGGAACATGTCATTGTCGAAAAGGCCGTGGACGTAAGTACCAAACACAAGACCCGTGGGGCTGATGGCACCGTCAAGCAGGTGCTCGAGCTTTGCCACTGATAGCCGGGCGAAGGGACGAGCCTCGGGTGTTCGGTCCGTTTCCCCCATATGGATTTCATAGCCTTGAAAGGTCGTCGCCTGCCATAAGCCCTGCGCGAAGGATGGGTCGTAGAGCTCTCCCGAGATCAGTCGCGTGGTTTTCTCCTTGGTAAAGACCGTACGCACCGATAGCAACCCGAGGCCGTCTCGTTCGGCGGGAACACCGTTATTTTCGACCCCATTAGGATCCGAAAGCTTAAGGCCCAACATTTGGAAGCCACCACAGAGACCGACGATCAGACGGTTCTCGAAGTAGTGCTCCCGGATGCTGGGCACGAAATTGTTCTTCGCCAGCCAATCCAAGTCATCCAGAGTCTGCTTCGTTCCAGGCAGAATCAAGACGTCCGCGGCGTGGGTATCCTGAGCGCGTTCGAGAAAAGCCAACGCAACCGAAGGCTCTGCGGCGAACGCATCAAAGTCCGTAAAATTGGCCATGTGGGGGAAGGCAATCACCCCAATCCGCAAGCGACGATGCGAAGAATTATCCTCGGCTCGGTGGTCCCAAGCTCGCCGCACGCTGCGGCGATCTTCGACAGCCACGCTGTCCTCCTCGTCAAGGCCCAGGTCACGCAGATAAGGGACGACGCCGACGCAGGGCAGACCGAGCCGACGCTCCATGATTTCTACGCCCGGTTGCAACAAACCACGATCACCGCGAAACTTGTTAATCAGGAATCCTTTGAACAACTCTCGCTCGTCGGGTTCTAGGAGCTCTAAGGTCCCTAATAAGGAAGCAAATACCCCACCCCGATCAATGTCCCCAACCAGCAGGCAACTGGCCTTGGCCGCCCTTGCCATGCGGAGGTTTACGATGTCGTGATCCCGCAAGTTGATTTCGGCGGGAGATCCCGCCCCCTCAAGCAAGACGACCTGGTACTCGGATGCAAGCTTCTGATAACTCAGTAGCACGGTAGGGAATAGCTGTTCCACTCGATAGGCATGAAAGTCGGAAGCTGTTACCTGCTTCCACACCTTGCCGAGCAGAACCACTTGAGAGCTTGTGTCGGACCGCGGCTTGAGCAGTATGGGGTTCATTTCGACGCACGGCTGTACTCGGCAGGCCTCCGCCTGGAGTGCCTGCGCGCGTCCAATCTCTCTGCCGTCGGGCGTTGCCGCAGAGTTGAGGGACATGTTCTGTGCCTTAAAAGGAGCGACCCGAACCCCCTCATCTGCGAATATCCGCGCCAATCCGGCCGTAATCATGCTCTTGCCCACATGCGAGGCCGTTCCCAGGATCATCAAGGCGCGCGCCGTCACAACCGATCTCTCCTTATTCTCGAATCAAAAGGTGGGCGCTCTTTTGTTCCTTCAATTCTACAAGCCGCTCGACCGGTGTCTGGGAGCAATTCCCCCAGGTTGGACGCGGGCCTACCCGTGCAACCAAAAGAGGGTTTGAAATCAATCCCTCCGACCATCAGGTCACGAGCACATCGGGATCCATCATGCCAACAATTTTTCCTTGTGGGCAGGCAGGGTGGGGAATCGATGGTAGCTTGCGAGATTTCGCTTGGAAGGTTAAGGGGAAAAAGGGCAGGCTCCCAAGGAGAAGACAGAAAGAGCCTGCCCGATCCGCGTTTACTCACCCTCTCTGGAGCAACTCGCAGGCCAAATCTAAGTTATTGCAAATAAATAGCAAACTTTGGCTAACTGTGCAAAACCCTGCCCGTTACTAGGCAGGTGAGTTTCATCGCAAGAAGCGGGGTTAGGTTGCGAAGAGTGACTTAAGGATTCGAGGTGGATCTCACCTCGGACGCGAAGCGGCCAATCACGAAAGTAACCGCATAGCCCCGCACAAGCAGTGCTATTTATGTAACTGTGAACGTATATTTTTTTTGGTGTCACTCGCTAGCCACTCGCGCGTTCTGTGGCGAGTCCCTGCGCTCTCAGAGATTCAAACTGGCGGACAAGCCGGTTCCGAGGCCAGAGTCGAGGAGAATGAAACAGTGAACAAATGCCACGCCCAAATCCGGAACATCAGGGGTCAGTCCAGCAAGTGGATCATCTGGCACTTTCTAGAATCCGATGCCATGAAAATCTTTAATGAACAGACCACAAAGGGCGGGTGGGCCATCGAGTTCAGCTGTGCCTTCCCCGGCTCGGCCGCGTGGAACGGATGCTGCCTAGAGGATGCGGATTGGATGGCACCGGAAGGTGCTTGGTTCTGCCCAAAGCATGCCGCCGAGTTTCGAGCCCACTACAACTGGTCTGAAGAACACACGACGCCCCCACCAACCATGACTGAGGGGAGCGAGATCGCCGAGAAGTAAGCTGCAGAGTTACGCTTAGCCGCTTGACCGCGGCGGTCCGATCGAATGCGTGAAATCGGCGTCCCTCGGCTGGTACCAGAGTTTCGCGACCTCAGCGTCGGCGATATTTTTTAGTGCTCACCTACCCCGATCAGCCCCGTAAGGGTGCACAGCTCGTTAGCGGCCTATGTACCCGCCAGGCTCAGCTGCGCGCACACGCCCAGAACTCCGCGGTAAGCTCTCACCAGACCAAGTGCTTCGACGGCGAAGCGTTCGAGGGATAGCTGCGTGCAATCGAGTCGGCAAAGACGCGCAGCCTCCCCTCTTGGATACCACAGCGTTAGCTCACATTTACCGAGCGGAGGGAATTCTCAATGAGCAAAGGGCGGCTGGAAGCTTTTAGCGATGGCGTGTTCGCCGTCATCATAACCATTATGGTGCTCGACCTGAAGGTGCCTTCCGGGACGGACCTGCATGCTCTCAAGTCGGTGCTTCCTGTTTTTCTCTGCTACGTTTTGAGCTATCTATATGTGGGCATCTATTGGAACAATCATCACCACCTATTGCACGCCTCCGAACGCGTGACCGGTGGAATTCTCTGGGCTAACCTCGTCCTCCTTTTTTGTCTTTCTCTCGCACCCTTTACGACCGCATGGATGGGAGAGAACCACTATGCGCCGCTCCCAGTGGCGATATACGGAACGATGCTGCTGCTGGCCGGCATCGCGTATTTCATCCTCACAAAAAGCTTGATCTCGCACCACGGGAAGGACTCGGTCCTGGCGGTGTCAATCGGACATGACTGGAAGGGTGCCGTGAGTGTCGTGGTCTACGTCCTTGCCATTCCTTTGGCATTCGTGAAGGCTTGGTTGGCTTGCGCTGGCTATCTCTTCGTAGCGGTTCTGTGGCTATTGCCGGATCGCCGCATCGAAAAACATGTGCATGACTGAGTCGCATGAAAACCGGTGTGTGGTCTTGCCGATGGCCATACTTTAACCATCGGAAATGGCCATAGCCGTCTACACCACGAGGAGAAACCACGGCGGCAAGCGATTTTCGAAATGCCAGATTCGGCTTTGAGACCTCACCGAACATGCTTACTGACCCGTGAATGGCGAAACTGGCGATCCGTGTCGGGGCTCGACGCAAACAATTGCCGAGCGTTAGCGGCTAAACCAATCTTTCGCACAGTCGGCCTAGAGTTAGAAGAGCACGATCATGGGCATCCGACCAGCTGTGACCGCAGTTGATGCGAATGCAGTTCTTGAAACGCCCGGTCGCGGAAAACGTCGTCCCGGGCAAAATGCTGATGTGCCGGGCTAACGCCGCCCGATATAGCTCTAAGGCGTTCGTGGAATCCGGCAACTGAACCCACAGCATGTAGCCGCCAGCAGGCCGGCTGACACGGGTCTCTGCGGGAAAGTATTTGGCAATGGCTTGCCGCACCGCGTCCATCTGTCCCGCGAGTTTCGTGCGCAGGCGCTTGAGGTGGCGTTCGTATCCACCGGACTCAAGAAACTCTGCTACGACCGCCTGCGGCAACCCAGCCGTGGCGACCGTGGTAAGCAGTTTGAGCCGCTCGACCTGCGCATGCAATGGCCCCGCCACGACCCAGCCAACCCGCAACCCCGGCGAAAGGGTTTTCGAAACCGATGAGCACAACAGAACCAGGCCCTTCCGGTCAAAGGATTTCAGAGCGCGGGGTCGGGGTCCCTGGAAAGCCAGATCAGCGTACACTTCATCTTCGATCACAACGACGTTGTGCCGCTCCGCCAATTGCACTAGCGCCTGTTTGTAGCTATCCGCCAACACGTAGCCTAACGGATTCTGGCAGTTCGTCATGGTGATGCACACCTTGACATGGTGTCTACGAATGGCGCGATCGAGAGCA
>Ga0187783_10002250_pt1 | contig 14349 bp, 13 predicted proteins | sample 1015_SJ02_MP02_2_FD_132471 | JGI IMG/M metagenome (GOLD analysis project Ga0187783, IMG submission 132471) | Tropical peat soil microbial communities from peatlands in Department of Meta, Colombia - 1015_SJ02_MP02_20_MG | ecosystem: Environmental > Terrestrial > Soil > Wetlands > Peat | place...
GACGGTCAGGTACAGACATTCCGCAGCATCATCAGCCGGGACAAGCTGCGCCACCTCGGCCCCCTTGCCGATCTCGACCTGCTGCTCGACGAGCGCCGCCGCGGCGGCGCCGCCGAGGCGTGAGCCCCTGCGACCCGCCCGCCGGCTTGCCGTGCGCTACTCTGCCGCTCTGACCGCGGACGGCCGCCGAGGCCGCCGGCGGCGGCACAAGGAGACACATGGTCGTTCCGCTGGCCGCGCGGTACGTGGCCGCGGCGGTAGGAGTGCTGCTCGTGGTTACCGCCGGCAGCAGCGTCATCGGCACGCTGATCGTGCCGCGGTCGGTGAGCAGCTGGCTCACCAGGAAAGTCGACCAGATCGTCAACGCCGCCTACGTGGTCATCACCAAGCCGGTCCACAACTTCCGCCGGCGTGACCGGATCCTCGCCACGCACGCAGCCACCGTCCTCATCGCCCAGATAGCCGCGTGGCTGGGCATGTTCTTCGTCGGCTTCTCGCTCATTTTCTGGCCGCTGGAGCACGGCGGCATCACCGAAGCGTTCCGGCTGGCCGGGCCGGGCCTGTGGCAGATCGGCAGCGACGAGGCGCGCGGCGGCCTGCAGCGAGGTCTGCTTGACATCGCATCCGTGATCGGCATCGTCACGATCACGCTGCAGATTGCCTACCTCCCCACCCTCTACACCGAGTTCAACCGGCGCGAGAATGCGGTAGCGCTGCTCGCGGCCCGGGCGGGCGTGCCGAGCTGGGGGCCGGAGCTGCTCGCCCGAACCCATTACGCGCTCGGGTCTGGCGTGTCCACCGTGGACACGCTGCCGCAGCTGTATGCGGAGTGGGAGAGCTGGGCGGCGGAGGTCGGCGAGAGCCACACCACCTACCTTCCGCTGGTCAGGTTCCGCTCCCCGAAGCCGCTGTCCTCCTGGGTCACCTCGCTCCTCGCGGTGCTCGACTCGGCCGCCCTGATGCTGTCGCTCAACCCGTCCACGGCGCCGGCCGTGTCGGCGCGGCTGTGCCTGCGCGCCGGGTTCACCTGCTTTGGGGACGTCGCCAGGGCCATGGGCTTCGACATACCGTTCGAGCCCGACCCGGGTCTGGGCATCTCCCTGAGCTACCAGGATTTCCTGGAAGCCATCGCGGTGATGAGACTCGTCGACTTCCCTATCGAGCGTTCGCCCGAGGACGCGTGGCAGGACTTTGTCGGCTGGCGGGTCAACTACGAGCAGGCGGCCTTCGTGATCGCGTATGCCATCGACGCGGTCCCGGCGATGTGGTCAGGCCCGCGGAGGCACCTGAAGATCGGGCCTATCCGACCGCTGCGGCCGCCCTACGGCAGGCCTTCCGGCGATGGGGATGCAAAAAAGCCCGGTCCCGGCGGGCCGGCGGCAGGGCCCGCCGACGGCGGCACGCCGACTACCGCGCGGTGATTTCGTCCGGCTCGCCGGGGCGCGGGTCTACCGCATCCCGTGCCCCGGTTCGCGTATCCGCTTCGGGCGCCGGCTCAGGGAGGGGTGTGAGCTGCTGGGCCTCCGGCACCTCCGCCCGCACGGCGGGCAGCTCGTCTGGCTGAGGGTCGGCCGCCCTCGGGGCAGCCCCGCGGGAACGGAGCAGCTCGGGCAGCTCCGGCAGCTCCACCAGGCTGGGGTAGTCGTCCTCAGGCTCAGGCGCCGGCTCCGGCACCGGTGTCCCGAGCTCGGGAACCGGGGCGCCGCCGAAGGCAGGTGCCAGCACCCGGCGGGCCGCACGCACCGTGGCGTCGCGCAGCGTGTCGCCGACCAGCCGGGCCGCGTACGTCAGCAGGCCCTGCCGCTCGGCGTCAGGCTCATCTCGCGCCGCCGCGGCTAGCTCCTCCGCGAGCCGGCCGGCCAGTGCCTCGCCGGTCGGCCACTGCCCGACCACGCGCCTCGCCTCGGGCGTTACCTTGAAGACGTACCAGTACCGGGGATCACCGCCGGTCGTCGTCTTCCTGAAGTCCACGTACAGCGGGTCGAGCGCCTCGAGCGCCGTGGCCACGTCGGATGGGGCGAGGCCCGTTCGCGCGGCGATGTCGGTGACGGTGACCATGAAGCTCTGCTCGAGCAGGGCCACAGTCGCGTCGAGGACGGGCAGGTCCCTGACCGCCCAGGTGTCATGCACGAGCAACTGCCTAACCGGGGCTGCGCCGGACACGCCGGCCGGCCCCTTGCGTCGTCGGGTCCGCCGCGGCTGGCAACGCCAGGGCCGAGGCATCCGGCAGTAACGAGGGTAGCGACAATAACCACCGCCGGGCCGCCGATGTGCCGTTCCCCCTGGATCGGCGCACGGCAACGGTGCCGCCCAATTTTGTGCCGCCAGCTGGTGGCGTGTACCTGGTCGGCTTGCTCGCTCGCTAAGCTGTGCGCGCCCGCAACGCCGCGGCCCGGAAACCGGGAGGAAGATCATGAGTACCGACACCGGTGTTGAGCGGACGCTGATCCTGCTCAAGCCCGACGCCGTGGCTCGCGGTCTGGTCGGGCGCATCGTGGCGCGCTTCGAGGACTGCCTGCTCAAGGTCGTTGCCAGCAAGATGGTCTGGATGGACGCCAGCCTGACGCGGCGGCATTACTTCGACCTGGAGGAGCGATTCGGGCCGAAGGTGTATGCGGCGATGGCGGAATTCATGCAGAGCGGCCCGGTGCTCGCGTTCGTGTTCGAGGGGGTCGAGGCGGTCGCGTGTGCCCGCAAGCTGGTCGGTGCCACCTACCCGGACCAGGCCCAGCCCGGCACCATCCGCGGTGACTTCGCTCACATGAGCCAGGCTTACGCGAACGAGCACGGGATCGCCGTGGCCAACCTGGTGCACGCCTCCGGCAATGTCGACGAAGCGGCCCACGAGATCAGCGTGTGGTTCGCCAAGGACGAGATCATCGAATACCCGTCCGGCACGGCGTCCTCCGGCCAGTAGCACTCCGCGCCTGTGGCCTCCCGCGCAGCGCCCGCTGCGACGGCGGTGCCCGGCGGCTACTCCCAGTCCTCGTCCGCCTCGGCGGCGGTCGGCTGGCTGGTCACTGACGGCGCTGCGGCGAGCCAGCGCTCCAGCCAGCCAAGCTGCTCGGCCAGCATGTCCAGTACCGACTCGCGCGCCACATAGCCGTGGCTCTCGTAAGGCAAGATCACCAGCCTGGCCGTGCCGCCAGTGCCCTGGATGGCCTGGAACAGGCGCTCGGACTGGATCGGGAACGTGCCGGAGTTGGCGTCTCGCTCACCGTGGATGAGCAGCAGTGGCGCGGAGATCTGGTCCGCGTACCTGAACGGGGACACCCGGTCGTAGACCTCCGTCGCCTCCCAGAAGCTGCGCCGCTCGGTCTGGAACCCGAACGGGGTCAGGCTGCGGTTGTAGGCGCCGCTGCGGGCTATGCCGGCCGCGAACAGCTCTGTGTGCGCCAGCAGGTTGGCCGTCATGAAGGCGCCGTAGCTGTGCCCGCCCACTGCCACCCGGCCGGGGTCGGCGATGCCCAGGTCAGCCACCGCGCGGATGTGCGCGGCGGCAGCGGCAGTGACCTGCTCCACGTAACTGTCGTTCATGGTCTCGGGATCGCCGATGACCGGCATCGTAGCTCCCTGCAGCACGGCGTAACCGCGCAGCACGAACCAGATGGGGTCGGCGGCGGTTAGCCTGGTGAACCGCTCGGTGGTGCCGCGCACCTGCCCCGCGGTCGCGGCGTCTCCGTAGTCGAGCGGGTATGCCCAGATCACCAGCGGCAGCGAGCCGTCACGGCCTGGATCATAGCCCGGCGGCAGGTGCAGCCAGCCGGTCAGTTGCACGCCGTCGCCGCGGTCGTAGCTCAGCAGGCGCTTGTCCATACCGGTCAGCTGCGGGTGCGGGTCAGGGAAGAAAGTCAGCTGCGTCGCCGCACTGCCGTCGAGCCGCGCTACGACCAGGTTGGGAGGCTCGGTCCGACTTTCGTGCCACAACAGCACCGATCCTCGATCGTCCCCGGCGAATCCGAGTACCTGCTCGAAAGCGTCGGCGGGGCTCCGCCACAGCCGCTGGGTGGTCAGGTCAGAGAGGTCAAGCCGGTCCAGGAACGGCCGGTCGCCGTCCGGACTGGCGCCCTGGCCGCGGAGGTAGATCTGATGGCCGTCCTGGAGCACGGTGCGGGTGCCGTCCGGATGCACGGTCATCATCGGGATGCCGGGATCGAGGTAAGCCTCGTCCGCCGAGTGATCGAAGATCACCCGGCTGTCACCGGGCGCGGCTAGGTCACACAGCCGGGAGGTGATCCAGCGCCGGTCGCGATCGTGCTCGGTCACGATCAGCTGGCCCGCCGCGGCCATGTCATACCAGCCGAGGCAGCGCTGCTGAACCAGGATGCGGGGCTGCGGTGCTTCGTCGAACGGTGCCGGCAGGCGGAAGATTTCGTCGCGATGCTCGACCTTAGCCGTCGGATCGCCGCCGTCGAGGGCCTCCGTCCACACCAGGCTGGCCGGCACCGACTCCTCCCAGGACACCATGCGTGGGCCGGTTGGCACGCCGTGCCGCGGCACCTCGTCGCTGACCGGCAGGTCGGCGATGACTCGCTCCAGCTGGCCGTGAGCCGTCCAGAGCTCGACGCGACGCGAGAAGTACGGGAACGGCACCCGGAACGAGAACGGCCGCTGCAGCCGGCAGGCAAGCAGGTGTGTCCCATCGGGTGACTCGCTGAGATGGTAGTACAGGCCAGGCTGGCCGAGCGTCGCAACCGTCCCCGCGTCCGGGTCGACGCGCAGCGGCACGGTGGTCGCGAGCGACTCGAACAGGTCGGCGTCCGCGTCCGTACCGAGCAGGTCGGTGAAGGTGGCCATCTGGGTCCGCTTGCCCGATGTTTCTTCGGTGCGGGGCTCGGTCGGCTCCGGACCGGGCGGCTCAGGCGGGGCCGGCGAGCCAAGGGCCAGCAGCGTGGACCCATCCCTGGCCCAGCGCACCGTCGAGCCGAACGACATCGGATCGCCGCCGAGAATGTCCCGCACCCGCAGTCCGGGAACCTCGGCTGCGACAGCCGCCTGCGCGTCGGCTATCCAGACCGCGATGCCGTCTGGCTCGTCCACCGTGAACGCGAATCGGCGCCCGTCCGGCGCCCAGACCGGCATGCCGGCGGACCTGTCCTCGGGCAGGTCGATCCGGCGCGGCTGGCCGCCAGGCAGCGCGATGACCGACAGCCCCGTCATCCGCCTGGTTCGCTGCCTGCCCCCGATTGCCGGGTCGATGCGCAGGCCGGCCAGCGCCAGGTATGGCCTCGCCAGCAGCGTGATCGGCGGGTGGGACTCATAGTGAATCAGGACAACGAACCTGCGACCGGGCGCGAGCGAGGCGGCGGGCGTGGGCGGCGCGTCGATAATCGAGACGATGTCGCTAGCCGGGATCTGATACGCCACGCTTGTCCTCTCGGTCGCTGGCCCGGGCGCGGATGTCCTGACATAGGCTCACCCGATACCTGCTGGCGCGCAACCTCGGGCGACCACGCTGCCCGGCGTGTGGCGGCCGCGACGGTCCCCGCGCCGCGTCTGAAACTAATCTGCAGCGACCTCCGCGGCCGCGCAGGTGTCTGTTCCCGGCTTGGCCGATCATCATGCGCACCCGCTCCGGGCGGTGTCAGGCCTCAGGCGGGGGTGAGCAGACGCCCGGCTCGGCGGCTGCACGCCGGGCAGAACCGGGCCTCCGGCTGCGCGCCGAGCAGTCCGGCGGATATCAGCCGTCGGCACCGCTCGCACCGGCCGTACCGGCCGGCCGCGATGCGGTCGAGGGCGGCCTCGATCTCGGCCAGGGCCTGCCGCTCTGCCACGACCTCCCGGGCCAGGCGCGACTGCTCCTGGCTGGCCCGATCCGGGAGGCGCGGGTCGGCTGCCTGGCCGGCCGACGGTCCCGGCCGGCCGGCCGCGGTCGGCTCGTGGTAGGCAACCGACAAGGCTGTCACCCGCTCGAGGGTCGCCCGCCAGCGGGCTTCGAGCTGGGCCCGGTATGGCGCAGAGCCGGTGAGTTCGGCGTCGGCGTCCGCGCCGCCGCGGGTGTCGTCCGGCGCGGCCGGCCGCGACCAGCGGCCTGACGAGAGGGCGGACGTGCCAGCCATGGCGCTCCTTCCGGTCGGCGCCGACCGCGCGCTCCCGGCGCGCGCTGATGGTGCCGGTCTGATGTCTCCACGACATCGCACGATCCTTTGAACCGGCTGAGGACAGCCGCGCTATTTGCCGACCGGCGGGTGCGGGTGACCCGATGACATGCCGCCCGCAGAGCTAGCCGAGCCCGGTCGCTGCCCGGCATGTCCAGGCATAGTGAGAGATTGACTGAGGTCGGCCTACATTTTTCGGAGTGCGCATTTGTGCACGCCAGTCAGTTCATCAACTGGCCGGACCCCGTAACACCTGGTCCGGGGATGGTGTTTGATGGAGATGGCTGCACTCGCATTTTCGATACGCCTGCAGCCCAGGATCCTCGTCCGTGGATCCCGCAGTTTCACAGTAGGAGAAGGCACATGCCGCAGGGCACCGTGAAGTGGTTCAACGCAGACAAGGGCTATGGTTTCATCGCCCCAGATGACGGCAGCGCCGACGTCTTCGTGCACCACTCCGCGATTCAGGTCGACGGCTTCCGCAGCTTGCAGGAAAACCAGCGCGTCGAATTCACAGCCGGCCAGGGAACGAAGGGCCCGCAAGCCGAGCAAGTCCGTCCGCTATAACGGATCCGGCCCTTCGCCGGATAGGGCGCGCAAAGCCGTAAGCATCGCGCCAAATCGGTATAGCAAGATAACAGGCGGCCCCGGGTATCCCGGGGCCGCCCTCGTCTGCGCACCGCGGTCGCAGTGCCGGCTCGGGCGTGGCCAGCGGCCCGATTGCCGGTATGGTCGCTGCGTCGGGCGATGACGGTCACCGCTGCCCAGCCGTCGGGCGGGGCCGCCCGACGGCGGAAGGCAGACCATGACGCGAACACTGCTCAACAGCGCACTGGCAGGCCTCGGCACGACGATCTTCGCGGAGATGTCGGCGCTGGCGGTGGAGACCGAGTCCGTCAACCTCGGCCAGGGCTTTCCCGACACCGACGGACCAGCGGAGCTGGCTCGTGCCGCGGCCGACGCCATACTGGCCGGCCTCGGGAATCAGTACCCGCCCGGGCCGGGGATTCCCGAGCTGAGGACTGCGGTCGCCGCGCACCAGAAGCGCTTCTACGGGCTCGACGTCGACCCCGATACCGAAGTGCTGGTCACCGCCGGTGCCACCGAGGCCATCGCGGCTGCGATGCTGGCGCTGCTAGAGCCCGGTGACGAAGTGATCGCCCTGGAGCCGTACTACGACTCTTACGCCGCCTGCATCGCCATGGCCGGCGCGCGGCGGGTGCCGGTCACGCTCCGGCCACCACTGTTCCGGCCCGACCTCGACGCGATCCGGGACGCCATCACCAGCCGCACCCGGATCATCGTGCTGAACTCGCCGCACAACCCGACCGGGATGGTCGCCACCAGGACGGAACTCGCCGCCATCGCGGACCTGGCCGTCCGGCACGACCTGCTGGTGATCACCGATGAGGTGTACGAGCACTTGGTCTTCGACGGGGAGCACATCCCGATCGCGACAATGCCAGGCATGCGGGAGCGCACCGTCACCATCAGCTCCGGCGGCAAGACGTTCTCCTTTACCGGCTGGAAGGTCGGCTGGGTAACCGGAACACCCGAGCTGGTCACGGCCGTCAGGACCGCCAAGCAGTTTCTCACCTTCGTCAGCAGCGGGCCCTTCCAGTACGCCATCGCGGCCGGGCTTGCGCTCCCCGATACGTTCTACGCCGACCTCGCCGCCGGCCTGCGACGCAAGCGCGACCTGCTCGCCGACGGGCTGCGCACGGCGGGCTTCGAGGTGTTCATGCCGCAGGGGACGTACTTCATCACGACCGACATCGGCCGACTCGGCGAGTCTGACGGCCTTGAGTTCTGCCGCAGCCTGCCCCACCGCTGCGGGGTGGTCGCGGTGCCGAACGTCGTGTTCTACGACGACCGGGCCGCCGGCCAGACCCAGGTGCGGTTCGCCTTCTGCAAGCGCCACGAGGTGCTCGCGGATGCGGCCCGGCGCCTCAGCGGGTTGCGCGGACCTGCCCCTGGCTAGCCGGCCTCGGCAGGGCTGGCTGCCGCGGTCACTAGGATGGTCGTCCAGCACGCTGGATTTGACGCTCGGGACAGGAGCAGCCATCCGTGACATCTGACTCTGCCGTCAGCCCGGCCACGTCCGGGGCCGCCGCCGAGGTGTACCAGGCCCCGCGGCAGGAGAAGCCCTGGGGTCACGAAGTGATCTTCGCCGGCCTGGACGGCAAATATGTCGGGAAGATCATTCACATCACGGCCGGCCACGCGCTGAGCCTGCAGTACCACCGGCACAAGGACGAGACGATCAGCGTGCTGTCGGGCGCTGCGCTGGTGGAGCACGGGCCGTCCGCGGACGCGCTCGTCAGCCAGCACTTCGGTCCGGGAGACACGATTCACCTGCCGCCAGGCGCGCTCCATCGCATCACGGCCATCACCGACCTGACCTTCGCCGAGGCGTCGACAGCTCAGCCCGGCTGGCGCGAAGACGTGGTGCGGCTCGAGGATAAGTACGGCCGGGCCGGCACCACCGCGCCGTGACCGCCGCGGTTCCCCGTCAGCGCTCTGGGCGGGCGGCGGCGCCACGCCCGGCCCGTGCGCCGGCCGGCCCGCGCACGGGGCCGTCGAGCGCGTTGAAGATCTGCACCCACTGGTCCGGGCTCACGTACGCGACGATCGTGCGCCGGTCCACGCCGGCTTCCCCGCACGCCGCCGCCACCTGTTCGGGCGGATAGGACCGGCGTAGCGAGGCCTGCACGGATCCGCCGACCCCGCTGAAACCTGCCTGCACCAGCCGCCGGTACGCCGCCTGGCGGGCGGGGCTCACGAGCGGCCGCGCGCGGCGCATGAGCCGGAGGATGCCAGCGTCCACCCTGGGCATCGGACGGAACTCGGTTCGCGCTATCGTGCCGGCCAGCTGCCAGCTGAACAGCGGCCACGTGCTGACCGTGAGCTGCGTCCAGCGACCGTAGCCGCCGGTCCGCTTGCGGGCATACTCGAGCTGGGTGATGAGCGTCGCCGTGGTCATCCGGGACGCGTGCAGGCACCACTCGACGATCGGAGCGGTCAGCGAGAACGGCGCGTTGCCCACCACCTGGAACGGCCGGGACGGCGGCCGGGCGGCGAGAAAGTCGCTGAGCACCACGCGCACGTTCGGCCGGCCGGCCACCCCGGCCGCGAGCCGGCCGGCCAGATTCGCGTCGATCTCGTAGGCGATGACCTCGCTGAACAGCGTGGCCAGCCGGGCGGTCAGGATGCCCTCGCCCGCGCCGACCTCCACGCACACGCCGTCGGGGTCGGGGCGTACCGCGGTCAGGAACTGGCGGGCCGCCTGCTGACCGCGGAGGTAGTTCTGGGACAGCTCGCGCCGACGGCGGTCGGCCTGGGTGCGCCCGGCAGCGGCGCCCGCTCGCCCGGCAGCGGCGCGGCCAGGAGGGCCAGGACGGCCAGGGCCAGGCCGCGGTCGGGCAGTACTCACCGGATTAGGGTAGCGACCGGCCCCAGCGGCGCCGGCGCCGCCGAGCGGCTGCCCGCCCGTCACTGCCAGGACCGCGGCGGGCGCAGCCAGTGCCTCCTCCGCTTAGTCGTCGGTCGGCCGGCGCAGCCGCTTGATCGCGCCGCGTCGCTGCTTGTCCGCGAGCCGCCGCTCGACCGACGCCCGGGTAGGCCGGGTGCGGCGCCGGGTCGGCCCGGGTGGCGCGGTCGCGTCGGTCAGCAGCGCGCTCAGCCGAGCGGCCGCTGCCTCGCGGTTGCGGAGCTGGGACCGGTACTCGCTGGCGGCCACGGCGATGACACCGCCCGAGAGCCGGCCCGACAGCGCGGCGAGCGCGCGCTCTTTGAGCACCGGCGGCAGCGTGGCCGACGCGGCCAGGTCGAACGACAGCTCCGCCTGGCTGTCCGTGGTGTTCACGGACTGGCCGCCGGGCCCCTGGGACCGAGAGAACCGCCAGGTGAGCTCGTCGGGCGGGATGGTGATGCCGCGCACCGTGACCGCCACGCTCACGGCGGCGGCTCCTGGCGGGCGGCGCTGTCCTCCGGCACGCTGCCTGCCTATCACACGGCATCCGTCGGCGCAGCCCACGCCTGCCCGCGTTGCGGCGTTCCGATCTGTGCGCCCGCCCCGTCCTTCGCTAGGTCAAATAGCCGCCACTCTTTGGTAATGTCACGCTCGCCGGAGTAGGCGGGACAGGCGGCGACGCCCGGGCTTGGAGCGTGACCATGAGCGGTTTCCGGAAGTTCCTGCTGCAGGGGAACCTCATCAACCTCGCCGTGGCGGTGGTCCTCGGCGTGGCGTTCAACGCGATCGTCCAGGCCCTCGTCGCAGACCTGATCACCCCGCTCATCACCGCCATCACCGGCAACAAGCTCAACTTCAGCAAGCTGTCCTTCACGGTGCACCACTCGACGTTCACCTATGGCGCCGTCCTCAACGCGGCCATCTCGTTCATCGTGATCGCGGCGGTCGTCTACTGGCTGGTCGTTGCCCCGGCCACCAAGGTGACCGCGCTCGCCACCAGGAACAAGGCCGCGACGGAGCGACAGTGCCCGGAGTGCCTGAGCGAGATCCCGATCGCCGCGAAGCGCTGCCTGTACTGCACCAGCGAGGTACCGCCTGTGCCGGCGCCGGCGGTCGCCGACAAGCCGGCGCCGCGCCGCGCCCGGCACGGCTCACTGGCGTCGGATTAACTGCGCCGGCCGCGGCGCGTACGTATACGTACAGCTGCCTGCCATCATTTGGCGTCCGAGTAGCAGCTGACGACGGCGGTCGTCATCGGGAAGCTGACGTCGGTCTCGCCGAAGACCAGCCGGGTGGCGTCGGCCGCCGCCCCCTCGACCGCGGCCACGACGGCCGCCGCATCCCCCGCCTGGCAGTGCACGATGACCTCATCGTGCTGGAAGAACACCAGTTCCGGCTGACCAGCGGAGGGAACGGCGGCCGGGGACTGCGCGGTACGGAGTCGGGTCCGCAGCAAGGCGAGCATGACCAGCGCCCAGTCCGCGGCGCTGGCCTGGACGACAAAGTTGCGGGTAAACCGGCCGCGGGCCCGTACGGCGGCCCCGGCACCGGAATCCCGCGCTTGCTCCGGATCACCGAGCTCGCTGGTCAGCGCGCGCCAGGCCGCGGACGGCGGCGGGCAGGTGCGGCCGAGCACGGACCTGACCACGCGGCCCTCCTCTCCCGCCCGCGCGGCGTCCTCGACGAACGCCGCGGCAGCCGGGAACCGGCGGCGCAGCAGGGCGAGCGACTGGCCGCCATCGTCGCCGGTGCCGCCGTACATGGCCGACAGCAGCGCCACCTTCGCCCGGCCGCGGTCGGCGCCGATGGCCGCGGCAACCGCGTCGTACAGGTCGCCGGCGGCGGCGGCCTGGGCGAAGGGCCGGTCACCGGCGAGCGCCGCCAGTATTCGCGGCTCGAGCTGGGCCGCGTCGGCCACTACCAGCGTCCGGCCCGGATCGGCGACGACGGCCTGCCGCAGCAGTCTCGGGATCTGCAGCGCGCCACCGCCGCGTGACGCCCACCGGCCGGAGACCACGCCACCGACCACGTACTCGGGCCGGAACCGTCCGTCCGCGACCCAGGCGTCCAGCCACGACCAGCCGTTCGCGGCGTGCAGCCTGGCCAGCTCCTTGTACTCCAGCAGCAGCGGGACAACCGGATGGTCGACCCGCCGCAGCACCGCGGATCTGGTCGACGGCACCCGGACGCCCCCGGCCGCCAGGGCGCGCAGCAGCTGGGCCGGCGAATCCGGGTTGACCGGGCGAGCTGCACCGAGCGTCTCGGTGATCTGCGCGGCCAGTTCGCTGAGCCGCGCCGGTCGCAGCGCAGGCCCGGCGGTCACCGGCGGGCGCGGCCCGAGCAGGCCCGTGAGCAGCCGGTCGTGTACGTCAGCTCGCCACGGCAGGCCAGTCGCCGACATCTCGGCCGCGGCGAGCGCACCGGCCGACTCGGCGGCGGCGAGCAGGCCGAACCTCGCCGGATCCGGGTCTGCGCGGATCCGGGCCAGCTGGTTGGCGTGTGCGGTCAGTACCGCGGCTAGCTCGGCCGCCTGATCGCGCTCCCGGCTGTCACTGGCCTCGAACGGGAGCATCGGCCGGTCGGTCTGGGCGCCGTGTGACTCGGCGCGAGCGGCCGTCGTTCCGTCGCCGGCGGCTGACGGCAGGGACTCGCCGTCGCGCGCCTGCAACAAGGAGCCGACCAGCTCCACGTCGTGACAGCGACGGACGCCGACGCCTGACCGGAGCAGCCGCGGGTACTGCAGCCGCCCCGATCGCCACACCCAGCGGACGTCGCCGGAGAGTTCCCGCGCGGCAACCGCCGCCGCGAGGTCGGGCACGCGCTCCACCGGGCCGCCCGGCGTCCCGTCGTCACGGACCGCGCAGATCAGCCCGGCCGCGTCCCGTTCCGCCGTCACCGCGATCCGCACATCCCGAGTCTGCGGCACCGCACCGACACGCGCGGCCCGACAGCGCCATGGCCTCCGCGTCAGGCGGAGCGAAACTACGAGCGGACCGCCGCGGGCCGGACTCCGCGGTCCGGCCGCGCGGCCCGGTCAGTCGCCCTGGGTTCGCCGCCGGGCGGACCGGCTCAGCTTCGCGGCGGCGTGCGACTTTCGCGCCGGTCCAGGTTCGGCGTCAGCGTCGGCGCCGTCGTCGTCATCTGCCGGACCGGCTGCCTCGACCGCGGACCGCTGGCCCGCGTTCCGGCTAGTCTCGTACCGCGGCGGAAAGCCCCGATAGCGCGGACCGCGGTAACCGGGCCCGCCGGCTCGCATGGCAGCGGCCCCGGCTGGACGCGGCGTGGCTACCGGTTCTTCCGGCAGCGCCGGTTCGCCATCGTCGAGGCGCGCCCGGAAGTCTGGCACCTCGGGCAACGGGGCAAGCGGCCGCGACTGCGGTACACCGGACGCGAGGCCGTCCGCGGGAAGGTCCGCTGCCGGGTCCTCACCATCCACCGGCGGCCAGCTGGCCACCGCGTCCTCCGCATCGGCGTCATCTTCCGCGATACGTTGGGCAGCCCGGTCCGTGTGCCCGCTGCGGCTAGGGCGACCGCGTGCCGGGCTCCGCACCGCGGCTCCGTCTCTGGCCTGGCCCCGCTCGGCGGCGTCGGTTCGCCGGTCCCTGGCCAGTGCGTCGTCGGACAGCGTGTCCGCGGCTGCCACGCCCTCGTCGGCCTGGCGGCCGACCGAGTACTCGTCCGCCTGAGGTGGCGGCAGCACATCCGTGCCCGGCGGCGGCGCCTGCGCGGGCACGGAGAGCGGACCGCTATAGCCGCGGGCCGGGCGGGCCGCCGTGCCGTTCGCGGGCAGCCGCCAGTCGTGCCGCGGGGCGAGCTCGGAGTAGACCGAGCCCGCGCAGTCGTGACCGTCGAGGAGCGAGGCAAGCAGCTCCGCCTCGTCCGCCCGCAGCCCGAATACGACACGGGGCTGCCCCCACGGTTCCTCCAGTGAATAGCCGACGTAACTCGACACCGGCGGTAACGCCTCGGCGCCGAGTCCGTGCATGGCCCGCCAGCGCTCCCACGCCTGCTCCAGCGCGATAGCTGCGCGGTCCGCGCGCTGCATCAAATCCGGATCACGCATCGTGCATACCCTTCCCCTCGCGGCGCCGTTCTGCTCCGCCCGCAGGCGGGCATCCCCCACGGCGCTTCCGGCCCTCGCCTAGGCGCACCGGTCTGATCGCCGCGTGACACGACGTTGAGCGTGCCGCCACGTTGTGCGCCGGGCTCGCGACGGCCTGAGCCTCAGTATCGTCGCGACCCGTCGCCGACAAGTGCGATTACGAAAAGTTGTTATGACACTACGCACAGTTACCATGATCGGGCCAGGACAGCTCCCGGCACCGGCCCGCGCGTCACTGCGCTGAGGCCGGTTCCAGTCCGTTCCCGGCTGTTACACGGGTTTGATAATGCCGGCCACCCGGCTATCCGACCGGGGAGGCCGGATCGACCCCGGCTACCTCACAGGCCTACGGCTCCTCATCGCATCGAACGCGAAGCGCGCCCCCCGATGCGGAGTGCGACGGCCGGGGTCGACCCCCCCAAACCTCTAACTCTGGTGGCCGCTTACCGACGGCACGCGGGTGCGCACCGCCGTCCTGACGCTAGTACGCCAGATCACGGCCACGACTCACTCCGAACGCTGTTGCGGGATACCCGCCAGGAGGGCTCGAACCTCGGTCTCCCGGTACCGGCGGTGGCCGCCGAGCGTCCGGATCGACGTGAGCTTTCCTGCCTTTGCCCACCTGGTAACTGTCTTCGGGTCAACCCGGAACATCGTCGCAACCTCCGCCGGCGTCA
>Ga0187783_10002251_pt1 | contig 14343 bp, 15 predicted proteins | sample 1015_SJ02_MP02_2_FD_132471 | JGI IMG/M metagenome (GOLD analysis project Ga0187783, IMG submission 132471) | Tropical peat soil microbial communities from peatlands in Department of Meta, Colombia - 1015_SJ02_MP02_20_MG | ecosystem: Environmental > Terrestrial > Soil > Wetlands > Peat | place...
ACGAACCTGCACCGCTGCGGGCCGTCGGGCACGATCTGCGCGGACGCGTTGTGGTGGGTCGCGCCCATCGGACCGTCGATCACCGAGTATGCCAGCCGCATCGCGTCATTGTGGGTCCCGATCAGCCGCTCCCGTGCCACCGCGCCGGTGAAGAACGTGACCTGCCGGTCACGGTCGTTCACCATCTCGGTGCTCGTGACGAACCCACCAGCCAGGCGCTGGTGCAGCGCGAAGAAGTCGCGCAGCGCGTCCCAGCAATGCGCGGCCGGCGCGCCGATTGCCGCCTCCCTGATCACTGTCGCCATCGCGATCACTCCGCCGACGCCATGACGTCGAACTCGTTGCCTTGCGGGTCCACCAGGGTGAACCACCGGAACCCGCCCTCGTCGAACTCCTCCTGCATCGTGGCACCTAGATCGACGATCCGCTTAACCTCTGCCATCAGGTCCGTCGTGACCAGATCGGCGTGCACGCGGTTCTTGACCATCTTGCCCTCGGGCACCCTCATGAAGTACCAGCGCGGCAGGTTCTCCCCGACGCTGATGGACGCCACATCGCTGCTAGCGGCGTCATCGACAGGCCGCTCCAGCACCGCCGACCAGAAGTCGGCCAGCTCGGCGGCATCCGAGCAGTCGAAGGTCACCGCGTACAGTCTGACGCTCATCGTGCTTCTCCTTTGGTATGAAAGACCGGCCAGCAGACTTCTGTCCGGTGCGCTGACTCGTCGGGCGTATCCGCGCCGGTGACGAGGTAGTGCTCTCGGATCGGCCCTTGCACGCCGATCTCGCGCTCGCACACGTAGGTCCCGAGCGCGCCGTAGGTGCGGTCGAGCTCGGCGAACGAGCCCTGGTGCACCGTCACCGCTAACTCGGCGCCAGGGATCTCGATCAGCCGGACTCGCCCGCCAGACCTGAACGACCGCGGTAGCTCCGAGGCCGGAACGAACGCAACCACGCCACCGCGGTCGTCATGGAAGAACTCGCTGGCATACAGTGCCCCGTCCGGACCGGCCCGCTGCGTTCCGGCCGAGCCCATGGCCTCGTGCAGTTCGGCGAACGCCTCCTGCCACCAGCCCTCGATGTCGCCCATCGCGACCGGCTCGGATATTGCGAGCACCCGCGCGGGTTCGGCCGACCGGTAGGCGACCGAGATCGGCGCGGGCGGTCCCTCCAGCAGGGCCCGCAGCGACGCGACAGTGACCTGCGTCTGCCGCAGCGCCGACTCCATCGCGCGCAGGTGCGCCACGATCACCTCGTTTCGCACCGCTGGGTCGGGTGCCTCGAGCACCTCCCTGACCTGTTCCAGCGGCATGCCCAGGTCACGGAACCTGCGGATCACCTGGCCGACTGGCACTTGGCTCGGTGCGTAATAGCGGTAACCGCTAACTCCGTCCACCTCGGCCGGGACCAGCAGCCCCATCTGGTGGTAACGGCGCAGCGACTTGATGCTCAGGTAGGTCATCTTGGCGAAATCGCCAATGGACAGCCGCGTAGTTGTCATCAGCCCAGTCTGTCGGGTGCTCCACGAAGCGATCACGGCATCCAGCCTGGATGCTCCCCCGGAGGGAGGGTCAAGTCAGCGTGCCGCTACCACGGTCCGTGTGCTCGAGCAGCTGGGCGCTGGCGGCCACGGGCCTGTTCCAGGGCGGGTACCTCGGCGCGGGCCGCCGTCCCTTGCTCGCGCGTCAAGTTGCGGGCAGCACGTGAGCCGAGCTAGGAGATCTGCCTGGCAGATCAGCGAACGACGTGGACCGTCTTTCCGGGACGTCGGGGTCTTCCGCGCTTTCTAAGGCCTTCTGCCCTTCGGCCAGCGGGACGATCTGGCTGATCACCGCCCGCAGCCTTCCTGTGCTGGCCATCTCCGCCAGCTGGCTAGCCCGCTGGCGTCCGGCTCGACGACAAAGAGCTTGGTGATTCTATGATGCTGCACAGCTGCATCTCTGATGCTAACCTTCACTCATGCGTACCACGATCCGACTTGACGACGACGTCGCAGCCGCTGCGCAGCGCCTCAGCCGTGAAGAGCACATTGGCCTCGGCGAAGCTGTCAACAGGCTCGTTCGCGTCGGGCTGCGATCCGGGCGGTCAGAGCCGCGACCCTTCCGGCAGCGCACCGCCGAGCTGGGGCTGCGGGTCGACGTCTCCAATGTGGCGGACGCACTCGAGCTGCTTGATGGCGCCGAGCATCCGTAGATGATCGTCGATGCGAACGTCCTGCTGTACGCGGTAGATACCAGCACCCCTTTTCACCAGTCTGCCAAGGACTGGCTAGAGAGTTCTCTCAACGAGCCTGCCCGTGTCGGGCTGCCGTGGGCGTCGTTGCTGGCGTTCCAGCGCATCTCGACCCATCCGCGGGCCTCCGCCAGCCCGCTCAGCCCGAGGCAGGCCTGGTCGCTTGTGGCCGACTGGCTCGCTGCCGACACGACATGGGTGCCGGTCCCTGGCCAGCGGCACGCGGAGATCCTTCATGACCTCATTGTGGCTGGCGACCTGCGCGGCAATCTGGTGACTGATGCTCACCTGGCCGCGCTTGCGATTGAGCACGGAGTGGGGGTCTGCTCGGCAGACTCTGACTTTGCGAGGTTTCCGCAGATCAGCTGGGTGAATCCGGTGTATTAGCCGACGGCCAGGTGCCGGATCGCCAGCCACTCGGCACGCACCTGGCCGACACTAAGGATGCGGTCAGTGCTGACTTGGTGCTGACATCCGCCCTCCCACCTGCTCTGATGCGTTCGCCAGGTCGGCGGCACATCGCAGGCTTGCCAGCCTGGGCGAGGACGAGGCCGAAGTCCTGCCACTCGCTGGCCGTCAGTCGGCGGCGTATTCGGGCTTCCTGGATTCCTGCCGGTGCTTGTCATGCTCGGCCCAGGCTTGCTGGATCTGCTCCAGCGACTTGCCCTTAGTCTCTGGCACCTTGGCCCGGACCCAGAAGAACGCGATGACGCACAGTACGGCGAACAGCCCGAACGTGGTTCCCAGGCCGATCGCGTTCACGATGGACAGGAAGCTCGCGCTGACGATGAAGCAGAACGCCCAGTTGAACGCAGTGGCCACGGCCATTGCCTTGCCCCGGATGCGGTTGGGGAAGATCTCGGAGATCAGCGTCCACACCACCGGGCCGAGCGAGAACGCGAACGACGCGATGAACACGATCATGCCGATCAGGGTGACGATGCCGGCGGTGCTCGGCCCGTGCCCGCTGGTCGGGTGGTGACCGAGCACCCCGGAGCAGATGGCCATCGCGACGAGCGCGACGGTCATCCCGGTCAGCCCGGCATACAGCAGCGGCTTGCGGCCGAACTTGTCGATCCAGGCGATGGCGATCAGCGTGGCCAGGACGTTCACGCAACCCACCGAGATGATGGTGGCGATCGTCTGCTCGTGCGGGGTGGTGAACCCGACGCTCTTGAAGATCTCGTCAGAGTAGTAGATGACCGCGTTGATGCCGGTGACCTGCTGGAAGACGGCCAGGCCGACGCCGACCCACATGGCCCGCCGCAGCGAGGGGGCCAGCACGTCCTTCCATTTCACGCTCTTCGCAGCTGACACCTCGGCTTGCATGGTGTCGAGCCGGCCGTCCAGGTCGGGGCCGCCGACGACCTTGGCCAGGGTGTCGCGCGCGGCGGAGCGCCGGCCGACAGCAAGGTACCACCGCGGCGTGTCGGGCATGAACAGGGCAACCACGAGCAGCAGCACGCCGGGCACGATCGACAGGCCGAGCATGATCCGCCAGTGCCCGCCTGGGCTGAGGACCGCATCGGCGATGTCCGCGAGCAGGATCCCGATCGTGACGGCGAGCTGGTAGCTGGACACATACCGGCCGCGGTTTGACGATGGTGCCATCTCGGCCGCATACAACGGCCCGGCGACCGAGGCGATGCCGACGCCGAACCCGATCACGAACCGCGACACGACCAGGGTCCACGTTCCGGGGGCGAGGCTTTCTCCCAGCGCGCCCACCGCGAACAGCACGCCGCCGATCAGCATGGTCTTCTGCCGCCCGACGCGGTCCGCCAGTACCCCGGCCAGCAGCGCCCCGAACAGCGCCCCGAGGGTGACCCAGCTGGTGACCACCTCCTGCAACGTGGTGCTCAGGTGGAACGTCTTGGCGATGAACTGCAAAGCGCCAGAGATAACACCCTGGTCATAGCCGAACAGCAGGCCCGTCATGATGACGATCAGGCCCACCATGAACAGCCAGAACCGCCAGCGTCCGAAGATCAGCCTCGGCGGCACTGGTGTCTGGGCAGTGCGAGCCTGTGTCGTCGTGGCCATACCTGTCCTCCTTGCGCCTCTGGGAACACCGGCCTCGGCATCCTGCGCAACTTCAGGGATCGGCCTGTTATAGATAGATTCGCAAGATTTCAGAGCTTTAAGCACTATTGCAACGGCTGCGGCTCTTCTCGTTAAACGCTTCCAGCACTGCCCGGGCGCCAGCATCACCCCGAGCGGGTGAACGTGTCACAACCGTGCCGCCGGCGCGGGGCCGGGGACGCAGGCCTCAGCGGCGAGCGGACGAGAAGGCCCGGCCACCTTGGGCGCGGCCGGATTATCAGCGCTGCGGTGCCCGGCTATAGCTGCTGCTCGTCCCTGCTGGGAAGCTCGTCGGCGTGGCGCAGGATGATCTTCCACGCGCCGGCCTCCCGGCGGTAGGCCTGGGTGCAGCGCAGCGTCCTGGGCTTGGGCTGACCGCTGGCGTGGCGCGTCATGTGCTCCAGGTCAACTGTGTAGGCGAGATCATCGCCGACGACCGTAACCACGTTCTCCGCATAACGGTCGCTGGCGTTGATGCCGGCACTGGCCCAGTCCAGCCGGGCGCTGACCTGCTCCCAGCCGCGCTCGTACCCGCCGAAGGCACCCATGATCACCACGTCACTGGCGTGCGACCACAGTGCCTTGAACGGCTCGGGCCGTCCTTCCACGAGTTCGCTGAGGGCCTGCTGGCACCGGGACTGAAACCCTTCCCAGTCACTGTCCATGGGCAGATGATGTCAAAGCAGCCGCGGCCTGGCAGGCATAGTTGCTCCAGCGCGGTTATGGACGAGCCCCATCGCCATCAGCATTCTAGGGAGGCAGGAAAGGTCACTCCGCACCCGCGCCGCGGGCTGGTCGGTCACAGACCTTTGTCGCTGAGCCAGGAGAGGCAGGCCTTGGCAACGTCGCCCCAGCCGGGATCGATGGTCAGCGAGTGACCTCGGTCACCGAATTCCAGCAGGTCAGTCGCGGCTGGCGAGTAGCGGTACTGCTTAAGCGTGGACTTGGTGATCGCTTCGGGCACGGTGTGATCTTGACCGCCCATGATCAGAAGGAGCGGCCCGCGATCTGGGTTTCTGGTGTCGACCTTGGCCGGCGAGTGGAGCGAGAAGTTGGCCGCGGCCGCCTCGAAGAGCGGCTTGCCGGGCGCTGGCACTACCCACTGCTGGTAGAGCCTGGCTGACTCCTCGTCGGTCACGGCGTTGCCGAAGCTATAGCGGAACTGCTCGGCAGTGAGCATGACGGCCCGATGCCGGTTCGCGGGATTCCTGAAGACCGGGAGTGTCGCACGCAGCGTCGACAACGGGAGCGGCAAGACGCCCTTGATCTGTGCGGCGTCGATCGCGACGGCTGCCGCGGCTCGATCTTGCCCGAGCAGCTTCTCGGCGATCATCCCGCCGAAGGAGTGGCCGATCAGCACGGGACTGGCATCCAGGCCCTCGATGATCGAGGCGAAGTGGTCGACGACGTCGTCGATTCCCTTGTCAGCGACTGAGTCCGGATTGGCGCGGGCGAGTTCAACGGTGTCCTGGTCGCCAGGCCAGCCAGGTGCCAGGACGCGGTACCCGGACTGCTCGAACATGGATTGCCATGGTTGCCAGGAACTCGTGTGCAGCCACAGTCCGTGGATGAATACGACTGGGTGAGTTTTGTCAGGCATCTCATTTCACCTGCTCTTTCCGGTTTAGATCGCTCTGGCTCAGGTGCAGCTCGGCTCAACATCGCTGCCCAAGCTAGAAGAATCGCCCCGCTGCTAGCTTCAGTCATCCGACTGCACGTCTGCCACGCTGGCCGGATACATACCCAGCCCTTGGTGTTGCTGGCAACAGAACGCCAATACGGGCCGCTGATTTGGGTCGTTCGACGGAAGCCGGTTGGTCCGCAGTTCGCCAGGCTGGAGACGTGCAGCACCGCTGAGCCGGTGCCGACAGTGACTGCCTTGGGTACGACCCTAAGATGAGCGGAATCGGGGAGGTAGGCAGCGATGGACCTGGACCTGGCCGGCCAGACGGCCGTTGTCACGGGCGGAAGTAAAGGCATCGGGCTGGCTGTCGTCGGTGCCCTCGCTGGTGCCGGCGTACATGTCGTGACCGGCGCCAAGCATTCCTCCGCCGACCTGGACGAGCTCACGCCCTCCGGCCAGGTCCAGGTGGTCACCGTAGACCTGGCTGAGCCGTCCGGACCGGGGACGCTGGTCGCGGCCGCCGGGGACCGGATTGACATCCTGGTCAACAACGTGGGCAGCGCCCCGGCCCGGCCCGGCGGGTTCCTGAGCATCACCGACGAGGACTGGATAGCGACCATCAATCTCGACCTGATGGCGGCCATCCGGGCGTGCCGCGCCGCGCTGCCGGCCATGCTGGCCACCGGAGCTGGCGCCATCGTCACGATCTGCTCGGTCAATGCCCGCCTGCCCGATCCGGCCGTCCTGGACTACAGCACCGCCAAGGCCGGCCTGGCCGCCTTCTGCAAGGCCCTATCCAAGGAGGTTGGCCCTGCCGGGATCCGGGTCAACACCATCAGCCCCGGCCCGGTAGCTACCGACCTGTGGCTGGGGGCCGGAGGAGTGGCCGAGACCGTCAGCCAAGCCACCGGCGCTCAACCCGGCGAGGTGGCAAAGCAGGCCGCCGGCCAGATGGTCACCGGCCGGTTCACCCAGCCTGCGGAGATCGCCGACCTGGTGCTGTTTCTGGCCAGCAGCCGGGCAGCCAACATCACCGGCGCCGACTTCACCATCGACGGCGGCCTGGTTCCCACCTGGTAGCGCCCGATTGGCGAGCCAGGGCCAGCCCAGCGCGTGATCATCGCAACGGCCGTCACCGGGTACATACAGATCACAACGATGGGCGCGGCGCGGACTGACGGGAGGCTGGCTACTTGGATGAAGCCGATTTTCGGGACTTGCTCGACCGTTCCCGGCGCCGGGTGCCATGGGGACCAGCTGACCGGCGGGGTGCGCTGAACTACATCACGGCCAAGACCATGCTGGCCGCGGTGGGCGAGGTGAAATACGGGCATACAGTATCAATGGCCGCTCCGATCGAGAATCAGGTAACGGCCGACAACCCGGAACCATCGCGGCACGAGATGACCAACACCGGGGACAAGGCACCGGCCACGGGGCTTGCTTTCGCGCTGGACCGGATCGCGATGAACATACACGGAAACGCGGACACTCACCTGGACGCGCTCAGCCACGTGATCTACGACGGCAAGCTGTATAACAACTTGCCAGCGGACACAGTCACCGACGCCGGGTCAGCCGACCTGTCTGTCGCCGCCGCCGCCAGCGGCGTCGTCGGCCGTGGCGTCCTGCTGGACGCAGCCCGCGCCCGGGGAACCGCCTGGCTGGAGCCGGGCGACAAGGTGACCGCCGACGACCTGGCCGCTGCCGAGAAGAGCCAGGAGGTTCAAGTAGGTGAGGGAGACCTGGCCTTCATCCGGGTCGGGCATCGCACCAGGCGCGTGCAGATGGGCCCGTGGGACGCCGCTACCGCCCGCGCGGGCCTGGAACCCGCCGCGCTGGAGTACCTGGCCGACCGGAAGATCGCCTTGCTGGGCAGCGACGGCAACAATGACAGCGCACCTAGCCCGGTGCCGGCCGTCGACTTTCCCGTGCACGTGCTCGCGATCGCGGGACTCGGCGTGCACCTCATCGACTACCTCGACTTCGCAGCCCTGGCGCCACTATGCGCTGAGTTCCGGAAATGGTCGTTCCTGTGCGTGGTAGCTCCGCTGCGGCTGCCGATGGCCACCGGATCGCCGGTCAACCCGATCGCCATTCTCTGAGCCTCCTTGCTCATTCAGTTACCGAAATCAGGTCTGTACCGGCGGCACTGCCTGGCCGACGATTCCTGGTATGACTCTCCTGCGCCGGCCCGGCGGCGTGCGGACGGCCGTGCTGGTGGCCGGCGGCGGGCCTGCTGGCCTGGCGGCGGCTGCCGAGCTCTGCCTGCATGGCGTCGGCTGCGTGGTGATCGAGCCGAGAGTTGAGGTCTCACATCGCCGGCCGCGAGCCAAGACGACCAGTATCCGGACGATGGAGCACCTGCGCCGCTGGGGCGTAGCCAGCCAGCTCCGGCGAGCAGCGCCGCTTCCGGTTGCCTGGTCGCAGCGGGTTACGTTCTGCGAGTCGCTGTCCGGCCGCAGGATCACCGACTTCGATGGCGCGTTCGGCCTGACCAGCCGTCGCGCTGACGATTTCGCCGAGCCCGGCCAGCAGGTACCGCAGCCGGTGGTCGAGGAAGTTCTGCGTGCCCATCTGCGCGGCAGGCCAGGTACTGACCTTCGCTTCGGGCACGCGGTGACGGCACTGACCGAGGACAGCGATGGGGTCACGCTCCTCATCCGCGACGATCATGGCGCGGAGTACGAGGTGCGGGCGCGATACGTACTGGGCTGCGATGGTGTGAGCGGAGTTATCCGGGATCAGATCGGCGCTCGCTATCTCGGCAGGTCTGATCCGCGGCCCAACTTCAACGTCGTTTTCAGCGCGCCTGGTCTCGACACCCACCTCGGGCCGGCCGTGCAGTACTGGGTCGTCGGCGCGCCCGTGAGTGGGCTGATAGGCCGGCTGAACCTAACCGGCACCTGGTGGGCGAGCTTTCCCGGTATCGATGCCGACGTCGGCAGTGCCCGCGTTTCCGACCTGATCTGCGGCCTGATCGGCGCTGCTGCCGAGCACGAGGTGCTGGCGACCGACCCGTGGACGGCGCGGATGCTGGTCGCCGACACCTTCGCCAGCCAGCGCGTCTTCCTGGTGGGGGAGGCCGCGCACGTGAACCCGCCGTGGGGCGGGCACGGATTCAATACCAGCGTCGGCGATGCCGTCAACATCGCCTGGAAGGTCGCCGCGGTCGAGCACGGCTGGGCGCCGCCGGAATTGCTGGCCAGCTACGAAGCGGAACGCCGCAGCGTCGTCGAGCAGACAGTGGCGAGCGCGGAGTCGAACATGCGCGCGCTGGCCGGTGACTTGCCGGCCGATGCCAGGGTGATCCAGCAGGTGAAGCGATTCGAGTTCTACAGCCTCGGGCTGGTACTCGGCTACTCCTATGCGGGCTCGCCCGTCATCCAGCCGGGCCCGGCGCTGACCACCGTCACTGACTCGACCACCTACACTCCGACGGCCGAGCCCGGTGCCCGGCTGCCGCATGCCTGGCTACCGGGCGGCGGGTCACTCTACGACCAGCTGGGCCGCGGGTTCACCCTGCTCGGGCCGGCCGGCCGCGGGTCGCGCCTCGTCGCGGGCGCGCGCGAGCGCGGGATCCCGCTAGCGTGCGTACCGCCGCCCCCTGGCTATCCGTGGGGCAAGGATTACCTGCTGGTGCGGCCGGACCAGCACATCGCGTGGCGGACGCGTGATCCGGACGGCATCGATCTGGACGTAGTAACCGGACGGTCGGGCGTGCCTGACCCGCGGCCGTCAGGCTAGCGGTGCCGGGCCGGCTGTCGCCGCAAGCCACGGGCCTAGCGCAGCGAGCAGGCCCTGCGGGTTGTCGAGAGTAACGCTGTGCCCGGACTCTGCCACGGTCACCAGGCTGGCATGCGGATTCTCGGCCAGCATGCGCTGTGCTGCCTCGGCAGTCAGGACATCGCTTTCGTCACCGCGGACGAGCAGCACCGGGCAGCTCACAGTTCGCCAGGCCGCCCAAAGCTCGTCGCCGCTGCGGTCGCGTATCGCCCCCAGGTCGCGCAGCTTGCGGTCGTACTTGAAGGTGAGCGTCCCATCCGGGAGCGGGCGCAAGTTGTGAACGACCCGGTGGCGGATGGCTTCATCGCTCGCGCGCGTATTGATCGCGCGAAGCTGGGCGGCCGCTTCGTCCGCGGAGTTGAAGATGTCGTTGGCTGCCAGCGTGGCTCTGACTTGCCTAGCTGCCGTCCTGGCGTACTCCGGCCCGATGTCCAAGACGATCAGCCGTCGCACCCGCTCGGGGTTCGCCGCCGCGAACTGGAACGCGACCAGGCCGCCCATCGACAGTCCCATCAGGTCTATCTCGGCGAGATCCAGCGCGTCCAGGAAGTGCCGGAGATCCCGCGTCATCGCGCCGGTTCCGTACTCGTCGGCCCAACTGCTGTCGCCGTGGCCACGCTGGTCAAGCGCGAGGACGCGGTACTGGTCGCTGAGCGTAGCCGCCACCGGGTCCCAGTTGCGGGCGTTGCCGGTCAGGCCGTGCAACATCACGAACGGCGGACCGGCGCCACCCCAGTCCAGGTAGTGGAGGGTGACCCCGCCGAGGCTGAGGTGGCTGGAGGTGAAAGCAGCATGTGCCACGCGCCTCGGCCTCCAAACCTACGCCGCCGCCAGCGCCAGGCGCTGCTTTGCTTCCTGATAGAGGCTGGCCGGGAGCGGCCCGCCCGCTGCCGCGGTGACATTGGCACCCAGGTGGTCCAGGTTCGAGGTGCCGACGATGGTCGTGGAGATTCCCGGGTGGCTGAGGGTGAACCGCAGCATGAACTCCAGCCGGCTCATGCCGTTCAACAGGTCATCGAGCCTGGCGGAATCCCACCGGCGCTGGCCCTCACCCTCGGCCAGGCCGATGGGTCCCTGATGCCAGCCCTTGTCGTCGGCCGGGCCGCCGCGGGCAACCCCGCCGCGGATCACCGTGCCCGCGCCGGCGGCCGCGGCCGCGGTGATGAGATCCTCATGCTCCCGCTGGACCGCCGAGTACGGGATCTGAAACACGTCGAAGACGTCCATGGCGATGTGGTCGGGCAGATTCGGAAGGATCCCCGACATCCCGAGGAAGCGCACCTTGCCTTCCTCGCGCAGGGCTTGCAGCGTCGCCACTGTCTGGTCGGCCTCAAGCTGAGCGCGGGCCGGCGACATGTGGACCTGGATCAGGTCGAGCCGGTCCGTGCCCAGCCGGCGCAGGCTCTGCTCGATTCCGGCCCGGACGTTGGCCGGCCGGTAGTCGTGCGGATAGGGCGGCGTCGCGTCAGCGGGAAGGTCAGGCAGGCAGCCGCATTTTGACGCCAGGAAGTACTCCTCGCGGCGATGACCCAGGTACCGCCCGATCAGTTCCTCGCTGCGGCCGTAGTCGATCGAGGTGTCGATCAGGTTGATCCCCGCATCCAGGACCGCATTGAGGAGCCGGCCGGCCTCCTCGTCGGCAATCGCGGGACCGCGCGGCCGGCCGCGCAACTCCATGGCTCCGTACCCGAGGACGGTTACGTCCGATCCGGTGTTCCCCAGCTTGCGTCTGGCGATCGTCATGGTTCTCACGCTATCGGCTGTGCCCGGCCGCCCGACGTGACCCTGACGTGTCCCTGGTGCTACGCACTCAGGTCCGCATGGACCGCTGGCGCAACGGTGGCGGCGGGCAGCTGGCGCCCGCGCAGCCACATGACCGCGAGCCGCGCGGTCACCTCGGCCAGCGCCATGATGACCAGCGCCGCGACCCACGCGCCGGTGCTGGTGATGCTGTGCGCGATCGAGAACCGGATGATGGCCGGCCCCGCACCGTGATCTGAGGCGTAGGCGAACCCCATCCGGGCGCCGATCCCGGCCACCCAGAGGATGGCGGCTAGCCAGCCGGCCTTGGCCAGCGCGACCCCGTCGGCGCCGCGGCGCATGCGGGTAGCCAGCGCGCACAGCGTGCCGAGCACCGCGCCGGTCGCGGCCAGGGTCAGGTCCAGCACCACGTCGTTGCCGGCGGTAGGGACCGAGCGCAGGTAGTAGGCGGCTGCAGCGGCGACCAGCACTACCGGCAGCACCAGGCTCTGCCAGTTCAGCCGTGTCTCGCGGATCTGCCGTAGCACCAGCAGGACGAGGATCGAGTTGATGATGTAGCCCGTGGCATTCACGGTGCAGCCTCCCGGTTGACGAATCGCCCGCCATGCGGGCCAGTACCGGTAACGCTACGGATCCGCGGGCTCCGGGCCATCGGCCTGGGAATTGAGTTTGGAAACGCGGTCAGTCAACCCCAGGGTGGATATCCGCTCGCTGCTCAGCGCGGGCTGGCTAGGCCCCGGCGGAAGGCGTACCCGACGAGCTGGGCGCGGTCGCGCAGGCCGGTCTTGGCGAAGATGTGATTGATGTGCGTCTTCACCGTGGCCTCAGAGACAAATAGGGCCGCCGCGATCTCGGTGTTAGATAGCCCGGCCGCGATCTGCGTGAGCACCTCGGCTTCGCGCGGCGTCAGCTCGTCCGGGAGCCTCGGTACGCTGGCGTCGCCGAATCCACCCGCCGGTTCGTCGTCGGCTGCGCCCGCAACCGCGAACCGGTCCCCGCTGCCCAGGGCATCGAGGAGACGGCGTTGCACGGCGGGATCCAGCTGCGCGTGCCCGGCCGCGACCGCGGTAATGGCCCGGTGAATCTCGTCGGCCCCGGCGTCCTTGGTCAGGAATCCGCGTGCTCCCGCCTGGAGGGCGGAGAACACCCATGCGTCGTCGGAGTAAGTGGTCAGCACCACCACGGCGGTGCCGGGATTGGCATCGCGCAGCCGTCTGGTCGCCTCGACGCCATTGCATCGGGGCATGTTCAGGTCCATCAGGACCACGTCCGGGCGCAGCTCGTCGGCCTGGCGCACTGCGTCGTCGCCGTCGATCGCGGCGCCGACGACAGCGATGCCCGGCAGCAGGCCGATGAGTGACACCAGCCCTTCGCGGACTACTTTCTGGTCGTCGGCGATGAGCACGCGCACGTCCGGCCGGTCGATCTGATCGGTCACGGCGCTCCCGCCGTCTGCGGAGCGGGCTCGGCGGGCAGCTGCAGCAGCACCCGGAAGCCGGTGTCGGTTGGCCCAGCGGTCAGCTTTCCGCCGAGCAACTCGGCGCGTTCCCGCATGCCGGTCAGGCCGTAGCCGCCGAACGTCAGCCCGGTCGGACTCGGTGGCGCGGCGTCATCCGACCTGGCATCCTCGACGGCCAGCTCCACGTCGTTGTCGCCATAGCTCAGTAGCAGTTCAGCGCGCCCGTCCCGGCCGGCGTACTTGGCCGTGTTTATCAGCGCCTCCTGCGCGGTCCGGTAGAGGGCAAGCCCGATCTCCGGCGGCAGCGGCCGCTGATCGCCGGTCACCGTGAGCGCCGCCCGGATGCCGGTAGCCGCGGCCGTCTCCCGGACCAGCCGATCCAGCAGGGTCGGCCCAGGCAGCTCATCTCCGCGGAGCGCGCTGATGGCTCGCCGGGTGTCGGCCAGGCCGTCGCGCGCGATGCGCTGGGCCCTGGCCACCTGCTCGAGCAGCAGTGCCATGACGTCCGGGTCCGTGCCGCCCTGCCGGCCGAGCAGTTCCATCGTGTCCAGGGCCAGCACCAGCCCGGATAGCGCGTGCGCGAGGATGTCGTGAATCTCGCGGGCCAGCCGGGCTCGCTCGGTCAGGGCGGCGGCCTCGGCCTGGCCGGCCTGCGATTCACGAAGCTGCGCCAGCAGATCCTCGGCCCTGGCCTGCGCGGCACGCGACTTGTCCTGGGAGATCCTGGTCGACCTGATGAACGCGCCCACGGCGAAGATGAATGCTGCGCCGATGTCCTCGCTGCCCAGGGCGGGCAGAGATGTGACGCCGGCCAGCAGGAAGCCAAGATTGAGCGCAGCGAAGACGGTGATCGCGCCCGCGAGCGCGAGCGGCGGTGGCAGGCGCATGCCGAGACCTGCCATCGCCAGGCCGATGACCACGAATCCCGGCGCACCGGGCAGCAGGGCCAGAAATGCTCCAGCCAGGCCAACGGCGGTGAGCGCAGCAAGGGCCTGGCCGTCGGTAGCGGACCGGCTCAGGACGACCCAGCCCGCGCCAACCGCCGCGACCAGCAGCGCCGCCGTCGCACCGGCGATAACCCAGCCGGACTGGCCAGGCAGGACGAGCCCGACGCCGGCCGTGACCAGCACGAGCACGGCGATGACTGCCGGTACCGTGATCCGGGTCAGCGCAGCCGAATGCGGCAGCTGGTGCTGCGTGCCGCCCATGCCGTCCAGCGTAGATGCCGGACCGCGGTCGGACATCGGCACAGGGATTGATCTCGACTGGCTAGGGATGGCGGGCGCGCAGGAACAGGGATACACCTGGCAGCGACCTAGTGGGCAGGTAGCGCTCCGCCACGATGACCGACGTCAGTACGCCATTGACCAGGCGCGGTACTTCCGCGAGATCACTGCCGG
>Ga0187783_10002252_pt1 | contig 14340 bp, 14 predicted proteins | sample 1015_SJ02_MP02_2_FD_132471 | JGI IMG/M metagenome (GOLD analysis project Ga0187783, IMG submission 132471) | Tropical peat soil microbial communities from peatlands in Department of Meta, Colombia - 1015_SJ02_MP02_20_MG | ecosystem: Environmental > Terrestrial > Soil > Wetlands > Peat | place...
ACATCAGGTCTTCACGCCCAGCCTCACCGGCATCGGCGAGCGGTCTCATCTCGCCAGCCCGCAGGTGATCCTCAGCACGCACATTCAGGATGTCCTGAACGCAATCTGGTACGAGGATCTCACCGACATCGTGCTGCTCGGATACTCCTACGGCGGGATGGTGGTAACCGGCGCGGTGAGCCACCTTGCCGACCGCGTGCGGCACCTGGTCTACCTCGACGCGTTCGTGCCCGCCGACGGTCAGTCCCTGTATGACCTGACCGGCCAGCCGGGCGGGCGCGTGCTCGCGCTGGGACAGCAGTGGCTCGTGCCGGCCCGCTCGCGTGAGTACGACGACCCGGCCGTGGCCGCGTTCGCGGAGCCGCGCCGGATGCCGCATCCGGTGGGCTGCTTCACCGAGCCCGCCATCGTGCCACGCCCGCTCGAGGACTACCCGTTCAGCCGCACCTACATCAAGGCGACCGCCGAGTCGGAGCCGGAGGCCTTCTGGGCCGCCGCTGGGCGGGCTCGGTCGTCGCCGGCCTGGAGCTACCGGGAGATCGACTGCGACCACGCGGTCCCGATGAACCGCCCGGGCGAACTGGCCGAGCTGCTGCTCGAGCTGGCGTGACGCCGCTCACCAGGGGACCGGAGTTCCGTCCCAGGAAAAGAATCCCCCGGTAGGGCCGTCATCGGGGAGGAGCGCCAGCCGCACGGCGCCAGCCGCGCCCTCCGCGGGATCCCCGCCGCTGGCGGCGGTCAGCGCGTTGAGGTCGGTCGCGCGCAGGCCCGGTGCGAGCGCGTTCACCTTCACGCCGTCGGCGGCGAGCGCCTGAGCGTAGAACACGGTCAGCGCGTTGAGCGCGGTTTTGGACGACCGGTACGCCGCGGCCCCGCCCGCGGCGAAGGCGAACCGCTGGCTCGGACTCGTGCTGGCGGTGAGCGACGCGGTGCCGCTGGAGATGTTGACGATACGCGGGGCGGAGGACCTGCGCAGCGCCGGGAGGAAGGCGTTGGTGACGGCGACGACGCCGAAGACGTTCGTCTCGAACATGCGCCGGAAGCCGGTCACGTCGGCCTCGGGCGCGGGTCGCGGGTCGTCGCCGATGCCCGCGTTGTTGACCAGCACGTCGAGCGCTTCGACCTGTCTGGCCGCCGCCGTCACGCTGGCCTCGTCGGTGACGTCGAGGACCAGGAGCCGGGCGCGGCCGCCGATCTCCGCGACCGCTGCGCGGCCCCGTTCGGCGTCCCGCGACCCGACGTAGACGGTGAAGCCGGCCGCAGCGAGCTGGCTGGCGATGTGCTTGCCAATGCCCTTGTTGGCACCGGTCACGACTGCGGTGGCGATGGTCACCGCGCCGACGCTACTCCTGACCGATGCTGCTGAGGCCGGCCAGCCGGCGCCTACTCGCTCGGCGACTCGTCCTCGCAGACGTGAGCGAGCAGCTGGCCGGACAGGTCGGCAGCCGACATGTTCGGGTCACCCTTGGTGAGGAACACGTGCCCGCAGGACGCGCACGACAGCGCTCCGGACGCGACGATCCACTCATCGCCTGCCCGGCGCAGCTTCAGGTACTCCCTGGCGCTGAGCAGCGCTGCCTGGAATTCTTGCGTGGCCACGGCGGACAGCTCGGTTTCCTGCTCGGATCGCTCGGCCCAGCGGTCCCAGATCCCGGCGGTAACCCGCCAGTATCCATAGGCTGGCGAGTCCGGCTTGTAGCGCTCGCGCACGGCGTTCGCTGCGGCCCTCAGCTCCGCGCCGGGGTCAGCAGAGCCGGTGTCCGGGGGTACTTCCTCACTCATGGCACGCCTCAGTGTCTGGTGGCCGCATGCGCGGGCCGCGGGAAAATGGGTCGCAAAGCCGATGACGCCAGGTAATCGGGTGGATGCAGGACAGCGTTTCAGCTGCTCGTCGGGCCGATGCCAGCGATGATTTCCGGCTCTCATGGGCAGGCGAGAAAGCCCGCCACCGTTGCCGAGGAGGAAGCGCCATCAGCGCCAAGCCGCGCATCTACTTGCGATCGTAGGCTTTTAACGGCCAGCGGCAAGACCTCCGGTGGACGCTGGCCACGGCACCGCCTGGCCGCGCGTGCGGCTATCCCAGCCGGCTGGTTTTGAGGATGCGCGGGTCATTCGCCGTAGAAAGGGCGGACCTCGATCGCGTGGTACCGGGCGATTGGGTGCGCGGCCGCGAGCTGGATCGCCTGCTGCCGATCGGAGCAGCTGACGACGTCGATGCCGGCGATGAATTCCTTGGTCTCGGTGAACGGCCCGTCGGTGAGCAGCGTCTGCCCGTCGCGCACGCGGATCGTCCTGGCCGTGTCCGGGCCCTCCAGCGCGTTGCCCAGGATCTGCAGGCCGCGCGCCTCCAGATCCTGCCGCCAGGCTTCGCCTTCGCGCTTGACCGCGTCATCATCGAGCGGCGCCGCCGGCGTTCCGCCCATCCACATGATGAGCAGGTACGGCCTGGCGGCGCCGTCCTCGCCGCGCCCGAACGCGAACGCTTGCTCGCCGAGGCGCAGCCCGGGCATGAACGGCCGGATCTCGAGCGTGTGGAACCAGGAGATAGGGCACCCGGCTGCCACCTCGATCGCCTCGTCGAGGTCGGCGCACTCGAGCAGGTTGAAGCCCGCAATGAACTCCCTGGTCTCCGCGAACGGACCGTCTGTCACCAGCGCCTCGCCCTGGCGCACGCGCACCGTCGCCGCCGTCCCCGGCAGATCCAGCTCCCGGCCGAGCAGCCGCACGCCCCGGCGATTCATCTCCCCGACCCAGCGGGGGATCTCGCGTTGCATGACGGCCAGGTCCTCCGGTGCCGCCGCGCCGTCGCTGCTGTACCCGGTATTGCCGGCGATGATCAGCAGGTACTGCATCTCAGCCTCGCCTCCCGCGATCGTCGCGGACGATCACCTGTCCGTCGCAACCAGACGACGTACGGAATCCGCCCAGCAGGACACCCGGGAGAAGCGCATCGCGCGGTGCTGACGGACGACACCAAGCGGGCCGCCAGCCGAGCCCAGCACAGGGCGCCAAACCGGCGCACCGGTGCATAATCGACGTGGTGATTAACAGGCGTCAGCGCAACGTCGCTCTGCTCGTCGCCGGGTGCTTCTTCATGGAGATGCTCGACGGCACGATCGTCACCACAGCCAGCCCGCGGATCGGCGCGTCGCTGCACGTCCCGCCGGCCGAGGTCGGCCTCGTCATCACCGCCTATCTGCTGACGCTCGCCGTGCTGATCCCGCTGAGCGGCTGGCTTACCCGCCGTTTCGGCAACCGGGCCATCTTCCTCACGGCGATTGCGCTGTTCACGCTCGCCTCGGTGGCCTGCGCCACCAGCACGAGCCTCGGCGAGCTCGTGGCGATGCGGGTGCTGCAGGGCGCGGGCGGCGCGATGATGGTGCCGGTCGGCCGGACCATGGTCGTGTCCGCAGCCGACAAGCAGGACCTGATCAGGATCATGTCCTACGTCGTGTGGCCAGGGCTGATCGCCCCGGTGATCGCCCCGCTCGCGGGCGGTCTGATCACCACGTACGCATCGTGGCACTGGCTGTTCCTCATCAACGCCCCTCTCGGCGTCGTCGCCTTCGCGGTGGCCTGGCGGCTGGTTCAACGGACCGGCACCACGGTGCCGCCCCCGCTGGACTGGGTCGGCGTGGTGCTGACGTGCGCCGGCCTCGGCGGGCTCACCTACACGGCCAGCCTGCTGTCCCGGCCCGCGCCGCCGGCAGTCGAGACGGCCGGGCTCGCCGCCGTGTCGGTGGCCCTGCTGTCCGGCGCCGCCTGGCACCTGTCCCGCACTCCGCATCCGCTGCTCAACCTGCGGACGCTGCGGGTGCCCACCTTCCGGATCTCGCAGGCCGGCGGGTTCCTGTACTGGTTCGTGGTCGGCGCAGGCCCGTTCCTGCTGCCGCTGCTGTTCCAGACGCAGTTCGGCTGGACCCCGGTCAAGTCCGGCGCGGTCACGGCGTTCATCTTCGTCGGCAACGTCGGGATCAAGCCAGCGACCACTCCGCTGATCAACAGGTTCGGCTTCCGGCCGCTGCTGGTGACCTCCACCGGATGCATGGCAGTGATGATGGCAGGCCTCGCGCTGATCACGGCGGCCACGCCGCTGGCCGTCATCGCCACGCTCGCGCTGGTCAGCGGCGCCGCGAGGTCGGCCGCACTGACCGTCTACAACACGGTTGGCCTGGCCGAGATCGATCCGGCGCAGATGCGTGACGCCAACACGCTGGCCGCCACAACCACTCAGCTCGCCTCCGGCCTGGCGATTGCCGCCGCCACCGTTGCGCTGCGCCTGGGCGGCACGCTGGGACGGCTGCTGCACGGCGGCGCGACGGGCAAGACGGCCTACACCGTCGCCTTCCTGCTGCTCGCCTTCGTGGCCGTGGTCGCCACAGCCCAGGCCTTCCGGCTGCACCCGGACGCGGGCGACGCCGCCCGCACCAGGCGCGACGCCGCGCAGGCGGCGCTGACACTCGAGACCGAGCCGCCCGGCCGGGCCTGACCCGGCCGGCTCGACTGGTCTCGGCGCCGCCTCGGCGGCGACACCACGAGCTACCTCTCGACAGTCGACTTCCTGCCATTTCACCGGATCGCCGGTACTCCTGGCGGGCCCGTGCCAGGATGCGACGGTGATCCCGCCAGCGCCGAGCTTGACCATGCGGGCCGCGCGAGCGGGCGCGGCCGCAGCGGTGATTGCGATCGCTGCAGCCGGCGCCGGCTGCTCCACCGGAGCTCGCACAGCCGCCGCGCCGAGTCCCGGGCACGGGGCCGCGACGGCGGGCACCTCGGCCGAGGACTCCACGCAGCCGACCACGCCGGCATCGGCCGCGCCCTCGTCCGCCACACCGTCGGAGTCTGCTCCGCCCGCCCCGGGCGCCCTCACCGGCACCACGGTGCCCGGCGCGCCCAACTGCCCAATGTTCCCTGCCGACAACGTGTGGAATACGAACATCTCCCAGCTGCCGGTGAACGCGGACAGTGCCGCCTGGATGCAGAGCATGGATTCGGCATCGACATACCTGCACCCGGACTTCGGGCCCAACCCCGGCGGCTATCCATACGGCATCCCATTCACGGTCGTGACGAGCGCGCAGCCGTTGGTGCCGATCAGCTTCGAGTACGCGAGCGAGAGTGATGCCGGCCCATACCCGTTCGGGCCCGATACTCCGATCGAGGGCGGGCCGAGTGCGGACGGCGACCGGCACGCGATCATGGTGAACTCATCGACCTGCACGCTGTACGAGCTGTATGACGCCCAGTACAGCCCCAGCGGTTCGACGGCAGGCTCCGGAGCTATCTGGCAGCTGACGTCCAACGCGCTCCGGCCGGCCGGATGGACCTCAGCGGATGCGGCCGGACTGCCGATCCTTCCTGGCCTGCTTAACTACGCCCAGATTGAGGCTGCGGTGGCCAGCGGCCTACCGATCACCCACGCTATCCGGTTCACCGCCGACCTGACGGCCGCGGCTTATGTGTGGCCGGCCAGGCACGAGGCAGGGTCAGGGTCAATGTCGACACTGCCGCCCATGGGTGCCCGGTTCCGCCTGAAAGCCAGCTTCGACGTGGCCACGTTCTGCACCAGCTCGCAGCCGTACTGCGCGGATGCCCAGGCTGTGCTCACCGAGATGCAGAATTACGGGCTCATTCTAGCTGATAACGGAAGCAACTGGTACTTCCAGGGCAGCGCGTACCCGGCGTGGCCGGACGCATTGGTGTCCCTGCTGAAGCAGATTCCGGCCAGCGCCTTCGAGGCGGTGGACGAGTCGTGCCTCATGGTGAGCAGCAACTCGGGCGAAGCCCAGGCTAAGCCCGGCTGTCCCATAGGCTGAGACCTCAGCGCTGTAAGCCAGACCGGGATCCGCCCGGGCCGCCCGGCGGGCCGGACGCCTGGCAGCAACGCTCCGATGTCCATGTGCTGCGTGTGACATGACGAGGCGCTGCCACCACCGATGCGAAACCTTCATGCTCCGCTGGTTAGAGCCTGGAGAGCCGGTGGTAAGAGAGGGATCACCAGCCTGAGAGACCTCTGAGTTCTGCTCCTGGCCGTCGCTGATCCGGTCGAGAGGGCTGCGCTGCACTGGCAGTTCCTGCTCGCCATCCTCGCCGTCAGCGACCGGGGCCTGCTTCAGCGGCGCGATGAGAGGAACGCATGAGTGGGGGAGCGGGGATCGATGAGACGGACGGCGGTTCCGGCTCGTCGGCACAAACTGCTGCGCAGCAGAGCCGCCCCGCTCCAGGTGGCCACCAGGACGACCAGTGGGCTCTGGACGAGCACGGAGTGTGGCGTAAGCGGCAGCGCGGAATCGCCGGGAGCCGCCCGCCACGGTCACGATGGAAGCTCGGCGTCGGCGGCCGTATCGCCGTAGCTGGAGCCGTGGCGGTCGCCCTGAGCCTTGCCGCCGTCTTCGGCTTCAGCACGACGACTGCGCCGGGATTTCATCCCACTGCCACCAAACCGGCACTAGCAGCGAAACAGACCGCTGAGGCGTTCCTGGATGCCTGGCAGAAAGGGCAGATCCGGAAGGCCGCCAGCTTCACCGATCACCCGGCCGCGGCCGCGGCCGCGCTGACGTCCTACCGCGACGGCCTGCACCTGAGCGCTCTTCACCTGGCCGTGCACAGTGCCACAGCGGACGGAAACGTGGCGTTCTCAGTGGCCGCCACCGTGGGCTTGGCTGCAAATCCTTCGGTGACGGCGACCTGGTCCTATGCCTCAGATCTAGTCGTGTACACGAAGCAAGGCGGCTGGTGGGTCAGGTGGAATCCGGCGCTTGTAGCGCCGAACCTGACCGCTGGCGAGAAACCTGTCAGCGTTCGGGTCGCACCGGGTGCCAGCGAGGTCGTGGATGCCGCCGGCGGTAACCTCCAGGACTCGAGCGACCCAGGGCTCCACAACATCGCCGCTGCGCTGATGAAAAACGCTCCCGCCGGCACCCCGGGAATCGAGGTGGCGTTTGTCGGCCCCGGCAGCACGGCCGTGGCTGGCGGCACTGACACGGACATGCTCAGGCAGCCGGTCGCGGCCGGTGTCAAAACGACCATCGATCCGAGAGTCGAGGCGGCGGCAGAGTCGGCGGTGCAAGCTCACTCAGGCAGCTCCATGGTGGTGCTCCAGCCAAGCACCGGTGACATCCTCGCCGTCGCCAACAACGACGGCGGGAACGACTTCGCACTCACTGCACGCGTGGCGCCTGGGTCGACAAACAAGATCATCACCTCAACCGCGCTGTTCACCACCGGCCTGGTCAGCTCGCCGAGCCAGCCGGTCGAGTGCCCGGCGCAGATCGATGCCGACGGCGAGGTGATCAACAATGCCGGTGGCGAGACCGAACCGGCGGGCACGCCGTTCCTGACTGACTTCGCGGCCTCCTGCAATAACGCCTTCGACCGCTGGTATGCCAGCCTGAGCCCGCAGACGCTGGCCCAGACAGCGCAGAAGTACTACGGCCTGAATCAGCCCTGGAACATCGGCATCGGCTCTGGCGTGCCGTACTACACGATTCCGCCAGAGGCATCCAACGCGGAGCTGGCCCTGGAACTGTTCGGACAGGGAAGGCTGGAGGCCGCCCCGCTTGCCATGGCCTCGGTCGCTGCGACCGTGGACACGGGCTCGTTCAAGCAGCCGATCGTCGTGCCGGGCCAGCCGCAGCTCGCCGCCACACCGCTGCCAGCCTCCGTGCACCAGGACCTCTGGCAGCTGATGCGAGCCGTCACGCAGCCCGGGGGGACGGCCGCCGGGGTTTTCGACGGCGTCGGCTCCCCGGTCTACGCCAAGACGGGCACCGCGGATGTGAGCGGCCAGGGGCAACCGAACAGCTGGATGGTCGCCTTCGACCCGACGCTCAACGTCGCAGTCGGCTGCCTGGTGCTCAACTCCGGCTACGGCGCCGCCGTCGCAGGACCGGAAGCGGCCACCGTGCTCCAGCTCCTCCAATCGGGCGACTGACCGCCCGGAGGGCAACGCTGCCGACGATGTCCTGCCACGATGCCGGTCTGCCGGGGATCGTGGGGTCCAGCTCGAGTGCGACTGTCTCCAGCCGTCGCCCCGGTTAGCTGGTTGCCGCCGCGGCCTTGGTGGCGTAACCCATGTACGAGGCAGCTGTGCTCTTCATTTGGCCGAAGTCCACTCGGCGGCTGCACTCACCGTAAGTGATCCGCCCCTTGCTAGCGCTGATGAAACTGCGGATCAGCGTTGGCACCTTCGCCCGCGGTCCGAGGCCAACGATCTCGCCGAGGTGCAGCCCGTGACGGTCCAGCGTGCCGGCCAGTTCAGCGGGCTTGATGAACATCTGCCAGTCATGAAGCGGAGTGTCGACGGTCCGGGTGAGCGGCCACTCCTGCGACATCTTGATCATCAGCTTGCTCTGGAGTGTCCGGTTGACGGTGTCGAACAGGTAGAGCCCGCCGGGTTTCAGCACCCGCGCCGTTTCGCTCACCACGCGATCGAGGTCCGATACGTGCTCGAGCACGTCACAGCAGTACGCCAGGTCGAACACGGCATCCTCGAGGGGCAACTGCTCGCCTGCCCCGACCCGGTAGTCGATGGTCAGGCCGCTGGCGGCCGCATGCTCGTGGGCAGCCTCGATCGACACCGCCGACGGGTCAACGCCGACGACGTCGAACCCAAGACGCGCGAACTCCTCAGCAAGAAAACCGCCGCCACAACCGATGTCCAGGGCTCGCAGGCCAGCAGGGCGGCCATTGCACTGGTGGGTCAGGACCTCACGGAAGTAGGCGAAGCGGCCGGTGGTCATGCCGTGCAAGAAGTTCAGCGGGCTGCGCTCATCCCACCATGTTTCACCGATGCGGTCGTAGATCTCATTGTCGATCGGCACCGCGCCACCTCCACAAACTGTCTGTCCCCGAACAGGGCGAGGGTCGTCCTCCTTCGGCCGCGGTACGTTCGGAGAATCTCCTGATTGCCTCGCGCGCTGACATGCGCCTACGCTGAGCCTGCCTGCGGTAGTAGCACAAGCCTCCGGACGGTTGTGCAGACAAAGAGGCCCCGATGTTCGGAAAACCCGGACGTCCCCGCGAGGATGTCTTCCGGCGGCGGCTGGAGATCTACACGGCGGTTGCCCCGCTGCTCGAGAAGGCCGGGGCGCGCGGGCTCACCATGCGGCAGGCGGCCACCGCCGCCCACATGAGCGTGGGAGGCATCTACCACTACTTCCCCTCCAAGCGCGACCTGGTCCTGTTCGTGCTGAGCCCGGACGCGCTGCAGCGCCTGTGCGAGCTGCCTCATCTGCTCCTGGCGCCAGTGGAGCCGCCCGAGTCAGAGGCCCACTTGGCCACTTTCCTGGAAGGGCTGGTCCGGGGGGTGCCGTTCCTCCGTCCGGCGGTACTCGCGGCGATCGAACTCGGCGCCAGTCCAGCGCTCGATTTCGTCGAGGCCACCATGACCGTGAGCGCCCACGAGTTCGCCCAGGCGCTCAGGGCCGTGCGGACCGACATCGGGGATGCTGAAGTCCAGACGCTTGACCGGGCCGTGCGTCATGTGACGCTCGGAGCGATGCTGGACCGCAGCGTCACCTGTGCGGAGCTGCGCAGCGAACTGTGCTCAATCCTGGAGATGCGGTCCATATCTCGCCCGCGAGTCGACGAACGCCAGGCTGGCGCAGGTCAGCGACGAACAGCCTGAGCACGGCACGCGCAGGTCGCCATCTAGGCCGGGTGCCCGATATTTCGTGGCGCGTGCCGTCTGAGCGCTTCCAGCATCGGGCCGTGATCCATCAGCATCCGCGCGCGACGATTATCTGCCGGTCTGCTCCGCGCCACCGGAGTGTCCGGCGTAGCAGGCAGCGACGGCCCGGAAGGACTGCTTGGGCTCCCAGTTCATGTCCGGGTAGGTCGTTCCCTTGCCGTGCCGGTAGGTCTTCACGAGGCTGAAGGCATTCATGTCGAGGTCGTAACGGGGTTTGTCGCTGAACGTGGCCGCGGCGGTGACGAACTCGTGGACGAAGGCGCCGTCGACGCCCGCGCCGTCGAGGATCGTGAGGGTCTCGGCGAGCTCGCGGGCCTGCATGGCCTCGTCTCGTACGTAGTCACCGTTGAGACGCTCGCGGACGAACCGGCCGACGACCGGCAGCTGGTGCAGGCCGACTCGCATGTGGTCGGCGACGCCGAAGCCGAGGGTTCCCTCGCCTTCGGCACCACGGTACGTCCGCATTCCGAACTCGGTGTTGACGACCGGCTTGCCGACCGCCAGGAGCGGCTGCAGCATCTCGACGTAGCGGTCCGTGATCCGCGCGTCGCGGTAGTGGTCGACGCCGATCAGGTCGAAGCGATCCCATTCCACGTCCTCCCAGATCAGCGAGGCATAGGTGAGGGGTCCGTGGTAGACGCCGCGGACCGCCGTGCTCGCGCGGCCGAGGAAGTCGTTGAGCCGGCCGCTGGCGCTGCGGTCTCCCGCCTTCATCCGGGTGATGGCCTCGCGGGTGCGCGCAGCGAAGTCCCTGCCCGGCACGATGCCCTCCATCAACAGCGTCAGCTCGCTGCCCAGGACGAGGACGAAACGGTCAGGGTGCTGCTGGCGTAGCTCCTCGGCCCGGCCGGCCGCCGAGACGCAGTACCGGAGCGTCTCATCGGGAGGACGGCCCCACAGCGCCGGCGACAGCCATGCCTCAAGGCGGAGGTCCAGGGCGCGCTCAGCGACCTGGACCAGCCGGTCAACGTCGCGGCCTATCAGGCGGACGGCATTGCAGTGCAGGTCGTCGCGCGCGATCTGCAACTCGCGCTCCGCGGTGGCGAGGTCGAGCTTCGGGCGGGTCGGGACGTTATACCCCGGGCCCGAGAACACCATCCCGGTGTCGTAGGTCACGCCGCGCAGTCTCACAGGTTGCCCAGGTCGTCTCGGCGCAGATGCCGCCGCAGCGCCCTCCGCCATGGCGCCGGCGCGCTCGCGCCGGTGCTCGCGCGAACGGCACCGCGAAGTCGCAGTCGGGGACGCTTGCTCATCCGCAGCGTTGTCGTTTTGCCAGCGCCATTCGCGCCGAGGAAGCCCGCGATCGTCCCGGCCTCCAGCGCACATGACAGGTCCGTGACCGCTGAGATCCCGCCGAAGCGCTTGGTCAGCGACTCGGCATTGACGACCACGGTCATCCGCGTGCCTGACCGTTGAACGGGACTGCATCGTCACCGGAGGTCTCCTGCCCGGCCTGGCTGGGCAGGTCCAGCCGGCGCCGGACCTCGGAGGTGTTCACGCCGAGAGCGTCCAGCAGCGCCGCGGCAGGATCCGGGGGCGGGAGAGTGAGGATCCGGGCCAGCACCTGCCGGGCCGTGACCCGGGACTTGATGCGATTGGGCTTGGCCGCGTCTTCCAGCACCTTCTTGGCCGCGGGCGTCATGCGGAGGCGATCTTTCTGCAGCATGAGGTATCGGAGCGTCGGCTTCTTCGGCACGGCGTGCATCGGCAGCTCGGGAGCATCAGCGCCCGGTGCCAGGCCCAGGGCGCCCAGGGCCTCCCGGTCAAGCGAGTCAAGGGCCCGGCGGGCTTGCTGCAGGCTCACGCCCAGCAGGCCTTCGGTCGAGGGATCCTCGAACAGGGCGAGCAGCATGTGGTCGGTGCCGGCCCGGCGGTCACCCCGGCGGCGAGCCTCCTCGCTGGCCTGCAGATAGATGGCCCAGGGGTGGAGCGTCTCTGGCGGTACGGGTTCGGTGGTCATGATCGCTCCTTGGTGTATTTGGTGTGCACGGACTGGCGGGTGACGCCCAGGGCGTCGCCGATCTGCTGCCACGACCAGCCCTTTGCCCGGGCGGACGCGACGTGGCTCGCCTCGACTCTCTCCGCCAGGCGATGGAGTGCCAGCGCGGCGCGAAGCCCGATCGCCGGGTCATCCGAGGAGATACTCACGCTGAGCTCTTCGATATCCACGCCCGTCAATCTAAACTGACAGCCGAGGCAGTGTCAAATCAAACTGACGCCAGCGTGGCGGCTGAGTGCAGGGCGGGGGCAGGCTAGCCCTCAGCAGAATGCGGAGACGGCCGAACGCTGGCCTGCGCCGGGCGGTGTGGGCCGCGGGCGGGGAGCCGCCGGAGCGGTTCTACTTAACATAATGCTAATTATCGGCGCGGGCACATCCGGAAGCTCGCCGCCGAAGGTTCGGCGCACGGGTCCACGCGACGCGACGAGGCGCAGTCGACGAACTGACGCGAGATCGCGTGGGTGCACCAGCACGCTACTGCACGTGCCGAGGGATAGCCTGACGAGGGCTACGTGACGAGCGCATCACCGCCCCTAGGAGCCTCGAATGAAGCTGCCGAGCGATCCAGCTGATTTCGAAGCCGGCGACGGAACGCGCCTGGAATCCCATGCTCCTCGATCGGGTCGAACTGAGGCGGTTGACGACTCACCGGTGCTCGGGGGCACGACGGACCAGACCGCCTTGGTGGTCAAAGAGCTGACTAAGCGCTTCGGAGAACGCACCGCCTTCTCCGACGTCTCTTTCCAAGTCGCCTACGGCGAGGTGTTCGGGTTCCTCGGCCCCAACGGGGCCGGCAAAACCACCACCGTGCGCACGCTCGGCACGCTGATCACCGCGACCTCGGGCACAGCCACGGTGGCGGGAATCCCGCTCAACGCGAAGAACGGGGCGGATATCCGCAGACGTATCTCGATCATGCCCGAGTCGCCCGGTCTCTACTGGCGCCTGACCGTGACCGAGAACCTGGAGTACTTCGCCGGTCTCTACGGGCTGCGCCGGGCCGGCCCGCGCATCAAGGGCACCTTGGAGGCCGTTAACCTGGTGGACCGCGCGGACGACCTCTGCGGCGCCCTGTCCAAGGGGCTGCGCCAGCGGGTGGCACTCGCGCGGACGCTGCTGAGCGACCCGGCCATCCTGTTCCTCGACGAGCCGACGTCGGGCCTCGATCCAGTGGCCGCCCTCGAGGTGCACCACCTGATCGACGAGCTCCGGCGCAGGGGCGTGACGATCTTCCTCACTACCCACCGGCTCGAAGAAGCCGAGAAGCTCTGCGACCGGGTCGCCATCTTGAACACGACACTGCGGACCGTCGGCCGGCCCGAGGACCTGCGAGCGCAGCTGTTCGCCAGTGCCCTGGTGGTCAAGACGCGGGCGCCGCTGCACGACCCCGACCGGCTCTTCGCTGGCATCCCCGCGGTGCAGGGCTGGCACTCTGATGCGCCGGGGTCCTATGAGCTGTCGGTGTCCGATCCGAGGGTCGCTGCGCCGGAGGTGACACGAGGGCTCGTCGGCGCGGGCGCCGACGTCCTCTCCATCGGCGAAGCGCAGCACTCGCTCGAAGATGTGTACCTCGAGCTTATCGACGAGGACGTGGAGGCCAGCAGACGATGATGGGGCTCGACGCTGTCCACATCCGGGCCGTGATCCGCAAGGAGCTGCGGGACTACCGCCGCAAACGGTCCATCGTCGTGACCATGTCCATCCTGCCATGCATCTTTCTTATCAATCCGGTCCTCACCATTTTCCTGACTTCAGCATCCACCGCGAGTTCAGCTTTGGATGAGACCGTCAGCATCTCCCTCATATTCTTTCTCATCATTCCGGTCATCATGCCCTCCACGCTGGCCGCGTACTCCGTCGTCGGCGAGCGTGAACAGGGGACGCTTGAGCCTTTGCTCACCACACCCATTCGCAGACAAGAACTGATTTTGGGCAAGGCAGCGGCGATCATGATCCCTACCGTGGCGCTGTCCTACGCGGTGTTCGGGCTCTTTCTCGCTGCAGTCCGGCTGTTCGCCAATTCTGTCGTCGCCTCGGCGCTGTTTCACCAGGGCCCGATTTTGCTCGCACTCTTCCTTTTCACGCCCTTGCTGGCCGGCTGGTCCATTGTGATGGGAATGGCGATCTCGGTCCGGGCGAGCGAAATCCGGGTGGCTCAGCAACTGGGGATGCTGGCGAGCGTTCCGCTGATTGGCGTCTTCGTGCTGCTGGCGGTCGGGCTGATCCGTCCGACATTCCTGGTAGCAATCCTTTTCGCTGCCGGGTTGCTGGCGATCGACGTTCGTGCATTGCGGGTCGTCGCTCGGATGTTCGACCGGGAGCGCCTGGTGACCGGAGCCAAGGCCGCGAGACCGTGAATGAACCGACGGGCATCAAACCAGCCGGGAACTCGAATGGTTCCGGACCGGAGCGACGCGATCACCGTCGGCGGAGGCCCTGGGAACACTCGCGCCAGCTCCTGGGACCGCATATCCTGGTAACGACACCTTCGCTCTGTTCGCTCCTAAGACTCACCTTTATCACGATACATTCTGGTTTGTCCTACCGAGGTTAGACCCAGTTAGCGCTCAGGTTTTGCCGTGTTACTCAAGCGTTCATGATGCCGAGCCTGCCTTGTCACGGGCAGGCCTTAACGTCCGCTCATGACTTC
>Ga0187783_10002253_pt1 | contig 14336 bp, 12 predicted proteins | sample 1015_SJ02_MP02_2_FD_132471 | JGI IMG/M metagenome (GOLD analysis project Ga0187783, IMG submission 132471) | Tropical peat soil microbial communities from peatlands in Department of Meta, Colombia - 1015_SJ02_MP02_20_MG | ecosystem: Environmental > Terrestrial > Soil > Wetlands > Peat | place...
AACTACGGGTTCCGGTGGCAACTATCAGGAGCGCTGTACAGCACCAATAATTATTGGACGAGTCCGACCTATGCCAATCTTCTGGGCCCGTCCTCCGGCCTTTTCCAACCGGGAGTTTTGAATGGTGTTCAGAATCCCGTGATTCAGCTTCGGGCTCATCCCTACTCTGCGGACTTGAAAGAGCCCGCCCCGAATCTTGGCTTCGCCTGGAATCCGAATTTTGCGGGCGGCTCCTTGGGAAAGTTGTTCGGTGGGAGTAATACGGTCGTTCGTGGCGGCGCTTCGCTCAGCTATTACGATGAGGGATGGGCGACGACAGAAAACAGCTTTTACACAAATCCCGGAGGCTACCAGAGTGTGTACCTGACACCGTCGGTTAACTTTGTGCCCGGCAGCATAAGCCTCGGCGGGACGATTCCGCCGCTGGTTTCGTTTCCCTCGAACTTCAAAACTGCATTCCCGCTTCCCGAGTCCGCATTCACATTCATTCCTCAGGCCTTCGACACCGTGAACCCCAACATCCGGTCGCCTTACACGATAGCCTGGAATGTTGGCATTCAGCGCAAGCTCCCGGGAAGCAACGTGCTCGAAGTGGCTTACGTAGGCAATCACGTGGTGCATTCGTGGCTGCAGTATGACTTGAACGAAGTGAACATTTTCGAGAACGGATTCCTGAATCAGTTCCAGGCTGCGCAGAAAAACCTGGCGGCCAATGCCGGCACGAGCTTTGCCGATACGGGTCTCACCCCGACTCCGATTTTCGATACCGCCTTCGCGGGCCAGACCAATCCTTCTCCTTACACAAACTCAAGCTTTATCTATGACCTGCAAACCGGGCAGGCGGGGGCTCTGGCGGGAGCGTTGGCCTCAAACTATGTTTACTTTTGCAACCTGGTCGGAGCTAATAGCAGTTTCACGCCGTGTAACGGTTCCGGCGGCACTGGTAAATACCCCATCAACCTCTTCCAGGTGAATCCGTACGCGACGGGGGCCATAGCCCAACTGCTCTCCGATCCCGGGAGCTCGACGTACAACGCGTTGCAAGTGCAGTGGAAGCATCCAGCGGGACACGGGCTGATGCTCGGGGCAAACTACACGTATAGCCACTCGCTCACGAATCGCTGGCTGGGTGACTACTACACCGCAGACGAAGTGCAATACAATTTCACGACTTTGCGCGATCCCGGGTTGAACAAGGGACCGTCTCCTTACGACGAGCGCCATCAGTTCAAGACCTACATGACGTACGCATTGCCGTTTGGAGCAAACCGTCAGTATAGGACTGGGGTCCGTATTCTCGACAACATCATCGGAGGCTGGACCGGGGGTGCCATTGTGAAGGCCAGTTCCGGTCTTCCCTTCAAGCTATTGGGCGGAACGAATACCTACAACTATTCGTTCGCGCTACCGATTTATTATCCGACTTATCCCGATGCCAGCGACTCGGGAGTAGTCTTGAATGGAGTTACTCTGAGCCAAGTGCGAAGCAATATCGGCGCTTATGCTGGGCCGTCCCCATCCGTGCCTAAGGTGGCGATTAACCCGCAGTTCCTGACCGCCCACGCGAATGCGATACAACCGGAGTCGACCCCCGGTGCACTCGGCCAACTCGACTATCTGAATGGTCCGAAGTTTTTCGACGTGGACTTCTCTGTGCATAAGGAAATCCCGATCTACGACAGGCTCCACCTGGATATACGCGCTGAATTCCTGAATGCCTTTAATCATCCCATCTGGGCTATACCCGGCGTCACCGGCGGCCCAGGACAACCGGCTGATTTTGCCAATGTCTCGACCACCAACTACGATGCCTTGGGACTTGTCAGCACCCCGCGAACCATTGAGTTCCGGATGCAGTTGACGTTCTAACTACGATGACGCCGGTGAGGGCCACTCCGACGACCTTACGGTTGTCGCTCGAGAGGACGCGGCCCGAGATATGGCGATGGCTGGCGGGAGGCTCCGCCAGGAGCTCACCGGCTTTCCAGATGTAAACCTAGCCCTGCCCGGAACAGCTCTCCAGGATGGCGGTCTTGTGATCGGGCGAGACGGCAACGCGTACCTGCTTGACCCGAACGTATCCCGCCTGCCGGTGGCATTCTAAGGCGAAGAATGGCTGGCTCCTCGAGGTTGGATTAGACTGCCAAGTAACCGCCATCGAGAGGCAGGGCAGCCCCGGTGAGCCAGGCTGACTCGTCGCTCGCAAGGAAGACTGCAAGTCCGGCTACGTCCTGGGGTTGGCCTAGCCTACCCAGGGGATGAGCAGCGATGCGTTCACGCCTGACCGTCTGCGGGTCCGGGGCCTGGGTGAACACCGGCCGGGTGAGTTCGGTTTCCACAAATCCTGGGCAGATGGCGTTGACCCGGATGTTTTCGTGCCCGTGATCGATCGCCATGCACTTCGTGAGCAGAACCACGGCACCTTTCGACGAGGCGTATGCCGCCCGGTTGCGGGCGCCATTGATGCCAAGCACCGACGCGATGTTGATGATCGAACCTCCCCCCTGCTTGCGCAGATACGGCAAGGCGGCCGAGGAAAGCTGCCACACGCCTCGGGCGTTCACGTTGAAGGTCTCGTTCCATTGCTCCTCGGTAATTTGCTCGGCAGTCCCCATGTGCAATACCCCGGCATTGTTCACCAGGGTGTTCAGTCCACCGAAGTGTCCGACGGTTTTTTCGAGAGCTCGATCGATGTCGGGCTTCTTGGAGACGTCGGCCTCGAGCACAACCGCCGCGCTGCCGATCTCGCGAGCGACGGCTTCGAGCCGAATCTTACGGCGCCCGGCCAACGCGATCCGAGCGCCTTCCCTGGCGAAGGCCAGGGCAATCGCCCGTCCAATGCCGGTACCAGCTCCAGTAATGAGGGCAATCTTGTTTTCGAGGCGGGCGCTCATCGCCGCCCTAGTTTAGCAGGCCTCAAATCTCAAGCTAGAAACGACACCCACCATGGATCAGACAGGCTTGGGTGGACTGTCGCAGTGAATTCGTTCCTAGCTACGCGCCAGGAAAGAGGAAAATTGTACGGCAGCTGTCGGCTGTCCGCGGAGGTGGCCGGGTGGTTTTCACGAACTCAATAACAATCCATGGCCTTACGAAGCGGTTCGGTACAAATACAGTTGTCGATCGCTTGAATTTGGAGATTTCGAAGGGCACGATTTTCGGCTTGCTCGGGCCAAACGGAGCCGGCAAGAGTACTACGGTCAAAATGATGACGGGGATACTACGTCCCGATTCAGGGGATGCGTTGATCGAGGGGACATCCGTGCGCCAAGACTCTCTTGCCGTGAAGCGCATGATTGGTGTTGTACCCGAGAATCTAGCTCTATTCGAACATCTAACCGTCTGGGAACATCTAGACCTGGTGCGGTCGGTCTTCGATATGAAATTGGACGAGTTTAGAACGCGAAGCCAGCAACTCCTGAGTATTTTGGATCTCTCAGATTTCACTGGCCAGTTGGCTGAGACGCTCTCGTCCGGTACTCGCAAAAAGACTTCTCTCGCCATGGCGCTACTCACGAACCCACGAGTGTTGATATTGGACGAGCCCTTTGAGGGCCTTGATCCGGTGATCTCCGCGAGACTAAAAAGCATCCTGCGTTCCGGCGCATCCCGCGGCATGACAGTTTTTTTGACGACACACCTGCTGGAGTCAGTGGACCGGTTTCTGACGGACTATGGAATACTCCGAGCTGGTGCTCTTAAAGTGCAGGGAACCATTGCGGATCTTGCTTCGAGAGGCCTAACCTTACAGCAGGCATACCTTAAAGAATTCGAGCCCGTATCCTCGGGAGATCTACCATGGCTAGGGTAACGTCTCTCCTTCGCTATGCATGGATCAGCAATCGCCGCGCTTCAGGCGAGGGGCCGGGTGGTGCGAAGGCTATTCAGTTCGCACTCACGCTCGCCTTCCTGTTTGCATGCGGTAGGGATTTCGAAGTAGCAGTTGTTTCGCGCTCGAGTGCTCCTCGCGAATCAGTTGTTTTCACAGTTCTGATCGCATGCTGGCTTCTCCTACCTCTTACGGTTGAGGTTACAATTCCAGCTCACAGGCTTGCAATTTACCCTCTAACGCGACTGCAAATTACGAAATATTTCCTGATTTCCAGATGGACAGATTGGAGAATCGTTATCCTCTTCGTCGGCTCAACCGTTGAGCTTTGTGCCTCTGCCATACTTGGAGTGGCTTTTGCGGTTCGCACGTTCTGCATCCTAGTTGTCAGCATCGCAGGCGGCACGACTCTAGCTTGTTTCTGGGAGGCCGTTCAGCAACACGGTCGGCGTTCCCGTAAAAGCACCTCTACTCGGACTGGATGGCGGCCGGTCTTACGGAAGGAAGTATTTTACCTTGCGCACACGATCAATCCCTATTTTGCGCTCGCGATTTCTACTGCCTTAGGGTTCTCCGAGATTCACGATCCGTGGATTTCGCCACAAAAAGCAACGGCTTTGTTTGTCGCAGTTTCTGTGTTCCACCTGAATTGCGTGCTCAATCCCTTTGCCATAGATTCGAATTCCGAGCGTGAGCGGTATTTGTATCTGCCTCTAGCCTTTCCCGAAATCCTGCACTATAAGCAGACAGCCTCTGCCATCATGTTTGCTGGATCGGTCTCGCCCCTATTACTCCCATTGCTGTGGCGATTGGACTTGCTGGGGATCGTTCTGGTGTTGCTACGCCTCGGCCTGGTCACTTTCAATCTACTATTGACGGGGATTGTGCTTATGCGCACGGATTCTGCGCACAGCATCAGGGTTCTGTTTTGGGCTTTACGAAGCAACGAGCGCATTCTCATGCTGGGGTTCATCGCAGTCTTTCTCGACGCAGCCGTCCCGATCGTTACCATGCTGATTACGAAGGATGAGCGCCCCCTGCTTGAAGTTCTCAGTTCAGTCGGCATACTGGTTTTGCTGATTGCTCTGTTGGGAACACTTTGTCGCCGCCAGACGTGGGCTTCGTTTCGCAATACGATCGCTTTGTGAGACCGGCTTGGAGATTCCGCGCAGACGCTTGCGCCCCCGCTCACGAGGTCGCCCGTTCCAGCTTCGCAGCCAAGGGCAAGCTGAACATGAAAACGGATCCGTGGTTTAACTCGCTCTCCGCTCGGATGTTGCCCCCGTGGGCCAAGACAATGTGCTTCGCGATGGCAAGCCCCAGCCCAGTGCCGCCGGACTCGCGCGATCGCGCCTTATCGACGCGGTAGAAGCGCTCGAAAAGCCGGGGCAAATGCTCGGACGAGATGCCCGGGCCGAAATCGCGAACATAGAATTCGAGTCCCCGGCCGATGGGCCGGGCCCCTAAGAGCAAGCGTCGACCCGAAGCGGCATACTTCATGGCGTTGTCCATGAGATTCGAGAACACCTGATGGATGGCCTCGCGGTCGGCGCTCACCAGGCCCTCGGGAAAATCCTCCACCAACAATTCGACGCCATGCGCGCGCGCCACTTCGCGAAAACTCTCGACCGCATCGCGCAACAGCTCCGCCGGCGGTACCGGCTGAATATCAAAACGCTGCTCCCCCGACTCCACTCGCGCCAGCGTCAGCAGATCCTCGGTCAAGCGCGCCATTCGGCTGGCATTCTTGCGAATGATTTCCAAAAATTCACGGGCGTGATTTTCCGAAGAGCCGTCGAGCAAGGTTTCGGCGTAGCCCTGGATCGAGGTGAGCGGGGTTCTGAGCTCGTGGGAGACATTGGCGATGAAGTCGCGCCGGGTTTTCTCCATGCGCTCGGTTTCCGTCAAGTCCCGAAGAACAGCCACCGCCCCGCCTTCGGGCAGGGGGGCCGCGGTCACATCGAACGTCCGGCCGGGGACAATGGAGGTAGCGCGGGCGGTGAGGACCTTGCGTAGTTCGTTGGCGCCGCGGATGGCGCGGAGAAAGTCAGGGTCGCGAACGGTTTCGACCACGGGAGCGCGGAAGCGGGGACGAACCAGGCTATTCATCCTCTGATTGGTCCATTGCAAGCGGTTATCGGGAGAAATGGCGATGACCGCATCCTCCATGCTGTTGAGCAGAGTCTCCAATTGTCGGCGGCTGGTATTCAAAGCGGCGAAGTCTTGTGCCAGGCGGCCCGCCATCCGGTCGAGCGCCGCCGCCACCGGCTCGAATTCGCCGCCCAAAGTTTCGGGAATCCGCGGGTTCCAATCGCGGTTCGAAAGCCGCTCGGCGGTTTCGAGAATGCGAGCCAGATCCCCCGCGATTCGCAACGCAGCCAGGGACGAGATCGCCATGGCCAGCAGGAGGCCTAGGGCCAGAGTGGCCAGGAATGCATTCCCCGCTGCCCATCCCTGGTGGAGAAGAAAGACGGTCAACCCGGAAGAGATGAGAATCAACGGCAGGGAAACGCCCAGCAGCTTGAAAAGAATCCGCTCCTTCACTTCACAGCCTCAAAGCGGTAGCCGGCGCCGCGCACGGTCTTCAAGTAGCGTGGATTCTCGGGGTCCGGCTCGATTTTTTCGCGGATCCGGCGCACGTACACATCGACCGAACGCGGCGTCACGTAGGCCGTATCGCGCCACACCGAATCGAGCAGTTGGTCTCGGGTAAAGACCCTGCCCAGGTGGCGAGCAAAATGATCGAGCAAGCGGAACTCGGTCGCGGTGGTGGTGACTCTCTGGCCGCGCACCGTAAGGGTCATCGCTCCGGGATCAACTTCGATCTCTCCCACGCGGATGGGCGACTGCGAGAGCGGACGCTCGAAGCGCCGCAATACGGCTTTGACTCGGGCGACCAACTCCCGCGGACTGAAAGGCTTTGCGATGTAGTCATCCGCTCCCAGTTCGAGCCCCAGAATGCGGTCTGCTTCCCCGCTCTTGGCGGTCAAGAAAATCACCGGGATCGAAACCAGCAAGGGCATCTGGCGGATTTGCCGGCAGAGCTCTAAGCCGTCCTTACCCGGCACCATAATATCGAGAACAAACAGAGCCGGCCGCTGTTTTTCCGCTTCGCCGATCACCGCGTGGGCGGTAGGAAACAACTTCACCGTGAATCCCGCTACTTCCAAATGATGCCGCACCAGACGGGAAATATCCGGGTCGTCCTCGACCACAAAGATGCTTGGTTTCATTGGTAGACCATGGTGCACGGTCAGCAGAGCTGACCTGTTCCCATTCGATCCCCTTTCAAGCCGTGCGTCACACGGCTTAACGCTTTCCCCGAAACGGGGCTTTCACCGGCAAGAACAAGGCGTCTTGCAAGACGACAGGGGTATTGTAGCCGCAGGGTGGAAATCCTGCTGTCATTGTAACCTGGCTGAAACAATTGCTTTAGGAGCGTCGGGGAGGCCGGGTTTCGATGATTAAGTTGCCCGTCGAGTCCAGCCAAAAACGTCTGCCCGCCGGGATCAGGGTGGTTGCACTGTATTCGGTGACAATCGCAGGACCCGGGCGCTTGTCTCCCGCTATCAGAAAGTTACGGTCATAGACCGTGGTAGGAACTCTCTTACCTCCGATCACGGTCGAAACCCGCTGCGGGGGAAGAGCCGAAGACCCGATCTCCATGGCGGCAAAGGCGACGCCGGTCCCGCGATGGCTCCCCGGGCGTGGGACAGAAGAGCGCAGGCGCGCCCGGAAACGCAGGGTCACGAGTTCAATTTCTCGCTGAGGATAGCTGTAACCATAGCGCCGTTCATGCTCACCCTGGAAGGCGGCGAGCAGCCTGCGGCTGTAGGGCACGCTCAGCTCGTAGCCCTGGCCTCGGTAGCGAACATCGACGCTGCGCCTGATCTTCATTCTTCCCTGCCAGCCTTCGCGGCGAAAATCTTCCTTCGCCCTCGAGTCGAGGGCAGCAAATTCCTGGTCCAGACGGTCGAAAGGGAGTTCGCTCGCGGCCGGCCAGAGCACAGTCTTTGAATAATCCTTGACCACGTCGCTGAGCAAAATGCCCAGCGCCGAGAGTGCGCCCGGAAACGCAGGAACCATCACCTGCGGAATTCCTAAGGCTTCGGCCAGATCGCAGGCGTGCAGACCACCTGCCCCCCCAAAAGCCAACAGCGCGAATTCTCGGGGATCATGGCCACGTTCGATCGAAACCACACGAATGGCCTTTTCCATGGTGTCGTTCACCACGCGGATGATTCCCCCGGCAACTTGCTCGAGGGAAAGCCTCGATCCGCTCCGTTGCAGCCATTCCCGGAGAACCCTGCGGGTGCGCGCCAGGTCAGGCGTGAAGCTCCCGCCGAGAAAACGGTCTGGGCGCAATCGTCCCAGAATCAGGTGGGCGTCGGTGACGGTCGGTTCCATCCCTCGTCCATAACAGATGGGGCCGGGATCGGCGCCCGCCGATTCCGGGCCCACGTGCAGCGCACCCGCAGCGTCGAAGCGCGCAATCGAGCCTCCGCCGGCTCCGACCGTGTGGATGTCAACATCGGTACACCAACCGGCAGCCCGGCGATCTCCGATTGGCTGCTCAGCCTGGCTTCGCGATCGACCAGGGCCACGTCGGTAGAGGTACCTCCCATGTCGAAGCTAATGATGCGGTCGTATCCGCTCGACTTCGCCGTCGCGGCGGCCCCGACAACGCCTCCCGCGGGCCCGGACAGCACGGTTCTGACCGGCTGACGAACGGCTGCATCGAAGGCTGTGATCCCGCCGCTTGATTGCATCAAAAACAAACGGCTGGGGGTTCGGGGGACCCTGCCCGAATTACCCCGCGTCCGCATGGCCTGCCTCGGGCGGAGGCTCATGCCCGCAAACTGTCTTATCTCACCGGAGGGAGCGATATCGCCTTCTTCCCGACCCTCGAGGCGACGCACCAGATTCTCCAGATACTTTTCCATCACCGGCTGCAGATAGGCGTTGACCACAACCGTGCTGGTTCGCTCGTACTCGCGAAACTCCGGAAGGATGCGATGGGAGAAGGAAAGCGGTACTCCGAGGCTCTCGAGCGCCTTCCCAATCCGCCTTTCGTTCCCGGGATTTGCAAAGGAAAACAACAACGAAATCGCGATTGCCTGGCAATGGCTCCGGCCGAGCTTGCGGACAAGTGCCGCTAACTCCGCCGGCGAGGGTTTGCGCAGGATCTCTCCCTCGGCGGTGGTGCGTTCCGCGACCCCGAAGCGCCGCCCACGCGGGACCAGAGGCTCAACCCGGTCAAAAAAGAAATCGTAAAGCTTCCCCCGGGCCTGCCGGCCGATTTCGATCACATCCTCGAATCCCGCAGTGGTGACCAGGGCCACGCGCCCACCCTTGCGTTCAAGCAAGGTGTTGGTTCCGACCGTGGTGCCATGCAGCAGTACCACCGGTCCACCCACCCCCATGGTTTCTAAGGCTGCCGCCATCGCGCGCGACGGATCGTCCGGGGTGGAAAACACCTTGAGCATAGAAATCCGGCCTCGGTCCACCCAGACGCAGTCGGTGAAAGTACCCCCGCTGTCGATCGCCACCCAAATTGGTTTCGAGGGTTTCATGGGGTACGGAGTTGGAACGTTAGGGTACCACTCTGCGGCCGGCTTGTGCCGATCGAGGCAAGCGGCAAGGGGGTGGAGAAAAAACTCGAGATGATGTTGGTGACGCTTGCGGGGAAGGCGTGACTCAAGCTTTGGGTTTCCAGCGCAACACCGGATTCCTGGCCGCCTTCACCTCGTCCAGTCTCGACACGCGAGTGCTGTGGGGAGCGGCCAAGACCATTTGCGGGTCTTCGTCCACCTCCTCGGCGATCGAGCCCATGGCTTCGATGAACAAGTCCAGCTCCTCCTTCGGCTCGCTCTCGCTCGGCTCAATCATCAAGGCGCCGGGAACGATCAGGGGAAAGGCCGTGGTGTAGGGATGGAAACCGTAATCGATGAGCCGTTTGGCAATATCCATGGTGCGCACGCCCTTCTTCGCCTGCAGCTTATCGCTGAACACTACTTCGTGCATGCTCGCTGTGGGGTACGGGAGATCGTAGACACCTTCGAGTCCTTTGCGAATATAGTTGGCATTGAGCACGGCGTCTTCCGTGGTCTGTCGCAACCCGTCCGGCCCGTTGGCAAAGATGTAAGCCAGCGCCCGCACAAACATCCCAAAGTTTCCATAGAACGCGCGCACCCGTCCGACCGACCGAGGCCGGTTGTAATCGAAGCCTAGGGTTCCATCGGCCTTGGTCATAACCACGGGCTTCGGCAGGAACGGCTCGAGGAACCGCTTCACCGCCACCGGGCCGGAACCCGGTCCACCGCCGCCGTGAGGCGTGGAAAAGGTCTTGTGCAGGTTCAGGTGCATCAGGTCCACGCCAAAATCCCCCGGCCGCACCTTGCCCACCAGGGCATTCATGTTGGCGCCATCCATGTAGAGCAGGCCGCCTTTTGCGTGCATGAGATCCGCGATTTTGTGGATCTCTTGCTCAAAAATCCCCAGCGTATTGGGATTGGTGAGCATGAGCGCAGCCACCTCCTCGTCCATTTGCGCGGAGAGGGCGGCCACATCCACCATGCCTTGGGCGTTCGATTTCAGATTCTCGACGGCATAGCCGACGGTGGCCGCCGTCGCCGGATTGGTGCCATGGGCCGAGTCCGGGATCAGAATCTTCTTGCGCGGATTTCCCTTCGCCTGATGATGGGCGCGCACCATGAGCAAACCAGTCAACTCTCCCTGTGCTCCGGCGGCGGGCTGCAGGGTAATGGCATCCATCCCGGTAATCTCGACTAGGCATTCGCTCAACGTCTTCAGAATGCGCAAGGCCCCCTGGGAAACCTTCTCCGGTTGGTAGGGATGGGCATTCGCCAATCCATCCAGGCGGGCAACCACCTCGTTCACCCGCGGATTGTACTTCATGGTGCAGGAACCCAGAGGATACATGCCTAAATCGATGGCGTAATTCCAAGTGGAAAGCCGGGTGAAGTGCCGGATGATTTCGATTTCGCTCACTTCCGGCATATTGCCAAGGTCGGTTCTGTGAGAAGTGCCGAGCAACCTTTGGGGATCCACTTCGGGCACGTCGAGCGGCGGCAGCTTCCAGGCCAATTTGCCCGGGGAAGATTTTTCGAAAACCAGGCCTTCGTTCTGGCTGACATGGCGGGTGGCCTTGCGGGTCTGGTGTTTCATGGCGCCACTTCCTCGACATCCACCTCGGGAGCAGACTTCAGCCTACGTTCACTTTCGGAGATAAAGCCGACCGCGGTATCGATCGCGGTCCGGCTGGTCATCTCGGTGCAGCACCAAAGCGCTGCGTTGCCGAGCTCGGGATAGAATTTCTTGAGCGGCAGCCCGCCCACGATCTTATGGCCGAGCATGCGATTGTTAATGGCGTAGGGATCCTCGCTGGTTTGAACCACGAACTCATGGAAGCGAGGGGCCTCTTGAAACAACAGTTTCGTGTGTTTTCCACATTGCTCGGCAGCATATGCCGCCTTGGCGAGATTCTGCTTGGCTAGCTCTCGCAGCCCCTGCTTGCCGTAAACCGTCATGAAGATGGTCGCCATCAGGGCCATGAGCGCCTGATTGGTGCAGATGTTGGAGGTCGCTTTCTCCCGCCGGATGTGCTGCTCGCGGGTCGCCAGCGTAAGCACAAATCCGCGCTTGCCGTTCCGGTCGGTAGTCTGCCCGACCAGCCGGCCGGGCATTTGCCGCACGTATTGCTCCCGGGTAGCAATGATCCCGCAATAGGGGCCGCCGAATCCAAGCGGCACGCCGAAAGATTGCGCCTCCAGGGCGACAATGTCAGCCTGGCGAGGCGGCTCCAGGATGCCGAGCGACACCGCTTCGGCGATCGCGACGACCAACAGCGCGCCCTGCTTGTGGGCCAGCTCGGCCACGGCGGAAACATCTTCAATGGTTCCAAAGAAATTCGGCGACTGGATCAGTACGCAGGCAGTTTCCCGGGTGATCGCCCGTTCTAAGACCGCAAGATCAACCCGGCCGCTCGCGGCATAAGGGATGGTCGTCAGCGGCATGCTCTGATGAACGGCATAGGTCGAGAGCACTTCTCGATATTCCGGGTGCACGCTGCGGGCAATCAGCACGGATCGCCGTCCGGAGAGGCGGCAGGCCATCATGACGGCTTCGGCGGCGGCGGTCGAACCGTCGTACATCGAAGCATTGGCCACATCCATGCCGGCCAGCTCCGAGATCATCGTTTGAAATTCGAAGATAGCCTGCAAGGTACCCTGGGAAACCTCCGCCTGATACGGAGTGTACGCGGTGAGAAACTCACCCCGCGAGATCAACGAATCAATAATCACCGGACGATAGTGATAGTAGGCGCCCGCTCCGAGAAAGGTCGCGGCGTAGCCGTCTCCATTTTCCCGCGAACGCTCGCGAAACCAGTCCACGATTTCTGCCTCCGCCATTTGCCGCGGAACCCGCAAATCGCGATCGAGGCGGTACTCGGCGGGAATGGGCGCAAATAGGTCATCGATCGAGCCCACGCCGATCGCTTTGAGCATGGCCCCACGATCAGCCGGAGATTTCGGTAAGTAACGCATACCAGCCTTGGTCGATGAAATTAGGAATGCACTGGATCTTAGCTCGCCCACCTACGCCGAGGTCGCCCCGGCCAGGACCTCTCTGAGGTGTCCTTGGCCGGCCCAGGTGCGGCCGATCGTATCGAGTCCGTGCTTATCCCTCCTCCGCCACGAACTTTTCATAATCGGCTGCAGAGAGTAGCCCGTTCAACTCGGCCGGATTCTTAATCGTGATCTTGACCATCCAGGCGCTATGGGCATTCTGATTGATCTTCTCGGGTGCGCTGGTGAGCTCGCTATTGACTTCGGTCACCGTACCGGAAATCGGGGCGAAAATGTCGGACACGGCCTTCACCGATTCGACACTGCCAAACGCCTTCCCCGCTGTGATCTCGGCTCCAACCTTGGGTAGATCCACAAATACAATATCTCCCAACAATTCCTGGGCATGGTTGGTGATCCCAACCGCGGCGTTTTTGCCGTCCAGCTTAATCCACTCATGCTCTTTGGTGTATTTAAGATCGCTCGGATACGCCATCGGTGCTGGCTCCTTAGTTTGTGGGTTCATGGTTTTCTAACCCCCGAGGGCAAAGTTCTCCCTAGCCGTAAGGCTTTTTGGGGCGCTGATAAAAAGGAGTCGGCACCACCTTCGCTTTCACCGCCTGGCCACGGATTTCCACCTTCACCGTGGATCCTGGATCTCGGAATCGGGGCGGCACATAGGCGAGCGCAATGTTCTTCTTCAAAAACGGCGCATAGGACCCGCTGGTGACCTGCCCAATCTCCCTTCCACTCTCGTCGAGCACCTTGTAGGCATCACGGGCAATGCCTCGTTCCACCATCTCCAGGCCCACCAGCGTGCGCTCGAGGCCGGCCGCTTTGGCTTTCTCGAGCGCCGTCCGACCGATAAACTCGGGCTTTTCCATTTTGCAAAAACGATCCAGGCCGGCTTCCCAGACATTGATAGTATCAGCAATCTCATGACCGTAGAGGGGCAGTTTGCCTTCCAGACGCAGCGTGTTGCGTGCCCCTAGGCCGCAGGGCAGACAGCGGAATTCTTTTCCCGCCTGCAGCAGTTTCTCCCAAACCATCGCACTCGTGGTCGCATCGCCTGGGATGTAAATCTCAAACCCGTCCTCCGCGGTGTAGCCGGTCCGCGCGATCAGGATGTCCTTCAGCCCGCAGACCGTTGCTCGCGTCAGCCAATAGAACTTCACCTCGGAAAGCTTCGCGTCCGTGAGCTTTTGCAGCAAGTCCACGGCGTTAGGACCCTGGATCGCAAGTTGGGTGAAATCGTCCGACACATCGCTGACTCGGCAATCGAACCGCTGGGTATTCTCGCGTACCCAGCCAACGTCCTTCTCCCGCGTGCCCGCGTTGATCACGAGCAAGTAGTCATTTTCCCCCAGCCGGTGCACGATCATGTCGTCGACAAACGTGCCTTGGGGATAAAGCAACGCGGAATATTGCGCCTGTCCAATCGCAATCCGCGAAGCGGCATTCATCGAGATATGCTCGACCGCGGCTAAGGCCTCGCGTCCTTCGACGCGAATGTCCCCCATGTGGCTGACATCGAAGATGCCGACCCGGGTGCGCACCGTGTTGTGCTCGGCAATGAGTCCCCCCGAGCTCGGGTATTCGACCGGCATGTCCCAGCCATTGAAGTCGACCATCTTCGCGCCCATCTGGCGATGGACGGGATTCAGTGCAGTCTTGCGAGCAGCCGGTGAGGTGATTTCAACCGCGGACACTTTCTCCTCGGGCAACAGCCTTGCTGGGCTGCCAGGGACGCGACGCGCGACGCTGAGGACCACTACCTTGAACCTCCCCGCCCTAACGGGCGAGGATTCTCACTCTACGCCAGCCTTACTGCACTGATGTTATCGAATGATGGCTCGCTCCGAGCCATTATGTTGACTGCTCCATTGTGGTCGGCATGGTCCTGATAGCCACAGGAAAGA
>Ga0187783_10002254_pt1 | contig 14333 bp, 12 predicted proteins | sample 1015_SJ02_MP02_2_FD_132471 | JGI IMG/M metagenome (GOLD analysis project Ga0187783, IMG submission 132471) | Tropical peat soil microbial communities from peatlands in Department of Meta, Colombia - 1015_SJ02_MP02_20_MG | ecosystem: Environmental > Terrestrial > Soil > Wetlands > Peat | place...
ACCGAGATCGGTCGGATCCCAGCCTGCATCGATGAGCTCGTCATACGGGCCGGGCAGCGAGCCGAATAGGTCGAGCTCCCCCTGATCGGGCACCGAGAACGGCTCTGCCACCCAGCTCGCCTCCTCCCAGTTCAGCACGCTGTTTCGACCATAGTAACGAGGGCCACCGACATTTCTCCGGACCCATTGGCGTAGGTTGGTGAACCGCGGGGCAGGCACGTCGCCGGGACCGAACTGGCGGCGCACTGGCACACTCGGATAGCACGAGCAGGGCCGAATGGAGCACCCCATGAGCACCGTCGAGGCAAACCCAGAGGTCGCCAGCAACCCCGTTCCCGAGCCTCATGATCTTGAATTGACCGAGGCCCGCAACGCGCACGTTGGCTCGATGACCGTCCGCCGGCTGCTCCCGCTCCGGCTGCGCCGAAGCGTCGGCGCGTGGTGCTTCGTCGACCACTACGGTCCGCTGGATGTCGACGGCGTGACCGGCATGAACGTCCCGCCGCACCCGCACATCGGCCTGCAGACGGTCACCTGGCTCCTCGCGGGCAACGTGCTGCACCGCGACAGTCTCGGCAGCGAACAACTGATAAGGCCAGGACAGCTGAACCTCATGACCGCGGGCCGCGGGATCGCGCACGCCGAGGAATCGCCGGTGCGCCACGATCCGGTACTGCACGGCGTGCAGCTCTGGGTTGCCCTGCCGGACGTCAGCCGCGACGCCGAGCCCGCGTTCGAGCACCATCCGCAGCTACCGCAGAGCCGTCTCGGCGGCTTCGCCATCACGGTTCTGGTCGGCGAACTCGCCGGTGCGGTATCGCGGGCGAGCACGTTCTCCCCGATCGTCGGCGCGGAGCTCACGGCCGCGGGCCGGCCGGCTAGCTGCCTGCTGCCGCTGCGGCCAGACTTTGAGCACGTCGCGTTTGTCGCCGCCGGGCAGGCCAGCGTCAACGACGTCGAACTGGCGGTCGGCCAGCTGCTGTACCTGCCGGAAGGCCGACCCGATGTGATGCTATCGGCGCCAGCCGGCGCCACGCTGATGCTGCTCGGCGGCGTGCCGCTCGGCGAGCCGCTGCTGATGTGGTGGAATTTCGTGGCGCGCACGCCGGAGGAGATCGCCAGCGCGACCGCGGCGTGGCGGGCGGGCGAGTTCGGCCCCGTCGGCGGATACGAGGGCGATCCGCTGCCGGCGCCCCCGCTGGACGCTGCCCGGCTCCGGCGTCCCGTCTAGAGGGGAACGGGCCGCTCGCAGGTCGCCGATCTGCGACCCGCGCAGCCGCCGACCTGGCCGGACCCAGCGGTCCTCGGGACACGGGACTGACGTGCGTTTTTATACGTTGTAGCCCCGACCGGATTTGAACCGGCGCTACCGCCTTGAGAGGGCGGCGTCCTGGGCCGCTAGACGACGGGGCCAGGCGTGCAACTGCCGCGTCAGGTTAGCGCACGGCCACCTTCAGCGCCAAACCAGCGGCCCTGCATGGGCATTCCCGCGCCGCCCGAGCGCCGACCGTCCCGGCGCCGCATGCATAACCAGCCCGTTTCCAGGTACTTGGTGGGCATGATCGCATTCATCATCATTCTGATCGTCATCGGATTCTTCGTCGGACTGATCGCACGACTGCTCGTGCCCGGCCGGGACAACATCGGCTTCATCGGCACGACGCTGCTCGGCATCGTCGGCTCGTTTGTCGGCGGTTTCCTCTGGGAGCTCGTGGAGTATCACACGATCGAGACGAGCCACTTCCAGGCCGTCGGCATCATCGGCTCGATCATCGGGGCCGTCGTGGTCCTGCTGATCCTGCGGCTCACCGGCATGGAGCGCGGCCGCGGCAGGCGCTGGCGCTGACACCCAAAAATGGCGGCCCGCGGCCACATGGCTGGGGTACCAGGACTCGAACCTAGACTAACGGGGCCAGAACCCGTCGGGCTGCCAATTACCCCATACCCCATCGGAGCGCACCAGTTCCGGCAAAGCCGCCCGGCGGTGCGGTCCAGCCTGAGCAGTGTAGCCGAACCAGAGGGCGCCGAGCGAACGGCCCGTTACGTCTCTCAGCTGCTATCCACGACCCGGTTGGTGAGCGTACCGATGCCTTCGATCGACACCGAGACGCTGTCGCCGGCCACCAGCGGGCCGATCCCCGCCGGTGTGCCGGTCAGCAGCACGTCGCCCGGCAACAGCGTCATCACCGCGGTCACGTAGCTGACCAGCGTGGCCACGTCATGGATCAGCAGCGAGGTCCGCGAGTCCTGCTTGATGTGATCGTTGACGGTGGTCGTCAGGCGCACGTCGGCGGGGTCGAGGTCAGTCTCGATCCAGGGGCCGAGCGGGCAGAACGTGTCGAACCCCTTCGCGCGCGCCCACTGACCGTCGCTGGCCTGCAGATCTCGGGCCGTGACGTCGTTGGCACAGGTGTAGCCGAAGATCACCTCAGGAACCCTGTCCCGTGGCACGTCCTTGCACAGCCGGCCGAACACGATGGCGAGTTCGCCCTCGAAGTCGACCCGCTGCGACAGCGCGGCGGGACGGACAATCGCGTCGGCCGGGCCGACCACCGCGGTGGACGGCTTGAGAAAGATCAGCGGCTCGGCGGGTGGCTCGTTGCCGAGCTCCCTCGCGTGCTCAAGGTAGTTCCGGCCGATGGCCACGACCTTGCTGGGCAGCACCGGCGCGAGCAGCCGCACGTCGGCCACGGGGTACCGGGCACCAGTCAGCGCGATCTCCGCCGCTGGACCGAATGGGTGACCTGACATCTCCGCCACGGTCAGGGCACCTGCACTGCCGCCCGTGCCGTTCCGGCTCTCGGCGGCGCCAGCCGCGTCGCTGTCGACGACGCCGTACCTGACCTCGTCGCCTAGGGCGAACCTAGCGATGCGCATGCTCTCCCCCCGTCCGGGACTCCTGACGGCGTGGCCTGGTGCTGCGGCTACTGGAGGTAATCCTCAACCTCGTTCGCGGGCCGCGTCGCCGAGCCGCTCGGGTCCTCGCCGAACTCGCGACGGGCCCGGCGCTGTCGCAGCAGGTCCCAGCACTGGTCCAGCTGCTCCTCGACGGCGGCGAGTTGCTCGTGTTCCTGCGCGCTGGTCAGCTCGCCAGCTGCGAGCCGGGAGCGGAGGTCGTGCTCGGTCTTGATGAGATCGTCGATGGTGGTCAGGATTTCCTTGTCGTCCATCGAGTACCTCCCTCCGGCGGGGCCGGTGCCTATCCTCGCACCCGCCGCGCTCGCATGGGCGCGGGGGCGCGTTAGTAGGCAGATCCAAATCTAGGCAAGTCGCGGAGCAGGTTATCGTGCCACACGAGCACCCGATAGGCACCGACCCGGTACACGTGCGCGGGGCGGCCGAATGTCAGGAGCACGGCCGAGGTGTTGGTGAAGCCGGGATACTCGGAGCTGCCGGGGACGAGCACAACGAAGTTCGCGGTCTGGCTGCGCGCGTCGTACCACGCGGCATCGGCGTTCCAGTTGTACGGGATCAGCTTGTGGCCCACCTCCGTCAGCTGCCGCACGCGAACGCGGTCACCGCTAGTGAGCGTCACCACGTTCGCCTCCCAGTAGCCGGATAGGCCGCTGCTGAGGTGGTGGGCGGCGAGCCAGGACGTGAGCTGGTGGTTCTGGGCGGGCGCCGGTGGCTGGGTCAGCTCGGAGCCCAGGCCGCCGAGGTACCCGACCAGCACGACGAGCAGCGCCGCGGCCACATATCTGCTCAGCAGGATCCGGTCGGCCAGCATCCGACCCGCCAGCACCGCGCCGATCGGCAGCGTGGCGGCGATCTCGCGGGTGGTCAGGATGGAGCCTGCCTGGGTGCTGAACACGTACGAGGCCAGGTTGACCGCCACCGCTGTCACGAGGATCTGGTCGACGAAGCCAAGGTGGCGCCAGAATCGACGGACGGCGACGAACACGCCGAGTCCGATCAGGATGACGCCGACCAGATGCAGATACACGGCCGCCGTCGCCGAGCCGCGCGAAAGCCCGAGGAAGTCGGCGCCCGCCAGGAGCAGCAGACCCTGGCCAGCGATAGTTGCGGTATGCGGTACCGCGCCGACGCTGTGCACGAGCCGGATGGCCGGCGACTGAACGACGAAGCCCCCGGCGGCGCGAATGACGTGCAGGGCTAGCTCTGCGGCTACCCCGGCCGCGAGCGATCCGACTCCGAGGGCGAGGTAGTACCACTGCTGCTGCCACCGCCGCTCCCGCCAGACGCCACGGCCGACCCGGAGCAGACAGACCAGTGCGATCGGCAGCACCCCGATGAACAACACCAACGTATCGGCGACCGCGGCCCAACCCAGGATCGCCGACACGAGCACAGGCACGTAGCGGCGCTGCGGGGCGCGGTCGAGGATCAGAAAGGCGGCCAGCACCGGTACCGAGGTGCCGATGTGATCCGGAGACGATAGGAAGATCTTCACCCCGCTCAGCTGCGGCGCAATCATGATGCCGACGGTGATCAGCACCCTCGCGAGGCCCGCGCGTCCGGTAGCGCGGCCCTTGACCAGCAGCGCGGCCAGCAGCAGCAGAAGCGTGTAGGTGGCGGCCGCGGCGACATGCACGACGTCTTGGTTCAGTCCGCGGACGAACTCGACCAGCACATACTCCGGCAGCTCGGTGGTGTAGAAGGAAACGTCGGACAGCGACCAGCCGTGCAGCAGCACGTTGCCGTGCAGCATGTTCCACGCCTGCAGAGCCTGCGACGCCCCGTCGGAGTCCACCGCCCTGGTCCGCGCCAGGCGCAGGTAGCAGGTGAAGGCTGCTACTACCCCGAGTGCCCAACCAGCTACGATGAGCCACTGCGCCCGCCGGGACGCAGGCGCTGCCGGTACGTTCGCCGGCAGCGTGACTTGCTGGGAGCGCGCGACGGAGCTTCCGCGCTGGAACACGATCCTCATTGCACCATGCGGCGACGCCCGATACGGCTCGGGACTCGGCTTTCGGCCTAACGAACTCGGCTCGTCCCGTCCGGGTCAGAATTGTCTGGCCGGTCCGGGCCTTGCCGCATCACGCAGGTTTGGCCTGGCCTGCAGAAAGACTTTCGGCTCCCGCAAACGTTGGTACCGCGACTGCCGTTGCGGGCAGGCTGACGAAGAGAAACCGTGGGCTGGCCACAACCCCGGACAACTGACCCATCAGTGCTGGCTTACCCTGCTAGCGTCGAGGTGTCCGCGGGGATTACCGGTACATATGTTTCAGTGCGGGCGATAAACGGGCTTAGGTAAGATCGGGTGCCATAGTGACATTGAATCCCAGTGAGTCATTTGAGCGCGACGTAGTCGTCGTGGGGGGCTGCGGCCACGTGGGTCTGCCACTGGCCATCGCCCTCGCGGACCGTGGCGCCCAGGTCGCTGTGTACGACGTCAACCCGCTGGCAGTCGCCGAGGTCAGCAGCGGCCGGATGCCCTTCCTCGAGTCCGGTGCCGCTCCCGTGCTCGAGCGGGCCATAACTTCCGGGCGGCTGGTCGCATCGACGGACCCGGCCATCGTGGGCTCCGCCGAGCACGTGATTGTGGTGGTCGGCACGCCGGTGGACGAGCACCTGAATCCCGATCAGCAAGCGGTCCCCCGCGCGCTCGCCGGGTGCGCGGATTACCTGCGGGACGGACAGTTGCTGATCTTGCGGAGCACCGTCTACCCCGGCGTTACCGCCCTGGTCGAGAAGGTCGTGGCCAAGCTCGGGAAGGCGATCGACGTGGCCTTCTGCCCGGAGCGGATCGCCGAGGGCAAGGCCATGACGGAACTGTTCGACCTGCCACAGATTGTCTCCGCCCGGCGCGACGAGGCCTTCAAGCGAGCGGCTGCGCTGTTCGGGCTGCTGACCGATAGCCAGGTCCGGATGACGCCAGAAGAGGCCGAGCTCGCCAAGCTGTTCACGAACGTGTGGCGGTACATCAAGTTCGCCACCGCGAACCAGCTCTACATGATCGCCAATGATCGCGGCCTGGACTTCGAGCGCATCCGCCAGGGCCTGATGCTCGACTACCCGCGGGCTGCGGACATGCCCGGACCGGGCTTCGCGGCGGGGCCGTGCCTGTTCAAGGACACGATGCAGCTCGCGGCGTTCAATAACAACAACTTTGTGCTCGGGCACACGGCCATGATGATCAACGAGGGCATGCCGCTCTACCTCGTGGACCGGCTGAAGCGCCGGTTCGATCTGGAGTCCATGACCGTCGGCATCCTCGGCATGGCCTTCAAGGGCAACTCTGACGACATCCGCTCCAGCCTCGCCTATAAGCTCAAGCGGGTCCTGACGTCTGCTGCATTCGGCGTGCGCTGCACCGACCCCTACGTCACCGTCGACGAGTCGCTTGTCCCGCTGGACGAGGTCGTCGACTCCTGTGACCTGCTGATCATCGGCGCTCCCCACCCGGAATACGCCGATCTGGCCACGAGCAAGCCGGTGGTCGATATCTGGGGGCTTAGGGGCGAGGGCGTGCAGATCTGATGGCCAGAATCGGGGCGGCGAGCAAGGACAGCAGCGCGAGCGACATCGTCCGGCAGACCGTGCCGCCCGCGCCCGGCGGGTTGCGGGTGTCTGTCGTCATACCGGCCTACAACGAGGGCGAGGCGATCGTCCCCGTGCTGGAGCGGATCTTCGAGGCCGTCATGCTGCCCTGCGAGGCGCTCGTGGTCGTCGACTTCGAGGAAGACACCACCAGGCCGGTCGTGCTGCGCCTCGCCGAGACCGAGCCCCGGCTGCGCTGCCTGGTCAGCAGCTACGGGCGCGGCCCGGCGAATGCGATCAGGTACGGCATCGACCACGCGTCGACCCCGGTCGTGGTGGTGACCATGGCCGACGGCTGCGATGACGCGCGGCAGATCGACGAGCTGGTCCGCCTGGTCGAGCGCGGCGTGGTGGTCGCGGCGGCCTCCCGCTACATGGCGGGTGGCCAGCAGGTTGGCGGGCCGCTGCTCAAAGGCATGCTGTCAGCGCTGGCCGGGCGCAGCCTGCACCTGGCCGCCCGAGTCGGCACCAGGGACGCCACCAACTCGTTCAAGGCGTACTCCGCCGCCTTCGTCCAGGCGGTCGGGATCGACAGCCGCGACGGATTCGAGATCGGTATCGAGCTCACCGCCAAGGCCAAGCGGCTGCGGCTGCCAACGGCCGAGATACCGACGATCTGGCTCGACCGCCAGGGCGGCATGTCCAACTTCCAGGTAGCGGCGTGGATCCCCAAGTATCTGCGCTGGTACCGGTTCTCATTCGGTCGCCGGCTCACGCTTGAGGAACTGCGCGAGCGAACCGGCAAGCCAGCGACGACGACTCAGACAGCAGCAGAAACAACCGAGAAGACAGCAGCAACCGAGAAGACTAGGTAGGCGATGCAGAAGGTTGTGGTAACCGGGTCCGCGGGATTCATCGGCGGCTACCTGGTCGAGGAATTGCTGAGCCGCGGTTACAGCGTCGTCGGCGTCGACAATTTCTCCAAGTACGGCAGGGTGCGCAAGTCTTATGACGATCACCCGCATTACCGTCTTGTGGACGGCGACGCGCGCGACGTCGAGATGATGACGAGCCTGCTCGCCGACTGCGATCACTTCGTCGCCGGCGCCGCGATGATCGGCGGCATCTCCTACTTCCACACCTACGCCTATGACCTGCTCGCGACCAACGAGCGCATCATCGCCGCCAGCTGCGACGCCGCGATCTCTGCGCACCGGACCGGCAGGCTCAAGAAGGTCACGTACCTGTCGTCGTCGATGGTGTTCGAGTCGGCCAACACCTGGCCGTCATATGAGGGCCAGGAGCGCGAGTGCCCGCCGCCGCTGTCGTCGTACGGCTTCCAGAAGCTCGCGGTCGAGTACTTCGCCCGGGCGGCCTACGACCAGTACCGGCTGCCGTTCACGATCGTCCGGCCGTTCAACTGCGTCGGCATCGGTGAGAGCCGCGCCCTCGGCGACGAGGAAATCATGTCCGGGAACGTCAAGCTCGCGATGAGCCACGTCGTTCCCGACCTTGTACAGAAGGTGCTCAAGGGCCAGGACCCGCTGCACATCCTCGGCGACGGTAGCCAGATCCGGCACTACACCTACGGCGGCGACCTAGCCCGCGGCATCGCCGACACGCTCGAGCATCCGGACGCGCTCAACGAGGACTTCAACCTGTCCACCGCGCAGTCCACGACCGTGCTCGACCTGGCCGAGGCCATCTGGTACAAGATCAATGGCCCTGGCGTGCCGCTACGCGTCGTGCAGGACGAGCCATTCGAATACGACGTGCAGCGGCGCGTGCCCAGCACGGAGAAGGCGAAGCGGATCCTGGGCTTCGAGGCCACCACGTCGCTGTCGGCGATGCTCGATGAGGTCATCCCCTGGATCCGCCAGGCCATCCAGGACGGCGTGATCTGACGGCAGGGCCCGTTGCCGCGGCCCGAAATGAGCTCGCTCAGCTAGAGGCCGAGCAGGCGCGGCGCAACGAGGAACATCTGGCGCAAGAACGAGTGCCCAGACTGAGAACACACCGGCGGCCGCGGCGGCCGGGCGCCTGACGCTGTCACAGCCGCGTCACGGGCGCCGCCTACGGTGACCGTGTGCAGCTCACCCGTGCGCGCGTGATCGCGACCGCCATGGCGCTCATCGAGGCCGAAGGCGCGCATGAAGTCTCGATGACGCGGCTCGCCACAGAGCTCGGCTGCGGCCTGGTCGCGCTCTACAGTCATGTTCCGTCGACTCAGGCGCTGCTCGACGGCGTGGCCGCCGCCGTTGTCGCCGGGATCGAGGTGACCGAGTCGCCCGGTGTCTGCTGGCCGGCCCGGCTGCGGGCACAGGCTCAGGCGGCGCGCCGGGGGGCTGCCGCGCACCCACGGTGCAGCATCGCGGTGGCCGGCCGGCCGTCGGCCACCGGGGCGTCGTTGCGGCCGACCGAGCGGGCGCTCGGCGTCCTGCGCGCCGCGGGATTCGGCGGCCCGGACGCGATCCGGATCCTGCGGGCACTCGCCGCCTACCAGGTGGGCTGCCTGGTCCTGGAGGTGGGCGTCGCCCCCGCACTGCGCGCTGCCGACGAGGCCGACGGGGTACAGCGCACCAGGCCGGTGCTGCGTCGCGCCGCCTTCCCGCACCTGGCGGCGCTGTCGGCGGAGCCGGCCGGGGACAGTACCGCCCCGAGTCCGGACGCAGACTTCGAGTTCGGGCTCGAGCTGTTGCTGCGCGGGATGGCCGGGCTGTTAGGCGCCCAGCAGGCGGGGAGCTAGCCGCGGCGAGTCACGAATCGGGCACCGGCGCCGGTCACGCCGGCGCCCGCCGCGATCACTAGGGCCAGCGCCAGCGGCAGCAAGAGCGCCCAGCGCAGTCCCACCGCGGATGCCAGGCCGCCGATGATCGGCGGGCCGGCGAGCATGCCCGCGTAGCCAGCCCCGGCCACGCGCGCGATGCCGCGCGCCGGCCGATCTGGGTCAGTGTTGCCAGCCGCGGACACCAGCAGCGGGAACGTGCAGGACAGCCCGGCTCCGAACGCGGTGAAGCCTACGATCGCGCCGACGGGGTCGTCGCTCGCCAGGCCCAGTCCGAGCCCGGCCGCTGCGACGAGGCCACAGCAGCGCATCAGTGCGGTGGCCCCGAACCTGGTGTTCAGCCGGTCGCCCGAGAGCCGGCCCAGCGCCATCGCGACGCTGAAACCCGCGTAGGCGAGCGTGGCCAGCGCGGCCGAAGTGCCGAGGTTGTCGCGCAGGTAGACGGCGCTCCACCCGTCGGCCGATCCCTCGCCGAGCAGCGAGCAGAGGGAGAGCAGCGCCATCAGCAGCATCGCCGGCGTCCACGACCGCAGCAGGCCGGCCGCAGCGGCAGGTGGAGTTGCCGGCGCAGCCGCGACCGGAGGTTTGGCGGCAGCCGACTCGACGTCGTTCCCGCCCGAATCAGCAACCAGCCACCGGCCGGCCAGCGCGACGACACACGCGAACGGGACGCCTACGGTCGCGAAGTTGATCGCTGGCACGATCGCTGCCCAGGCGAACAGCCCGCCCAGCAGCGCGCCGGCCAGTGCGCCGAAGCTGAAGCAGGCGTGGAAGGAGGTCATCAGCGGCCGGCCGGCGCGGCGCTCGACGAGCACCGCCTGGGAGTTCATAGCGACGTCCATCATCCCGCCGGCCAGCCCGAAGACGAACAGCACGAGCATGAGCGCTGCCAGGTCCGGCGCGAGGCCGAGAGCTATCGGGAGCACGGCGGTGCAAGTTCCGGCGATCCAGGTCGGGCGGCGGCTGCCGAACCGGTGCACGACCCGGCTGGCGAACAGCACCATGACGACCAGACCGAGCGGCGCGGCCAGCAGGGCCAGGCCGAGCACGCCGTCAGTTAGGTGCAGGTTCTGCTTGACCGTCGGGATCCTCGCCAGCCAGCCGCCGTTGGCCAGTCCGAGCGCAGCGAAGAAGGTCAGTACCGCGAGCCGGGCGCGGCGCAACTCGCGGCGCGCGGGCCAGCTGCGCGCATCCAGGGTGGCGTCGGTCAGAGTCAGACTCCGCCTAACCGGCAACCCGCTCGGCGATGTCGTCGCCGATCTCCGGCGTCGACCGAGGCGACCACGCGCCCTGCCGCTCGAGCAGGTCCTCCGACACTGCCAGCTCGATCCGTGCCGCCTCGGCCGACAGCCCGAGGTGCTCGCAGAGCATCGCAACCGACAGGATCGTCGCGGTTGGGTCGGCCTTCTGTTCGCCCGCCAGGTCGGGCGCGCTGCCGTGCACCGGCTCGAACATGCTGGGCGCCGTGCGCGCGGGGTTGATGCTGGCGCTCGCCGCCAGCCCGATGCCGCCCGCGACCGCCGCCCCGAGCGCAGTAAGGATGTCGCCGAACATGTTGTCGGTCAGGATCACGTCGAACCGCTCGGGCTGGGTGATGAAGTAGCCCGCGGCGGCGTCCATATGGCAGTACTCGGTTGTCACATCCGGGTAGTCAGCCGCAACCTCGGTCACGACCCGCCGCCACAGGTCGCCGGCGTAGGCGAGCACGTTGCTCTTGTGCACCAGGGTCAGCTTGCGGCGCGGTCGCTCGACGGCCCGCTGCATCGCGTACCGGGCCGCCCGGCCGACGCCGAACGCCGTGTTGATGCTGTCCTGGGTGGCTACCTCAGCCGGCGTTCCCCGCCGCATGATCCCGCCAGCCTCGATGTACGGGCCCTCGGTGCCTTCGCGCACCACCAGCATGTCGATTTGCTCGCCGCGCACCCCGGCCAGCGGCGACTCGACGCCCGGATAGAGCCGGACCGGGCGGACCGTCACGTACTGGTCGAACTCGAACCGCAGCCGCAGCAGCAGGCCGCGCTCCAGCAGGCCGCTCGGCACGCTCGGGTCGCCCACGGCGCCCACCAGAATCGCGTCGTGCTGCCCGAGCTCGGCGAGCACCGCGTCGGGAAGGATCTCGCCAGTGCGTTTCCAGCGCTCCGCGCCAAGGTCGTAGCTGGTCGGTTCCACGGCCACGGTGCCGAGCGCACGCAGCACCTTGATGGACTCGGCGACGACCTCGGGACCGATGCCGTCGCCGCCGATCACGGCCAGTTTGATGCCTCGCGCAGCCACCACCCGCTTACCTTACTGGGCGGGTGGCGGCCGCCGCGAGCATCAGTCCTCCGCCAGGTCGACGACCCTCGCCAGGCTGGCCCCGGTCGCGGTGGCGATCTCGCCGAGCAGCTCTAGCGAAACCGCGGAGTCGGCGGACAGCACGAGCATCGCGTCGCCGCCCTGGGCCCGCCGGCAGACCTGCATGCCGCCGATGTTGATCTGATGGCTGCCGAGGATCTGGCCCACCGCTCCGACGACACCCGGCCGGTCTACGTAGCCGAGGAAGATCATGTGCTCGGCCGGCGCGATCTCCGCGTCGAGGCCGTTGACCTCGACCAGCCGCTCAGCCAGCCGAAGTCCGGTGAGGGTGCCGCTGACCGACACCAGCTGCCCGTCCGGCGCGGTGCCGCGGATCGTGACCAGGTTGCGCCAGTCCTTGCTGATCCGGTCGGCGGTGAGGCTCAGCTCGACCCCCCGCTCCTTGGCCACCAGCGGCGCGTTGACGTACGTGACCGGTTCCTCGGTTACGTCCGCGAACATGCCCTTCATGACCGCCAGCTCCAGCACGCTGACGTCCAGGCTGGCGATCTCACCGTTCGCCTCGACCGCGACGGACGCCGTGGCGCCGCCGGCCAGCGCAGCGAACACCCGGCTGAGCTTCTCGGTGAGCGGCAGCCACGGGCGGAGGTCTTCGGCCACGACGCCGCCCTGCACATTGACGGCGTCCGGCACGAACTCGCCGTCCAGGGCCAGCCGGACCGACCTGGCGACCTGGAGGCCGGCCTTTTCCTGCGCCTCGGCCGTGCTCGCGCCGAGATGCGGGGTCACCACGACGTTGTCGAAGCCGAACAGCGGGCTGTCCGTGCAGGGCTCCTTGGCGTATACGTCGATGCCCGCGCCGGCGACCCGGCCGGCGCGCAGCGCAGCAGCCAGCGCCGCTTCGTCCACGAGCCCGCCGCGCGCCGCGTTGATGATCCGCACGGTCGGCTTGACCAGGCGAAGCTCGCGCTCGCCGATGATGCCGACCGTCTCGGCGTTTTTCGGCAGGTGCACGGTGATGAAATCGGACTCGGCCAGCAGCTCGTCGAGCGCGACCATGCGGACCCCGAGCTGGGTCGACGTGGCCGCCGGAGCGTACGGGTCATAGGCGATCGGGGTCATGCCGAACGCCTGCAGCCGCTGCGCGACGAGCGCCCCGATGCGGCCAAGCCCGAGGATGCCCACAACCTTGTCCTGCAGCTCCACGCCGGTGTAGGCGGACCGCTTCCACTCGCCGCCGCGCAGCGCGGCGTTCGCCTGCGGCACGTTGCGGGCCAGCGCGAGTAGCAGGGCGACCGCGTGCTCGGCGGCACTCACGACGTTGCTCGCCGGCGCGTTCACCACCATGACGCCGGCCTTCGTCGCCGCGTCCACGTCCACGTTGTCGAGGCCCACCCCGGCGCGGGCGACCACCCGCAGCCGACGGCCGTGCGCGAGCGCCTCGGCGTCGATCTGGGTTGCGCTCCGGACGATCACCGCGTCGACGTCCGCCAGGGCTGGCAGCAGCTTGGTCCGGTCCGCGCCGTCGGTGTAGCGCACCTCGAAGGAGGACTTCAGCAGGGCTATCCCGGCTGGTGACAGCTCCTCCGCGATGAGCACGACGGGTGCAGCCACGATTCCTCCGATGTCTCCGCGCCAGAGTTTCCCAGTGTATCGGGAGGGTTTGTGACGCCCTTCACAAACCAGGCGTCGACGCGGTCGGGGAAGGTGCCTGGGTCGGGTCCACCGCCGGGTTCGTCTCGGACGGCGCGGAGAGCGCATCGCCTCGAACGGGGAACGACGGCGCGGCCGGACTCAGCGATGCCGGGCCGCGGCCGTCCATGGCCGCGAGCGACTCGATTCGCTGCGCGGTCATCGGACGTGCCACCAGGAAACCCTGGCCGAGGCCACAGCCCATCGCGCGCAGCAACTCGAGCTGCTCGGGCCGCTCGATCCCCTCCGCCACGATCTCGATGCCAAGATCGTGGCCAACCTGCACGACGGTACGGGTCAGCATCGCGAGCGTGCCGTCGGTGCCCAGGCCGGCGATGAATGACGGGTCGATCTTGATGATGTCGACCGGCAGCTCGCGCAGGTACGCGAGCGAGGCGTAGCCGGTGCCGAAGTCGTCGATCGCCAGCCGCACACCGAGGTGCCGCAGCCGGGCGAGCCCGTCCATGATCGGCTCGTCGATCTCGATCAGCACTCGCTCGGTGACCTCGAGCGTCAGGGCCGACCGCGGCAGGCCGCTGTCGTCCAGCGCTGTGAGCACCATCTCCGCGAAGTCCGGCGTGCTGACCTGCCGGAGCGAGAAGTTAACCGAGAGGCCGACGAGCCAGCCTGACTCCCGCCAGCTCACCACCTGTCGGCAGGCCTGCCCCAGCACCCAGGCGCCGAGCGGCACGATGAGCCCGGAGTCCTCCGCGATGCCGAGGAACTCGGCGGGCTCCACCCGCTCGCCGTCGCGCGACCACCGCACCAGCGCCTCGACGCTCGCAACGCGCGAGGTGGACAGCTCCACCACCGGCTGGTACTCGATGCCGAGGCCGTCGTCCTCGATCGCGGCGCGCAGCGCAGACGTGAGCTCGATCCGGCGGATCACGTCGGCGTGCATGTGCGCGGCGAACACCTCGACTCGCCCGCCGCCGGCCTCTTTCGCCCTAGACATGGCCAGGTCGGCGTTGCGCAGCAGGTGCTTGGCGCGGGCAGCGTCGGCGAACGCGACGCCGACGCTGGCGGTGATGGAGAGCTGACGGCCGGCCGCGTCGAACGGCTCGGCGGCAATCGCGTCCGTAAGCCGCTGCGCGATGTCAACGACCTCCTGCGGGCTGGC
>Ga0187783_10002255_pt1 | contig 14331 bp, 10 predicted proteins | sample 1015_SJ02_MP02_2_FD_132471 | JGI IMG/M metagenome (GOLD analysis project Ga0187783, IMG submission 132471) | Tropical peat soil microbial communities from peatlands in Department of Meta, Colombia - 1015_SJ02_MP02_20_MG | ecosystem: Environmental > Terrestrial > Soil > Wetlands > Peat | place...
ATGACTGCGCCCTGGTCGCTCACCAGCGCGATGACCTGTGGGTTGCTCGGACTGATCCACAGGTTCTGGTAGTCGTCTCCGCCAGGCGCGCCGCGCAGCGACCGCCAGGTCTTGCCTCCATCGCCGGACTTCATGGTCGCGATGCTGGCGACGTACACGACGTCGGGATTGGTGGGGTCGACACGGACGACGGCCAGGTCGCCACCACCGATGCGCAGTGCCGGGCGCGGATCGTTGGTGATGCGGGTCCAGCTCTCGCCGGCATCTTCGGAGCGAAACACGCCGAGCCCCGCCGCCGATGAGTATTCGCCCGCCTCGTCGGTGGCCACCGTGGCGTACAACCGCTGTGGCATGCTCGGGGCGATCGCAATGTTGATCTGCGACAGGTTGGCCGGCAGCCCCGTGGTGAGGCGCCGCCAGGTGGTCCCGCCGTCGCTCGACTTGAAGAGGCCTCCGCCGGTGCCCTTGTACTCGTCCTTGTCCTCCCATGGGCCGAGGCGCGCTTCCCAGAGTCCGGCGTACACCACCTGCGGATGGCTCGGATCGATGGCTACCGCAGAGCCGCCGGTATTCTCATCGCGGAAAAGGACCCGCTCCCAGGTAGTCCCGCCGTCGAGGGAGCGATAGATGCCGCGCTCGGGGTTCGGGCCGTAGGGGTGACCGAGCACTGCGACGAAGACCCGCCGCGGCTCCCCCGGATCGACCGCCAGCTCCGCGATCTGCTGCCCGTCGCGCAGTCCGAGGTGCGACCAGGTGCGTCCGCCGTCGCTCGAGCGATAGATACCGTCGCCCACCGAGAGATCGGGCCGCAGCAGCCCCTCGCCACTGCCCACGTAAATGATGTTGGGATCGGACGGCGCGACCGCGATTGCGCCGATCGATTGCGTCGGCTGCGCGTCGAAGATCGGCCGCCAGGTGCGCCCGGCATCCTCGGTCTTCCACACCCCGCCGTTGACGGCACCGACATAAAAGACATTGGGCTGCGTGGGCACGCCGGCGACCGCCCGGGTGCGCCCGCCGCGCGTCGGTCCGACCATCCGCCACGCGAGGTCGTCGTAGCCGGCGGCGGGCAGGTGCTGCGCAGCGCTCGGGCGTGCGAGCACGGCGAGCAGCACGGCGCTCAGCATCGTCACGAGCGGCCGTCTTTGCGGGTGCACTGGCTGGGGAGCTCCGGGAAGTGCGGTGCGCGGCAGTCTAGCGATACTGCTTGTAGGACTTCTCTTCGATGAGGCGCGACCCGAGCTGCAGGTTGATGCGCCGCTTGAGCGCCGCGCGCTCGTCGTTGCACAGGTACACGGCGCGCGCCAGCTCGATGAAGTCGCGGTCGAAGGTCTGGCGCGCTTCCTTGTCGCGAATGCGGTCCTCGATGTCCCAGAGCCGCTCGTTGACATTCTGCAGCGCGCGCTCATCGAGGCTCACATCGTGCGCAGCGGCGCCGCAGTCCGTCCAGGTCTGCTCGAGCAGCGAGAGTTCCAGCCTGATGTTGGCGAGCTTGGCGGCATCCTGGATGCGTGCCACCTTGATGCGCAGGATCGTGATCTTGTCGAGCAGCTCGCCGGGAGAGATAGGGACGAGGATGTCTTTCATGGGCGCGATCCTAGCAACTCGTCGATCTTCGCGGTGACCTGATCCACGCCGATCAGATCCATGACGCCCGGTTCCTCGATCTTTTCCGTCCACGGCAGCGCCTCGGGCTCGCAGCCACGGAACACGCGCGCCGCCTGCGGATAGCCATCGACGCACCAGCGGCCGGACAGGTAGGGGCCGCTGCGCGCCGGGTTGGTCGCCGCGTACAGGCCGACCACCGGTGTGCCCACCATGGTCGCCATGTGCACGGGACCTGAGTCAGGGGCAACGAGCACCGTGGCGCGCGCGAGCAGCGCCAGCAGTTCCGGCAGCGTGTCCTGTCCGATCTGATTGACGAGCGGACGCGTGCAGGAGCGCTCGATGGCCGCCCCCATCTGCCGCTCGAGCGCGCTGCGCCCGCCCGCGAGGACGACGCGCATGCCGTGCCGGGTCGCGGCGTACGAAGCCACCGCCGCGTAGCGCTCCGCCCGCCAATTGCGCCGCGTGTGGCTCGAGCACGGGCTGATCACGAGCGTCGGCTGGCTGTCGGGCACGAGGCGCGCCGCGTAGTCGCGCGCCGCCGGTGGCAGCGGCAGGTCCCAGCGCAGCAGCCGCTCGGAGAGGCCGAGGGCTGCGAGGAAGCCGAAGAAGCCGTCGAGCACGTGCTCGCGGGCGTGGGGCGCGATGCGGGCGTTGGTGAACAGCCATTGCAGCTCGCGGGCGCGGGCGCGATCGAAGCCGAGTTTCACGCGCGCCGCGACGGCGCACGCCGCGAGGCTGGCGCGCAGCGCCAGCTGCATGTGCAGCAGTACGTCGAAGCGGCGGCCGCGCAGCTGCGCGTGCAGCGCGCGCAACCCCGCGAGGCTTGCGCGCTTGTCGACAGTGATAAACTCGACGCCTTCGATGAGGCTCACGAGGCGCGCTTCGGTCCTGCCGACGATCCAGGTCAGCTGCGTCGCCGGCCAGGCCTGTTGTAAGGTGCGCACGATCGGCACCACGTGGCAGGTATCACCGATCGCCGACAGCCTGAGGATGCAGAGGCTGCGCGGCGGTTCGGCAAGAGGCAACAGCATGGAGTGTTCGTGAACGGGCGCTGGGCGCTCGGCTCCGAGGTGAAGCGCGGCGCGCTTGCGGGCGGCGCCATGCTATACGACGCCTCCCGGGCGAGCAATTTGAGCGCCGGCTGGTTCGATCCCAAGTACTGGGAAGCGCGCGGCGAGCTCGACGGGGCGGCGCAGGGGCGCGGTGCCACGCAGTTCGTGAAGACCGCCGAAGGGCGCCGCTACGTGCTGCGCCACTACCGCCGTGGCGGACTGGCCGCACGACTGCTCGCCGACCGCTACTTCTGGCGGGATGAGGAGAGCACCCGTCCCTTCAGCGAGTGGCAGCTCACCTACCGGCTGCACCGCGCCGGGCTGCCGGTGCCGGCGCCGATTGCCGCGCGCTATCGGCGCCGCGGCTCCGCCTACACCGGCGACCTCATCACCGAGCGTGTGGCGGTGGTCGGCTCGCTGGCCGCGTGCCTGCGCACCGGTGCACTTTCGGTGCTCACCTGGATCTCGATCGGACGCTGCATCCGCCGTTTCCACGACCTCGGTGTGTGCCACGCCGACCTCAACGCGCACAACGTGCTGCTCAGCGAGGAGGCCGTGTACCTCATCGACTTCGACCGCGGACAGCTGCGCGCTCCGGGTCTTTGGCGCGATGGAAACCTGGTGCGGCTGCGCCGCTCGCTCGAGAAGGTCACCTGGGCGCTGCCGTCCGAGCGCTTCGGCGAGTCGGACTGGCATGGCCTGCTCGATGGCTACCGCCAGTCCTCGGGGCGCAGTGAGCTGCAGCCGGCGTGAAGCGTTAAGGGACAGCTTGCGATTCCTCTACCTCCTCGCGCTCCTCATCGCCGTTCCGGTCGTCTCCCTCACGTATCTGTGGCGCGGGCTGCGCGACCGCAGCTACTGGCGCAACTTCTCGGAGCGCTTCGGCTTCGGCGCGCCGCAGGTACCGCACGGGGTGTGGCTGCACGCCGTGTCAGTGGGCGAGGTGCAGGCGTGCGCCGCGCTGGTGAGCGCGCTCCATGAGCGCCATCCGGAGGTGCCGCTCACCGTCACGACTTTCACTCCGACGGGCGCCGCGCGCGCGCGCGCGCTCTACGGCAACCGCGCGCAGGTGCGCTACCTGCCGTTCGACCTGCCGGGCGCGATGCGCCGCTTTCTGCTGCGCGTACGACCGCGTCTTGCGGTGATCTTCGAGACCGAGCTTTGGCCGAACCTGTATCACGAGTGCGGGCGCCAGCGCATCCCGCTGGTGCTGGCGAGCGCGCGCATCTCGCCGCGCTCGCTCGGCCGTTACCGGCGCCTCGGGGCACTGTTTCGCGACACCCTTGCGCAGGCGGCGGTGGTCGCGGCGCAGGCGCCGGCGGATGCAGAGCGCTTCCGCTCGCTCGGCGCCGACCCCTCGAGCACGCACGTCACCGGCAACATCAAGTTCGACCTCGAGCTGCCGCCGGACATCGCCGCGCGCGGGGCGCGGCTGCGCGCGCAGTACGCCGCGCGGCGTCCACTGTGGGTGGCGGGCAGTACCCACGGTGGTGGCGAGGAGCAGGCGGTGCTCGAAGCGCACCGGCAGGTACGTGCTGCGCATCCGGGGGCGCTCCTGGTGCTCGCGCCACGCCACCCGCCGCGCTTCAACGAGGTCGCGCAGGCGCTCGCGGCGGCCGGCGTCAGCTTCGTGCGCCGCTCGGCGTCCGTGGACGACGGCTGCGCCGCCGACTGCGCGGTCGTACTGCTCGATTCGCTCGGCGAGCTGCTCGGCTTTTACGCCGCCGCCGATGTCGCCTTCGTTGGCGGGAGCCTGGTGCCCGTCGGCGGGCACAACCTCCTCGAGCCCGCCGCGCTCGGCGTGCCGGTGCTCACCGGTCCGCACACCTTCAACGGCGAGCAGATCGCGCGGCTACTGATCGCGCGCGGTGCTGCGCAAGTCGTGCACGACGCCACCGAGCTCGGCTCGCACGTCGGCGAGCTGCTGGCGGACCCGCGCGCGCGCGAGCGCATGGGCGCTGCAGGGAGTGCCTCGGTGGACAGCAACCGCGGCGCGCTCGAGAAACTGCTCGCCCTGATCGAGCCGCTGCTCGCCGATTCCGCAGCCTAGGGCCGGCCGCGCGGGGGCGACGGCGTGCCCGCAGGCGGTGCTCCCGGCGGCTGGTGCGGAGCGCTCTGCGTGCCCGGCGGCGGTTGTGCCGGTGCCGGCACTCCGGGGGGTGTCGCGGGCGCCGTGCCACTTGGGGGAACGGTCGGCGTGAGCGTCTCGGGTGTCTCCACCGCCGGCGAGGTGGGTGCCGAGACGGTCAGCCAGTTGTTGAGCTCGGTGAGCTGCGTGCGGTCGAGATTGCCGGCCGCCAGGCGCAGCTGCAGCACGCTCACGATGTAGTCATAGCGGCTGGTCGCGTAATCGGTCTGCGCCTGCACCAGGAGCCGGCGCGCGTTGAGCACGTCGACCGAGGTGCGCGTGCCCACCTCGTAGCCGGCCTCGGTGGCCTTGAGTGAGGTCTCATTGGACTCGAGCGCCTGGCGCAGTGCCTGCACCCGCGCGATGCCGCTGATGACGCCGAGATAGGCGTCGCGCGCCTGGCGTTCGGTGGCGCGTGAGCTCTGCACCACCCCTTCCTTGGCCGCGATCCACTGGTACTCGCTCTGGCGGACCTTGGACTGCGTGAAGCCACCGCTGAAGATTGGCAGCGTGAACTGCAGACCGATCTGGCGATCGTTGGTCTTGTTGAAGACGTCGCTGAATGTCGAGGCCGGTTCGCCCGGGGCACTGCCGAAGGATTCGTCGGCGTTGCTTTGCTGGTAGGAGCGCCCCGCCACTACATCCAGCGTCGGCAGGTGCCCGCCGATGGCGACCCGCACGTTGTCGCGGGCGATGTCCGCGGCGAGGCGGCTGGAGACGAGCGACAGGTTTTGCTCGAGTGAGATGTTGACCCAGCGACTCTCGTCGGCGGGCTCGGGGTTGTTGAGCGGCATGTTGTCGCTCGGCTTGGCGAGCGCATCGTACTTCGCTCCGGTGATCTCCTGCAGCTGATCCTCCGCGGTGGCAAGCGTGCGCTTGGCGGCGATCACGGTCGCCGCGGCAGTGTCGCGGGCGGCCTTGGCGTCCTCGACGTCGGTGATGGCGATCAGCCCGACCTCGAAGCGCTTGTTGGCCTGATCGAGCTGGCGCGCGATGGCTTCGAGCGAGGCCTGATCGGCTGCCAGGGTGTCGATGGCGGTGAGTACCGCAAAGTACGCCTGCGCGGCGCGCAGGATCAGCTGCTGCTCGGCGGCCTGGTAATTGGCTTCCGCCTGAGCCACTTCCTGGCTGGCGGCCTTGAGGGTCATCCAGTTCGACCAGGAGAACACGTTCTGCCGCAGATTGAGGGCCCACTGGTAGGTCGTCGTGTCGGTCGTGTCGGGCAGCTGCGCGGCGATGATCTGTGAGGTATTGGGGTTGCTCGGGTTCGGAACGCTGAACAGCTGGGTCTGAATACCCGACTGGTGGTCGCGCGTGGCGCCGGCCGTGCCGTTCAGCTGCGGCAGCAGTGCCGCGAGCGCCTGCGGTTTTGCCTCGCGCGCGGCCAGCCGGTTGGCATCCGCCTGGCGGATCACCGGATCGTTGTGCAACGCGTCCTCGAACACCCCGATCAGGTCCTTCCCGTGCGCGGTGTTCCAGAACGCGAGCAATAGCAGGGCGACAGTCGCGGCGCGATTCATGGCATTTCCCTTCGGTGCAGGCAGCCGCTCAACGGCTGCTCGTCAGAAAGTGAATTCGGGCGGCCGGGCGGCATTGACGAGTGGATCGATGACGGTCTCGAACAGGCTCTCCGTCGCGAAAGAATCCTCAGCCGTGCGCCGCACGAACCGCGCTTCCATCACCGGCGGCTCACCGACGACCACGAACAGCCGCCCGCCGACATTGAGCCTGCGCTCGAAACGCGCATCATAGGCCGGCAGCGATGCGGTCAGCGCGATAGCGTCGTAGCGTGCGCCGCTGTCGGCGTGCAGGGCGTCCGCGTCCACCACCTCCACGTCGCGCATGCCGAGCAAGGTCAGATTGCGACGCGCCTCGTCGGCGAGCTCCGGGAACACCTCGAGCGAGCGCACGTGCGTCGCCATGACCCGCAGACACGCCGTGACGAATCCGCTGCCCGCACCGACCTCGAGCACCTGCTCACCGTCGCGTGGCAGCAGCGCCTGCAGCAGCCGTCCGACCACGCTCGGGCGCAGCATGTGCTGGTTGCGGGCCAGCGGCACCTCGAGGTCGGCGTACGCGCAGTAGCGCTGTGCAAGCGGCACGAATAACTCGCGCGGCACGCGCCGCATGGCGTTGAGCACGCGCGCGTCCAATACGTCCCAAGCGCGCACCTGCTGTTCGATCATCTGCTCGCGGGCATCGGCCGTCGTCTGCACGGCTGCCTCCTATTGGACTTATTGCGGCCCCAGAAAAGGCCCGAGAAGTTAAGGGTTTTCTGCCGCGCTGCCAAGCTGGCATGCGACGAGATATGGTGAAATACCGACGGGGCGAGGGCCGGCCTGCGCTATGCTTGCCGGGCCGTAACCACAGGCGCGACAAGTCGAATCAGAGCGCCTGCGGGCCCGTGAGCGGGGTACCCCGAGAGCCAAGGCTTCAGAAGAAACACAGATGTCGATTGTCGGGCTTTTGTGCCTCCTGTTCGCTCTCATCGCCGCTCTGGTCCTGGTCCTGTATGTCTTGCAGCGCCGCGACTTGCGCACGATGGAAGAGGTGTCGCAGCAGCTGCAGCGCATCGCCATCGGCGGACGGCTTGCCGGGCGGGTGGACGTCGACAGTGACAAGCCCGAAATCGCCGCCCTCGTCACGGCCGTCAATCATCTGCTGACGCGTGCCACGGCGGCCGCCGAGCGCGAGGTTGCGCCGCATGCGCCGCGGCTGTTCGCCGAGCTCGGGGATCGTATTCACGAGGCCGTGCTCGTGCACCGCGAGGTGATCCTTTACGCCAACCGCCAGTTCGCCAGCTACGTCGGCGTCGATCGCGTCGAGCTCATCGGGCGACGGCTGGCGGATCTCGTGCCGCCGGAGTACGCCGAGCTGGTGAGCGAGAACGTCCAGCGGCGCCTCGCGGGCGAGAACGCCGCCGAGCGCTATGAGATCGACCTGGTGGGGCTGGAGGGCCAGATCAGTCGCCTCGAAATCACCTCCACGCCGATCGAATACGATCGCAACGGCGCACTGCTCATCACCGGTGTCGAGATCATTCCCACGCAGACGCTGCAGGCGCTGCGGCTGTCCGATGAGGGCGCCACGCAGCCGCCGGCACAGCCTCTGCCGGAGCCGGCCGCGGCACCGGCGGCCGAGCTGGTCGCGGCGTCGATCGCGGAGCCGCAACTGTTCGCGCTCAATGCGCTTCCCGAGGCGATCATCGCCACCGACAAGGACGGCCGCATCACGCTCATGAATCCCGCCGCCGAGCAGCTCACCGGCGCCGACGCTGCCGCCACCGCCGGCAAGCTGCTCGAGGACATCGTCAGCCTGGTCGACGAGACCGACCGACGGCTGCTGTCGGACCCCGTGCAGCAGGCGCTGAGCGGTGGCTCCGCCGTTAACCTCAGCCGCCGGGCGCTGCTGGTATCGCGGACGAGCGGCGGGGAGCGCTCGATCGAGCTGTCGGCCTCGCCGATCCGCAACAGCGCCCGCGAGCTCGTCGGCGCCGTCATCATGCTGCACGATGTCACGGAGCTGCGGGGCTTGGCGCGCCAGATGTCCTACCAGGCGACCCACGACGCGCTCACCGGGCTCGTCAACCGGCGCGAGTTCGAGCGGCGGCTGCAGGAAGCCATCGAAAGTGGCCATCGCGGTGACGGGCAGCACGTCCTGTGCTATCTCGACCTCGATCGTTTCAAGCTGGTGAACGACACCAGCGGTCACCTGGCCGGGGATAGCATGCTGCGCGAGGTGGCGAAGCTGCTGCGCGATGCGGTACGCGACAGCGATACCGTCGGGCGCCTCGGCGGCGATGAGTTCGGCATCCTGCTGGTCGGCTGCCCGCTGGAGAAGGCCCGACAGATCGCCGACGACGTCTGCCGCGCAGTCGGCGACCACCGCTTCGTCTGGCGCGATCGGATATTCAACATCGGTGTGTCGGTCGGTCTGGTGGAGATCTCGCGCGAGAGCGGCACACTCGAGGAGCTGCTCGCGGCAGCCGACACCGCCTGCTATGTGGCCAAGAAGCAGGGCTCGGGCCATGTTGCGGTGTACTCGGCGCGCGACGAGGCACTGGCGCGTCACACCGGCGAGATCCAGTGGCTGCAGCGCTTGCAGTCGGCGCTCAAGGAGAACCGCCTGCACCTCTATCACCAGACGATCCTGGCGACGCACGGCGAGGACAGCGGCCCGGCCATGGAAGTGCTGGTGCGCCTGCAGGACGAGAACGGGCACGAGCTGCTGCCGTCGGAGTTCATGCGCGCCGCCGAACGCTATCGGCTGATGGGCCCGGTGGACCGCTGGGTGGTGCAGACCACGCTCGCCGCACTCGGACGCGGAGCGATATCCGTTCCGCAGCAGCGCAGCGTGGCCATCAACATCTCCGGGCAGACGCTCGGCGACCTGCAATTCCTCGAGTTCGTGGTCGAGTGTCTCGACAGCACCGGCGTCACGCCGTCACAGGTGTGCTTCGAGATCAGCGAGACCGCCGTGATCGGCAACCTCGAGCATGCACGTCGCTTCGTCGGCGTGCTGCACGGCATGGGCTGCCAGTTCGCGCTCGATGACTTCGGCTCGGGCGTCGGCTCGTTCTCCAATCTCAAGAACCTGCCGCTCGACTACCTGAAGATCGACGGTTCCTTCATCCGCAACCTGGCGCGCGACAGCGTCAATCAGGCGATGGTGGCGGCGATGATCAAGCTGGCGCGCACGCTCAATTTCAAGGTCATCGCCGAGCAGGTGGAGGACGCCGCGGCGCTCGAGGCGGCACGCCGCATGGGAGTCGATTACCTGCAGGGCTACGCCATCGACCGGCCGCAGCCACTGCAGCTCGCCGCCTGAGGCGACTGGCCCGCGGCAGAGTGGCCCAGAGCCGCTGCTCGGGCCCCCGTGGACGCTATAACACCGGCACCAGGAGCAGCGCCACGATGTTGATGATCTTGATCAGCGGATTGATGGCCGGCCCTGCCGTGTCCTTGTACGGATCGCCCACCGTATCGCCGGTGACGGCGGCCTTGTGAGCCTCCGAGCCCTTGCCGCCGAAGTGGCCTTCCTCGATGTACTTCTTGGCATTGTCCCAGGCGCCACCGCCGGTCGTCATGGAGATGGCGACGAACAGCCCGGTGACGATCGTGCCGATCAGCAGGCCGCCGAGTGCGCGCACGCCGGCACCCGGGCCCATCAGCGAGTTGAGCGCCAGCACCAGCACGATCGGTACCAGAATCGGTAGCAACGAGGGCACGATCATCTCGCGGATGGCGGCGCGCGTGAGCATGTCGACCGCGCGCGAATAGTCGGGCTTTTCGCTGCCCGCCATGATGCCCTTCATCTCGCGGAACTGACGACGCACCTCGTTGACCACGGCCCCCGCGGCGCGGCCGACCGCTTCCATCGCCATGGCGCCGAACAGGAACGGCACCATGCCGCCGATGAACAGCCCGATGATCACCGCCGGATCCGACAGTGAGAAGTTGGTGAGCTTGCCGGCCGCCTCGAGGTTACGCATGTAATCGGCGAACAGCACCAGCGCTGCAAGCCCGGCGGAGCCGATCGCGTATCCCTTGGTGACCGCCTTGGTCGTGTTGCCGACCGCGTCCAGCGGATCGGTGATGGCGCGCACCTCCTTCGGCAGCCCCGCCATCTCGGCGATGCCGCCGGCGTTGTCGGTGATCGGGCCATAGGCATCGAGTGCGACGATCATGCCGGTCATCGACAGCATCGCGGTCGCCGCGATGGCGATCCCGTACAGGCCATCGAGCGTGTACGAGCCCCAGATCGCCAGGCACACGGCAATTACCGGCAGAGCGGTCGCCTTCATCGAGACGCCAAGTCCGGCGATGATGTTGGTCGCGTGCCCGGTCTGCGAGGCCGCCGCCACCTTGCGCACCGGACTGTACTCGGTGGCGGTGTAGTACTCGGTGATCATGATCATCGCCGCCGTGAGCCCGAGCCCGATGAGCGTGCAGCCAAACAGCGCCGCGACTTTGCCGGGCATGATCTCGCGCGTGATGAAGTAGAAGGCCACCGCCGCTACCAGCCCTGAGACGATGATGCCCTTGTAGAGGGCGTTCATGATCTTGCCGCCCTCGCGCGCGGAGACGAAGAAGGTGCCGATGATCGAGGCGACGATGGAGGCCGCGCCGAGGGCGAGCGGGTAGATCTCCGCGGTACGCGCCGCGTCCGGGCCGGCGTCCGCGTACAGCAGCCCGCCGAGCAGCATGGTTGCGACCATCGTGACTGCGTAGGTCTCGAACAGGTCAGCGGCCATCCCGGCACAGTCGCCGACGTTGTCGCCCACGTTGTCGGCGATGACTGCCGGGTTACGCGGGTCATCCTCGGGGATGCCCGCCTCGACTTTGCCGACCAGGTCCGCGCCGACATCCGCTCCCTTGGTGAAGATGCCACCGCCGAGGCGCGCGAAGATCGAGATGAGCGAGCCGCCGAAGGCGAGCCCGACGAGCGCCTCGAGCGACTGCTCGCCGGTGAGCGAGGTGCACCGCCACAGCAGCGTGTAGTAGCCGGCGACGCCGATCAGCGCCAGGCCGACCACCAGCATGCCGGTGATCGCGCCGCCGCGGAACGCCACACTGAGCGCGGCGTTCAGCCCGCTGGTCGCCGCCTGTGCGGTGCGCACGTTGGCGCGCACCGAGATGTTCATGCCGATGTAGCCGGTGAGGCCCGAGAGCACGGCACCGATGGCAAAACCGCCGGCCGTGTACCAGCCGAGCCGCGAGAAGCCGATCACGAGAAACAGCACGATGCCGACGATGAGGATGGTGCTGTACTGGCGGTTGAGGTACGCCTTGGCGCCGGCCTGAATGGCCGCGGCGATCTCCTGCATGCGGGCGTTGCCGGGCGGCAGCCGCAGGATCGCCGTCATCGAGAACAGGCCGTAGAGCACGGCGAGCACGCCGGCCGCGATTGCGGCCCACAGCCACATGCTGGCGTCCATCGGGAAACCTCCCCCAAAAAGGCCGCGCACTATACCACGGCGGCGCAGCCTTTCGGCCGCAGCCGCCCGTAGCGCCGGCGGCGCGCTGCGCGCCGCAGCAACACCCATCAGACCTTGAAGTTGCCTTTGAGCTTGCGCCGTACCGGCACCGCCCGAAGCCGTACGTAGTCCGGCAGCCCGTTGCGATAGGGCGGGTAGGATTCGCCGGCGACCAGGGGCTCGAGATAGCGGCGGCAGGCCGCGGTGATGCCGAAGCCATCCTCGCGGATGTAGTCCGGGGGCAGCTTCTTCTCCTTGTTGGCAACCTCGGCGAGCGGCACGTGGCCGATGCTCCAACGGTAGGGCCGATGTGCCTTGCGCACGATGGTGGGCATCACGGCGTTGACGCCACGCACGGCGAGCTCGACCGCGGCCTTGCCCACGGCGTAGGCCTGCTCGACATCGACGCGCGAGGCGATGTGGCGCGCCGAGCGCTGCAGATAGTCCGCGACCGCCCAGTGGTATTTGTAGCCGTGTGCCTCGCGCACCATGTTGGCGACCACCGGGCCGACGCCGCCGAGCTGCGTGTGCCCGAAGGCGTCGCGCGTACCGGCTTCGGCCAGGAACTTGCCGTCTGCGTACGCGGCGCCTTCCGACACCACGACCACGCAGTAGCCGCAATCGTCGACGGCCTCGCGCACGCGCGCGAGAAACCGCTCACGCTCGAAAGGCACTTCCGGAAAGAGGATGAGGTGCGGGGGCTCGGACGGCCCGTTGCCGGCCAGCCCACCGGCGGCCGCGATCCACCCGGCATGTCGTCCCATGACCTCGAGCACGAACACCTTGGTCGAGGTACGCGCCATGGAGGCGACGTCGAGCGCCGCCTCGCGCGTCGAGACGGCGACATACTTGGCCACCGAGCCGAAGCCCGGGCAGCAGTCGGTGTGCGGCAGGTCATTGTCAACCGTCTTCGGCACGCCAACGCAGGTGATCGGAAAGCCGAGCGCGGCACCGAGCTGCGATACCTTGAGCGCGGTATCCATGGAATCGTTGCCGCCGTTGTAGAAGAAGTAGCCGATGTCGTGTGCGCGGAACACCTCGATCAGCCGCTCGTACTCGGTGCGGTTCTGCTCGATGCCCTTGAGCTTGAAGCGGGCGGAGCCGAACGCGCCACCCGGGGTATGCTTGAGGCCGCGGATGGTGGCGCCGCTCTCGCGACCGACATCGATCAGGTCCTCGGTAAGCGCCCCGATGATGCCGTCTCGCCCCGCATATACCTTGCCGATGTGCTTCGAGCGCAGCGCCGTCTCGATGACCCCGCAGGCCGAGGCGTTGATGACGGCCGAGACTCCGCCCGACTGGGCGTAGAAGGCGTTTCGAACGGCGACTTTCTTCATGGCTGAGGACAGTGAGCGGTGCGGAAGAATAACGCACACGCTGCGACCGGCGCGACGGCCGCCCGGCTGCCGGCCGCCGCCTGCACGGCCCCGTGGCTGCACCGCACAGTGTTTGACCTCTGCCGGGCGGGCCCGGTAACGTTGCCCGCCTTTGTGCACTTCGGCAGCGGGCCTTAAGCACTGCAACCATGCGCATCGTCCTGTTGGGGGCGCCCGGCTCGGGCAAGGGCACTCAGTCGCAGCGGCTGGTGGAGCGGTTGGGGATCCCTCAGATCTCCACCGGCGATCTGCTGCGCGCTGCGGTGGCGCGCGGCACCGAGCTCGGGCGGGCGGCCAAGGAGGCGATGGACGGTGGCCGGTTGGTCGATGATGCGCTCGTGCTCGACATGATCCGCGAGCGGCTCGGTGAGCCCGACGCGCGCCGTGGCTTCATTCTCGATGGCTTTCCGCGCAATCTGGCGCAGGCGCACGCGCTCGAGCGACTGCTGGCGACGCTGCACAAGCCCCTCGATGCGGTGGTGCAGCTGGAGGTTGACTACGGCGAGCTCGCGCGGCGCATCGCCGGACGGCGCACCTGCGCCGACTGCGGGCGGGTGTTCAACCTGCTGACCTCACCGCCGGCTGCCAACGAGACGTGCCCGAGGAGCGGCACGCCGCACCGCCTGATTCAGCGTCCCGACGACAACGAGGCCACGGTCGCCGAGCGGCTGCGGGTCTACGACGAGAAGACCCGGCCGTTGATCGACTTCTACCGGGCGCGCGGCCTGCTCAAGGTGATCAATGCCGAGGGGGACGTGGAGGAGGTCACGCGGCGCCTGGCGCAGGCGCTCGCCGCGCTGACGCCGCTCAAGCGCCGCCGGGCTAAAGCGGCGCGACCGGTGCGTCCGGCCAAGCGGCGCAAGCCGGCAGCGAAGCACTCGCGCAAAGCAAAGCCCGCGCTGCGCCGCCCCCCCGCCGCCCGCCGCGGCCAGCACGGCCGCGCCGGCCGCGGCAGTCGCGGCAGTCGCGGCAGTCGCCGCTGAGCTGCCCCGCGCACCCTAGAGTGCCGCGAGCAACCGCTCGCCGAGCACATGCCGTCGCCAGCCGCGCAGCACCGCACCGTCGCGCCGCCCGTCGACGAGCTGCTCGAGGTCGCGCCGCGTGGCGAGCACCTCCGGGACCAGACTGAGCTCGCGCCCCGCGACCTTCACGATCGTACCGAGCTTGCTCACCAGCGCGGCCTTCAGCGGA